>Ga0187862_10007072_pt1 | contig 10085 bp, 6 predicted proteins | sample June2016WEW_10_1_FD_133003 | JGI IMG/M metagenome (GOLD analysis project Ga0187862, IMG submission 133003) | Peatland microbial communities from SPRUCE experiment site at the Marcell Experimental Forest, Minnesota, USA - June2016WEW_10_150 | ecosystem: Environmental > Terrestrial > Soil >... | reverse complement strand
AGATTGATCTGGACCAGCTCCGCCAACTCCGCCCCGACCTCATCCTCACCCAGGCCCAGTGCGAAGCTGGCGCCGTCACCCTTTCCGACCTTGAAAAAGCCCTCGCGTCAGCCCCCGATCTCCACCCCAAAATTATTTCCCTTGCCCCCGTCCGTCTGGCTGACCTCTGGAGGGACATCCAGACCGTCGCCGACGCGCTGGGCGTCCCGGAGCGCGGCCGCGAACTGCTTTTCCAGCTCAAGAACCGCGTCGTGGACATCATCCAAAAAACCTGTCTACTCAAGCGCCGCCCCGCCGTCGCCTGCCTGGAATGGCTGGACCCCCTCATGGCGGCCGGCAATTGGCTCCCCGAACTGGTCGAGATCGCCGGCGGCGGCAATCTCTTTGGCCAGGCCGGACGGCGCTCCCCCGGGCTGGAGTGGGAAACCCTGCGCCAGGCCGACCCCGACATCATCGTCCTCATGCCCCGCGGATTTGACCTCGAGCGCGCCAGGGGCGAGGCGAAGAAACTGGAGCAAAACCCTGCCTGGAAAACCCTGCGCGCTGTCAAGTCGGGAAAAGTCTATTTGATTGATGGCCGCCAATACTTCAACCGCCCCGGCCCGCGCTTGGTGGATTCGCTGGAAATCCTCGCCGTGATCCTCCAGCCCGCCCTTTTCCCCGCCCCCCCGCCCGGCCCAAGCTGGCAAAAACTGCCCTGAGCGCCGGTTTTCAATCCGGCCGGAAGTCACCGGCCGCCGAATCTGGGTGATGAAAAGCATCCGCTGTTCGCCACTGGAGTCAGCCCCGAACATGAGCCGCGGAAAATCATCTGCCTTTGGCGCCGGGCATTCCGCCCATGCGGGCCATCATTTTTTGGAATTTGCCCATGTTTTTCATCGCGTCGCGCATTTGATTGAAGCGGTTGAGCAGATTGTTGACTTCGGCCACCTGCACGCCGCTGCCCTTGGCGATGCGCACGCGCCGCTTGGCGTTGAGGATTTGCGGGGCGCGCCGCTCCTGCGGCGTCATCGCGCAGATGATTCCCTCCATCCGCTTGAATTCCTTTTCCTGTTTGTTCAGGTCGGTGCGCTTGAGCGCCTCGGCCCCGCCAGGCATCATCCCGATGAGGCTTTCCAGGGAGCCGAGCTTCTTCATGGCGCGGAGCTGGCCCAGAAAATCCTCCAGCGTGAACTGGCCCTTGCGCATTTTTTCTTCCAGCCGTTTGGCGTCGTCCAGGTCCACCGCTTCGGCCGCCCGCTCCACCAGGCCGACCACGTCCCCCATGCCCAGGATGCGCGAGGCCATGCGGTCCGGGTGAAAGGCCTCAAATTCGTCCAACTTCTCCCCCACGCCGGCGAACTTGATGGGCTTGCCTGTCACGGCTTTCAAACTCAACGCGGCCCCGCCCCGCGCGTCGCCATCCAGTTTGGTCAGGATCGCCCCGGTGATGTGCAGGGCCTGATCGAAATGGGTGGCCACATGGACCGCCTCCTGCCCGGTGGCGGCATCCAGGACCAGAAGAATCTCCTGGGGTTTGACCAGATCGCGCAGGCGCACCAGTTCGAGGACAAGCGGCTCGTCAATTTGCAGGCGGCCGGCCGTGTCGAAAATGAGGGTGTTGCGGTTGTGGAGCCGGGCGAAATCCAGCGCCAGGCGGGCGATTTGCAAGACATCCGTTTCGCCTTTGCGGGCAAAGACGGGAACCTGGATTTGTTGGCCCAATGTTTCCAATTGGTCCATGGCGGCGGGGCGATAAACGTCGGCGGCGACCAGCAGGGTCTGGCGGGCCTGCTTTTGGAGGAGGCGGGCGAGTTTGCCGCTGGAGGTGGTTTTGCCCGAGCCGTGCAGGCCGACCATCATGATGCAACTGGGATTGCCGCTCAAGACCAGGCCGGCGTTGGAGGAGCCCAGGAGTTTGACCAGTTCGTCATGGATGATTTTGATGATCTGCTGGCCGGGTTGGATGCTTTGGACGACTTCCTGGCCCAGCGCCTTGGTTTTGACCTCCTCAATGAAATCGCGGGCGACCTTGAAATTGACGTCCGCGTCCAGCAGGGCCATACGGACCTCGCGCAGGGCGTCGCCGACGTTGCCTTCGGAGATTTTGCCCAGGCCGCGCAAGTTGCGGAAGGCATTCTGGAGTTTCTGCGTCAAAGTGTCGAACATGGCGACAATCTAAAGTTCAAACTCCCAAGTGCAAAGTCCAAAGAAGCGACCAGATGGGGATGGTGAGGGTATCCCCCGCAAGGGGTAGCGGGTTTTACCCGCTTTCCCATCACCCCAAGACATGGCAGACTTCGGTAGTCCTTAGAGTCCCGCCAGCAGCAATGTTGGAGGGCTTGCTTTCCATTATTGAGTGAAAATGCCTTCTAATCGAGAGCGATCGGTGATGGGCTTTTTTCGTGAAAAAGCCCAGGGGCAACCCAATTCGCCGGCCGTTAAAGATGATCAGCGGGCCTTGACTTACGGGGAATTGGACGCCAAGTCTGATCTTGTGGCCGATGATCTCGCCCGGCGCGGCCTGCAATTGGAGGAGCCAGTCGCCATCCTGATCCCTGCGTCGGGGGAATATGTCGCGGCCCTGCTGGGGATTCTTAAAGCAGGCGGCTCTTATCTGCCAATGGACCCGGATGTGCCGGTGAAACGGCTTGAGTACATCCTGCAAGACAGCGGAAGCCGCTTTGTATTGACTAATGCCGCCGGGGTCAAACGGATGGCGCAATCGCCAGGCAGGGCGTTGGATGTGGCGCAAATGATTGCCAAACCCGGCATGGAAGCGCCGGGATTCCCCGGCGTGGCCTCCGCTCCCAATCGCCGCGCTTACATCATTTACACCTCCGGTTCCACCGGCCAACCCAAGGGCGTGGAGATCGAACATCATTCGCTCACCAACCTGGTCTGTGCCTACCATCGGCAACTTGGCATCACCGCCCGGGATCGCACCGCTCTGTTTAGCAATGTCGCTTTTGACGCATCGGTCGCGGACGTCTGGCCCACGCTTTGCGCCGGTGGAAGCCTGGTCGTCCCTCCCGATGAGTTGTTCCAAAATCCAGACGGTTTGATCGCTTGGCTGGTCGCCGAAAATATCACCTGGACATTTCTGCCAACCGGCTTGGCGGAGATTTTGTTTGGGCGCGCGTGGCCGGCGCAAATGCCGTTGCGCTTTCTCATGCCCGCCGGCGATCGGCTGCGAGTCCGTCCACCGCCCAATCTGTCCTGTCTCGTCTTCAACGGCTACGGCCCGACGGAAAACACCGTCATCAGCACTTTGGCTGTCGTCAAAGCTCAAAATGGGAACTTGAAACTGCCGGCCATCGGGCAGCCCATTGCCAATGTCAGAGCCTACGTGCTCGACGAATCCCAACAACCGGTTGCCGAGGGCGTGCCCGGTGAACTTTACCTGGGCGGCGAGCAGGTGGCGCGCGGTTATCTGGGCAAACCCGCTTTGACCGCGGAGCGTTTCCTCTCAGACCCTTTCACCGGGCGGCCGGAGGACCGGATGTATCGCACGGGCGATTGGGTCCGCCGGCTGCCGGACGGCGAACTGGATTTTCTCGGACGGCGGGATGATCAGGTTCAGATTCGCGGCAGCCGAGTCGAGCTTGGAGAGATCGAAGCGGCGCTGCTGGCGCATCCGGCGGTCCGCCAGGCCTGTTGCCTGCCGCGAACAGACAATGGCGTAGCCACCGGCATCGTGGCGCACATCGTTCTGGCCAATGAAGGCGGCGATCTCTCCGAGGAATTGCGCTCGCACCTGGGCGCCCGGTTGCCGGATTACATGATGCCTTCGCAGTTTGTGTTTCATGGACGTCTGCCTCTTACGCCCCACGGCAAAGTGGATCGGACGGCCTTGGTGAACTTGCATTCAAAAACTACCGGCCCGCCACCCGTTGAGGCCTCCGCCGACGGATTGGAAATAGCCTTGTCCCGCCTCTGGCATTCGCTGCTGCCGCAGGCGGGCCATTCCCCCGCGGACGCCAAATTTTGCGCGCTCGGCGGCGACTCGCTCTTGGTGGTCAGGCTGATGCTCGGCGTGGAGGAAATCACCAATCAGCGGTTGGAAGTTTCCACCTTCCTGATGCAGCCCACCTTTTCCGGTTTGTGCCAGGCCGTCCGAACGCGCATGTTGCGCACGGAATTTCAGCCCGTGCTGGCTCTGCGCAAACGGGGAACTCGTCCCCCTCTGTTCTGCGTCTATCAAATGGGTGGCGACATTGATGGGTATTTTGATTTGGCCGAAGCTCTCGGCGACGACCAGCCTGTCTTCGGCATCCGATCTCCCGCCCTCGAGGACCTTTTCCGCCTGCCCGCAACCTTGGAAGCCGCGGCGGCGGAAGTCGCCGCCTCCATTCGCAAAGTCCAGCCCGAAGGTGCTCCGGCCTTGGTCGGCTATTCCTGGGCAAATTTGCTCGCCTTTGAAGTCGCGCGCCAACTCGCGGAGAAAGAGGGCATTTCCTGCTTTACCGCCTTGATTGGAAGCGATGCGCCCATGCTGCCGACAATTTTTGCCTCCCGCCTCACCCACTTTATGAGGAATTTCCCGCCGTGGATTTTGCAATTCATCATGGATGGGAAGATGGATGGGCTGAACCGGCGGCAACGCCTGTCTCGCTGGCAGAAATTTGCCCGCAAGAACCTCGCCAAACTTTATCTGCCCGCGGGAACCTGGACTTTATCACCGATCTCCCGCCACATGATTTCTCTCATGGAAAAATACCGGCCCCTGCCAAAATCCGGCGTCTCACTGGACCTGTTTCGGGATCGTGACTCCTACCAAACCCCGGCTCATCCCCTTCACGCCTGGGAAGCCCACAAGCTGCAGGATAGCGGATGGAACCATTGGACGCGCGGAAAAATCCGTGTTCACTGGCTGGAAGGCCATCACTACTCCATCATGAGACCGCCCGCCGTTACAGCCTTGGCGCATTCCATCCTCCAGGCGATGGATGAGCAGATGAATACCTTTCGCCCTCACCGGAGCTTCCCGCAGCCCGGCGTCAGTGACTCCGGCCTCCAAGCAGATGCCCCTTCCGATGCCCGCAAAGCCGCAATGATGACCGGCCTTTTGTGAGCGGACGGGATATAGGAATTGCGCCAGTTGTTAGAGCCTTGTAGATTCACCCCGTCCGTCCGCAAATTCTCAAAGTTTTTTAGCGCAATTTGCGACCCGGCCAAAAAAGCGATATGACCAGCAACGCGGCATCCCACGACACGTTCAGCGGTGTTTTCAAGCGGCGCTGGAAGTTTTGGCGCCGCCCCGGTTGCGCGCCGGCGCAACGCCAGGTCGCGCGCCATCGGTGCGATGGCCGCCCGCAAATCGCTTGGGTTCTTTTGCTGGTCCTGCAATGGATCCTCGCGCCGGCCGCGCGCGCGCAACTATTGCCGCTGGCCTTTCCCGGCGCGGAAGGCTTCGGCCAGTTCGCCAGCGGCGGGCGCGGCGGCCAGGTTTATCATGTCACCACTCTGGCCGATTCCGGCCCCGGTTCGTTCCGCGACGCGGTGAGCAAACCCCATCGCATTGTCGTCTTTGATCTCAGCGGCATCATCCGGTTGCAATCCAATGTCGCCGTCAGCAGCGACCTCACCCTGGCCGGCCAGACCGCGCCCGGCGAGGGCATCCTGCTTTACGGACGGACCATTGCCTTTAGCGGCCGCAACAACATAATCGCCCGCTACCTGCGTTTCCGCGAAGGCATCGCCGGCGACAGGGGAAAATGTTCCCTCAACCTTTCCGGCGGCAGCGACATGATTCTTGATCATTGCTCCATTGAGTGGGGACGCTGGGATTGCCTCGGCCTCACCCAAGGCAGCCACGACATCACTTTTCAGAACTGCATCATCGGCGAGGGCGTTGACCCGCAGCGGTTCGGATCGCTTTCCGATTCCGTGACCAACATCACCTACGCGCGCAATCTTTGGATCAACAACCAAAGCCGCAATCCCAAGGCCAAGGGCCGCATCCAATACTTCAACAACGTCGTCTATAACTGGGGCGTCTGCGGTCTGGTCGGCGGGCATTCGGCGACCGATCATTTTCTGGACGCCATTGGAAATTATTTTATCGCCGGACCCAATTCCGGCCCGCACTGCGTGGGCGAGTTCACTGCCACCGACCATGTCTTCCAGAAAGACAACTTCGTCGAAATGAGCCGAAACGGTCAGCTTCACGGCCGCCCCGTGGTCCCCGAAGATTTCGGCCAGGGCAGGGACGCGCCTACCTTCATGACCAGTCTCACCGTCGCGCCTCAAATCAAAGTCATTCTCCAATCCGCGCAGGACGCGCTCGCGGACGTCCTCGCGCACGCGGGCTGCTCCCTGCATCGTGATTCCGTGGACGCGCGGTTGATTGATGAAGTCAAATCCTTTGGCACGCGGGGTGCCATCATCCACACCGAGCAGGAGGCGGGAGGCGTCGGCGAATTGAAGGAAATTCACGCCGTCGCCACCTTCAACGAAGACGCCGCGGATAATTGAGAAGTCATGAATTTGCTCCGGATGGGAATTCTGGGGGCGGCGCGGATCGTGCCGGCGGCGGTGGTGCGGCCGGGGCGGCTCATGGCGCGGGAGCTTCGCATCGAGGCGCTTGCGGCGCGGGATCCCGTTCGGGCGCGGCGGTTTGCGCGACGGTTTGCAATCCCGCGCGTGGCGGCAAGTTATCAGGAACTGGTCGAGGACGCGGGGATCGAGGCCGTTTACAATCCGCTGCCAAACAGCTTGCACGCCGAGTGGACCATTCGCGCGCTGGAGGCGGGCAAGCATGTGCTTTGTGAGAAGCCGCTGGGTTGCAACGCCCTCCAGGCGCAGGATATGAACGAGGCGGCGATCCAGGCCGGGCGGGTGTTGATGGAGGGCTTTCATTACCGGCATCATCCCCTGGCCCGGCGCATGGGGGAGATTGTGGCCGGCGGGGAATTGGGCGAGTTGCGCCATCTGGAAGCGCATTTTTGCGCGCCGCTCTGGAACCGCTCCGACATCCGGTATCAATTTGCGTTGGGCGGCGGCGCCACGATGGATTTGGGGTGTTATTGCATTAATTTGATTCGGTTTCTCGCCGGGGCGGAGCCGGAGGTGGTGGGCGCGCGGGCGCTCCTGGCTTCGCCGCAGGTGGATCGTTATATGGAGGCGGATTTCCGTTTCGCCAATGGCGCCACCGCGCGGATGACCTGCTCCCTCTGGTCGCGCGTCTGGCTGCGGACGTGGGCGCTGGCGCGGGGGACCAAGGGGGAAATGCGGGTCAGGCTGCCGTTTCAGCCGCATCATTTCTTGCGCCGGCTGGCCGTGCGAAGCCAGCTTGGCACGCGGGTGGAGCGGATTTCGCGGGAGCGGTCTTACACTTTCCAACTCCGGGCCTTCGCCGCAGCGGCCCGGGGGGAGGGGCCGGTGGTGACGACCGCCGAGGACGCGGCGGCCAATCTGCGGGTGCTTGACGCTGTTTACACCAAAGCCGGGCTGAAGCCGCGCGGGGCGTGAGCGCCGCGCCGGCCCGGCCGGACTTTATTCTGGATCGCCGATGAGACGCCGGACCTCGCTGACGATTTCGGAAAGGGACGCGGTCTTGTCCAAATAGCTGGCCACTTTCTTCTCGATGGCCTCGCGCACGGCGCCCTTGCCAAAGACCGCGCCGGTCAGGAGCATCAGCGGGACGGCGGGATAGAGCCGGCGGAATTCGTCAATGAGAATAAATCCGTCGCTCTCCTCGATCTGGAAGTCAAGTATAATCAGGTCCGGGCGGTCCGCTTTCGCCGTTTTCCGGGCTTCCTCCGGCGTGGCGGCCGTGGAGACGCGATAGCCCTGCATCCCCAGACTTTCCTGCAGCAGTTCGCGGATGTCCTGTTCGTCATCAACTGAAAGTATGTGCTTTTTCATCGGTTTGCTGGCGGGTCGTGGATCCTCCTCATGCCGGCGCCGGCGGGTCGCCGTGCCAGGGCCTGACGGTGAGCACTCCGCCGACCACTTTGTTGTCATCCCGCAACGGGACAAGGTTGAAACGAACGGGCGCCGACGCGCCGTTCTTGAGCAGGACGACGGCGGGGCGCTCCTGGAGTTCGCGCCCTTCATTCAAGGCGGAGCCGATCGGATCCACGGGGCCATCCTGGGGAAGTTGCAGCACCCGATCCAGGGATTGGGCGATGAGCTCTTGCGGCTGCCACTGCGTAAAATGCGTGACCGCCGGGTTGACGCGGCTGATGTTGTGCCCCTTGCTGATGACAAACACCAGCTCGCTGATCGAATTGACGATCAACTGGTTGTAACGGAACTGGTGGTCCAGCGCCTGGTAGGACCACCGCCGTTCCAGGTTCTCCTTCTTCAGGGCTTGATTGGATTTGATCAGATCGGCCGTGCGTTCCTTCACTTTCGCCTCCAGCTGCGCGTTGGCGTCCTCCAACGCGGTCGCCGCGATGCGCCGGGACTTCAGGTCGTCGCGGATCAGCCCAAAGCAAAAAGCCAGGAGGATGAAATTGACGACGATGCCCGTAAAGACAACGATTTTTGTGTTGTGGGCCTGCAGCACGGCTTGTTGATCCCGCTCCCGCAGCAGGCTCTCCTGGTTGTCGTTGATCCGGCTGATCAGCCGGTCAATTTCTGTCGTGGACTCTCCGTCTGGATGACTTTGGGCCACTTGACGCGCCGCCTCGACGCCGCCCGCTTCGCGGGCCTGAACCAGCGTCCGCGTAAAGTTGATGTGCTGGCCGATCAGGTTGGTCAGCGTCGTGAAATCCTTGTGGTAGGCCTCCTGGCTCGTCTCTCGGAGCACCTGTTCCAACGTCGGTTCTATCGCCCGATACGCGATCCGATAGTTCTCCTGGTCCCGCTTGTCCCCGGTCAGCAGGTAGGCGCTCATGCACGCGTCGCCCTTGTGGACATCTCCCGCGATCGCGTTGGCGTCCAATATCACCTGATGCGTGTGGTTGACCCAATCGGTTTTGTTGATGGAGGCCTTGATGTTTTTCACCGCCGCCCAGGCCACCCCGCAAATTATCACCAGCATTAGAAAGAAAAGTCCCAGCACGCGTTTTTCGATGTTTTCTTTCATTGCTCGGGATTGGTGTGTCTAAAAATCAATGCTGATGATCGGAGTGGAGGCCCCGGCCACTGGGTCCGAGGACGGCTGCTCAGTCTCAACCACGGTCGCCAGGATCGTGCTCACCCCGTTCGAATACGCAAATTCAGAGGCCGACGTCCAGTTCTGGCCAAGGGACCCCGACAACGTGGTGGCGATCTGGCGGATCGTCGAACCGGAAGGCTCCACGGCAAAGGCCAGGTTCGTCGCGTCGTAAAATAGAAAACTGTTTTGGGCGGTCACGTAACAAACGTCATCCGATGGCGTGCCCGGCATCACCACCAGGATCAGGCGCGACGCGTTTTCCTGGGCGGACAAAACCGAATCGGCCAGCACCATATAATCATAAGGCATCACCGCCCGATAGAATTCACTGGCGGGGGGGTTGGTGTCAATCACTGGGTAGCTTTGCAACGCCGGCACAAAGGCCAGGCTCAACGTCGAAGGCGCCTCGGGATTGGTCGCCACTCCACTGGCCGGGTTGGTGATGGCCAGATCGGTGATCGTCATCCACGAATCGGGATTCAGCGGGTTGGTCGTGCTTTGGATGGAGAGAATGGACCCCACCGTGCCTGAAATACTGACCAAAGGAATACTGTTTGAATACGCCAAAGTCAACATGGGCGGAATCCCCTGCACCGGAAATTCAGAGGTCGAGGCATTCCCGTTGGTGGACCCGCCGGACCCGCCGGAGGCGCCGCCACCGCCGCCGCCGCCACCACTACCCCCGCTGCCGCCGCCACTGCTGCCGCTGGCAACCGTGTTGCTGTTGCCCCCGCCTGCCGTGCCGCTGGCCGTGCCGCTGGCCGTTCCTTCCGCGCCCGGCGGAGTCGGCGGGAGCACTGCGGCGGAGTTGGTGTAGCAGATTTCGTTGGAAAACGCGCTTTCCGTGCCGTCGGACGCCGTCGCATCCACGGAAAAATAATAAACCGTGCCAGGCGTCAAACCAGTCACCACAAGGCTGGTTTGGGTGCCGACGGCGAGGTCGAATGTGTAAACGCCGGTGTTCGTGCCCCAATACACCGTATAGTTGGTGATGGTT
>Ga0187862_10007066_pt1 | contig 10092 bp, 13 predicted proteins | sample June2016WEW_10_1_FD_133003 | JGI IMG/M metagenome (GOLD analysis project Ga0187862, IMG submission 133003) | Peatland microbial communities from SPRUCE experiment site at the Marcell Experimental Forest, Minnesota, USA - June2016WEW_10_150 | ecosystem: Environmental > Terrestrial > Soil >... | reverse complement strand
CGGTTTCTTCGATTGCGGCTTTGTTGGCTTGCAGCCAATAGTAAATCGCCGGCAGCGCCGGCACCGCGAACGCCAGCAATGCGCCGCTGGCGAACAGCAAACTCTCACCCATGAGCATTGCCGCAGTGCGCGCCAGCATCATGGTGGCGCGCGCGCCCATGACGCTCTGTGCCAGCATGGGAAACCGCTGGCCTCCGAGCAGATAGACGCCCATTTCCAGCGAGCGAAATCCTTCATGCAATCCCATCGCGCTTTGGCGCATCTGACGCAGTGAATCATCCGCCGGGGCAGCGGCCGGGACGAGCGTCTTTAATCCAGCGCCCGCCTGCTGGACAAACTGCTGCAAGGCGGCGGCGGCCTGGGCCGTCTCGGCGGTGACGATTATTTTTATTGGTTCGGACATTTTATTATGGTAGGGACGCGCGGCCCGCACGTCCGCGGACGCCTCGGCGAGGCGTCCCTACCTGATTTGTTTTTTCAGGTCATGCGTAAAATCATTCCAGCCTTCCGTCGTGGCCTGACCGGCGCGGGCGGCCGTGGCGGCGTCCAGCAACTGCAGCGTGCGCTGCCGCAGGGCGGCCTCGGCCACCAGCTCCAGCCATTCCAGCGTCTGCGCCGTGGCCAGCTCGCGGTCTATCTGGCCGGTGGCGGCGCAGATCCGGGCGACAATGTCGGCGAGCGTTGCTGTGTTGCCAGGCCCTTCTCCATCACCAGCCTGAGCGTCTCGGGCGGCAGGGATGCCATCATGCCAATCATAGCCGCCTGTGCTTTGGCGTCGTGTTCCGTACGGCGCTGGCAGGCCGAAAAAAAACCCTTTGCGTTCACATCCCTGCCGGTTTTGAGAACTTCCTCGAACGATTCCGGCGTGAGAGTCAAGGCCCAAGATTTGTTGAGGGTTGAAGGTTGGGGGCTGAGTCGCTGGCACAGGAACCCGGCGAGGGCAGGCTCGTCATTCACCAGGCCGACGCCGGCGTCGTACTCGCGGACGGGGATCTGGCGGACCTTGATTTCCTCCGCTGGCGGCACGCGGAAGCCTCCTTCCGCCGCAGCGTCGGCGACGGGTTCAAAGTTGATGGTGATGGTTTTGCCGCCGAAGAGTGTGATGTTTTCGTTCATGGGATTAGTGGTTTGTGGTGTTCAGTGATTGGTGATGTTTGGAGAAAAAGTAAAAACCGGCGTTCCATAGCCGATCAGGTTCAAAAACAACAGGCATGAGGATGCCCTTAAGCCCTGTTTAATCGCCTCGCTGGCGCGGCGCAAACCGAAATCGCGGACTTGGTGCACTGGCTGTCCAGATCGCCGCGCCTGCGTAAAATCCAGTTTCCCGGTTTTCATCCCTTCGTTGCCGATGGAGATCATTGCAGCCTCCGTTCTAGGAACGCGGCCAGGCTGTCCCGCGTCAGTTCATGATTCGCCTCGGTAATCTCCCCGGCCCGAACGAGGTGGGAGATGCTGATCGGCGACAGGGTCCATTGAATTTCGATCTCGGCCCGTGGGAAACTTTTTCTGTGGCCAAGAATTTTCCCGATGACGATTTTTGGTTCAGCCCACTTGTCCACGTTGCCGAATATTTCATCCTTCCAGAATCGCAGTTCTCGGGTCCGAGCCGGTTTGACTGCCACGTCGAAGGCCCAGCGAATGAAGTTGGGATGTGTAGCATCCCCAACGCTTTTGAGAACTGTCCTGGCATCGCAGCCGCGAACAGCCCGAACCATGCTGATGCCCACTAACCGCACACGCGAGCTGACCTCCAGTGGCGAGTTATGTGTTGTGGAATTGTTAAGCATCAATAGACCCTCCTGGCGCGCAGGAAATCAACGGCGCTTTGATATTCAACTTGTGGTGATCCGCCCGGCCCGGAATGGCGGGGTGTGCCTTTGACCAAACGCAGCAACTTTTGGTCGCAGAGATTCAGAATATGAGTCCCCGAAACGTTCCAAGCCAGAGCGATCTCTTTTGCCGCGAATGATGGTGCGGGTGTTGGAAAAATCGCTCGCAAAACCTGTTGCCATTCCTCCGCATCAGACATTTTCGGAGGCGGGTTGCCTTCAACAAAATTGGACACGCTGGTTGCCAGCACCCTTATCAGGCGGCTCTTGGCTTCCTTGCACGCGATGTTGAACGCCCAAAGCAAACGGCCACCTTCAATGGCAGCCAGGACTTCATCTTCGCTTTTCAAATCAGTGACCGCCAATACCGTCCACAGGCTGACGAGTGGGCGTTTAAAAATGATTGGCTTGGTGGTGGTGTGGGACATATCAAATTTGAAAATCGTTTTCGCGTTTCACACGCCGGCGCGGCAGCCGATCCGGCAACCGGCGGCGGATGTCGGCCACTACGTTAAGCCGCAACTTGCCCAGCATGATTTCAGCCGCCTGGATCACCTTTAGTTGGGTTTGGAATAAATAAAAATCGATGGCAGGGAAGTGATAACGAAGCTGTCCGTAAGATATTTTCAATGGCTTGCTCGCGTGCTGACCGCGTCCAAAACTTCCGCCGCGCGCGGAGAATATTTTCCAGGCAGCTTTCAGAGAAGGCAATTGCTGGCCGGCGCAAAAATTCGTGAAGCGCACCAGCACCAGCGCGGGGATCGCCGGTCGGCGAGGCTGATAATGAATACGAAACGCCGACGGTAATTCGCCGGATTGCTTCCACCTGGCAAATGCGCGCCGGAGTGTTTCTTCCGACAAAGACAAGCGGCGCTTGGGATCGCACTTGAATGCGCGCCCACTATGATATTTGGCCACACGGCGGAATGCTTTCCGCTTTCGTTCGCCGTGATTGATCCGTGTTTGGACTGACTTGCAGGCGCAATGCAGCAGCGCCGCGCGCTCGTCCTGCCAGGCTGAAATTTGTTTGGTGGTTGGGAGGGATGATTTCATGGCAGCCAAGCTCTTTCATTAAAGGGGTGAGGCGGAACAAAAATCCCGCCCCCCCCATTGGCCGCCCGGCCCCCCCCCGCGCTTGCGGAAAAAAGATGACACCCCGGCGATCCGGGGACCGCTAAAAAATCCACGCCGGGCAAGCTGCGCTGCCCGGCGTGTCTCTTCGCGTTGCGCCACACACTCTACAGGTGTGGTTAAAGGATTTATCGGGTGCGCTGAGAAATTGGCTGCGGACCAGAAACGCCAATGAACCGGTCCGCAGCGGCGCGGTGAAAAAATGCTCGGGCCATGAAGAATTCCCGCGCCAACGAGCACAAAAAGACCGCGCATGATTCTGAGAAAAAGGCTCACGAAATTTGAGAGTCAAATTTGACAGCGATTTCGCCAGAAAGAATGGAATTGCAGAACTTGATGGCTTCTGGTGCCTGCATGAGCGGAGGGGCGCTCTCGCCCCACCGCGGAAACAGTGTCCGGGCCACGTCGCGCGCCGCATCCGTTTGCCTGGCTACATTCCGGGCATTGGCATCATTCAAACAAAACGGACGAATGGACTCAGAAATTTTGGCGACGGCGGCTTCATAACTCGGCACCAGCGCCTGGTGGATCTCGGCCGTCAAATGTCGCAATTCTTCTGAAAGAGCGCCGGTGCGATCCGGAGAGCCGGCCTTGGACGGCAACGCGGTAATTTTGCCGTGGACTAAATCACGCTCGATGCGCTTCTGTGCAATTTTTTCAATCGCCTCTTTATCGTCCGGAGAGGATTTTTCAAGATCGGCAAGCTCGGATTCCAGGGATTCTTTTCGCTGGAACAGCGTATTTGCGGTGCTATCCGAGCGCAGATGTTCTTCCAGCATGTCCTTTACGGCGTCACGTCGTGATCGGACTTGCGCCAGTTGTTGTTTTGTGATGGTGATTTTCATTTGGTGTTTGGTGGTGGTTGTGGTGCGGGTTATTTTCCTGCAATGGCCTGCACTTCTGACCAAAGTTCGGGACAGCGAACCTTCACATTGCGGATCGCGGTTTCGTAGTCGGTCGGATTTGTTTTTTGTTCAAGTTCCACGAGGGCGGCAAAAATTTTCCCTGGATTGAACGGGACAAATTCCCCCCCATTGCCGGCAAGTGCCGCCTCGAACTGATCCTGTGTGGCGTCCATCGGCAAACGCAGCATTTTTTTTGTCTGAGGCGACGCCAGCGGCGCGGCGCCGGTGGAAACGTTCGCCGCGAGTTCGGCCAAGTGCTTGGCGGGATCGGGGTTTGCATTTGAAAATGCCGGCGTGGATCGGCCGTCCATCACAGCAGCCAAATCTGGGTGGTGGCGCTGACAAAAATTAAATGCCGAATCATAATCCACTCCGGTTTCCTTCATCCGGGCGTCAACCTTTTCGCGGAATTCACGGCGGGCGGCCGCTTTGCTCGGCGCGGCAGCCGTTGAAGCAATTCTGGAATTAAAAAATCCCACGGTCTGGCGCGTTGCTCCATATGCGGCCATAAGCGTCGCGGCTTCCGGGTGGGTTTTTGAGGTAAGTAGCCATGCGCGTTCATATGGAACGCGCATTTGAGCTTGGGTACTTTGAACCAGACTGGTCCAGAAATTTGACGGTTTCATTTTTTTCCTTTTGTTGACGTGTGTTCAGATTCGATCAGTTTTTTCAGCCGGCCCAATAGGCTCGCGCTCTCCCGTTTCCCGTTTATCACGCGGGATAGATGGCCTGGCGTTACGCCAAGGGACTTCGCATGCCGGTACAAATTCTGCCCCTTGTCGCGCGGATTTCGATTGTTGCGGGCAATTATTTGTGATGTAAATAATCACTTTATGGTTATCCATGCAAGAAAAAAGTTGTTCTTTTTTCGTGGCCCGTGATTAGGTTGCTCGATGCGTAAAACAAAGCTGTCCAAAAGGGATGTTGAAATTTGCCAGCGATTGCGCGCTGCCAGAGAGCGGCTTGATATTAGCCAGGCCGGGTGTGCGCGTCAGATCGGATTGGAGCGCAGCACACTTCTAAACTATGAGCATTGCCGGACTCCTTTGCGCTTTGAAATCGCACTCCGCTTTTGTCGCCAATTCATTGTTTCGGAAGAGTGGCTTGCCACTGGCCAATATGACGCCTGCCACGCCGTGGCCCCAAAGCATGGAGTTAAATTGGGGCCGGGGATGGAAATGATGGACAATTTGATTTTCTTCCGGCAGTGCGTGGATTTGCTCTCAGAGCCGGCCGCGCTCCATATACCACCGGGAACATTGCTTGGGGAGGCATACGATAAGTTTCTCGCGCCTGAATATTCTCGGCTTGTTCAAGGCTTTTTTTATTTGCCCCGAATCGCACTCAGCGATTCAGACAACCCGGAACTGGTGTGTAATCTTCTCAATGCGATCAATGAGCGGTTCATCGTGCTGCTTGGAAATGAAGCTCTGAGGCGTGGGCAAAAGCGCAGTTCGGCTTGGCGAGTTTATGCGCGCTGCTTACTCGAATCCGCCGACCTGGTTTTCCGCAAAATGATGAGATTTAAGTTGGACTCTGGACGCCTAAGCGATCTCGATTGGCTCAGGTATTGCGTGACTGATGCCGACGCTATAATTGAATTTTTGGAGGATCGCGCCAACACTTCTCCCGTGGAACGGTTAAAAAAAGATTTGACGGAAACGGAAACTTCAGTTAGAGATATTGACGTGAAGGCACAATTGCCAATTTTGTTGGAACGTCTCAAAACCGCCGCAGAAAAGTCCGGTAAAAAATCTAAATTGGCGGAATTTTTGGACGTGCCTTTGGCGAGTGTTTCACGATGGCTGTCTGGCGAACGTGAGCCAGGCGGCGAGATCACGCTCAAGTTGCTTCGCTGGGTCGAGCAGCAAGAGCGTCAAAAATAAAAAGCCCTGGCTGTGCGTTAACACCGCCAGAGCAAAAACCCAAAATTGGAAAGGTTCACGAGTTATGAAAACAGTCCAACATCGAGTCCACCGAAACGGTGCCACCAGGACCGCGCCGGCTCAAGCCAAAATTCAACCACTGGACGCGCCGGCTGAGTTCAGAGTTGTCCGGTTACGCGATTGTCCCGTGGATAGTCCGAGGGTTGAAACGCCAACAGAATTGGCTGATTTCTGGCGCAAGCACGTCGTCTCTGCGCCGTGGTTCAAAGACGACAAGGAATGTCTCTGCGTTTTTTTGCTGAACGCGCGGCGCCGGCTGATCGGTTTTGAGTTGGTTAGCCAGGGCACGCTCGACACACTTTTGACGCACCCGCGTGAAGTATTACGCCCGGCGATCTTCCAAAATGCAGCGGCCATCATCATCGCACACAATTTATGTGTCGCAGCACATAAATTGTGTTATGTGGAGGAGCGGTTTATGTGCAGTCACCGATTGGCGGCACCGACATTGAGGCGTGCTCCACGACGAAAGGTATGTTGTGCAAACAAGTGATCCGTCCAAGCTTATTACGCCGCACCCGTACATTCGCGCCTTGAAGATCGAGGCATCTGGCGACTTCTGGAAAGGCCTCATCAAACCGAAAATCCGTCTCACGGGACACTGGCTTGAGCGGGCGGGGTTCAAGCCAGGCAATCGCGTCCACATCAGATGCGTTGCTCCGGGAGTTATTGAATTGTGCTGCCCTGATGCCGTGATGGTGAATGAGACGAAGCAGTCCTCATCAAAGCAGCCCGAATGCCCGTTTTGATGTGGTTTAGTCCGATACCGCTTCACATAACTGTTGTGCTCATTTGCAGCGCAACAGTTTTTAATTTGTAAGAAAAATTGTCTTTGTGCGTCTTCACCAGTGATCGGGGAGAACTCCATCTCCAAACGTTTCATCGTTCACCTTGCTCCCGCAGTTTTCAACCAAAAATTGCAGATCCATTTATATGCTCGAATATTGGTATCAAGAAAAACGCACACTCGTTGACTTCCGGCGCGGTCCGCTCGGTGACTATTTTGATGGTTTCGCCGCGTATCTCAAAGCCAAAGGATATTCGCACTCCAGCGCCCGTGGCGTTCTCGGCAAATGCTGTCAGTTCAACGCCTATTTGATTGAGCGAGGAATCTCCCGCTCCACGGAACTGTCCGAATCACTCGTTGATTCTTTTTTGGAAGTGTATCACGCCGATATAGTCGCCACGGGGTCGCGCTATTCGCCGAGGGCCGATACACGACTGGCGCTCAAACACCTGTTCGCATATCTGATCGACATCAAGGCATTCACGCCGCCGAAACCAAAACGGATCGTGAAGCCATACACATGGCTCCTCGACGCATATCTCCGTCATCTTCGAGTGGAGCGCGAACTTTCGGAAAAGACGGTGACGTATCACCAGCTTCAATTGAGCTCATTCCTTGACGCCTTGGGACAAAAAGCGGGGCGCGAGCGACTCAAGATCCTCACTGCCGAGACGGTCGAGAACTTCGTGCAAGGCCATTTCCGAAACAGCACGGCAAACCCCGGCTCGCTCTCCGGGGTCTTACGCCCGTTTTTCCGCTACTGCGCCAGTCATCGTTACACCCGGGCAGATTTTGCAGGCCTGATTCCTTCCGTCCGGTCGTATCGGCACGCCTCGCTGCCCAAGGGAATGGAGGACGCATCGCTCGAAGCAATGCTCAAAGCGATCCCCAGGGACACGCCGATTGGAGCGCGGGACTACGCCATTATCATCCTCATGATGGCATATGGCATCCGAGGCGTCTCGGCAGCCCAATTGTTGTTGAATGACATTGACTGGCACCACTCGAAAATCCGCATCCGCGCCCAGAAGGGCGGTAAGGAAGTGATGCTGCCGCTCATGGAATCGGTGGGCGATGCCATCATCGAGCACCTGAAGCATCGCAGAGCTGATACCCCGTTTCGGGAAGTGTTCTTGAGCGCCAGAGCGCCGTTCCGGCCGATTGATGGCGGCGCCATTGCGAGGATCGTTCAATGGCATCTGAAGAAAGCCGGGGTCAAGGTCCCCGGCAGCGGCTCACGAACCCTCCGTCATTCCTGGGCCATCCGCGCACTGGCAAACAACTCCGCCATCAAAGCCATCGCTGACGTGCTCGGCCACCGCTACATCGACACGACCTTCATCTACGCCAAAGCGGATCTTAACTCGCTTCGGGAAGTGGCGCTGCCGTGGCCCGGAAAAAACTAAACCTATGGCAACCTGTCTTTTTCGCAATCCGCTCGCACCCCGGCTCCAGGCTTTCTTGGAGGCACGCCGCCCCGACAACCGGCGCGGGGTCAGCAGCCAAAAAATCCTCCGGTATCTCGATCGTTTTTTCATGAGCGAACTTGAACCGGGACAACCTGTGAGCAGAGAGGTCGTGGAACATTTTTATGAAAGCATCAAAGACCTCTCCACCGGCACACGGATCAATCGGATCGGCGTGCTCCGTCAGTTTTGCCGGTATTTGAGCTACTTCGATCCGCGCACCTGCATCGTTCATGGCAGTTGCTTGCCCCGCCGAAGCCGTCCGGCTCCCCACATCTACACCCGGGGCGAGGTGCGCACCATCATGGCAACGGCACGAAAACTTGGGCCGAAAGGAAGTCTGCGACCGGTTGTCCTTTCGACCTTGATCGGACTTCTGTATGCCACCGGGCTGCGCATCGGGGAGGCGCTCAACTTGACTCTTGGTGACATCGACTTCAAACGCTGTGTCATCGAAGTCCGTGAGGGCAAGTTTGGGAAATCACGATATGTGCCCCTCTCGCCATCCGCCGTAAATCATCTGAAGACCTATCTGCTCCGTCGCCGCCGAGCCGGTTTTTCGACTGATCCTACTGCACCCATGTTCCTCAATGTGATCGGCAAGAAACATGGGCATCCAGGGTTCGTGACCATCTTTCTGGAAATCGTCCGCGGTCTCGGCCTTCGCGGCCCGAAGGGTGAGCGAGGGCCGCGCATCCATGACTTGCGACACACGTTTGCAGTGAATCGTCTCTTGGCTTGGTATCGTCATGGGGACAATCTCGCCGCCAAGCTCCCCTTGCTCTCAACGTATCTCGGGCACAGCACCGTTACCGGCACCGAAGTATATCTTCATGCGACGGCACAACTTTTGGAAAGCACCGGTCGGCGGTTCCATTCCCACTTCGCAATCCCGCCGCTCCTTGCAAAAAACCATAGCCAAAACTGACATCGGCAAATCAATCCATGGCTTCTTTGAGCACCACCTCGTCTCGCAACGAGGGTTGAGCGAACACACCGTCCTTGCGTATCGCGATGCGTGGAAGCTGCTGTTGCAGTTTGCCTGCCAAGACCAGAGAAAAAACTGCGCCGATCTCGCGCTCGAAGACATCTCAGCCGATGCGATCCGCCGCTTCCTCGATCATCTGGAACGCAAGCGGAACAATGGCGTCCACACCCGCAACAACCGACTGGCTGCGATCCATGCCTTCTTTCATTACCTCGCCTCGACCGATCCGCGCCATCTGGCACAGTGCCAGTCCATCCTTGCGGTTCCCTTCAAGCGCGGGACCGCTCGCGTGCCGGAATACTTGGAACGGGAGGAGGTGCAGAAAATATTCAGTGAGATCAACAGCCAAACTCCCCTCGGACAGCGCGATGATGCCTTGCTCCGACTGCTCTACAACACAGGCATGAGGGCACAGGAGCTGGTGAGCCTTAATGTGAACCACCTGCGCTTCAGCCGTCCCTACTATGTGCGCATCCACGGAAAAGGCAACAAAGAGCGCACGTGCCCGTTGTGGACAGAGACCGTCCAGGCCATCAAGTCGTATCTGGAGCGACGCTCGGTCCGACTGGATGATACCGCGCCGCTGTTCGTGAATGATGAGGGCAACCGCCTTTCCCGCTTTGGCCTGCGCTACATTATCACTCATCGAGTCACCGAGGCCGCAAAAGCCTGTCCATCGCTCCTCACTCGAAAGGTCACGCCCCACACGTGGCGTCACACCACGGCCATGCACTTGCTCCAGTCCAATGTTGACTTGAGTATGATCCGGTCTTGGCTCGGTCATGCTTCCATCGAAACCACCAATACCTACGTTGAAATCGATCTGGAGATGAAACGCAAAACGCTTCAGTCAGCCGAAAAACTGCTCCCCAACAAGGGAAAACGCGGCCCCTCTTGGCAACGGGAAAAAGATATTTTATCATGGCTTTCAAAGCTCTAGTTATGTGAAGCAACCAGTCTGGTCAACGCGACCAAACCGGCTTGTTTTGAGGACTCACGCCGATGCGGCACACATAACTGGGTTGGTCACATAACACAAT
>Ga0187862_10007062_pt1 | contig 10101 bp, 8 predicted proteins | sample June2016WEW_10_1_FD_133003 | JGI IMG/M metagenome (GOLD analysis project Ga0187862, IMG submission 133003) | Peatland microbial communities from SPRUCE experiment site at the Marcell Experimental Forest, Minnesota, USA - June2016WEW_10_150 | ecosystem: Environmental > Terrestrial > Soil >... | reverse complement strand
GGAAATGGCGGTGGCCGAACATCACCGCGCCGAGCATGATCTCCTCGGACAGCTCTTTGGCTTCCGACTCCACCATCATCACGGCGTCTTGGGTGCCGGCGATGACGAGATCGAGGTGGCTCTCCTTCATCTCGTCCAGCGTCGGATTGAGCACGTATTCGTTGTTGATGAATCCGACGCGGGCGCCGCCGATCGGGCCCATGAACGGAGCACCGGATAGAGTCAGCGCCGCGGACGCCGCCACCATCGCCACGATGTCGGGATCGTTCTCCTGGTCGTGCGACAGCACGGTGATGGTCACCTGGGTATCGCAGCGCCAGCCGTCGGCGAACAGCGGACGGATCGGGCGATCGATCAGGCGCGAGGTGAGCGTGTCCTTTTCAGTCGGACCGCGCTCGCGCTTGAAGTAGCCGCCGGGAATCCGGCCGGCCGCGTAATATTTCTCGGTGTAGTTGACGGTCAGCGGCAGGAAATCGATGCCTTCCTTCGGCTGCTTGGCGGCGACGACGGCCGCGAGCACGCTGGTTTCGCCATAAGTGGCGAGCACGGCTCCGTCGGCTTGACGCGCGATCCTGCCGGTTTCCAGCGTTAGGTTGCGGCCACCCCAGTCGAGTTGGACACGGTGTATATCGAACATTGCGATTGTCTTTCATGGTTTTCGGGATTGCGCGAAAGCCATGAGCAAGACGGCGAGACGCTGTCGTTCGCAAAGCCTTTGCGAATCGAAACAGCGTCCGGCGATCCTGCCATGGCCATCGGGCCTTCCAGTGGTGCGGACGGGCATCGGCCCGTCGCTGCTAAATCGGCAACCCTTGGCTGCCGGGCAAACGGCGGAGGCATTTTGCGATCCGCCACGAAACGCGCGAGTCCTCCCGCGCGCAAACTTTTCAGCGGCGAATACCCAGCCGCTCAATCAACTCCTTGTAACGCCCTTCATTGGTACGCCGCAGATAGTCGAGAATCTGACGCCGCTGCGACACGAGCTTGAGCAAGCCCCGCCGCGAGTGGTTGTCCTTGATGTGCGACTTGAAGTGATCTTGCAGGTTGTTGATCCGCTCCGAAAGCAGCGCAACCTGGACTTCGGGCGAGCCGGTGTCATTGGACTTGACGGCGTAAGTCTTAATGACTTCCGCCTTACGCGCGGTCGTAATCGACATCGTCACTAACCTCTTTTTCTTACGGCGCGACCTGTCACGCCGGTTAAATTAAATACACGTCGGGGAATGATTTCACCGCGATCAACCTCGGCAATGGCCACGAGTTGGCCGCTCGAAGCGACCTGGACCATACCGCGGAAGATGGTGGCATCCCGTCCGCGCAACAAGACGGCTTGGCCTCTTGCGAGCCTTGCCGCGTCTGCCGGGCTTACGGCCAGCGCCGGGATGTCGTCCAGCGCGGTCTCAATCGGCAGGAGCACGTCAGCGAGGTGTCCCTCGCCGGCGGCTGCTCTATGGCACAAAGATTCCAGGGGTTCCAGCAAAATCATGTCGGTTTCGCCAAACGGCCCTACCCGGCTGCGGCGCAGCGCCGAGACATGGCCGAATACACCCAGCACCCGGCCAAGATCGCGCGCCAGCGAGCGGACATAGGTGCCTTTGCCGCATTCGGCCGAAAACATGGCGTGGTCGGCATCGGGCGTTCCGACGAGTTCCAGGCGATGGATCGACACGGCCCGGGGTGCGAGCTCGACGATTTCGCCGTCGCGGGCCAGATCGTAGGCCCGCTCGCCGGCAATTTTGACCGCCGAAAAGCGTGGCGGCACTTGCTCGATGGTGCCGGTGAAGCGGGGCAGCTCGGCCCTGATCGCCGCCGCATCGGGCCGGCTTTCGCTGGTCGCGACGACCCTGCCTTCGGCATCGTCGGTGTCGCGTTCCTCGCCCCAGCGCACGGTAAACAGATAGGTTTTGCGGCTATCGACCACGAACGGCACGGTCTTGGTCGCTTCGCCGAGCGCGATCGGCAGGCATCCCGACGCCAGCGGATCGAGCGTGCCGGCGTGACCGGCGCGCTTGGCCGAGAACAGGCGCTTGATGACTGCAACCGCGTGGGTCGAAGTCATGCCGATCGGCTTGTCGAGCACGATCCAGCCGTGCACGTCGCGCTTCTTGAATTTTTGCTGCTTCGGCCCCTGTTGGGGCGGCTCGCTGCCGTCTTGCGGCGGCGAATCGGGGAGCGGAATGAACGTCTGGCCGGACATTATTCGTCCTTCTCGCCGTCCAGGTCGCGTTGGACTGCAGGTGTTCGCAAAAGCTTCTCGATCCGTTCTGCTTCGTCGAATCGCTCATCGGCGCGGAATCGAATTTCAGGTGCGAATTTTAGGTTAACGCGCCGCGCGATCTCGCCGCGTACGTAGCGCTTGTTGCGGTCCAGCGCGGCGATCACCCCATCGACGTCGCGGCCGCCGAGCGGCATCACGTAGATCGTCGCCAGTCGCAGGTCGGCGGTCATGCGCACCTCGGGCACCGTGATCAGGTGCGCCTGGATCACCGGGTCATGGATATCGCCGCGCGTGAGCATGTCGGCGAGCTCGTGCCGGATCAGTTCGCCGACGCGAAGCTGGCGTTGCGAGCCGCCGCCTGCCTGATCGTTACGTTGATGACGTGGCATTGTCTTTCTATTTCGTCGTGAAGCCGGGCTTGAACCGCGCATTCACATCATGAAATGTTGTTTGCAATCGAAGCGTGGATGGCCGGAATATATCCGGCCACGACGGCTACAGCGACCGCTGCACGCTCTCCACGCGATAACACTCGATAATGTCGCCGGCTTTCATGTCCTGGTAGTTCTCGAAGGCCATGCCGCATTCCTGGCCGGCGACGACTTCGCGCGCGTCATCCTTGAAGCGCTTGAGTTGCGACAGCTTGCCCTGATGCACGACGACGCTGTCGCGGATCAGCCGGACATTGGCGCCGCGCTCGACGACGCCGTCGGTGACGCGACAGCCGGCGACACTGCCGACCTTCGAAACCTTGAAGATTTCGAGAATGACGGCGTTGCCGAGCATGGTCTCGCGCAGCGTCGGCGCCAAGAGGCCCGACATTGCCTTTTTCACGTCGTCGACCAGGGCATAGATGATGTCGTAGTAGCGGATTTCGATGCCGGCCTGCTCGGCGGCCTCGCGCGCTTCCTTGTGGGCGCGAACGTTGAAGCCGATGACGGCGGCGCCCGAGGCTTCCGCCAGCGTGATGTCGGATTCGGTAATGCCGCCGACCCCGGAATAGATCACGCGCGCCAGCACTTCATCGGTGGACATTTTGTCCAACGCGCCGACGATGGCTTCGATCGAACCCTGAACGTCGCCCTTGATCACCAGCGGGAATTCCTTGCGGCCGGTGGTCTTGAGCTGACTCATCATCTGCTCGAGCGAACCGCGCATGCCGGTTTGCCGCGCCGCCATTTTTTCGCGCTTTTGCCGGACGCGATAATCGGTGATCTCGCGGGCGCGGGATTCGGTATCGACAACCGCAAGCCGGTCGCTGGCTTCCGGCGTGCCGTTGAAGCCCAGCACCTCGACCGGCATCGACGGGCCCGCGGCGACCACGGAATGGCCAGTATCGGACATCAGCGCGCGCACGCGGCCCCATTCGGAGCCGGCGACGACGATGTCGCCGGGCTTGAGCGTGCCGCGTTGCACCAGAACCGTTGCCACCGGGCCGCGGCCGCGATCGAGCCGCGCTTCGATCACCGTGCCTTCGGCCGGGCGGTTCGGATTGGCCCTCAGTTCGAGCACCTCGGCCTGCAGCGCGATCATGTCGAGCAGCTTGTCGAGATTGGTCTTTGCCTTGGCCGAGACTTCGATTTCCAGGGTATCGCCGCCGAGCGACTCGACCTGGATCTCGTGCTGCAACAATTCGGTGCGGACGCGCTCGGGCTTGGCGTCGGGTTTGTCGATCTTGTTGATGGCGACGATGATCGGCACCTTCGCCGCCTTAGCGTGGTGGATCGCTTCCACCGTTTGCGGCATGACGCCGTCGTCGGCCGCGACGACCAGCACGACGATATCGGTGATCTTGGCGCCGCGCGCGCGCATCGCAGTGAACGCGGCGTGGCCGGGCGTATCGATGAAGGTGATGCGGCCGCCCGACGGCGACGTCACCTGATAGGCGCCGATATGCTGCGTGATGCCGCCGGCTTCACCGGCCGCGACTTCGGTCGAGCGGATGGCGTCGAGCAGCGACGTCTTGCCGTGGTCGACATGGCCCATGATGGTGACGACCGGCGCGCGCGGCTGCAGGTTCGCCGCGTCATCGGGCGTATCGAACATGCCTTCTTCGACGTCGGATTCGGCGACGCGGCGCACGGTGTGGCCGAGTTCCTCGGCGATGAGCTGGGCGGTGTCGGCGTCAATCGTATCGGTGATCTTCGCCATGTGACCCTGCTGCATCAAGATGCGCACCACGTCGACGGAGCGCTCGGCCATGCGGTTGGCCAGTTCCTGGATGGTGATCGTCTCCGGAAGCGTCACTTCGCGGGCGATCTTTTCCTTGGGCTCGCTATCGCGATGGCCGCTGATGCGCTGGACGCGGCGGCGGAACGAGGCGACCGAGCGCTCGCGCACCTCGTCGGCGGTAAGGGCGGTCACGACGGTGAGGCGGCCGCGGCGCTTTTCGCCGACGCTGCGCGTCGGCTTCGGTGCCGGTGCCGGACGCACCGCCACGCCGCCACGGCGCGGGCGCGGCGCTTCGTCTTCGTCGGCCTCGAGCGCGGGACGCGCGCCGGGCTTTGCTGCCGTGGTCGCATCGGTACCGAAGCGCTTCTTGGCGACCTCGTCGGCCTTGCGCTTGGTTTCCTCGTCGTGCTTGCGGCGGCTTTCTTCGTTGAGCTTGCGGGCTTCCGAAGCCGCCCGTTCGGCGCGGTCGGCTTCCTCGCGGGTGCGGCGGACGCGGGCCTCTTCCTCGGCGCGCGAGCGCTCCTCGTGTTCGCGCAATTGCGCGCCGGCGAGCGCTTGCGCACGAGCGCTGCGCTCCTCCTCGGTGAGCGTGCGCAGCACGACTCCGGAGGTTTTCGGCGAGGCGGCGGCAGCGGCAGCCGGAGTTGCCGCCGCTGGGGCTCGTGCGGTCGCGGGCGCGGCGGCTTGCTTCGGTGTTGCGCTCCGTTCGGGAGCCACGGGTTCCGCTTTGCCCTCGGCCGGGCCGATGCGGCGTTTGACCTTTTCGACGACGACGGCCTTGCTGCGGCCATGGCTGAAGCTTTGGCGCACGACGCCTTGCTCGACGCCGCCGCGCTTGAGCGTCAGCGTCTTCGTCGAGCTCACGCTCAGCTTGTCACCGCTATTCTTGGTCGTCTCGGTCATGCGTATCCATTTCTAAACGCGTCGATTTCCCGGGCCGGCTTGGCTCGCCGCTCCGAAATCGCTCCAGGCGCCGCAAACGCGCCAAAAACGTGTCGCTCGGGGGGCCGGCAAGCAGGGCTGCATGTATCACATTTGGGCGCCCCAATGCCAAATCCAATTGCGCCGAGGTCAAAATGCCGATCGTAAGGATAGGGCCGTGCTCCGGCCGTCGCCGCCGCGCCGCATCGAGCTTGCGGACGCCGTCGGCAGCCGCCTCGGCCGCATGAAGGAGGGCGACAACCCTCTCCTGGGCCAAAGCCGCTTCGACCCTGGTGAATCCGGTTGCGACCAGGCCGGCTTTGCCCGCCATGGCGAGCGCATCGAGGGCGGAACGTTCGAGCAGCTGCCCGGTGCGGGCGACGAGGTCCGCCGGCAGGCGAACCTCCCGCTTGAAACCGCGGGCCAGCGCCTTGCGCTTGACCGCGTCCGACAGCGCATCCTGCGTTGCCGTCACCCAGACGCCGCGCCCGGGCAGCTTGCGCTTGAGATCCGGGACCGCCTCGCCATCGGGTCCGATGACGAAGCGGATCATATCGTCGACCGGCCTTACCGTGCGCGTCGCCACGCACATCCGTTCGAGCTCCCGCGCTCGCGGTCCGCTATCGAGCTCGATATCGCGGGACGGTTCGATCATGCGTGCGCGGCGTCCTTACGGCTGCGCCTCGACCGCAGGCGCTTCCGCAACGGGCGGCGGCGCCAGATCGGCCTCGGTGATCCAGCCGGCCTTCAGCCGCGCCTGCATGATGATCGCTTCGGCGTCCTCGCGAGTCATCTCGAAGCCGTCGAGGATGCCGGGCTCGCGCTTCGACTCGCCGTCCTTGCGCTCGGTCCAGCCGGCAAGATCGTCGGTAGCGCAGCCGGCCAAATCCTCGACCGTCTTGACGCCGTTCTCGCCGAAGCGGACCAGCATGGCGGTGGTAACGCCCGGTATGTCCTTGAGCGCGTCCTCGACGCCAAGCTCGACACGCTTGGCATCGAGCTCGGCCTCGATCTTGGCGAGATATTCGCTGGCGCGATTTTGCAGCTCGGCCGCGGTGTCCTCGTCAAAACCTTCGATATTGGCGATTTCCTTGACGTCGACCAAGGCCAGCTCTTCGACCGAATTGAAACCTTCCGACGCCAGCAATTGGCCGATGACCTCGTCGACGTTGAGCGAATCGATGAACATGCGCGTGCGGTTCTCGAATTCGGCCTGGCGGCGTTCGGACTCTTCCTGCTCGGTCAGGATGTCGATGTCCCAGCCGGTGAGCTGCGACGCCAGCCGCACGTTCTGGCCGCGCCTTCCGATGGCCAGCGAAAGCTGCTGATCCGGCACGACCACCTCGATGCGCTCGCGCTCCTCGTCGAGCACCACCTTGGCGACTTCGGCGGGCGCCAAGGCGTTGACGACGAATGTCGCGATGTCGTGCGACCAAGGAATGATGTCGATCTTTTCGCCCTGCAATTCGTTGACTACCGCCTGCACGCGCGAGCCGCGCATGCCGACGCAGGCGCCGACCGGATCGACCGATGAATCGCGCGACTGCACGGCGATCTTGGCGCGGGAGCCCGGATCGCGCGCCACCGCCTTGACCTCGACGATGCCGTCATAGATTTCCGGCACCTCTTGGGCGAACAGTTTCGACATGAATTGCGGATGGGTGCGGGACAGGAAAATCTGTGGCCCGCGCTGCTCGCGCCGCACGTCGTAGATATAGGCGCGGATACGGTCGCCGTTGCGGAACACCTCGCGCGGCAGCATCTCGTCGCGCCGCACGATCGCTTCGCCGCGGCCGAGATCGACCACGACGTTGCCGTACTCAACGCGCTTGACGATGCCGTTGACGATGTCGCCGATGCGATCCTTGTATTCGTCATATTGCCGGTCGCGCTCGGCTTCGCGCACCTTCTGCACGATCACCTGCTTGGCCGATTGCGCGGCGATGCGGCCGTATTCGAGCGGCGGCAACGGATCGGCGATGGTGTCGCCGATCTGGGCCGCCGGATGGCGCCGGCGCGCGTCTTCGAGGCTGATCTGCATCGCCGGATTTTCGACGGTCTCGACCACCAGCATGTGGCGCGACAGATGCAGCTCGCCGCTCTTCGGATCGATCTCGGCGCGCACTTCGGTCTCGCTGCCGTAGCGTGAGCGGGCGGCCTTGGCGATCGCGTCCTCCATGGCGCCGAGCACGATCTTGCGATCGATGGCTTTTTCCCGCGCGACCGCGTCGGCGATCTGCAAGAGTTCGAGTTTATTGGCGCTTACGGTCGCCATAAGTCAGTCTCCCTTGAATTGGCTTGCAGGCTGGTCTTGTTCCGGCGCCGCATGGCCATGTCGTGTTTGATGTCCAGTGTTTGTTTGGTGCTTGTGTCTTGTTTGGTGTTTATGCGGCGCCTGATGCGGCGCCTGATGCGGCGCGCGATTGCCGTTGCCCGATTCGCGCGTTTCGCGTTCGCCGCGCTTGCTCCGCCGCAAAGATTCCGAAATCAATGCGTCGGTCAGCACAAGCTTGGCTTCCATCATGTCGTCGATCCGCAGCAAGTCGTCGGTGCCGTCCGTTGCGTCGCTGCGGCTGATGCGGACGGCGTCGCCCTCGGTGCCGAGAAGCTGGCCGCGGAAGCGCCGCCGGCCGTCGACCGGGACGGTCATCTCCACATGGGCGACATGACCGGCATAACGGTCGAAATCCGAATGCCGCACCAGCGGCCGGTCGATGCCGGGCGACGAAATCTCCAGCTGGTACGCCCCCTCGATCGGATCGGCGACATCGAGCACCGGCGACAGCGCCCGCGATGCGGCCTCGCAATCCTCGATCGACAAGGTGCCGTCCGGCCGCTCGGCCATGATCTGCACCGTACAGCCGGCGGAGCCGGAAATGCGCACCCGCACCAGCCGATAGCCAAGCCCGGCAAGCACCGGCTCGGCGAGCGCGGCGACGCGCGCGGCGCGTCCCGGCTCGGTGATGAGCCGCGGCTCGTCGGCAAAGGTCGTGGGCGTGTCGTTCATGCTTGTTACGGCCGTGAATTCCAGCAACATGCGTCCTGCAAGTGAACCGCTTGGCCCTCAGGTAACAAACTGGCTTCAGGTAACAAAAAAGAGCGGGTCCCGGGGGAACCCACTCTCAAAACCGTTCGGTTATGAGGTATCCATAACGGACAGCGGGAATATAGCGCCTTATCGGGCTAAAGCAAGGGCCCTTCAGGGTTCAGTAATCAGTAACCAGTAATCAAAGACGTGCCAAAAACCACGCGGTACCGGTCCCTGACGTCTGATCACTGAGACCTGAAATGGGTGCAATCGTCTCGCTGATCCCCGAGCTGGAAGACGTCATCCAACGCGGCGCGCGCGAAAAGCGCGTCGACGCGCTACAGCGCATTACGGCCCTCTTCCTTGACGGCGCCAAGAGCTACAGCGACGCGCATGTCGACGTGTTCGACGACGTATTCAGCCTGCTGATCGAGGAGATCGAGACCAAGGCGCGTGCCGCGTTGTCGCGCCATCTCGCACCGGTCGGCAACGCCCCGGTCAAGGTGCTCCGCACGCTCGCCAACGACGACGATATCGCCGTCGCCGGACCGGTGCTCAAATATGCGCCGCGGCTTGCCGAAACCGATCTGGTCGGTGTCGCAACAACCAAAAGCCAGGCCCATCTGCAGGCCATCTCGGCGCGCCCGGCGCTCGGCGAGGCGGTGACGGATGTGCTGGTGCGGCGCGGCGATCGCGAGGTCGCGCGCTGCGTCGCCGACAATCCCGGTGCACGGATCTCGCAAGACAGCTTTGTTAGCCTGGTCAGGCGCGCCGAAGGCGACGGCATCCTGGCCGAAAAGGTCGGCCTGCGGCCGGATATCCCTGAGCCGATGTTCCGCGAATTGCTGACCAAAGCGACCGCGGTGGTGCGCGATCGCCTGCTTGCCGCGGCGACAGCCGGCGGCAAGGCGCAGATTCACCGCGTGCTGACGAGAGTCTCCAAGGAGGTCGGCGCGCGTGTCGGTCCGCGCGACTACAATGCCGCGCAACGTGTCGTGCTCAGTCTCGATCGCGCCGGCCGGCTGAACGAGGCGGCGCTGGCGGCGTTCTGCAGCGACAAAAAATTCGAAGAAACGGTGGTCGCGCTGGCAACGCTCGCCAAGGTACCGATCAATGTTGCCGACCGGCTCCTGGGCGGCGAGCGGCCCGATCCGGTGCTGATCCTGTGTCGGGCCATCGGTCTGAACTGGTCCACGGTGAAGGCCATTATCTTGCTGCGGCCCGATGCGAAAAGCGCGTCGCAAGGGCTCGATGCCGCGTTCGCCAATTATGAACGGCTTTCAGGCGCGACGGCGCGGCGTGTGGTGCGCTTTTGGCAGGTCCGGCAGGCCCGCTAATTTTGGCCGCTGCGTTCAAACTTTACGGAAAATCAGAAAGCACGACGCGCGCTCTTCGCGTGCGGCCTTGGCGTGGTAGCGCGTCTGGATGAAGCCGGGCCAAGCTTTTCGCCAATCGTCGGCACACTGCGCCGTCCATTCGAAATCCGCCGAACGCAACAGGCGCTGCAAGGTCCAGGCGGCATAATCGGCAATATCCGTCACGAAGCGGAATTCGCCGCCTGGACGCAAGATGCGGGCAAGCCGCGCCACCATCGCGTCCTGCACGAAGCGGCGCTTCCAATGCCGCCGTTTCGGCCATGGATCGGGATGAATCAGATCGATGCGCGCCAACGCGTTTTGTGGCAGCCACGCCATCAGGTTCACGGCGTCATCGAAATGCAGCCGGATGTTCTGCAGCCTGCCGCTTTCGATCGCGGCGAGCG
>Ga0187862_10007061_pt1 | contig 10102 bp, 8 predicted proteins | sample June2016WEW_10_1_FD_133003 | JGI IMG/M metagenome (GOLD analysis project Ga0187862, IMG submission 133003) | Peatland microbial communities from SPRUCE experiment site at the Marcell Experimental Forest, Minnesota, USA - June2016WEW_10_150 | ecosystem: Environmental > Terrestrial > Soil >... | reverse complement strand
GGCCGTATCGCTCGGTGCTTCGATCTCGCCATCGTCGGCCAAGCCGAGCCCGAGACCAGCGCGGTCGAAGAGGTGATTGTCGAAGGCGCCCTGTTCGGATCGGGCCGGCCGATCATCGTCGTGCCCTATATCCAGAAGGCACCGCTCAAGCTCGATCGCGTCATGGTGACCTGGGACGGCGGCCGGACGGCGGCGCGCGCCATCGCCGACGCCATGCCGCTCTTGGAACGGGCGGGCCGCGTCGAGCTGGTCATCATCGCCAACGAACGCGGTAAACAGGACGAGATCGAAGGCGTCGATATGGCCCAGCATCTCGCCCGCCACGGGCTGAACGTGGATGTCAAGCGCACCGTCGCCGGTGACATCGACGTCGCCGATGTGCTGCTGTCCCACGCCGCCGACGCCGGCACCGATTTCATCGTGATGGGCGGCTACGGTCACTCGCGCTTGCGCGAATTCGTGCTTGGCGGTGTGACCCGAAGCATTCTGCGCTCGATGACGGCCCCGGTGCTGATGTCGCACTAGTGTCCCGATGATCGAAGTTCCCGCGAAGCGGGTAGTGAAACCTGGACCTTCGATCAGACCCGCACCGAGACGTTGCTCCTCCATGCCGTGGTAGAGGGGTCATCTGCCGATTTCGCACGCAAATAGTTTGCGCCCGTTGTTGACGCGCCGACACGGGCCATGCCACGTTTTCGCAGCCCCCGTCACGCCCGTCGGGTTTCGGCTCGCCGGACGTCAAATCTACGCGCAAGAAATCGGCTACGCGGCGTCGAGGATGAGGCCCAAATGGCGGTTCGGCCCGCATGAACGAAAGACCGCTGACGGTAGCGATCGACCCGCGCGGCGGCTCGGCCCCGCTATTGACGATCGCCGACGTGACCATGCGCTTCGGCGGCATCGTGGCGCTCGAAGCCGTCACCTTCTCCGCAAGCGAAGGCCGCATCGTCGGATTGATTGGGCCTAATGGCGCCGGCAAGACCACCTTGTTCAATTGCCTGAGCAGGCTCTATCGGCCGATGCGCGGCGACATCCGGTTGAAGGGACGATCCTTGGGCCGATGCGCGCCCTCGGACATTGCCGCGCTCGGCATCTGCCGCACCTTCCAGAGTCCGACTTTGTTCGCTTCGATGTCGGTCCTGGATAACGTCAAGGTCGGCGCCCATTCGCTCGGCCACAACGGTCCTCTGAGCGATGCCTTGACGCTGCCATACACCCGGCGCGAGGAGCACGAATTCGAGCAACCTCGCGCACGATGCTGGCCTTCGTCGGGCTGGAGCACCTGGCCGGACAGCCGGCGGCGAACCTCTCCTTGGGTGCGCGCAAGCGCGTCGAATTGGCACGCGCACTCGCCGCCCGGCCGCTGCTGCTGCTGCTCGACGAACCGGCCGGCGGGCTCAATCACGACGAGGTGGCGGAGCTCGGCATGCTGATCCGCTCGATCCGCGATCAGCTCGGAATCACCGTGCTACTGGTCGAGCATCATATGGGCCTGGTGATGAGTCTTTCAGATCAGGTGGTGGTGCTGAATTTCGGCCGGGTGATCGCCGACGGTTCGCCCGACGAGGTTCGCGGCAATCCAGCCGTTACTGAGGCGTATTTAGGGACACGGCGGCACTGATGGCGCCGATCCTGCAGCTGCGCGCGGTCAAGGCCTTCTACGGCCAATCCGAGGTCGTGCATGGGATCGACGTCGCGGTCGAGGAAGGCGGCATGGCGGTGCTGCTCGGCGCCAATGGCGCAGGTAAGACGACGACGCTGCGCGCCATCTGCGGCATGGTGCGCAGCGAAGGCGAAATCCTGTTCGCCGGCGAGCGGCTGGATCGACGCACGACCGAAGAGATCGCGGGCCTAGGCGTCGCCCATGTGCCGGAAGGGCGAGGAACCTTCATCGGCCTGACGGTCGAGGAAAACCTGCGCCTTGGCGGCTATACGCGTGGCGGCCGGCCGCAGGCGAGCATGCAGCGCATGTACGGATATTTTCCGATTCTCGCCGACCGCCGGCGACAGCAGGCGGGCGCCCTGTCCGGCGGCGAGCAGCAGATGCTGGCCATTGCCCGCGCTCTGATGATGGCGCCGCGGCTTCTGGTGCTTGACGAGCCGTCGTTCGGCCTTGCGCCCCGAATTGTCGAAGACATTTTCACGATCGTCGAGCGCATACGGCAGGAGGAGCGCGTCAGCGTGCTGTTGGTGGAGCAGAACGCCACGCTTGCACTGGAGCTCGCCGATCACGCCTATCTCATCGAAACCGGCTATGTTGTCGCTTCGGGAAGCGCCAAAGCATTGGCCGACGATCCCCAGATTCGCCGTTCCTATCTCGGATATTGACAGGCGCCCGATGCACCAATTGTTGCAGCAGATCTTCTCGGGCCTCGCCGCCGGCGCCATTTACGCGAGCCTCGCTCTGGCCCTGGTGATGATCTATCGCGCCACCGATCTGGTGAACTTCGCGCAGGGCGAGATGGCGATGTTTTCGACCTACATCGCCTGGACGCTGGTGAATGCCGGGTTGCCGTTCTGGGGTGCTTTTATCATCACGCTGCTCGCTTCGTTCCTGGGCGGCATGGCGATCGAACGCGTCGTCATCCGGCCGGTTGAGAACGCTCCGGTTCTGGCGGCGGTCGTCGTGACCATCGGCTTGGCGCTGATCTTCAATTCCCTGGCGGGATGGATCTATTCCTATACCGTGCAGGATTTCCAGAGCCCGTTCCCCGATCGGCCGCTGTTCGGCGCGCTGATCACCACGCGGGATCTCGGAGTGATCGGTGTGACGCTGGTGATGCTCTTCCTGCTTTTTGCATTTTTTCGCTTCACCGCGACCGGATTGGCAATGCGCGCTGCTGCGCAGAATCCGGCTTCCGCGCGCCTGTGCGGCGTCCGGGTGGGACGCATGCTCGCCATCGGTTGGGGCTTGGCCGCGGCGATCGGTGCGGCCGCGGGCATCATGGTGGCGCCGGTATTATTCCTTGATCCCAACATGATGGGGGGCGTGCTTGTTTACGCCTTCGCCGGCGCGCTGCTCGGGGGCATTACCAGCCCGGTGGGAGCCGTCATCGGCGGGCTGATCGTCGGCGTCACCGAGAATCTGGTGGGCACCTATCTGATCGCCAGCCAGCTCAAGCTGACGGTAGCGTTCGCATTGATCATCCTTGTGCTGGTGTTCCGGCCGAACGGGCTGTTCGGCACGGCGATCTTGCGGCGGGTGTGACGATGGCAGAAGGCTTCACCGTTGTTGCTCCTGAGAAAGTTGCGGTCGGCCGCTACGCCGGGCTGAGCACCGGTTCCTGGCGATGGATTGTCGCGCTGGCGCTGATCGCGCTCGCTTCCGTGCTGCCATTCGCCGTCAGCAATTATCATGTGTTCGAGCTGACGTTGGTGATGATCTACGCCATTGCCGTGCTCGGCCTCAATATCCTGACCGGCTACAATGGGCAGATCTCGCTTGGCCATGGCGCCTTCTTCGCCGCGGGCGCCTATACCGCGGCGATCCTGATGCATCACTATGGCGTGCCCTACTGGGCGACGGTGCCGCCGGCGGCTTTCATTTGTTTCGCGCTCGGTGTGCTGTTCGGGCTGCCGGCGCTGCGCTTCGAAGGCCCTTATCTCGCGCTCGTCACTCTGGCGATGGCGCTCGCCACGCCGCAATTGCTCAAATACTTCGATACCTGGACCGGAGGCCAGCAGGGCATCAATTTGATCAAGCCACTGCCGCCGCCGGGGCTCGGCATCGACCGCGATCGTTGGCTCTACCTTCTGGTTCTTGCAGTTCTGCTGCTGGCGATGCGGATTGCCGCCAACATGCTCCATGGCCGGACCGGACGGGCCTTTGTCGCGATCCGCGATCAACCGATCGCGGCGGCGGCCATGGGCATCCACACCGCTCGTTACAAGACACTGGCCTTCGGCACCAGTACGCTGTTCACCGGCGTGGCTGGAGCGCTCGCCGCCATCGTCATCGGTTATGTTTCGCCCGAGGGCTACAGCCTGTTCCTATCGATCTCGTTCCTGGTAGGGTCCGCTGTCGGCGGTATTGCGACAATTGGCGGCGCGATTGTCGGCGGACTTTTCATTCAATTCGTGCCCAATCTCGCTAATGATATTTCGGATGCCGCCCCAGGGGCGATCTATGGGCTGGCGATGCTGCTGTTCATGTACGCGATGCCGCGCGGGGTCGTCGGCTCGCTCGGACCTTGGGTCGCCCGGTTGATGCAGCAACTTGAACGGCACCGAGTGGGCGTTCGGAGGAAGTGAAGAAGAGTGCAAAGGGAGAAGGTCATGACGGTGAAACAGATCATTGTGAGGGGCTTGGCAATCGCCGGCCTCGTTCTCACAAGCGGACTGGCTCTTGCCGCCGGCCAATACGGTCCCGGCGTAAGCGACATCGAGATCAAGATCGGCAATACCATGCCCTACAGCGGCCCAGCCTCGGCCTACGGCGCGATCGGCAAGGCGGAGGCGGCCTATTTCGCCATGATCAATGAACAAGGCGGCATCAACGGCCGCAAGATCAACTTCATCAGCCGCGACGACGGCTACAGCCCGCCGAAGACCGTCGAAGTGGTGCGCAAGCTGGTCGAGGAAGACCAGGTTCTTTTCATATTCAATCCGCTCGGCACACCGCCCAATACTGCGATTCAAGGCTATCTGAATGACAATAAGGTGCCTCAACTATTCGTCGCCACCGGCGCCGACAAGTGGAACGATCCCAAGCATTTTCCCTGGACGATGGGCTACCAGCCCAGCTACCGCATCGAAGCGCGCATCTATGGCCGCTACATCCTCAAGAACCTGCCCGCCGCGAAAATCGCGGTGCTTTATCAGAACGATGATTTCGGCAAGGACTACCTCATCGGACTGCGCGAAGGAATGGGCGACAAGGCGGACAAAATGATTATAGCCACCCAGACCTATGAGACCACCGATCCGACAGTCGATTCGCAGATCGTCTCGTTACAGGGTAGCGGCGCCGACGTTCTGCTGACGGCAGCCGTCCCCAAATTCGCCGCGCAGGCGATTCGCAAGGTTTACGACATCGGGTGGAAGCCGACGCATTTCATGACCAATGTTTCGAGTTCGGTCGGAGCGGTGTTTCGACCCGCTGGACCCGAGAAGGGCATCGGCATCATCTCGGCGGCCTACGGCAAAGACCCGACCGATCCGCAGTGGAAGGACGCGCCCGACTTCAAGGAATGGCTGGCTTGGATGAAAAAATATAATCCATCGGCCAACGTCGCCGACGCCAACAACGTTTACGGTTACGGGGTGGCGTACCTCATGGTCGAGGTACTTAAGGCCTGCGGCAACGATCTCACCCGTGAGAACGTGATGAAGCAGGCTGCCAGCCTCCACCACCTGACAGGGCCGATGTCGCTGCCCGGCATTACCATCTCGACCAGCGCCACCGATTACGCCCCGTTCAAGCAGATGCAGTTGGAGAAGTTCGACGGCACCACCTGGCAACTGTTTGGCGAGGTGATCTCGGGAGGGCCCGGCAGCTGACGGGACGCATGTGACATTCAAGTGAGTGGCCGGCGTGCCGGCCACTCACTGTTTAGCGAACCAGTCGACTCAGCGAAGTCGCGTCGGTCCGACTCAGCCGGCGCGCATCAGCTGCAGTCCACCGGTCACGATCACGAAGATGACGGCGGTGGTGCCGAGCACGGTGGTGATGTGGCGCCAACCGAGACCGATGATCGTCTTCACCGACGTGGCGAGGCCGAGCGCAGCGATCGCAATCAGCAGCCCCCAGTTTGAGGCTTCCACCAACGCGCCCTTGATCGGCGTATAGGCCGGCAGCAGCGCCGGCGCCAACGGCATGGCGCTGTTGAGCGCACAGAGCACCAGAAACACGAATGCGAATACCGGCAGCGGCACCCTCGCCTCGCCGTGCTTCATGCCGATCCGCGTGAAATAGCCGCTCACTCCTAAAACTATTGGCAGCAGAAGGAAAACGCGGAACAGCTTGACGATCACCGCGGTGTTGCCGACCGCTGCGGATATGGCATAGCCGGCGCCAGCCACCTGCGCCACATCGTGGATGGTGCCGCCCAGCATAACGCCGGTTGTCTGGGCGTCGAAGCCGAGCAGAAAGCAAACCAGCGGATAGATCAGCATGGACAGCGTGGCGATTGCATTGATGGCCACCACGACGAAGGCGATATCCGCCGCCTTGCCGCGATAATCCGGCACCACGGTGGAAACCGCCAAGGTCGCCGAGGCGCCGCACACTCCGGTCCCGACGCCGGCGAGCGCGCCGAACCCCGCCGGCTGCCCGCTCCAGCGGGCGAAGATAAAGCCCGCGGCGATGGTCGCCACCATGGCCGCAACCAGGAGGGCCGCTGTTCCCCCGCCCAGCGCTGCGATATCTGCAAGTCCTACCCGCAATCCCATGAGCGCCACCGCCCACCGCAGGACGGTCCCCACGCAGAAGGCCATCCCCGGCTGCGGCAGCGGGCGCGCGGCAATCGGGTTGAGCGCGATGCCCACAATCAATGCGATCACCATGCCGGGGATTGGCACGACGCGCGCGACATACGGCGCGGCCAGGTATCCGATGAGGGCGACAATCCCGGCCAACGCGATCCCCGGCACAATATTGAGCAAGGCGCCGGCGTGACGACTGCCCGCTGGGGATGCTTGCGCGGCCAAGGAAGCCCTTTCCGATTTTTGACGGCAACGGATTTCCATACACGAGGCGTCTACATCGGTGTCGCAGCCCCAGTCATGCGGTGCGCGCATTCCTCGGTTTGATCCGAGCGGCAGACGCCGAGACGACCCGTTGCCATTCCTTAGCGCCCTGAAGCCGGAGCTGGAGCTAATGAGTGTCCGTCGGCATCTTCGTTTGCACCACGAGACCGCGCGCGCGCGCATCGGCCACCCCGAGCGCGCGCAAGGCAAAGAGCGTGAGCGACTGCACGATGTCGCGCTCGCGGCCTGAGGCATCGGGCGCAAGTGGACCGATCAAGCCTTCGACAAGAAGTCCGGTGAGCGCCGCCGCGGCAAGCACCGCGTCCTGCGCGGGCAAGTGGCCGCCGGTCATGGCCGCCGCGATCCGCAGAGCGAATTCGGCCGCAAGCGATTTGCGAAAGGCCAGCCGGGCGGCGTCGAGCTCGGCATCGACCGGCTCGGCAATCGCCGCAAAAGCGAGCCGGCGGTCGCGCAGCGCCCGGCCGGCGAAAGTCATGATCGCTGCGGAAAGCGCCGATAGCGGCCCGGGGGCGCCGTCGGCGGCACGGCGCAGCGCACCGATTTCGCGCTCGGCAATTTCCGCCAGCAGCGCCGCAACCAGATCGGTCTTGGCCGGGAAGTAGCGGTAGACCGTCCCTGCCGCGATACCGGCGCGACCGGCGACCGCCGCAATCTGCACCGCCGCCATGCCGCCTTCGCTCACGATCTGCCGCGCCGCGGCGATGATCGCGTCGTGGCGTGCCGCCAAGCGGCGGGCGACATTCTCTGTGCGGCGGTAGGGCATGGGCGGACCGCAGGATGGGAATCGCGCCCATAATATAACAAAAACTGAACCCCGATTCGGGGAATCGTCGCCTCTGGCCTCGCAATGACCGAATCCGACTAGCCTCCTTTTTGCGCCAGCGACTTGGCGCGGATCTTGGCGAGTGTCGTGACCGGCGTGATCGCCTCGGGATCGATCGCCAGCCGGATGATCGCCGGTTTGCCGGATGCCTGTGCCTCCTTGAACGCCGCCGGGAAATCCGCGGTTCGCTCGACGGAGACGCCGAAGCCGCCGAAAGCACGGGCATAGGCGGGGAAATCCGGATTGCGCAACTCGGTCGCGACAATGCGGCCGGGGTATTCGCGTTCCTGGTGCATCCGGATGGTGCCGTAGATGCCGTTGTACGCGATGATGACCGTCAGCGGCAGGCCGTACTGCACGGCGGTGGCGAATTCCTGGCCATTCATGAGGAAATCGCCGTCACCGGCGAGACAGACGACCGGACGCCCGGGATGAAGCCGCTTCATGGCGACGGCAGCCGGCACGCCGTAGCCCATCGAGCCCGATGCCGGCGCGACATGCTGGCCGAAACGGCGGAAGCGAAAGAATCGATGAATCCACGCGGCATAATTACCGGCGCCGTTGCACAGGATGGCGTCGGCGGGAAGGTTGTCGCGCAGCCACACCATGACACCGCCGAGATTGACCGCGCCGGGCTGCTCAGTCGGCTTTTCCGACCAGGCGAGATAATCGGCGTGCGCGGCCTCGGCCTGGCCGCGCAAGGTGCCTGACACCTCAAGATGCTCAAGCGCGGCGGCGAAAGCCGTCGGCGTGGCATGGATGGGTAGATGCGGACTATATACGCGGCCGAGTTCTTCAGCGCCCGGATGCACGTGCACGAAGGTCATCTGCGGCCGCGGAATATCGAACAGCGTATAGCTCTGCGATGGCAATTCGCCCATGCGCCCGCCGATCAGAACGACGAGGTCGGCGGATTTGACACGGTCGAGGAGCTTCGGGTTGGGACCGATGCCAAGATCGCCGGAGTAGCAGGGATTGAGCGCGTCGAAGAGATGCAGGCGGCGAAACGTGGTGCAGACCGGGAGCGCAAATTTTTGCGCGAACCGCGCGACGCCGTCCGAGGCGGCTTGCGACCAGCGGCTGCCGCCGAGGATCAAGATCGGCGCGCGGGCCGCACCGAGGAGTTGCGCCAATTTCGCCATCTCGGCGGGTCCCGGCGAGGTCTCGATCGGCGTGAATGCCGGCGCATCCGACGCGGCGATGCGCTCGATCAGCATGTCCTCCGGCAGGCCGACTACGACCGGTCCCGGCCGTCCGTTCGCCGCGGTGTGAAACGCGCGCGAGACGATCTCCGGTATGCGTGCGGGATCGTCGATCTCCGTCGCCCATTTGGTCATCGAGCCGAACACGGCGCGGTAGTCGAGTTCCTGGAAGGCCTCGCGCTCGCGCATCTCGCGCGCGACCTGGCCGATGAACATCACGAGCGGCGTCGAATCCTGACGCGCGATGTGGACGCCGGGTGACGCGTTGGTGGCGCCCGGTCCGCGGGTGACGAAACAGACGCCCGGGCGGCCGGTCACCTTGCCGACCGCCTCCGCCATCATCGCGGCGCCGCCCTCCTGCCGGCACACGGTGACGGCAAGATCGCTGTCGTGAAACGCATCGAGCGCCGCGAGGTAGCTCTCGCCCGGCACGCAGAAGACGTGGCGCACGCCGTGAATGCACAGTTGATCGATCAGAACCTCGGCGGCGGTCCGCATATTGTCCTTACCGCGCATCGGCGTCTCCCGGGAAATTCACGGCCGATTCGCCGCGCCGACGCGTAAACTTTGATTGCCGTGACCGGCGCCGATAGTCCAGTCTTTTGGCCTCGCGCTCCATAGCATACCGCCAACGGGGTTTTGGCTGCATGACCGGCGAATCGGACAGTCAGGAGGAGGTACTCGCCTTTCTCGCCGACCCGGCAACCCACGGCGGCGGGAAAGTGCAGCGAATCGACACCCATGCGGCGTCGGTGTTTCTCGCCGGCGACCGCGCGCTCAAGATCAAGCGCGCCGTGCGTTTTCCGTTTCTCGACTATTCGACGCTCGAGCGACGCCAACGCGCCTGCGAAGCCGAACTCGCGGTCAACGCGCCGTTTGCACCGCAAATCTACCGCGGGGTCGTCGCCATCACGCGCGAGGGCGACGGGAAGCTTGTCGTCGGCGGCTCGGGCGCGCCGGTCGAGTGGGCGGTCGAGATGCGCCGCTTCGACGAGAATCGCACGCTCGACCACCTCGCTGCCGAAATCGACGACGCCTTGGCCGACGCGCTCGGCCGCGCCGTCGGCGCGGCTCACGCCAAGGCACCTGCGGTCGAGGCGGACACATGGATCGCGGCGATCGGCTCCTATATCGACGAACATGTCGAGGCCTTCCGGCACTATCCGGATATCTTTCCCACCGCCGAAATCGAGGCGCTCGCACGGGCGAGCCGCGCCGCCTATCGGCGTCTCGTTCCGCTTTTGGGCGAGCGCGGCCGGCGCTGCTTTGTCCGCCGCATTCACGGCGACCTTCATCTCGGCAATATCGTGCTGATCGACGGCAAACCGGTTCTGTTCGACGCCATCGAATTCAGCGACATCATCGCTTC
>Ga0187862_10007056_pt1 | contig 10106 bp, 10 predicted proteins | sample June2016WEW_10_1_FD_133003 | JGI IMG/M metagenome (GOLD analysis project Ga0187862, IMG submission 133003) | Peatland microbial communities from SPRUCE experiment site at the Marcell Experimental Forest, Minnesota, USA - June2016WEW_10_150 | ecosystem: Environmental > Terrestrial > Soil >... | reverse complement strand
TACGAACTCGAGGTGATGCGCGACACGAAAGACAACGTCATCATCATCTGCTCGATCGAAAACTTCGATCCCATGGGCGTGCACACCGGCGATTCCATCACCGTTGCCCCCGCGCAGACGCTCACCGACCGCGAGTACCAGGTGATGCGCGATGCTTCGATTGCCGTGATCCGTGAGATCGGCGTCGAGACCGGAGGATCGAATATTCAGTTCGGCGTCAATCCTTCGACCGGGCGCATGGTGGTGATCGAAATGAACCCACGCGTCTCGCGGTCTTCCGCGCTGGCTTCGAAGGCGACTGGATTTCCGATTGCGAAAATTGCCGCCAAGCTTGCCGTCGGCTATACGCTTGATGAGATTCCGAACGACATCACGCGCAAGACTCCGGCCTGTTTCGAGCCCACGCTGGACTACGTAGTGGTCAAGATTCCGAAGTGGCAGTTTGAAAAATTTCCCGGCGCCGACGAATCGCTTGGACCGCAAATGAAATCGGTCGGCGAGGTGATGGCCATCGGCCGCACTTTTAAAGAAGCGTTGCAGAAGGGAATCCGCTCGCTCGATACCGGCAAGCGGGTCGGCTCCCAAAAGATCGAACCAAAAATTCTTACGCAGCGCCTGGTCACACCGCATCCCGAGCGTCTGACCTATGTTCAGTATGCGCTTCGCCAAGGTTTCACGATCAAGCAGATCGCGAAGATGACCTCGATCGATCCCTGGTTCCTCTACCAGCTCAAAGAAATTAACGACATGCAGCTGGAGCTGGAAAAGCATCCCATGGAATCGATTCCCACCGAGGTGCTGCGCGAATGCAAGCGCATGGGGTTCTCCGACGGGCGTCTCGCCGGAACCTGGCGTCTGGACGGCAAAGGCGGCCAGGAACAGGTTCGTCACTTCCGCAAAAAGCATGGCCTGAAGCCGGTCTACAAACGCGTGGATACCTGCGCGGCGGAGTTTGAGAGCTATACACCTTATCTCTATTCGACCTACGAAGAAGAAGACGAGGCCGCGCCCACCGCGAAGAAGAAAGTCGTCATCCTCGGCTCCGGCCCCAACCGCATCGGGCAAGGAATTGAATTTGATTACTGCTGCTGCCACGCCAGCTACGCGCTGCGCGAGGATGGCTACGAAACCATCATGATCAACTGCAATCCCGAGACGGTCTCGACCGACTACGACACCAGCGACCGCCTCTACTTCGAACCGCTCACGCTCGAAGATGTGTTCGCCGTCTGCGAGCACGAAGGCTCGGGCGGCGCGCCGGTCGGCGTGATCGTGCAATTCGGCGGGCAAACGCCGCTGAATCTCTCGCTGCCGCTGAAGGCTGCGGGCATCAACATCATTGGTACCACGCCCGAGTGCATCGACCTGGCTGAAGACCGCAAGCGCTTTGGCAAACTGCTAGAGGAACTCGACATCCCGCAAGCTCCCGGAGCCATGGTTGCGTCGGTCGAAGAGGCGGTCGAAGCGGCGAAAAAGATTGGATTCCCGGTGCTGGTGCGTCCTTCCTACGTCCTCGGAGGGCGAGCCATGGTCATCGCCTACGACGAGGACACGATTCAGCAGTATATGAAGCAGGCCGTCGAGTATTCGCAAGACCGCCCCATCCTCATCGATAAATTCTTGGAAGACGCGATTGAAGTCGACGTCGACGCGCTCTCCGACGGCGAGGACGTGGTGATTGGCGGCATCATGCAGCATATCGAGGAGGCCGGCATCCACTCCGGCGATTCTTCCTGCGTGCTGCCTGCGGTTGACATCCCCGCGCCGCTGCTCAAGCGCATGCGCGACTACACGTTCAAACTGGCGCGCGCTCTCAAAGTAATCGGCTTGATGAACGTACAGTTCGCGATCCCGCGCGGTTCGTGTGGGGACGGGGCTGTGCCCCGTCCAGGCGGGTCGGAGACCCGCCTCCACACGGCCAGCGGAAATGGCAAGGTCTACGTGCTCGAAGTGAACCCGCGCGCCTCGCGCACTGTGCCGTTTGTTTCCAAAGCGACCGGAGTGCCGATGGCCAAGATTGCCGCGCGGCTGATGACCGGCCGCAAGCTGCGTGAGTTCCTTCCGGAATACGTAGAGCACGGCACGGACCTCGACACCGGCCGCTGCTTCTATGTGAAATCGCCGGTCTTTCCCTGGTCGAAATTCCCCGGCGTCGACACGGTTCTCGGGCCCGAAATGCGCTCCACCGGAGAAGTGATGGGCATCGCCGACAATTTCGGCGAAGCCTTCGCCAAAGCGCAAATTGCCGCCGGCCAGAAACTGCCGACTAAGGGCACCGTTTTCATCAGCGTTACCGACCACGACAAGCCGCAGATGGTCGACGTCGCGCATCGCTTTGTCGACATGGGATTCAAGCTAGTCGCCACGCATGGCACCGCCGACGTCCTGGAAGCATCTGGCTTGACGGTCGAGCGCGTCTACAAGGTAAAAGAAGGCCGTCCCAACGCGGTGGACCTGATCAAAGCCGATCGCATTCAGTTGATCGTCAACACGCCGCACGGTCCCGATCCCTACTTCGACGAAAAAGCGATTCGCCGCGCCGCGGTCACCGGCCACATCACGACCATCACCACGCTTTCCGCTGCCCGAGCCGCGGCGGAGGGTATCGCCGCCCTGCAGCGCGGAGAAATACGCGTGCAAGCTCTGCAGGCGCTGCACGCGGAAAGAGCCGCTACGAAGTAACCTCGCATGGCTAACCGGGTATGAGTATCGGCAAAGTCCCGTTCGTCCTCGTCGCCGTCCTCGGCCTCCCCATCTTCATTGCCGCCGCCGTCTTTGGTCCGGCGGCCTTCGATCTGGTTTTCCATCGCCGCCCGCCGGAGCGCTTCCTGATTCCCGCCGGATACAGCGGCTGGGCGCGCATCTATTTTCGCCAGAAAGGCGCGCCGCCATTGCCGATGGAAGACGGCCGCCTTCTGCTAAAGCTGGATGAGCAAGGAACGTTGCAAACTTCCTCCGACCCCCAGTCTGGCCACGGCAAGGACGATTTTTTCTACTACTCTTATTCTGACGACCGCCGTACACCGCTCTCGAACGCCGGCGTTTGCAAGGGTGGCATGGTCTGGCAAATTGAGACCATGGTTGACGAGCGTACTTCGACTCCCTTTGCCCGCTTCTTTGTCGGGACCGAAGACCAGTATCGCCACCAAGTCGACCCCACCGGCAAAGACTGGCCCGCCTGCGAATGATTGCGTAGCGACGGCCGCCCGTTCGGCGAGCTCAGGGCAGGCTCTCGGCCGTCCAAGCACGACCGCATCGAGGTAGAGCAGTTCGGCAGTTTTCTGCGATAGCAGGAACTTTGGAATCGAAGTAGGGTGCTACGATGGCCTAGGTTCGCACCCGAAAAGCACCCGAGAACAATGATCGCTATCGCTGTCTTTCACGTTCTGATGTTCCTTCTCGGTCTGGCCCTTGTGACTCGAGCTGTGCCGGTGGAACGCGTGAGTGACATGCTTGGCTATCTGCACAATGCGATCGGCGTCTCCATGCCTCCGCTGGGTCAAGTGCGGACAATTGCGCTGATCTGGATCGGAGCCACCATCATCATCGTTGACGGATGTATTTTCCTCTTGTTCTTCATTACGAAAATGTTGAGCTAAGAGTGCAGAACCATCTCGCTTATACCATCGCTGTTGAACCAGGGATGACAGCAGGTTGGATGCAGCGTTAATCTGTAGGCAGATCACGAATGGAGTTCATATGCTTTTATCCGGAATCTTTCCCCCTATTACGACACCCTTCAATCCCGATGGCGAAGTCTATTACAAAAAAATCGAAGCAAATGTCGAGCGCTACTCGCGCACGCCGGTCGCCGGCATCGTGGTGCTCGGTTCAACCGGCGAAGCCATCCTGCTCTCTGACCAGGAACGCCGCGACGTGCTGAAGACGGCGCTCGCCGCCGCCGCACCCAATAAAGTCATGATCGCAGGTACCGGGATCGAGTCCGCACACGAAACTTTGCGCCTTACGGAATACGCCGCCGAACTGGGCTACGATGCCGCCATGGTGCGCACTCCGCATTACTACAAGAAGCAGATGCACCCGGCGAACCTGCTTGCTTTCTATCGCACTGTCGCCGACCGGTCGGCGCTCCCCATCATCATCTACAACTTCCCGCAGGCCACCGGATACGACATCCCCGCGGAGGTCGTGATCGAACTTGCCGGCCATCCCAACCTCGTCGCCATCAAGGAATCGAGTGGCAATCTCGACAAAGTGAAGACGATGGTCGAGGGCACGCGTCATGTGGGGCGACAAGCCACGGTGACGGAGACGTTCGAGGCCGTGACTCCGCGCATGCTTAAAGCCGCAGCTGCCGAAAGCGAAAAACAGAGCAGGGAATTGGTAAGCGTAGCCTCGCTCGCGGGCACCGCCGAAGCGATGGAGAGACGGACGCCCTCACACGTCCAAGAAGAAGCCAACGCCACCAAGCCTTCTTCCTCGGCGGTAACCGTCGTGGGAAAATTGAAGACGCGCCAGAAAGAAGTGGGCTTCCAGGTCATGGTCGGCGCCGCTCACCAGCTTGAACCGTCGCTCGGACTCGGAGCGGTCGGCGCGATTCTCGCCTTCGCCGGTCCAGCACCCATGGCATGTTACGAAATCTACGCCGCGCTCAAAGACGGAGACACCGCGCTCGCCCGCGAAAAACAGGAACGCGTGAAGCTCGCTGCCCAGCGCGTGGTCAGTGAACTCGGCGTCCCCGGCGTGAAGTACGCGATGGACCTGAATGGTTACTATGGAGGCCCGTCGCGCTTGCCATTCCTGCCGCTCTCCGGCGAGCAGAAAGCCGAGATCGAGAAGTTGATGGCGGGAATCAAGAGTTAAGCATTTGGACAGAGCCGAGCACAGATATCACACCCTCTTGTGATCCAGCGCACAGGTGGTTTATAATTAGAACGAACGTTCGAATATATGCCCACTCTACCCGCAGCCCGTGCTTCCCGGCGTCCCAGAAAGACAGCCAATCGCGCGGCCGTGACCCGTTTTGACCGCCGCCTCGGGCAAATTCTCGATCATGCCACCGAGGTTTTTTGCCTCAAGGGATACGAAGGCGCTTCCATGCGCGATCTTTCTCGCGCCTCCGGCATGTCGCTGGCGGGGCTTTATTACTACTTCGAGTCCAAAGAGCGCCTGCTCTTCCTGATTCAGAAGCACACGTTCTCGACGATTCTCGAAGAGCTCAAAGCGCGGCTCGAGACGGTCACGGATCCCGAAGAGCGGATTCGCATCTTCATCCTGAATCACCTCGAATATTTTGTGAGCAATCAGCAGGGGTTGAAGGTGCTCTCGCATGAAGACGACTCTTTGAGGAACGGCCTGGGCTCGGAGATCGCCGGCATCAAGCGCGAGTACTACCGCATCTGCCTCGGGCTGATGGACGACCTCCGGCGCAGGCGCGGCCTTGATTTCAACGCACGCACCGCGGTGATGAGCCTGTTTGGCATGATCAACTGGATCTACACCTGGTACAACCCGCGGGTTGACGGCAACGCCGAAGCGCTTGCGCAGCAGATGGGGAACATTGTTCTCAACGGGATTGTGCACGGCGGCACGCCGCGCAGAAAGAAATGAACGCAAACAAGGCAATGCGAATAAGTTAACTTACAGATAACTAAGGAGCGACTTATGGCAACCATCACGCAGCCGGCCACCGGCGAAACCACCAAGCAACTCATCAACTATCGCACCGACGCCGGCGTGGCCGTCATCGAGATGAACGATCCTCCGGCTAATACCTACACCTACGAAATGAATCGTCAGCTCGACGAGGCTATCCTCCGGGCGCGCATGGATAACGATGTGCACGTGATCGTGCTCACGGGAGTGGGCGACAAGTTTTTCTCCGCCGGCGCCAACATCAAGATGCTGGCCTCGGTCGATCCGACGTTTAAGTATTATTTCTGTCTGCACGCGAATGAAACGCTGCTGCGGCTGGAGCACACGCCGAAACTCGTGATCGCCGCCATCAACGGGCATTGCGTCGGCGGAGGCCTCGAGATCGCCATGGCGGCAGACCTCCGAATTGCACGCAAAGATGCCGGCAAGATCGGCTTGCCGGAAGTTAATCTCGGCGTGCTGCCCGGTACCGGGGGAACGCAGCGACTGTCGCGACTGGTAGGGAAGAGCAAGGCCATCGAACTGATGATCACCGGCAATACGTTTTCATTCGAAGAGGCGCAGGAGTACGGCATTGTGAACGATATTTTCGAGCGCGATGGCTTCATGGAGAACATCCTGGAGTACGCGCGTCAGTTCACCCCGCCGAACAAAGCCGCCAAGGCCGTGGGACGCATCAAGCGAGCCGTGCAGACGGGCTGGGAAATCCCGATGGAATCGGCGTTGGCCGTCGAGCGCGAGAACCAGCAGATCCTGTTCCAGAGCGACGACGCCAAAGAAGGGCTGGCCGCGTATGTTGAGAAGCGTCCGGCGGTGTTTACGGCGAAATGAATTTCGAGGTCTTATGCCAGGTAAAGTAGCGAAAATCGGTAACTTCAGTGACTGGGTCGGTCTGTTCAACGAATGGCGCAAGGAAGTTGGCGTCGACAAAGACGACGTCGAGGCCTTCCACTTCGATACCCTCTACGGTGCGATCGAGACCGAGGAGATCCAGTTCGGTTCCTACAAAGGCCGCAACAAGTGGGAAAACCTGCGTCAGGTTCCCACGCAGCAGATGCGGGATGCCCTCATGAACATGATCATCTACCAAGGCGACACCGAGTTTGCCAGCGTGGAGCAGCAGCGCAACCTGTTTGCCACCGCGCCCACGGAATATGATCGCCGCGCGATCACGCGCGTCATGATCGAAGAGATGCGCCACGGCTGGCAGATGTGCGCGCTGCTCATCGACTTTTTCGGGTCGTCCGGCAAGGTCGAAGCGCAGAAAATGCTGGAGCGCCGGGCGTTTGAGAACAAGCGCCTGCTGGGCACTTTCAATGTCGACGTCGATAACTGGCTCGACTTCTTCACCTACACCGACTTTGTGGATCGTGACGGAAAATTCCAGCTGCAAATGCTGAAGTACTCGGCGTTTGCGCCGCTCGGACGCTCGACCTCTTACATGCTGCGCGAGGAAGCCTTCCACATGGGAACCGGAAACGATGGGCTGCGCCGCGTGGTCGAAGCAGGAGTGATCCCGCGGTGGCTCATGCAGAAATATCTGAACAAGTGGATCTCGAGTTCATTCGACCTGTTCGGTACCGATCATTCTTCCTCGGCGCACTGGGCTTATGTGTGGGGAATCAAAGGACGGTATGATGAACTGCAGAACGACAAGGCCGCCGACCTCGATGATCTGAACGACTACAGCCGCCATTTATATCGGCAGGAAGTTGCGGGATTGGTCGAACGGCTGAATACGTTCCTGAAGCCCGGCGAGAAGAGGTTCTACACCCCCGACATCCACTTCAACCGCAGCATCGGACGATGGGCAGGGCAGAAGTATCACTGCGAAACCGGCGAGCCGTTGGACGACCGCAGCTACGAGTTGCACTGTGAAGAGAATTTGCCCGGCGCAAAGGATAAAGAATTGCTTCTCGACATCATTCGCAACGAAAAGAAGTGGATCATGGAGAAGGAAGGCGCGCGCGATCCGCTGTCGACGATTGGCGAGCCGCGGAAGTCAGCGATCAACATTTAGCACGTGTGGAGCGGACACTCTTGTCCGCCTGAACTGAACCCACCACGGAGGCACTGAGTCACGGAGGAAAACGGCGAAGAAACTTCCGCATTTCCCGTGTACCTCGGTGCCCCCTGTGGTAAGGAGTTACTGTCCGAGATGACCACAACCGTCAAGAATCGCGTCGAGGTAAAAGTCGCGGCGTCGGTTGCCCGCATCAAGCTGCTCAACCCGCCCCTAAACGTCATCGACGTGCGCATGGCGTGCGGACTTCAGCAAACACTCGCGGAACTCGAATCGCGCGCCGACATATCCGCCATCGTTTTCGAAGGCAACGCTAAGGCTTTCTCCGCCGGTGTGGACATCAAAGCCCACCTCCCGGAACAAATTCACGAGATGCTGACGAATTTTCACGCGGTGATCCGCGCGATTGTGGCTTCGCGAAAAGTCACGATTGCCGCCGTCCGCGGCGCTTGCCTTGGCGGAGGCGCGGAACTCGCCGCCATTTGCGACATGGTTTACACCGCGAGCGATGCCCATTGGGGATTCCCGGAAATCAAGCTGGCATGTTATCCGCCAGTAGCGGCGGTGGCGCTGCCTGCGCTCATCGGTCAGAAGCGCGCCGCTGAGTTCGTCCTTACCGGACGCCAGTTCTCGGGCGACGAAGCCGCGGCGATGGGCCTGGCGAACCGATCGGCGGCGGCTGAGGAACTCGAATCGGTGGTCGAGCGGACGCTGGCTGAACTCCGCGCCCTCAGCCCGGCCGCGCTTGCCCACGCCAAGAAGGCCATCTACGCCTGGGATGCGATTCACTTTGATAAAGGGCTGGCGCGGGCGGAAAAGATTTATCTCGAAGAACTCATCTCGACCGCGGACGCGCGTGAGGGTATCATTGCCTTCCTTGAGAAACGGCCACCGAAATGGACGGGCAAATAGAAACCGCGAAGGCTGAGGCAAAAGCAGAGGCCGGGAAGAGGAACGGCGCGAAGTCGTCCTACAGGTCCGGCCACCTGATGTGCCGCACGCCATTGTGGGGCTTGGCTGGTTTTTTGGGCTGTGCTTACTTCGCGTGGATTTCCTTTGGCCACGTCACTCGCAACGAATATGAATGGCCGCATGACGCCTGGACCGCTGCCACCTATATGGTGTGGATTATTTTGCTGGCCGGCCTGGCGCTCGATACGCGCTGCCTGCGCGAGCGCGTGTTTTTCGGCTTGCTCGTCATTAACTTTGTGGTCGGTTGTACCTTGACGATTTGGCGCAACATTCCGTCCGCCGACGTGCGTGCGGCGCGAATGGGAACCGGCGCGCTCTGGGCGGTCGCGGCGCTAGTGAGTCTGACCACGATTGGAAGGGCGAATCCCACAGAAGCGACACATAGGGGACTCTGATTCAGTCCCAAGGAGAGTTAGCGTTGTGAGCAAGTTGTTCAATGATCAGGGCGGGATGGAAAAGGTCAAAGCGCTCCTCGGGGTCGCCAAAGCCAAGATGCCCGAGCCAGTGCTATCTGCTCATAGGCATTGTTCAAATCACCGCGCAGAAGTGATGTCGAGCAGCAAATGTGGTTGCTTTTATTGCGAGAAGACCTTCCAGCCTGCCGAGATCGTGGAGTGGGTAGATGATGGGAAAACCGCGGTATGCCCTAAATGCGGAATCGACAGCGTGATCGGTTCCGCTTCTGGCTTTCCGTTAACCCAAGCCTTCTTAAATGAGATGAACGGCTATTGGTTCTAAGGCAAAACTATGGACTTCGAAATTTCCCCCGGCCAGGTCAAAGCGCTACAACAGAGAGGCGAAACATTTACGCTGCTCGATGTTCGCGAGCCTTGGGAATATGAAGCGTCCCGCATCGAAGGGGCAAAGCACATTCCGATGGGCGACATCCCGACGCGCGCTCACCAGGAACTCGATCCCGACCACCATATCGTGGTCGTGTGCCATCATGGCGTGCGTTCGTTGACGGTGACTAACTGGCTCCGACAGCAGGGGTACGAAAAAGTGCAATCCATGCGGGGCGGGATCGACGGCTGGGCTCGAACCGTGGATCCGAAAGTGCCTCTGTACTGATGGAAGCTCTTGGTTGTTGGTTCATAACTATTAGCAAAACCTGGAACCTTGATCACCGATTGCCACATCCACATCGATCCCATCGAACTGTTCAAGCCGCATGCGCTGGAACTGATGAGGCGTAAGCGCGCCAATTTCGATGAGATCGTGGAATATTGCCGCTCGCCTAACGCCTTCCTGAAATATCTGGACCGTTGCGGCGTTGACCGTGCCGCACTGATCAACTATGTAGCGCCCGAGGTGATCGGATTTACTCCCGAGGTCAATCAATTCGTCGCCGACTACACGAAGTACGATCCCAAGCGCCTGATCTCCTGCGGCAGCCTGCATCCGCGGCACACGACCAACATCATGGCGGATGTCGAGCACCTCCTGCACCTCGGCCTGCGCATGATCAAGATCCACCCGCCGCATCAGTTGCTGT
>Ga0187862_10007044_pt1 | contig 10114 bp, 8 predicted proteins | sample June2016WEW_10_1_FD_133003 | JGI IMG/M metagenome (GOLD analysis project Ga0187862, IMG submission 133003) | Peatland microbial communities from SPRUCE experiment site at the Marcell Experimental Forest, Minnesota, USA - June2016WEW_10_150 | ecosystem: Environmental > Terrestrial > Soil >... | reverse complement strand
GTCGAGGATCACCATCTTGGCTGCGCGGCGAGTCTTGCCGCCCGACTTGACCACGCCGGCGAAGGCGTCGTAGCCGCGCATGAAGCTGACCGGGCCGGAAGCGGTGCCGCCGCCCGACATCTTCTCCTTGCTCGATCGAAGGGTCGAAAGGTTCGAGCCGGCGCCCGAGCCGAACTTGAAGAGCATCGCCTCGGTCTTGGCGAGGTCCATGATCGAGCTCATCGAGTCCTGGACCGAGTTGATGAAGCAGGCCGAACACTGGGGGTGCTCTTCGACGCCGACGTTGAACCAGACCGGCGAGTTGAAGCTCATCTTCTGGTGGACGAGCAGGTGGGTCAGCTCGGCCTGAAAAGCGCGCAAATCCTCGTCCGTCGCGAAGTAATGCTGCGTTTCGGCCCAGCCGACGATGGTGTTGACGACGCGGTCGATCAGCTGGCGGACGGAGGTCTCGCGCTCGGGCGTGCCCAGGTGGCCGCGGAAGTACTTGCTGACGACGACGTTGGTGGCGAGCTGGCTCCAGAAGGCGGGAACCTCGACGTCCTTCTGCTCGAAGACGTTGACGCCCTTCTCGTTGCCAATGCTGGCGGTCCGGACCTCCCACTCGATCTCGTCGTAGGGGCGGATGCCGGGCGTGGTCCAGCGGCGGGGGAAGTGGAGTCCTCTGACGCCTATGCCGGTGAAGCGGCCGTCGGGGAGCATAGGGACGACTCTCTCATCCATGACGGGGACCGCGGCGGGGACTGCGGCAGACGCCGCTGTCTCCGCGGTCGCGGTGGTCACACTCTCCGGGGTCGCGCTCGCGGGGGTCGCGCTCGCGGGGGTCGCGCTCGCGTCGGCTCGACTCATTTCCTGCACCTTCCTGGGCTCTATCGGTCCGTTCGTTCATCTGGCGGGATCGTGGCTTGAGGTCCGTGGAGCGGCGAAGTGGTGTGGTGTGGTGGCTTGGTCGTGGCAACCTGGCGGCGTGGTCTCGGGCGGTCGGGCAACCCGAACCGCCCAGGGCCGTTGGAAGGGCGATCGACTCGACGTTCTCGCATCCGCGGACCGGCCGACCTCTCGTCTGCCGCCGGCCTTCCGACCGCTCCTGCCCGGTTGAACCTGCCGGCTGCCGCGACTGGCGCGTCCGGAGCCTGAGTCACCGGTTCAGAGTGTTCATGACGATAGCTGCGAGCGCTCGGGCGATTTGCCTCCAACCAGAGCCTCGGGGCACCGATTCGGCCTTCTCTCCAAGACCTCGCCGGCGCTCTCCGGATCCTCTCGGCGACCCGGCCGACCGTGGGAATGTACGCCTGCGACTCCACCCAAGTCAAGCCCCAAAACACAACATATAGTGGTATAGCGTCACCTGCGACCACCATATCTAGACCAGGCTCCGACTTGGTCCCGGCCCGCCTCCCAGCCGCTGGATAAGCGGCGGATGCCGTGCGGACGCCGTGTGGACCAGATCGTGGGCGCATCCACGTCCCCGCCCTTGGGCGCCGACTGCAGCGTCGTCACCTGTCGCTTGATCAGCCAAGTGAACGCCCGTTCAGTATAGGACCGCACGAAGACCGAACGCTACCGGCCGGCGCTGGGCCGCCGGCGGCCGTTACCGCGCTTCTTGGTGGCCCCCCGGCCGGGTGACCACCGCGGGGCCTCGGCGTCGGCGTCGTCGGTTGGGCCGGTAGACTCAACGTGCCCGGCGGCGCCGCGCCCGGTCGAAGGGCCGATGCCGGAGCCCGGTCGTGACGATCCGTGCTCGGGCGGCGGTGCAGGCGGGTACGTCCCGCCGGCCGAGGGAGCGGACAACCGCTGGCGGCCGAGCCGATCGATCAACCAGCTGTTGCGGACGGTTCGACCGCCCGACCGTCGAACGGCGGCGCCCAACTCGATGTCATCGGTGACGACCAGCAAACCGGCCCGCGCCGAACCGAGCTCGTGCTCGGCCAGACGGGTGATTACCTCGTCGGCGGTCGATCGGCCGGAGTATCTGACCTCCACGCCGGAGGCGACTCTACGTGAGACCAGGCCCTGTTCGGGCGAGCCGTCGAGGACCACCACGACCGCGACGCCCGGCGGGACTATCGCCCGCAACCTCCCGATCAGCGCCGCCGCGGGCAGTTGCGCCGGCGACCGACGAAGCGCGTAGAGGACGTTCGTGCCGTCGACGACCAGTCGATCGACTCCTTCGAGAACCCGTCGGTCGTCAGGCATGGGCACCACCCAGGGGGTCGAGGAGCGCCGTTGCCCCGCGCGCCGAGCTCCGCTCCGGTAGCATCCTGGCCATGCTGCTTCTCGTCGACCTCGATGGTGTCGTCTACCGCGGCGCGGAACCGGTGCCCGGTGTCGCCGCCGTGCTGGCCGCGCACGCCGCCGCGGGTGACGACGTCGTGTACGTGACCAACAATTCGATGTGGTATCGCGCCGAATACGTTACCCGTCTCGAGGGCATGGGTGCGCCGGTTTCGCCCGACCGGATCGTTTCCTCGGCCCGGGCGACCGCGCTCTACTTGCTCGAGCTCCAGCCGCCGGTGGAATACGCCCTCGTCGTCGGCGGCCCCGGCCTGATCCACGAGATCCGCGATGTCGGGATCGAAGTCGTCGCGTCGGGCGACGCGGCCGATCGCTGGATGTCAAACGGGCGTGACACCGCCGCGGCCACGGGTCGAGTGGACGCCGTGGTGGTGGGTCTCGATCTCGACTTCTCCTACGCTCGACTCGCCTGTGCGGCGGGGGCCATTCGGGCCGGCGCCAGGTTCATTGCCACGAACCGCGATCCGATCTACCCGACCGAGGCCGGGTTGACGCCCGGGGCCGGGTCGATCGTCGCCGCCGTCGAGGCGGCATCCGGCCAGACGCCCGTCTCCATCGGCAAGCCCGGAGCGCTGCTCATGCAAGTGGCCGCCCGTGCAGTGGGGGGTGATGTTGCCGAGGCGGTGATGATCGGCGACAGCCTTGCCACGGACGTGGCGGCTGCCCACGCCGTGGGGGCGCGGTCGGTGTTGATGCTGACCGGTATCACCACCCGAGCCCAGGTAACCGCGCTGGCCCTGGCGGACCGACCGACGGAGATCGCCGCCGACGCGTCCGAGCTGGCGGCCGTCCTCGACCGCCTCGCGAGTGCCACCTCCGCGGCCTGAGCCGGCAGGCCTGAACCGACAGACGGGCTCGAGGGTTCACTCGATCGGCCCAGGGCGCCCCCGCCGCGGTGTAGCATCGCCGGGATCATGACGACGCCCGGCCTGCCGCCCCGACCGATCTCCGGCTCGAGCCTGCGCCCGATCGAACAGAGCGATCTGGCCGGCTCGGCTTTCGAGTTCGAGCGTGACGACGCCCTCGACCACGAAGACTACGAGCCCGGCCGGGGCGGTCGATTCCGTGCCTTTGTAGGCCGCGGGCTTCTGCGCCTGGGCTGGCTGGCTCTCGCGGTCGGGTTGGCTTTCGGGTCGGCGGGGATCGTCGCCGCGGCCCAGCCATCTCCGTCCACTGGGGCGCGGCCGGAGATTACCTGGGGTGCGGACCAGGTCCTTTCGGCCAAGCTCGACGCGGCGGTCCGCGATTTGGTCGCGGTCCATGACGACGTCGATTCGCTCGGCCAGATGGCTCGTCAGACGCTATCCAGCCTGGCTCAACTGGACCAGTCGGGTCTGAAGTCGGCCTGGGACCAGGGCTCGAACGACGTGAACTCGATCGACGCTGGAGCGGCCGACCTCAACAACAGGCTCCAGTGCGGGGCCTGGGATTCGACTTTGCAGGTGGACCTGGTCAAGTCCAACAGCCCGGCCATGGTCGATCGATATCACCAGGTCTGCCTGGCTGTCGCGTCCGTCGCGCCGCTCCACGACGATTGGGTGGCGATGGTCGATGGCAGCCAAACGGCCCTTCAGGTTGCCAACGACATCGAGACTCACGACTCGCTCGCGGCCGACGCCCTCCAGCTGGCGACTCAGGGTCGCTATCCAGAGGCTTTGACGAAGCTCAGCGGCGCGTCGGCCTTGATCGCCGACGCGAGCTCGATCGCCGCCGAGCTGGCGAAGGTGACGGACGTATCGACGCTCACGGAGTGGCTGAGCCGGACGACCCAGATGGACGACGCGCTGCAGCTGCTGTGGCAGACGATGATCGACTCGAATGGGAAGGTCACGATCCAGGTGACGGCTGCCCTCAGAGCCGTAAACGACGCGACGGCACTGCTGCCCAACGACAATTCCGTGCTCCAGGTTGTTCTCCAAGAGATGGCGGGCAACCTGACCTCGAACGGTATCTCGATCGAGACGGCCAGAGGCGCGCTGGCCAACGCCCTTTCCGACCTGGTCGGCGGGACGGTCTTCGGCAGATAGCGGGCCGGGCAGTCACTCCGCACGGTGGCCACCGCCACGCTGCCGGTGGGCCCGAGCCGAACCTCGGCCGAAGCCGCCATCGATGCCGCGGCGACTCGATAGACTAGGCAATCGACACAACGCCGGCGCCCAAGCCGACGCCATGGGTCTGCGGCGCCCCGATGAGCCGCTCGGCCGGAGGATCTCGTCATGCAGCTGCGCGTCGTCAGCGATCAACCCTGGGACGTTCCGGCAGACGTACTGGCCGTCCCGTTCGTCGGCGAGCCCAGGTTCGACGGTGCCCTGGCGGAGATAGATCAGCGCGCCGGCGGCGAGCTCGCCGCACTGGCCGCGTTCGGCGAGCTCAAGGCCGAGCGGTACGGGTCGGTGATCGCGGCCGCCGGACAGCTCCGGGCCGGCAGACTCCTGGCGATCGCTGTGGGCGAGGCCCAAACCGTAACGCGCCAGGTGGTGGTGCGAATCGGTTCCGCCGTCGAGCGGCGTCTGGCGGGTCGGAGTGTGAAGTCGCTGGCTCTTTGGTTGGGCGACCTCGGGGATCTGATCGACGGGGGAGCGGTCGCAGTCGCCGAGTTGCTCGCACGCGGCGTCGTCGAAGGCGCGTTCGAGCCCGCCACGATCTATCGAGACGACTACAAGAACGTCCCGCCGGCGCTCGACGAGTTGATTCTGGTTGCGCCCGGCGCGGACCTGCTTGCCGTTGAGCACGCAGCCGAACGCGGCGTCGTCATCGGCGAGGGTGCCAACATGGCCCGGCGCCTGGCCAACCGCGCCGCCAACGATGTGACGCCCGACGTTCTGGCGAGCGAAGCTCGGGCGATCGCCGAGCGCCACGGCCTCTACATCGATGTGATCGAGCCGGCGCGAGCCGCCGAACTTGGCATGGGTATGTTCCTGGCCGTCGGGCGCGGCAGCGACAACCCGCCGCGTATGATCGTCCTCCGCTCGGGCGATGAGGGGGCCAAAGACGCCGCGGGCCGCCGCCTGGCGATAGTCGGAAAGGGTGTCTGCTTCGACTCGGGTGGCATCAGCATCAAGCCGGCCGATCGAATGGAAGAGATGAAGATGGACAAGACCGGTGCGTGCACCGTGATCTCAGCCATCGCCACTGTCGCCCGGCTGGCCCCCGGGACGCCGCTGATGGCCATCGCCCCGGCCGTCGAGAACCTGCCTGGTCCACATTCGGCAAGGCCCGGCGACGTGGTCAAGGCCATGAACGGTAAGACGGTCGACATCCTCAATACCGATGCCGAGGGCCGGCTGATCCTCGGCGACGCCATGTGCTATGCGGAGAAGCTCGGGGCGACGCATCTGGTCGATATCGCCACCCTCACTGGCGCCGTTGCGAGGGCCCTGGGGGACCAGATGACCGGCGCCTTCGGCTCGCCGCAGCCCTGGTACGACACCGTGGCAGCGGCCGGCGAGCGGGCCGGGGAGCGGTACTGGCAGCTGCCGATGATCGAGGAGTACCGCAAGGACCTCGACAGCTGGTATGCAGACGTCATCAACACGGGTTCCGCCGAGGGTGGCCTGGTCAAGAGCGGTCTGTTCCTTCGCGAGTTCGTGACCGTGCCGTGGGTTCACCTCGACATCGCGGGGACGGCGTACTTCCGAAAGAAGACGGCCTACGCGCCGGCCGGGGCCACCGGCGTAGCCCACGCTACGCTCGTGGAGCTGGCTCTCGCGGGCGCCGTGTAGGGCCGCCACTCCAAGCCCCCGCTCACGAAGGGAGGCCAGTTTTGCCGGCAGTACCTGCGGTGTTCGATCCGCTCGTCCCGCTGCTGGGCTTGGCCGGACTGGTATGGGGCGTGGCAGCGGATCGGATCGCGGCTCGCTGGCCGGCCCACGAAGCCGGCACGGTCCGGAACGTGGACTGGCGGACGCCGGTCGTGGCGGTGTTTGCGGCCGCGGTGCTGGCCGCGGTCCCGGTCCGTTTCGGCGATCCCGGGCAGCGGCTCCTGTTTGGCGCCTTCTTCGCGGCGTGCGTCCTGCTGATGGCAACGGACCTCGACCAAAGGCTGATGCCGGACGTGGTGACGCTGCCGTTGATCGTGCTCGGCGCCCTGGCGCTGGCCTGGGGAGGTGATTCGCTGGTATCGAGGTCTCCGGCCTGGTGGGCGGTTCTCGGTGCCATCGCGGTGCCGGGCCTGATGTTCGCCGCGTCACTGCCCTTCGGCGAAGGCGCTTTCGGCGGCGGCGACGTCAAGTTCTTGGTGGCAGTTGGCCTGCTGACCGGACTGATAAGAATCGTCCTGGCGGTCTTCGCCGGCGCGATGCTCGGCGGTGTCGTCATCTTCGCCTTGCTGATTGTCCGCCGGATCACCCTCCGCAGCTTCATTCCGTTCGGGCCGTTCCTCATCGTCGGCGCGGTCTGGGCGGTTCTTCTGCCGGCCGCCTCTTAGCGCGACGAAAGCGAGTTGCGGCGCCGGTTTGTGCCCCGGCAGCCCCTCGGCTCGTCGGCCGGCGCGGCTGGAAGCGTTGACAGCGCTGGCGCTTGCGGATGTATGATCGAGAACAGCCGGAGTCGTCCTGAGGTAGTGCCCCTCCGATGGACGGCGTCAGACCGGCGGGCGTAACCGCATAGCACGCTCGATTCGGAGCGTGCGCACCGGAGCTTGCTCGCACGATGACCGCCTCGAACGACCGCCGCGCACATGGCCGTCGCCCGCCCCGCTGGCGGCTCTTCTACCTCCTCCTTGGCGTTGTGTTGCTCGCGCCTGGCCTCGCGCTGCAGGCCTCGGCGACGCCGGTCAAGGCCGACGGCCTGTCGGATGCGGTTGCCGAGCAACAGCGCCTGGCGAAGCTAATCGCCGACCAGAAGGCGCAGCTGGCCGGTCTGTCGACGCAACAGACGGCCCTGAGGAACCAGATAACTACGACCCAGCAGAACCTGGCAGGTGTTCTCACGTCGATCGGCGACGCGCAGGCGCAGATAGCCGCCCTCCAGGGTGAGATGGCTGGGGTCGAGACGCGCTTCAACAGCCTGGCCGCCGAGCAGGTCATCCTGGAGACGGAACTCGCGGAAGTGGCGACCCAGCAGAACGCCGCACAGTGCGAGCTCGACGTCCGACAGCAGATCCTGGCGAGCCGCCTCGCGGCCGCCTACGAGACAGACCAGACGCCGTTGCTGCAGCAGCTTCTGACGGCCCACTCGCTGACCGAGGCTCTTTCGGACGTCTCGTACTACGGCGACCTGGCCCAGGCCGACAAGGCGCTTGCCGACGAAATCGCGCGCGACCAGCAGACCCTGGCCGAACTGCGCGGGACGGTGGAGATGGCAAGCACGGCCAACGCACAGCTGAAGAATCAGGTTGGGGCCCAGCAGCAGTCGCTCACCGACGAGCAAGCGCAGCTCGCCGCGACCCAGGACCAGCTGAACTCTCTGAAGGCTCAACTCGATACCCAGCTGGCCCAGCAGCAGGCTGCTGAGTCGAAGCTCGCGCAGAACAAGACGGCGCTCGCCGCCGCCATCGAATCAAACGGCCAGGCCATGGACGATCTGGCGACCAGGATCGACAAGCTTGTCAAACAGCAGGGCGGCGCGGGCAAGATCCCCTCGCAGTACAGCGGCACGCTCAAATGGCCCATGAGCGGGGTCATCACCCAGGAGTTCGGATGCACGGGCGTGATATCTGAGCCGCGTGTCGGCAGCTGCGCCCACTTCCACCTGGGCATCGACATCGCGGCACCGTGCCTGACCCCGGTCCACGCGGCCGGCGCCGGGGTGGTCGTCTTCGTGGGCTATAACCCGTACGATGCGCCGCCGCGAGCCTGGCTGGTCATCATTGCCCACTCAACGAGCATGGTCACTTGGTACGCCCACATGACGGCCAAGGCGCCGCCGGGCATATACGTCGGAGCATCCGTTGCGGCCGGCCAGATTGTCGGCACGGAGAACACGACCGGCCACTCGTCCGGCTGCCACCTGCACTGGGCCGTACGGGTCAACGGCGTCTTCATGAACCCGCGGCTGTTCCTTTAGCGGCCGCGACGGCGGACCCAGGACACTCGTGCGCAGCGTTCCCCGGGTTTCGACAGGTCCGCGCAGGGCAACGTTCCCTCTCCCCGAGTCGAAGCCGCCGGCGGGGTGCTAGCATCGACTCAGCCCGGCCAGATCCGGGAAGGAAGCGAGAGGACGCGCGATGAAGCGAACTCTGGCCGTGATTCTCGCCGGCGGGGAAGGGGAAAGGCTCTCCATCCTATCGTCGATGCGCGCCAAGCCGGCGGTGCCCTTCGGCGGCAAGTACCGCATCATCGATTTCACCCTTTCGAACTGCGCCAACTCGGACATCGACGACGTTGTCGTCCTGACCCAGTACAACCCCCGCTCCCTCAACGACCACATCGGCACGGGCCGGCCCTGGGATCTGGACCGCAATAACGGCGGCGTCCGCATGCTCCAGCCGTACATCGCCCGCGGCCGCGTCGCCGAGTGGTATCGAGGCACTGCCGACGCCGTCCTCCAGAACCTCAATGTCGTCGAGCAGTCCCCGGGGGACACGGTCCTCGTTCTGGCGGGCGATCACATATACAAGATGGACTACCAGCCGTTCGTGGCGGCTCACCGGCGTCATCGTGCCGACGTCACGATTGCGGTACGCCGCGTGCCGCTCGCGGACGCGTCACGGATGGGAATCCTGGCTCTGGACGAATCCGACAGGATCGTCGAGTGGGACGAGAAGCCGCGCCAGCCAAAGTCGGACCTGGCCAGCATGGGCGTCTACGTGTTCTCCAAGCGCGCCTTGCATCGGTGGCTCGGAGACACCCGGCCCGACTTCGGCCATGACGTGATCCCGGCCATGATCGAGGGTGGGGCTCGGGTTTACGGCTACCGCTTCGACGGCTACTGGCAGGACGTTGGAACTGTCCAGTCCTATTGGGAAGCGAACCTCGCCCTGCTCGCCGACGCCCCCGAGCTCGACCTCTACGATAGGGAGTGGATCATCCACACACGATCCGAGGAGCGCGCCCCGGCCAAGGTTGGGGCCACGGCCCAGGTCCACCGCAGTCTCATCAGCCATGGCTGCGTGATCAACGGCTCGGTCGTGAACTCGGTGCTCTCGCCCGGAGTGGTAGTGGATGTGGGTGCCGTCGTCCGCGACTCGATCGTCCTCTTCGACTCGATCATCCGGCCGGGCGCGGTGGTGGATCGGGCCATCCTCGACAAGGAGGTGGCGGTTGGCCCGGGCGCCATCGTCGGCGAGGGTACGGACTTCGACGTCGCAAACCGTCGCGAGCCGGGCCGCCTCAACACAGGAATAACGGTCGTCGGTAAGCGCGCGGTCGTTCCGCGGGGAATCAGGATTGGACGGAACGTCCTCGTTCGCGAGGGTGCCCGGGCAGCCGACTTCCTCTCGCGGGTCATACGCAGCGGCTCAACCGTAGAACGGACCCGCGAGCGCCCGGTCCGTGCTGCGACACGAGTTCGGGTGGGCGACCGGTTGGACGGGCGAGAACCGCAAGCCATCGTTCTCGAACCGGCCAAGTCGGGCACGGAGTCGAGTGGCCGGTCGAGTTCCGTCGGACGAGCGGCCGGGGAGACGAGCGACTGAGGCGGATGTCGATTCTGCGCCAGGCCAGACGTCGGTCCTCGCGGCCACCGATGCACGCCGCCCGATCCTGATTGGTCGAAACCAGATGGTTGCCGGCTCCTGGCGTCTGTTTCCGAGGGCCGCCCGCCGTGTGCTCATCTCCTTCGTCGGGTTCTTCGTCGCGGTTTCGCTCTGGCAGGCTGCCACGCCGCCCCCCGTCGAAGCCGCTCAGACCGACCTAAGCTTCATTTCCAGCTCGACCTGGAC
>Ga0187862_10007031_pt1 | contig 10128 bp, 10 predicted proteins | sample June2016WEW_10_1_FD_133003 | JGI IMG/M metagenome (GOLD analysis project Ga0187862, IMG submission 133003) | Peatland microbial communities from SPRUCE experiment site at the Marcell Experimental Forest, Minnesota, USA - June2016WEW_10_150 | ecosystem: Environmental > Terrestrial > Soil >... | reverse complement strand
GCCCGCGACCCCCGCGCCGGCGCCCACCCCGGCCGCTCCCGCCGAGCCGGCGACGCTCCGCTACGTGCCCGGGACCAGTCACTATCGGCTCGATTCGCAGACTCACGTCGTGCAGGAGATGATGGGTGCGAGCAACGCGACGGACATCACCACCGCCGCGCTGTTCACCGCCGACGTCGCGCAGGCCGAAGGCAATCTCGGCGTCGCCATCACCTTCGACTCGCTGGGCGTCACGGCGCCGATGGGGGCGGCGGACCCGGCCGAGCTGGCCGCCGCCAAGGGCAAGGTGATACGGCTCGTCGTCTCCCCTACAGGCCAGCCCGTCTCGCTCACGCCGCCCGAAGGCGTCGGGGCCGTGGTGCTGCAGATGGCGCAGGGACTGCGCGAGTTTCTGCCTCTGCTCCCGCCGGCTTCCACGGCGGCCGGGACTACCTGGTCCGACACCGGCACGACGACGACCCCCAGCATGGGCCTCGCCGTGACGGTGAAGTTGACGCGCCAGCACCGGGTCGCCGGCTGGGAGGATCGGGCGGGGACGCATGCCTTGCACATCGCCACGACCGCGACCTACACGGTCTCGGGGTCCGGTGACGTCCAAGGCCAGTCGATCGAGTTGAGCGGCAACGGCCAGTCCACGTCCGACTGGTACGTCTCGGCGGCCGGCGTCTACCTCGGCGGGGTCTCGAGCGACAGTTCATTGGTCAACGCCAACGTGACGAGCGCCGGGATGGTGATACCGATACGGCGCACGACACGCACCGCCTTCACGCGGCTGCCGTGACCCGGCGGAGCGCGATCGCGCTCGCCGCCGGCCTCGCAGCCGCCACGGCATCGGCTGGGCGGCTGACCGCACAGGTCCTCCCCGCGCAGCCGGCGCGCTACCTGCTCACCACGGAAGTCGACGACGCCCGCGCCCTGTGGGTCAATCCCGCGGGGCTCGCGCGGCGCCTGGAGGCCAGCATCGGCGCAGACGTGGGCGCCGATCGGTTCGCCAGCGGGGCTGTGCAGCTGAGCCAGTACGGCGCGACCATTGCCAGCCGGGGACTGGCGCTGTCCTGGGTCCACGACCGCTACCCTGGCGACACCACGGTCAACGCGTACGCCATCGGCTTTGGTCTGGGCGACGAGCAGTTCTCCGGCGGCGTCACGCGGCGCTGGTACCGCGGTCTCGTCGACTTCGCGGCGTGGGACGTGGGCCTGCGCGCGGCGACGGCGAACGGCCTGCAACTCTCGGTCGTCGGTCGCGGGTTCGGCTCTCCGCTCCCCGACTCGACGTACCGGCCGACGGTGGTGCCCGGCGCTTCGGTCACCCTGCTGGACGGCGCGGTGCAGCTCGGCGCCGAGTGGGAGGTCGCAACGCACCGCTGGCAGTCGCAGGAGATTCGCGCCGGCGGGACGGTGTCGCTCGGACGGGCTTTCGCCCTGGCGCTGCGAGCCGACCTTGCCCCTGACCTCAAGCGCCGGAGAATCGTCTTCGCCGTGACGTGGAGCCCGCCGCAGGCCCGGGTGAGCGGCTTCACGGGAGTCTCCGGCGGCCTCGACGAAGTGGGCGAATTCGGCGCGTCGGGCGCCCTCGTGGCGCTGACCCCCCCGACCAGGCGCTAGCGGCCGCGCTCGTGCGTCCGCTGCGCCGCCTGCTCGCCGCTGCGGCCGCTCTTCTGGCCGTCTTCCTGTTGTGGCTTTCTTTCATCTGGCCGCCGCCCTCCTGGTGGAGGACGCATTGGCCCGCACGCACCGCCTTCATGGCGATGCGCGAGCGCCAGCTCGACGCCGCCGGGCGCTCCGGAGCGCAGCTCTACGACCCGGTGCCGGCGGACTCGATGTCTCCCTGGCTGGCTCGCGCCGCGATCGCCGGAGAGGACCAGGCCTTCTACTCGCACCACGGCATCGACTACCGCGCCCTGCGCGAGGCGATCGGATACCGGCGCGGCTCCTTCGCGTGGGGCAACGCGCGTGACCGCGCGGAGCTGGCACGGGCGCTCGCGCTCGCGTGGAAGCACCGCGACCGGGTCCGCGGGGCGAGCACGATCACGCAACAGCTGGCGAAGAACCTCTACCTGTCACCCTCGCGGAATCCCCTGCGCAAGCTGAAGGAGGCGGTCGTCGCCTACCGCCTCGAAGCGGCGCTCGACAAGCCGCGGATCCTGGAGCTGTACCTCAACGTCGCCGAGTTCGGTCCGGAGCTCTGGGGAGCAGGCGCCGCGAGCCGCCACTACTTCGGCGTTCCCCCGTCGCGCCTGTCAATCGCCCAGGCGGCGCTCCTCGCGGCCACCCTGCCGCGCCCGCTGACGTCGAACCCGTCGTTCCGGCCGGGCTACGCGCTGGCACGACAACAGCTCATCCTGCTCAAGCTGGGCGGCCAGCCGGTGGTGATCCCGCCGGCCGATGTCGAGGACACGCTCCCCCTGCCGCCGATCCTGCCCGACAGCACCATCCTTCGCGCGCTCGCCGCCCCGTACGACAGTGCGTCGGCGCGCGACACCGCGCCGGCGTCGAGGCCCGGCGCCGCCCCTCGAAAGGACTCGGCCGCCGCGTCCCCGAAGCCGGACGCGGCGGCCGCGCCGCCAATCAGGAAGCCCGCGCCGGCCTAATCGATCAGGCGCAGCGGCATCACCAGGCAGGTGTACGAGGCGGGATCGTCCCACCCCACCGGCTCCGCCGTCGCCGCCCGCTCCGGTGCCTTCATGGTGAATCGCACCTCGTCGGTCGGCATGTACTTCAACACCTCCAGCAGGTAGGCGGCGTTGAAGCCGATCTCGAGCGCGTCGCCCTCGTACGTCACCGCCATCTCGTCCTGCGCTTCGCCGAGGTCGGGCGTCTGCACGCTGAACTTCAGCGAGCCGCCGCCGAACGCCAGCCGGATGCGGTGCGTCTGGTCGCTGGCGACGATGCTCATCCGGCGCAGCGCCGCAGCCATCGCGAGCTTATCCACCGTGGCGAACTTGTCGTTCTCGCGCGGAATGACCTGCTCGTAGGGCGGATACGGCCCCTCGATGAGACGCGTGAACACCTGGGTTCCGCCGCACCGGAAGCCGAGGTGATTCTCACTCTTGCCGATCTCAACTTCGGAGTCCGCCGCGAACAGCCGCCGGATCTGCTCCAGGGCCTTGGGGGGTACGATCAGATCCGCCTGCCCCGTCGCCCCTCCGCTCAACGGCACCTCCATCCGGGCCAGCCTGTGCCCGTTGGTCGCCACCATCCGCATGCGGTCCTTCCGCATCTCCCAGAGCACCCCGTTGAGAATCGGGCGGCTCTCCTCGGTCGAGACCGCGAAGGCCACGTGCCCGATGAGCTTGTGCAGATCCTTGGCGGGCGCCTTCCATGCCCCCTCGAACTTCACACTCGGGAAGGAAGGGAATTCGTCGCGCGGAAGGCCGAGGAGCCGGAACTTGCTCTTCCCGCTCTCCACCTGCGCCCGCTGCTCCCCCGCGGACGTGATCCGCACCGGCGAGCTCGGCAGCTCGCGGGCGATGTCCGACAGCTTCTTGGCAGGAAGCGTCAGCGCCCCTTCCTCGTCGACCTCCGCCGGCACCGAGGTGGACACCGCGATGTCGAGGTCGGTTCCCGAGAGACGGATGCCGTCCTTCCCCGCCTCGATCAGGATGTTGGAGAGCACCGGCAGGGTCGTCTTCGTCGGAATGCTCGAGACGACCGCCAGCAGCCCTTCCTGGAGCTTCTCCCTCGTGATTGTGAACTTCATCCAATCCTCATTGGATGCGAGTCCTAAGGCCTACTATCAAACTACCATAATGAAATACTAGTCGTCGTCGTCGTACCTGTGGAACTGTGCGCTTCGGCGTCGAGCCCGAAGCAGGACACCGGGTTGCGACGGTTCCGTCGCGCACGCGGTTGTGGAAGATCGCCGTGAGACCACATTCCGCCCGGCTCCGTCCACACCTGCCCACACCATTCCACGCAGTTGCCCACGCTATGCGGACAACTCGCTCCTCGCCTGAGTGACGCGCTCGCGGAAGCCGTGATCGCGCGCGAGCTGCCGCGATACCTTGTCGAGACTGTGAATCACCGTCGAGTGATCGCGCCCGCCGAATGCCTGCCCGATCTCCACCAATTGCATGCCGAGGAGATCGCGGGCCAGGTACATCGCCACCTGCCGCGGCACCGTGAGCCGCTTGGTGCGGGCCTTGGACCTCAGCCCCTCCGGTGTCACGCCCCACCGGCGCGCCACGACTTCTTGGACCCGGTCGATCGAAGGTCCCGCGTGGCGACCCGCGGCGCCACCGTCGTCCTCGTGGGCCGGCTTGATCTTGTCCGACAGCGCCTCGCGCGCGAGGTCGATCGTGATCTCGCGGTGCTTGAGTGAGGCGAAAAGCAGCAGCTTGATGATGCACCCTTCCAGCTCGCGCACCGAGCTCCGGACGTGCTCGGCGATGAACTGGAGGACGTCGTCCGGGATGGTGAGCTCGAGGTGGTCCTGCTCCGCCTTCTTGCGCAGGATGGCGGTGCGGTGCTCGAGGTCCGGCTGGCCGATGTCGGCCACCATCCCCCAGTCGAACCGGGAAACCAGCCGTCCCTCCAGGCCCGGCAGCTCCTTCGGCGACCGGTCGCTGGTCAGGACGATCTGCTTGCCCGCCTCGTAGAGGGCGTTGAACGTGTGGAAGAACTCCTCCTGGGTGGACTCCTTCCGCTCGAGGAAGTGCACGTCGTCGAGGAGCAGCAGGTCGAGGTCGTTCCGGTAGCGCCGCCGGAACTCCTGCATCTTCTGGCCGTGGATGTGTTCGATGACCTCGTTGGTGAACTGCTCGCCGCTCATGTAGACGGCGCGGGTCTGCGGCGAGCGCTCGAGCACGGCGTGGGCGATCGCCTGCATCAGGTGCGTCTTGCCCAGCCCTGTCGCGCCGTAGATGAAGAGCGGGTTGTACGCCTTGCCCGGCGCCTCGGCGACCGCGTGCGCGGCGGCAGCCGCCAGCTCGTTCGACTTGCCGATGACGAAGGCCCCGAAGCTGTACCGCTCGTTGAGCGGCATGGACCAGGCGGGCGCGTGTGCCGCGGCCGCGGCCCCGGCGGGGGTCGGCGTGGCGACGAAGAAGTCCATCTGGGGGCGGCGCGAGCGCTCTTCCATCACCTTGAAGGACATCTCCAGCCGCCGGCCCGCGACCTGGGTCGAGAGATCCGACAGCAGGGCCGCGTAGTTGGACTTGTTCCAGTCGGCCGCGAACTCGTCCGGCGCCGCGAGCACGAGCGTCCCGTCTTCGAGACTGATCGGCTCGACCGGCTCCAGCCAGGAGCGGATCGTCGGTTCAGGGAGACGACCACGCGCCTGGTCGAGAAGGCGGTTCCAGGTTTCCTTTGCCGAAGGCTCCATCAACGCAGGTCGGAGTTAAGCGGAAGGTCTCAAGGGCGCCCGAACCTATGACCGCAATGTGGAAAAGTCAACCTTGACCAGCAGCGCGGAATCCGTGTACAATTCGCGGCTTTCCGGAGGTCTGACACGTGGGACCGACATACCGTCCGCGCAACAAGAAGCGGGTGAACAAGCATGGGTTCCGGCACCGCATGAAGACGCGGTGGGGCCGTGCCGTGCTGTCGGCCCGTCGCAAGAAAGGGCGCAAGCGTCTCACTGTTAAGATACCGTCCAAGCATCGGGGCGGTTGACGGACGAGCGGCTGCCGCGGGCGTCCCGGATTACTCGCGCAGCGGAACTCCGCGCGCTATTCACAGAGGGGAAGCGCCGTCGAACGGATCATCTGGATCTGTTCACCCGGCCTTCCCCTCTTGGGCATTCACGGGTCGCGGTGATCGTGCCGCGCCTCGCGCATACCGCGCCGCAGCGCAACCGGTTGCGGAGGCGGGTCAGGGAAATCTGCCGGCGGGCAGTGCTGCCGGTGCTTCCGGCGCCGCTGGACATCGCGGTGCGCACCCGGTCCGGGGCGTACGACGTGGGCTTTGAACTTCTGCGCGCGGAAATCGTAGGGGTCTTGTGTCCATCATCGCCCGGCTCGCCGTCCTGATGGTCCGTGGATATCAGGTGACACTGTCGCCGCTCCTGCCGTCGGCGTGCCGGTATCAGCCGAGCTGTTCCTCCTACATGATCGAAGCCGTCGAGCGCCACGGGGCGCTGCGGGGCGTCTGGCTGGGGGCCAGGCGCATTCTGCGGTGCCACCCCTTCGCGCGCGGCGGCTACGACCCGGTGCCGTGAACTTGGAACGCCGGCTGGTCGTTGCCATCCTGCTGATGATCGGCGTGGCGGTGCTGCCGTCGCTGTTCATCAAGTCGCCGCGGCGCCCGATAGCGCCGGCGGACTCCACGCAGGCGCGGGCGGCGGCGCCGGATACGGCCCACGCGGGGCCGGCACCGACGGCGGAGGCGCAGAAGGCAGCCCGGCCGGCGCCCGCCCGCGAGCCGGTGGCAACCGCCGCGCCGGCGGAGACCGTGGACGTCGCCACGCCGTTGGCGCGCTACACGCTGAGCAGCGCGGGCGCGACGCTGCAAGGCGCCGAGCTCTCGGCGTACCGGATGTTCGGTGAGAAGCGCGGCGGCCCGGTGGAGCTGATCCGGCCCGGCGACCGCCTGCTGGCGCACCAGGTCGTGCTGGGGCGGGACACGATCCGGCTCGACAGCGCTTCCTTCTCGACGGAGCGCGGCGCGGACGGCGTGACGTTCCGCGGGCGCGCGGGCGGCGTGGATCTGGTCCTCTCGTACACCTATCGCAGCGGCACCGACTACGTGCTCGACGTCACCGGCGAGCTGGGCGGGCTGGGGGGCCGGGGCGCCCTCGTTCTGGTAGGCCTCGGAAGCGGCTTCGCGAACACCGAAGCGGACAGCATCGGCAACTACCGCAGCTACGGCGCCGTCGGCCGGCGCACCGAGCCGCAGGGCCTGGCGTTCTCGAAGGTCGCGCCGGGCGAGACCGCCACGCTCGACGGCCCGTTCGACTGGGTCGCCGTGAAATCGAAGTATTTCATCGGCGCGCTGCTCTCTGCGGACAGCACGAAGCCGGACTTCGGCGGGCTCGTGCTGGTCGGCGGGCCGCGACCCGGGCGGTTCGCCACGCAGGCGCAGACGTGGGCGACGCTGCCCGTCGGCCCGGACGGGAGGTTCAGCTACAGCCTGTACCTGGGGCCACAGGAATACCGGCACCTGCGGAAGGTGGGCCGGGAGCTCGGCAAGGCGTCGCCGTACGGCTGGATCTTCAAACCGATCGTGATGCCGGTCGCGGTCTGGATCACCGAGCTGCTGCTGTGGATGCACCAGACGCTGTCGCTGGCGTACGGATGGGTGCTGGTGCTGTTCGGCATCGCCGTGCGGCTGCTCCTCTGGCCGCTCAACCAGAAAGCGATGAAGAGTTCGGTGGCGATGCAGGCGGTGCAGCCGCTGATGAAGGACATCCAGACACGTCACAAGGACGACCCGCAGCGGCTGCAGCAGGAGATGCTGAAGCTGTACAAGGAGCACAAGGTGAACCCGCTGGGCGGGTGCCTGCCGATGCTGCTGCCGTTCCCGATCCTGCTGGCACTGTTCTTCGTGTTCGCCAACACGATCGCGTTCCGGGGCGTCTCGTTCCTCTGGCTGCCGGACCTGTCCCTCAGGGATCCGACCTACGTGATCCCGGTGGTCATGGGCGCGTCCATGTGGGCGCTGTCGAAGCTGGGCCAGATGGGGATGCCGCCCAATCCGCAGGCCAAGATGATGACGACGATCATGCCGATCATGATGACGGTGCTGTTCCTGAACTTCGCGTCGGGGCTGAATCTGTACTACGCGGTGTCGAACCTGGTGAGCCTGCCGCAGCAGTACATGATCAACAAGGCCCGGGCCGCGGAGACGGCACGGCGGAACAAGGGCACGACGGTCTAGCCGCGGGGCTTCTCCGCGTCGGTCGCGGCCCGCCAGACCTCGTCGGCCAGCCACTCCAACCGCTCTTCGGCGTACTCCAGATCCTGCTTGCTCATCGTCTCCACGTTGCGGGCGACGTAGCGCACGTGCTCGACGAGCTCATCGAGCACCTCCCGCAGCTCGCGGTTGACCCGCCGCTCGTCGCTCATGCTCCCACCGCTCGCCCCGCGACGGCGCGCGCGGCCGCCGCCTCGAACTCCGCCGCGGACGCCCGCACGGCCGCCGCCACGCCGCGCTCGGCCACCAGCGGCTCCGCCATGCGCGCGCCGATGTAGTAGCCCGCGCGCTCGGGCAGGACGCGTCCCTGCGCGAGCCGCGCAGCCGGGCTCATCCCGCCGCTCAGGAACCGCAGCCGGAGCCCGAGGCCCGTGTGATCCAGGTCGGGTTCGACCGCACGGAACAGGAACGACTCCAGCTCCCGCATCCGGCGGTACTGCCTCCGGGTAAAGCCCAGGTACTCCTCGTCGGCCAGGCCCGGCGCCGTGGCCCGCGCCGCGTGCACCGCCACGCCTTCGTTGACGAGCAGCTCGCGAAGCGTCGCCCGGCTCCCGGTCTCCCAGTAGTCGTACTCGCCGCCGGCCTCGGCGACCAGCCGCTTGAGCTCCGACCGGCTGGTGGGCGACGTGTAACGGACGGTGTGCGCGATCTCGTGCGCGATCCAGAGCGGGAGGAGCGTGGGAGAGAGACCCAGACCGTAGGTGTCGGGGTTGGGCTGGCCGGTGAAGTGCTCGAGACAGACGATCACGACACCGCGTCCGCCGACCACCAGCTCGGCGGCGTTGGCGGCGCCCACCCCCACCGTGAGGTAGACGTCCACCTCCTGGTCCACCTCCAGCACGCCGGCGGCGCGGCTCACGACGTCGGCGGCCAGCGCCTCGAGATCCACCTCCGCCGCCAGGCGCAGCAGATCGCGGCGGTCCGCCGCGAGCGCGTGTGACACGACCTCCGCCGCATGCGGCGACTCGAGGTCGAGCACGTAGTTGTGCCAGTAGGCGCCGAGAATCTGCCGGTGGCGCTCCACGTACTCGCGGTACGCCGCCTCTCGATCGGCGGCGGCGCGAGCCGCGAAGAATTCCGGCATGAGGTTGATGATCATGTTGCGGTCGCCCCAATCTGTGGAACGCGACCGTTCGGGACAAGAGTGTGCGGGAGGCGGACGCGTTCCGCGCGGAGTGCGCGCTAGCCGGAGCGCAAGAGCACCGCTTCGATGACGGAGACGTCTGCGGCGGTGAAGCCGAACAGCACCACGTTCATGCGGGCCGCCGCGCCCGGCGCGGCGCGGATCGCGTCGACCATGACCTCGACGGCGCGGCGGAACGGGAAGCCGCCGATCCCCGAGCCGAGGATCGGGAAGGCGACGTCGGTGAGGTGCAGCTCGGCGGCGCGCGCGAGGCCGGCCGACGTGGCGTCGCGGATGCTGCGCTCGCTCACCGGCTCGTCGCCCATCGCGGCCGCGTGAATGACGTAGCGGCACGGGAGGTGGCCCGCGCCCGTGACGGCGGCCTCGCCCACGCGGATCGCCCCGTGGCGGTCGCACTCCTCCTGGATGGACGGGCCGCCGCGCCGCGCGATGGCCCCGGCCACGCCGGCGCCGAGCTGGAGATGGTTGTTGGCGGCGTTCACGATGGCGCTACCGGCGTACGTGGTGACGTCGCCCAGCGCCGTGCGGATCATCTCAGCGGTCCTGCTTGAACCTTTTGCTCATCTCGTCGAGGAAGCGGCGCTCGTCCGGCGTGAGGCTGGAGAGCCCGCCCGCCGAGATCTTGTCGAGCACCCGGTCCACTTCCTCCAGCACCTTGGCGTCGGCCCCGCGCCGTCGCGCACCGAACGGCTGCAGGCCGCGGGCGGTCTCCGTCGAGAACGGATGGACCAGCACCGCGGTGGAGCCCTCGGCCGGCGCGCGGGCCCCGCGCCGGAGCAGCGCCGGGCCCCGCAGGTAGAGCAGCGCCGCGGCGAACCCGCCCAGGTGCGCGAGGACCCCGATGAACGCGAAGACCGGTAGGGACCAGAGTGGAGCTCCACCGACCCACGCGGCGAGCGGGAACCCGGCGCCCTCGACCGCCGCCGTTTGGGCGCGGCCGATCCGAAGGTAATCCGTGACCGTCACGGTGTTTCCGCCGGCAGGAGAAGGACCGGGACCTGAGGGCCGATTGGCGGGACGCTCATCGTCGTGGAGACCCGCCCGCTCGCCGTCGAGCTCACCTGCACCGTCGCCGTCGCGGTCGCCTCGATCCAACGGTCCGTCCCGGGCCGCCGCAACGGCCAGGGAAAGTC
>Ga0187862_10007029_pt1 | contig 10130 bp, 4 predicted proteins | sample June2016WEW_10_1_FD_133003 | JGI IMG/M metagenome (GOLD analysis project Ga0187862, IMG submission 133003) | Peatland microbial communities from SPRUCE experiment site at the Marcell Experimental Forest, Minnesota, USA - June2016WEW_10_150 | ecosystem: Environmental > Terrestrial > Soil >... | reverse complement strand
GTGCTCGACTGGAGTTGGCGGCGCGCCTCCTACTCGAGCATCACGCAGGCGAGCCACGACCTGAGCGTGGGCAGTGAGGCAGGCGAGGAGGCCATGAGCGACGAGGAGGTCGGCGGCGCCGCCGTGGCGGTGGCCGCCGCCGGCGACGACGCCCTGCGGGCCGTGCCCCTCCTGCTGGCCGACATGCCGGCGGGGGCCCGCGTCGGGACGCTCATCCACTCGGTCATGGAGGCGAGCGACTTCGCGGCGACCGATCTCTCCGGCGAGCTGCGGGCGGCGCTCTGGGCACAGCTGTCCTGGCAGCACCTCGACCTCGGCGACCTCGACGCCGTCATCGAGGGGCTGTCGGCCGCCATCGAGACGCCCCTCGGCCCCCTCGTGGGGGGCGAACGGCTGCGTGACGTCGGGCGGGGGGACCGCCTCGACGAGATGACCTTCGAGCTCCCGTTGCTCGGGGGCGACACCCCCCGGGGCGAGCTCGCCGTCGCCGACATCGCCGCCGTGCTCTCGGCGTTCCTGCCGGCCGGCGACCCGATGGCGCTCTACGCCGAGCGGCTCGCCGGCGACCCGTCGCTGAGCGCCACGCTGCGGGGGTACCTCACGGGCAGCCTCGACCTCGTCTTCCGCCTCCCGGGCGAGCGTTTCGTGATCGTCGACTACAAGACGAACCGGCTGGGCGGCTTCGACGAGCCGCTGACGGCCTGGAACTACCGGCCGGCCGCCGTGGGCGCCGAGATGACCGCCGCCCACTATCCGCTGCAGGCGCTCCTCTACACCGTCGCCCTCCACCGCTACCTGCGCTGGCGGGTGGCCGGCTACGAAGCGGACCGCAACCTGTGCGGTGCGCTCTACCTCTTCCTGCGGGGCATGAGCAGCCGCGATCACCCAGTCGTCGACGGGCATCCGTGCGGGCTGTGGTCGTGGCAGCCGTCGGGCTCCTTGGTGGAGGCCCTCAGCGACCTCTTCGACCGGGGGCGGTCGGAGTCGTGAGCCTGCTCGACGCCGACGCCGTCGACGCCTTCGACATCCGCCTCGCCCGCCGCGCCGGCGGCGTGCTGCACACCTTCAACGGGGCCGGCGTCCTCAGCGCGGCCGACGTGCACGTCGCCCTCCGGCTCGGACAGCTCGGTGATACGGGCGACGACGCCGTCCTCCTCGGCGCCGCCTTTGCCGTGCGCGCCCCCCGGCTCGGCCACGTCTGTGTGGATCTCGCCAGCGTGCGCACGACCGCCAGCACGGACCTCGACCTCCCGATCGACCTGCAGGCGCTCCCCTGGCCGCCCGAGGGCGACTGGATCGACCGGTTGCGCGCCAGCCCCCTCGTCGGCATGGGGCGCCCCCTCCACTTGGAGGAGACGACGCTCTACCTGGACCGTTTCTGGTCCGAGGAGCGCCAGGTGGCTGCCGACCTCCTCTCCTTGTCAGGCCCGCCCGCGGACGGGGTGGACATCGGGTTGCTGGCGTCAGGGCTGGCGCGGCTCTTCTCGAGTGAGGACGAGCCCGACTTCCAGCGGTTGGCGGCCGCCTCCGCCGTGCTGCGGCAGTTCTCCGTCATCGCCGGCGGAGGCGGCCACGGGCAAGACGACGACGGTGGCGCGCGTCCTGGCCCTCCTCGACGAGCAGGCCGCCGCCCGGCGGGAGCGTCCTCCGCTCGTCGCCCTGGCGGCGCCGACCGGAAAGGCGGCCGCCCGCCTGCAGGAGGCCGTGCACGAGGAGGCCGCGACGCTGCAGCTCGAGCCGGCGGAGCGAGCCCGCCTCCTCGAGCTGCAGGGAACGACCCTTCACCGCCTCCTCGGCTTCGACCCCGGCAACCGCAGCCGCTTCCGCCACCACCGCCTGAACCGGCTCGCCCACGACGTCGTCGTCGTCGACGAGACGTCCATGGTCTCGCTCTCGCTGATGGCGCGTCTCGTCGAGGCCGTGCGGACCGACGCTCGCCTCATCCTCGTTGGCGACCCCGAACAGCTGGCCTCTGTGGAGGCCGGCGCCGTCCTGGGCGACGTCGTCGGGCCGGCGAGCCGCCGGCTGCTCATGAGGCCGCCGGCCCGGCGAGACCTTGCCCGTGCCGCCGGGCAGCCGGTGCCGGCATCGGACCCGCCGGGCGACACCCCCATCGGCGACGGGGTGGTCGTGCTGCGGCACGTCCACCGCTACGGCGGAGACATCGGCCGTCTGGCGGAAGCCATCCAAGGCGGCGACGGCGACGATGTCGTCTCTCTGTTGGCGGGCGGCCAGGAGGACGTCTGCTGGATCCCGGTCGACGTCGCTGCTGAGGGGGTGTCGAGCAGCCTCGAGCCGGTGCGGACGGCGGCGGTCGCCAGTGGCCACCTCCTCGTGGAGGCCGCCCGAGCCGGCCTCGCCCTCGATGCCATCGCCGCCTTGGGTGCATTCCGGCTGCTGTGCGCCCACCGCCGGGGCCCCGCGGGCGTCAGCACGTGGATGACCGCCGTCGAACGATGGCTCTCCGCCGACATCGAGGGTTTTGCGACCGACGGTCTCTGGTACGTGGGCCGCCCCCTCCTCGTCACGGAGAACGACTACAGCCTCCGGCTCTACAACGGCGACACGGGCGTCGTCGTCGCCAGCGGACCCGGCCGCGTGGCCGCCGTCTTCGAACGGAGCGGGCAGGTTGTCGAGGTGAGTCCCACCCGGCTGGCGTCCGTCGACACCGTCTACGCCATGACCGTCCACAAAGCCCAGGGCTCGCAGTTCGACACGGTCGCCGTCCTGCTCCCGGGCCCCGACTCCCCCATCCTGACCCGTGAGCTGCTCTACACCGCCGTCACGCGCGCCCAGCGGAGGCTCTTCGTGGCGGGGACGGAGGAGTCGATCCGTGCAGCCGTGGGCCGGCCGATCGCCCGGGCATCGGGCTTGCGGCGGGCGCTGTGGGGCGACTCGGCCTGACTGGCGCCGCCAGCCGACGCGGGCGCCGGTCGGGCAACTGAAGTCACCCTCGACCTCTCCGGCGGAGTTGAGACATCAGCGCCGTCGGCCCCGCAGGCCATCCGCTCTCTCGCCGGTGAGCTCAGGCGTCGTCGAACCCCCCGATCGGGTGATGCTCCCGGAGAAACTCGGCGAAGAGGGGAACGGTGAAGTCGATCTGGCCTCGGGTCGGCGACCAGATGAGACCTTTCTGCAGAAGATTGTCGCGATGTGGCGACGTCTGACGCTGGTTCTCGGCGCCCCAGCGCCGGGAAACCTCGGCGGTGGAATACGGCGCATCACCGAGCGAAGCCATGGCGGCGAGATAGCGCTGCTCGGCGTCGCTCGCCATGTCGAAGCGGGGACCGTAGAAGGTCCTGGCCAGCTGTTCTTTGACCAGCTCTCGGACCTCTTCGACATCTCGCATCGTTATCGGCGACGACTCGACCGCGTTCCACAGCTCCCGCCCGTACTCCTGGAGAAAGTAGGGGTAACCGGCAGCTAGCCGCACCACCTCGATGGCCGCATCACGGCTGAACTCCACTCCCAGCCCGGCGGCCGGCTTCACCAAGGCCACACGGGCTTCGGCGTCCCTCAGCCGGCCGAGCTCCCGGTACTCGAAGAGCCGGTCGGCATATGGCTTCGCCTTCATGAGGCGTACCTGCAAGTCCGGCAGGCCGGCGCCCACGAGCGCAACGGGCAAGGCGTCACGGCTGACGGCCTGCAACGCCATGCAGACCGCAGCGAGCGAAGACGCGTCGAGGTTGTGCATCTCGTCGACAAGGAACAGAGCCCCACTGCCGGCCGACCGAGCCGTCTCCCCGATCTCCCGTAAGAGATCGACGAGGTCCTGCTCGGGATCCCCTGAGTCGGCAATGCCCGTGGCGGCGGCGACATCGAGCTTCAGCTGCACTCCGCCCGGCGTCACGACGCTGAACGCCTTCACAACACCGAGGGCTCGCTCCACCCGGTCCTTCATCCGATGCCTGCGGCTCATCTCGCGCAGCAGCCGGGAGGCCATCTGGGCGAAGGTAGAGCGGAAGTCCGGCTGGGATCCCACCTCCTGCACGTCGGTCGTTGCCCAGCCGGCCTCTGAGGCAAGGAGGTCGATCTCCATGAGAAGGACCGTTTTCCCGACCCCACGGAGCCCGTAGTAGATAAGACTGCGATCGGCTCCGCCCCCAGACAGCATCTCGGTGAGGGAGCTGAAGTCCTCGAGGTCCCTGTCCCTGCCCGCCAGGTGCGGCGGCTTGCGGCCCGCCCCCGGCGTGTACGGGTTGTCCCGTCTCTGCACGGCGCGATTCTAACCTTTTCTAACCGCCGATCACTCAAGGTTAGAAAGTGCTGGATCGTGGCGCTGGCGCAGGTCCGCCGCCCGCGTGAGCTGTCTAAGGTTTTCTAACCCGCGGTCATTGAAGACCCTGAGCGCAACGCAATCGCCGTCGATGCTCCTGATCAGGGCTTTTCCCCGCTGGAGCGGGACACATTCGAAACCTGCGACCACCTTCGGGCCGCGAGGACGGAGCATCGAAAGGAGGTCCTCGATCTCTCGTCCTCAAGTTACAACCGTGTAGTTTGCGGTGGAGCTGAACGCGGTGGAGGCGAAGGTGGAGGCGAAGGGACTTGAACCCTCGAACCTCTTGACTGCCAGTCAAGCGCTCTACCAACTGAGCTACGCCCCCGTTGGGTGACATTCACCCTAGCAATCGCCGGGAACCTGCTTGTCCCATGGAGTGCTTCGATCCTTCGACGGCGCCAGTCAGCCCCGGCCCGCTCGCGAGGGCGAGCCTCCGATGGCGGAGGGTCGCACCACTAACCTTGCGGTCATGTCCGAGGAGTACGACGTCCAGGAGGTAGAGACCCGCTGGCAGCAGCGCTGGGCCCGCGAAGGCACCTACCAGGTCAACATCGACGACCCGCGCCCGCCCTCCTACGTGCTCTCCATGTACCCCTACCCGAGCGGGCCTGCCCACCAGGGCCACATCCGCAACTACACCTTCGGCGACGTCCTCGTGCGCTACCGCACGATGAACGGCGACGCCGTCCTCTCCCCCTTCGGCTTCGACTCCTTCGGCCTACCCGCCGAGAACGCCGCCATCAAGGGCGGCCTGCCTCCTCGCGTCTACACCGAGGCCCGCATCGCCGAGCTGAAACGCTCCGTCAAGCGGCTGGGCGCCGTCTACGACTGGCGCCGCGAGCTGCGCAGCCACGACCCCGACTACATGTTGTGGAACCAGGTCATCTTCCTCGAGTTCCTCGAAGCCGGCCTCGCCTATCGCGCCGAAGCGCCGGTGAACTGGTGCCCCGGCTGCCACACGGTGCTCGCCAACGAGCAGGTGCTGCCCGACGGCACCTGCGAGCGGTCCGGGGACATCGTCGAACGGCGGAACCTCGAGCAGTGGTTTCTGCGCATCACCCGCTACGCCGACGAGCTCGTCGACGCCCTCGACGAGCTCGACTGGCCCGAGAAGGTAAAGACCATGCAGCGCAACTGGATCGGCCGCTCGCAGGGGGCCGAGTTCACGCTGCCCGTCAAGGACCACCCTGAGCTCGGCATCCGGGTCTTCACGACGCGGCCGGACACGTCCTTCGGCATGACCTATGCCGTCCTCGCCCCCGAGCACGCCCTCGTCGAGGCCCTCACGACGCCCGCCCAGCGCGAGGAGGTCGAGGAGCTGCTCGTGCGCGCTTCGCGCGAGACCGATCTGGAGCGGCTGTCGTCGGAGGAGTCCCTCGAGAAGCGGGGCGCCTTCACCGGCAGCTACGCCGTCAACCCGTTCAGCGGCGAGCCGATACCGATTTATGTGGCCGACTACGTGCTCTCCGGCTACGGCACGGGCGCCATCATGGCCGTGCCGGCCGAGGACGAGCGCGACTACGAATTCGCCGAGGCGTACGGGCTGCCGGTGGTGAGGACGGTGGAGCCGCCGGAGGGTTTCGAAGGTGGGGCCTACGCGGGCGACGGCCCGCACATCAACAGCGACTGGATGAACGGCCTCGACACCGCCGCCGCCAAGGCGAAGGCGATCGAGTGGCTGGAGGCTGAGGGCATCGGCCATGCCACCGTCAACTACCGCTTGCGGGACTGGCTCATCAGCCGGCAGCGCTACTGGGGCTGCCCGATCCCGGTCGTCTACTGCCCGTCCGACGGCATCGTGCCCGTGCGCCGGGAGGATCTGCCCATCCTGCTGCCGGAGGACGTGGAGTTCCGGCCGACGGGTGAGTCGCCCCTGCGCTTCCACGAGGGCTTCCTGAATGCCGTCTGCCCGCGCTGCGGTGGGCCGGCGGTGCGGGAGACCGACACGATGGACACCTTTGTGGACTCGGCCTGGTACTTCTTGCGTTTTGCCAACCCGCACGACGAAGAGGAGCCCATCGACCAGGAGGCCGTCCGCCAGTACCTGCCGGTCGACCGCTACATCGGCGGCATCACCCACGCCATCTTGCACCTGCTCTACGCCCGCTTCTACACCCGTGCCCTCGGCGACGTCGGCCTCTCCCCCGTCGAGCTGCGCGAGCCCTTCCACCAGCTCTTCTGCCAGGGGATGATCCGCCTCGGGGGCAAGGCCATGTCGAAGTCGAGGGGCAACGTCGTCTCGCCCGACGTGTACTTGGAGACCGTCGGGGCCGACGCTCTCCGCCTCGGCCACCTCTTCCTGGGCCCGCCGGTCGAGGACATCGACTGGTCCGATCAGACCGACGAGATCATCGACGGCTGCCTGCGCTACATCGGTCGCGTGTGGAGGCTCGCCACCGGCGACGTCCGGGGCGAGGGTGCCGCCGGGGGGCAGCAGCCCACCCCCGACGATCTCCGCCGGGAGGTGCACCGCACGATCGCCCGCGTCACGACCGACATCGAGCGATACGGCTTCAACACCTGCGTGGCCGCCCTCATGGAGCTCACGAACACGATCTACAAGCACGTGCACGCCGGCACCGACGCCTCCGTCGTGGACGAGGCGATCGATTGCCTGCTCGAGCTGCTGGCCCCTTTCGCCCCCCACCTGGCGGCGGAGGCCTACGAGCACCGGCACTCCGAGCACGTCCACCTGCGGCCGTGGCCGGTGGCCGATCCTGCCTACCTGAGGGCGGAGCGCGCCACACTCGTCGTGCAGGTGAACGGCAAGCTGCGCGACCGCATCGAGGTCGACTCCGAGATCGGTGAGGACGAGGTCGTCGCCCTGGCGTTGGCGTCGGAGAAGGTTCAGCAGCAGCTGGCCGGCGCCGCACCTCGCCGAGTGGTCGCCCGGCCGCCGAACCTGGTGAACGTCGTCGCCTGAGCGGCCTGCGCCGGCCTGTCCGCTTGTGGGCGGTTTCAACCCGAACTGGTAGCAGTTTGGGACGCGGGCCGTCCCAAACTGCTACCAGAACACTTCGACGCCGGCGCCGGCGGCAACGGTGGCTTAGCCCCCAGCTGAGGCAATTTCCTCTTGACGTCGCACAGCCCCGGAACGAAACTCGGCCGCGGGCGAGGTGGCAGCCTCACGGGGGACCGGTTTGTCCATGGCAATGGATCGCGACGAGAACTCGCAGTGGACCGAGTGACCTCGTTTCCCGCCCGCAGCCGTCCGCCCCTCGTGCCTGCCTTCGATCGTCCGCGCCTCTCCGCCAAGCTTGCACAGAGCTGGAACGTGCCCCTCACCGTCGTGGCCGCCCCGGCCGGGTCGGGCAAGAGCTGGCTCCTGGCCGGCTTCGCGCAGGCCGACAAGGGGCCCGGTCGGAGGGTGCTCTGGTACCAGGCGGATCGGGCGACCCTCGACCACGCCGGCTTCGTCCAGCAAATCTTCGAAGTGTTGGAGGGTGCCGGCCTGATGACAGGGGCGACACCAGTCTCGGTCGAAGCCTTCGTCTCCACCGCCTTTGGCGCTCGCTCGGCGGAGGCCCTGCTCGTCGTCGACGATGCTCACGTGCTCGCTGGCTCCGGCGCCGAGTCCGCCCTCGGCGAGCTCGTGTACCACCTGCCGCCCTGGCTCCACCTGGCCCTCCTCAGCAGGCAGCCGCCCGGCGTCGATGTCTCCCGATTGCGTGTGGCTGACCAATTACTCGAGATCGGTCCGGACGAGCTGCGCTTTCGCTCGTGGGAGGTCTCCGATCTCTTTCGTCGCCACCACGGCCACGACCTGCCGCCGGAGGAGATCGCCGAGCTCGCACGGCGGACGGGCGGGTGGGCAGCCGGGCTGCACCTCTTCCACCTGGCCATCAAGGGGAAGCCCGTCGCCTACCGCCGCCAGATGATCGTCTCCCTCCCGACGAGGTTGCGCACGTGCCGCGACTACCTGACCGAGAACGTCCTTGCCGGCCTCGAGCCCGACCTGCGGGAGTTCCTCATCGAGGCGAGCGTCCTCGGCGTCCTCTCCGGCACCACCTGCGACGCCCTCCTCGAGCGCCGGGGCAGCCGGGCCGTGCTCGAGGAGCTCTCCGGCAGGCATCTCTTCCTCACTACGACCGACGCCGTCGCCTACCGCATGCACGAGGTGCTGCGCGGTCATCTCGAGCAGCTGCTCTTCGAGCGGCTGGGAGACGAGGCGGCCGCCGCCCACTGCCTGCGAGCTGCAGGGATCCTCGAAGCCGAGGGGCAACTCGGTGAGGCGTGGCGGGCGTACTGCCGGGCGCTCGACTGGGAGTCGGCCCGCCGACTGCTGCACAACTCCGCCGGAGAGCTCCTCGGGACGGCGCCAACGTGGTGGGAGCCGTTGACGGGAGCCATGGCGGGCAGCGACGCCTGGGTGCTCTTGGCGCGGGCCCGCCGCCAGGTGCTGGCGGGCCGCTGGCGGGAGGCGCTCGAGACCTTTCGCCGCGCCGAAGCCCTCGCCGACGTCCCTCGCCTCGCGACGACCTGCACCGAGGAGCTCATGGCCCTCGAGGGCTGGGTCGAGCCCACCTCCACCGTGCCGATCGGCTGGTCCGGGACGCTGCGCCAGGTGCTCACCCGCGGTCCGGGAGCCGTCGCCACGACCCGCCTCGACGAGCCAGTCGACCGGCTCGTCGCCTCCCTCGCCGCTCTACTCGCCGGCTGCCCCTCGCGCGCCTGGGAGTTGCTGTCGGAAGGGCTCGACTCCCCCAACCCGTCGCTCGAAGCCTGGGGGACGCTGTCGGCGGCGCTCGCGGGCTGCCTCCTCGGGCGGAGCGGGAGCCATGAGCTGGCCGCCACGGCCGCCGCCGACCTCGAGCCGACCCTGCCCCCCTGGATCGTGCGCCTCCTCGAGCTGCTCTCGGGCGCTGGCGCCCCCCTCGTCGTCGCCGTGACGACGGACGCCTCCGAGGAGCTGGCAGATACGGCCAACCCGTGGGCGGAGATCCTCGTCGCCCTCCTGCGGGCAACGGCCGGCCTGCTCTGTGGCGACGGCAGCGCCGGCGGGCAGGCGGCCCGGGCGCTCGAGCTTGCGCAGGGTCTCGGATCGCGGACGCTGCAGGTGTGGTCGTCGCTCCTCGTGGCGGTCCTGTCGGTGCGAGACGGGCTCCCAGAGGCCGAGCGTCAGCTACGCGCGGCCGAGCGCATGGGGCGAGCGATCGGGTGCCCAGGGGCCGCCTTCCTCGCCGAGCGCCTCCGGGAGGGCGGCGACCCCCCGGGTGTGCCCGTCGTGGCACCGCCAGGGCTGAGCGCCGCCGACGTGTCCCTCTGGCTCAGCGTCGCCGAGCGCCTGGGGTCGCACGCCGGGCGGCGGGACGGACACAGCGCCGGGCGGGCGACCCCGGAGGGGCCAGGGACAACCGGCAGGCGAGCCGCCATGAATGGCGAAGCCGAGGACGGGCGATCGCCAGACGTGCGGCTGCGCTGCTTCGGCGACTTCGAGCTGAGCATCTCCGGGGTGGGCGTCGACCTGTCACGTGCACAGCCGAAGGTGCGGGCTGTCCTGCACGTGCTCGCCGTGAACGCCGGACGAGTCGTGCACCGAGATCGCCTGGCCGCCACCCTCTGGTCGAACAACGGAGAGGCGGCGACCCGCAACCTGCAGGTGGCCGTCAGCTCGCTGCGAAAGTTCCTCGACGGGGCGGCTCCGCAGGACGACTCCCGGGAGGCTCGCACTCCGGGCCCGGGCGCCATGATCGGGCGCCGCGGAGACGGCTACGTGCTCGAGCTGACGAACGAGCAGGCCGACGTCCTGCAATTCGCCGAGACCCTGCGAGGCGCCCAGGCCGCCCGCGCCCGGGGCGACCTGGCGGCCGCCGCTCTCGCCTGGCAGGTGGCACTCGAGATCTACCGGGGC
>Ga0187862_10007025_pt1 | contig 10132 bp, 8 predicted proteins | sample June2016WEW_10_1_FD_133003 | JGI IMG/M metagenome (GOLD analysis project Ga0187862, IMG submission 133003) | Peatland microbial communities from SPRUCE experiment site at the Marcell Experimental Forest, Minnesota, USA - June2016WEW_10_150 | ecosystem: Environmental > Terrestrial > Soil >... | reverse complement strand
TACTAACGATTGGTCGGAGGACATTCTGTTTCCAGCACCAGATGAGTATTGGCAGCAAATCGCCAATGCAGACATCATCGTGATGGGCGAGCCAATACAGATCATGGCTCAAAAGATGCTGGTATATAGAGCCACTACGTGCCATGAAGCGCATGCCGATAGACGCATTGCTGTCTCGGCTTAGTAAGCACCATATTAAACTAGCCGAAGATAGACGCTTCCCAGACGGGAGCCGCGTACTTATTTTCGTTACCCACTTGCCGTCTTTCCCATTCGGAAGGAGCAATGTTTGGTACACCCTTGTAATCTCTCCTGGGCAAGATGACATTTCCAAGTCCGAAGTTGACGCACTACTCAGGCATGTTTGGCATGCCGAGCTTGACTTCTTTGAAAATGACAATCCCTTCGAAAACGAGGATTCCCCTACTTCAGAAGGATCCTAGCGTTTTATTTTCTTCTTAGCATGTGCCTCAGTGTGCTCTCGTCTCGTTGTGATCTTCGGAACCTTAACAACGCGAGCAAGCGCAGCCTTGAATTTCCGCATAGCCTCTTTCGGATTGGCTACCTCGACATCCTCGATTTTCATTCTCACGCGGTAAGTTTACCTCGGTGTTGGCGTTTAGTTGAGTAAATGCTTTTGCTTCTCCATTTCTGCCTTGCCGATCAGTTCATCGTAAGTAAGTCTCTTGCCTACGACCTTCGACAAAGCAAGCCGAAATCGACCTGCATCGCCATCCTCATCCTTCCGGGTGTTGTATCGGAAGCTTTGCTCGTCAAGATATCGGAAAAGGTGGAATGGCTCGACACTAACGTAGGTGCCCTTGATGCCGCGTTTCAGAAGGCTCCAGAAGTTCTCAAGCCCGTTCGTGTGAACTCGGCCCTTGACGTATTCAACTGCGTGGTCCACAACTTGATGCGTGAAGCAATTCTCCAGTCCTTCGTAGGAAGCCAGCGCATCAGTGTACACCGCAGCCCCCGGCGTGATTTGATCGTGCACCATCGCGTGCAGCGTCTTCTTCTTCCGGTTGGGAATTACTTCGGCTCTCACCTCACCACCACGGCACAGAAAACCGAGGACCGCGGCCTTGTCTTTACCGCCCGTCCCGGTGATCTTCTCGTCACGCTTTGTGAGGTGCATGTTGCGAGCCTTGCCACCGATGAAGGTTTCGTCAACTTCGATCTCGCCATTGAGCTTCGTCAATGAGCCTTCCTGCACAGCGAGCCGAAGACGGTGAAGCATGAACCATGCGGTTTTCTGCGTGATGCCGAGCCCACGCGCAACCTCATAGGAGCTAATGCCGTTCTTGCAGTTCACGATCAGCCAGAGCGTGGGAAGCCACTTCTCAAGGCCAATCGGAGAATCCTCAAACACCGTACCGACCTTCAAGGTGAACTGTGCGCGAGGATGCTTTTCGTAACACTTCCAACGGCGTGTCTTGGCCATGTAAGTGACGTGGTCCGAACCGCACGTCGGGCACTTGACTTTGCCGTCTGGCCACCTAGCCTCTACCATGAAGCTACGGCAGTTCTCGTAGTCGCTGAAAAACTTCACCGCCTCCAAGAGCGTTTTGGGTGTATCATTGGTGTTCATCATGGTTAGCGTAGTACCTTAAATATCTCGGTTTGTCAAGTACTGTATTTGCTTTTATTTCATGTATTTACAATGATTACAAACCCTGCATTCAATAGAGCTAGCGAAATTAAAAGAGCGATTGCTGCGATAACCGCTTTCAATTTGGTGAGGTTGCGATAACACATATGAAGGAAAACCAATACGCCAAAGAGCATAGTTCCAAAGAACCCGAATCCGATCAACAAAAGTCCTTGCGAAGAAGTTGGAAATCCTCCGGCCCTGTTGCCAGGCTCACGGCAGTATTCGCCGGGGTGGCCGCCCTCGCTACCGTAGTTTATGCATTCGCATCTGTCTGGCAACTGATTGAACTTAGCAAGTCTAATCACATATCGAGAGAAGCCTTGGAATCCGTCCAAAGAGCCTTCGTTACTTATGAAGGATTTACACCACATCGAGGTGTTGAAAGGGTGGAATCCGATCCACTGAAAAACTCGGTGCGTTGGACCTTTAATAGCAAATACGAAAACAACGGATTGACTCCAGCAAAATGGACGATAGGTCACTCTGAAATCGGCGTAATACCTGGAGAGCCTGACGAAGAGCGATTCAAAGATATTAGAGGAGAGGCGCTGGCCTTCGGTACCATCGGCCCTAAAGGCGTCAAGGAGGTTCAACCAATAGGCTTGTCGGAGACACAAATTTTTGATGCCTCCTTGGAGGATATTAAACATCTCAAGTCCTTCAAGGTGCAGCAGAATGTCTTCATGTGGGGCTGGATAGCCTACAGAGATGTTTTCCTCAACACGCGCGTGCACGTTACCGAATACTGCCTTCACATAAACCATGCAAGAATCGATCCGGTCACCGAAAATGTCGATATTCTCGCGGAAAACTGCACCCACCACAATTGCATAGATGAAGAGTGCGAGGACTATACAGAAATTGCGGGCCTTGAATCGGGTAATCCCAAATAATCCAGCGTGGTTAGTCATATATATTATTGCCCAAATTAGGACACTACCCTCTTTCTGGATGAGTTGACGATGCGGGTTTGGCCGTCTGGCGAGATTTGAGCAGGGCAATGAGGCCAGAACGCCTTTACCTCGGCAAGCCAGCGGGTGAGTTTGCGTCGAAAGAATCGGTCGGCAGAATATCCGCCAGACCCGATCTGGTTGGCGAGACGGCCGGCGGCGAAGAGAGGGATTTGGAGTGTTCCCAAAGTGGGTGCGGTGTTCAGCTTCGGAATACAAATACCTATCTCGTCTTCGCCGTTTGGCGCCTCAAAGGATTGCGCATAGCATTGGCCAAGCAAACGCGATAACGCTTCAGGCAAGACGGATTGGCCGCAGCGGGTGCCGTCATGTGCGGAGTGACACCCTCTTGAAATATCCGATGCTGGAGCGGATCGTCCTTAACACCTCTTCCTTTTGTTGGATGGTGTCGAAATGTGCTTCCGTTGCGGCCCAGCGATCAAGCTTCTCAAGGAAGCCGAGAAGATATCGCGCGCTTTCGCCTTTTTCGATCCGCGCCTCCCGAACGCGAAGATAGACAGGATTAGTATGAGCGAACACGGGGTGGCTGTAAAAGAGTTCCTTATTCCATTTGCCCATACAACGGGACGCAACCCAACAACTCTCCTTGATGGGCAGCGCAAACGCGATCGCGCTCGATCTACCGTTCTCTCGCGCGGCGGCAGTCTGCACCACTTCCCCATTCACGATGATTTCGAGCCGCTCAAAAGGTAGCTGCGAGCGAGCCTGTGAGGAGATGCGCAGCGTTTCCGGTGAGGAAAGGGAGATTGCTCCCCCCGGCTTTCTGCCGTTTACGTCGAGTTGCAACATCGGTCCGTTGGTGACGAATGAGCAACCGGCCTTGAGCCCCTTCATCCAAGCCTCATAACTCAACGCCGCATCCAGGTGAACATAGGTCCTCTGGTGCCCAACTGGTTCGGTAGGCTCAATCCTGTCGGTCCCGGCGCACGCCGGAATGCGAAATCCACAATTCAAGAGCGCATACCAAAGCGCCAGGTCCTGTGGAATTTCGGTGTGGGTCATGATATCGGCAAAGTCGATCTGCCCTTCTTCGGCGTCAAGCGGAAACTCCCATTGACTCGACCGGAGATGCGCCCAATCCACCAGACCGCCTTGCCGGTGAGTCTCGCGCATGGCTTGCAACAGCAGAGGGAAGTCCGGCGAACTGGCGTCCCCATGAAACGGCAACGGCATGTTCAGGCTGTCGAAGCGCATAATCGTTGGCCAATGGAGGCCGAGGCGGCCCGTGGCAATGGGCTCGACGATCTTCTTCAGATTCACGAGTCCGATATGCCCGAGCGGCTCGTTGCGGTACTCTTCGTTGTAATAGATGAAGTGGCTGGCGTCGGATGCGGTGTCGAGGGCGCCCGTGAAATGTTCCCTCGCATATGTGCTCTCGAGATGCTTGAACACCATCACGTTGACCAAGGCCAGGCCTTCCGCGCGGCTCTCGAACAAAGCGGTTTGAGGGTCGAGCATGTGACAGTGCATGTCGCCCGGATAAAAGCCCTCTTTTTCCATCTGGGTCCAGCGCTGTAAGATGAACTCCCGACGGAACGGTCCGCCGCCAGCGAGATCAATTTCCACGTCCAGACTCCGGTACTCGAGTCCGCGGCGAATGCTCACGCGCACCTTCCCCAGCGGCACGCGCACTTGGAATTTGCCCTCCGCGTAAGCCCAGCGCTCGGCCCTCGAGTCATTCGGCGCGGCAGGCATCCGGATAATTCCTGAGGGCTGGAACTCCGGTGGGAAATATCTCCCTTCGAGATCGGTAACTCGAACCCGGGCAATGGGCGGCTCCGTCTCCGGCGGTTCGGTCAGCAAGACGCCCTCAAGGAGCGCAGTCTCAACCACCTCCGCCATCGCGAGAAACTCGCGTGCGCACTCGTCGGTTGTGAAAGTGGCACTTATCTCCCGCTTGCCTGCTTCCTGCGGTGTGATCGAGGCCAGTAAGTATCGGCTCGAATGTGCTTCAACGGTCGCTTCAGCTAATGGGACATGAAGGTCGCGACTCGCAATGCGAACACTCAGCGCCGACGGATTCCCATTCCTCAAGATCAAAAGCAGTGACTGGTTCTTCCTGGCAAACAGATTCAGGTGCTCGGGCCCCGAGACGCGGATTTGTTGGTTCCCCAAATCCACCGCGTACTTCGGCCAATCGAGGCTATCGACAGCGGATACGAAAGCCGCTTCAGCCTTCGCGGTCTGCTCGACGATCAATCGCTGGCGTTCCCTTTCATCCATCGGACTGGATCGAATGATGTCGAGAAAATCGGAGGTCGCCAAAGCCCTCGAGACCCGGATATAGGCCTCTCCGTCAAGTTGCAGCTTGTTTCCCAGCGCGGCGTACACGTTGTCTTTGAAGTTGGCACGGATCTCATCCTTGAAAATGTCATGCAGGTCCGAAGCTCCCTGCGTCAATGAAAGGGGGTGGGGAGATTTCGTTTGGAACACCTCAGCCCAAAATCGCAAGGGCTTTCGAAAGGCACATATCGCCGAAAAGAGAATTGCGCCGACGGTGGAGAGAAAGCTCCGTCGTGAATTCCGTGGTGACGACTCGGAGAAGTGTGAATTCATTTGTCCTAGAGCACCTTACGAGTTTGACCGCGTCGAGTCAAGCACGGGCTTCCGCGTTTCGAGGAAGTAGCCAGTAACGCGCGCCTCAGCCGGTTGACCAGCGGAAGGGCCTGAAGTGAGTGAAAGAGCCACTGCGAAGGGGCTCTGGTGGGCGCCAGGAGCGAAACACAAGGGTATCCATAGGGCTCCCGGCCGAAGCCTGCATCAGGAATCGATTACCTGAATTCTCCCTGTACAACAACTATCGCGTGTTTACGTGGGCAACCCACGACACGGTTACCCCAAAGCCGCTTCCCCGGAATGACAGGGCTAATCTACAGTTATTTAGACGATACGGTACGATGGAAGCAACAAACGCGGGTCTCGGAAAGAATTCCTTGACAACTCTCACCGTGTGCATTAGGGTTACGTAATCGATTACTAAGCTAGACTCGAGGGCGGAACGCCTATCGAGTCTATTTTGCGAGAACCGGAGGCCACATGAAGAAGGGCATTTCAGGCGCTATACTGACACTCGGGTTAATTCTGCTAACGGCGAGTTCGGCGCCGCTGTGGGGTCAGGCGGTGGCGAACGCCCAGATTTCCGGCATCGTGACCGACTCAAGCGGCGCAGCAGTGCCGAATGTGAAGATAAACGCAACGCAGACTGACACCGGACAGGTCCGGACGACGGTTAGTGGCCCGGATGGAACCTACGTGTTCCCCGACCTGCCCGTTGGGCCTTACAAGCTCGAGGCACAACTTAGCGGTTTCAACGGTTACGTTCAAAATGGAATCCTTCTGGAGGTCAGCAACAACATCTCCATCAACATCGCGCTGAAGGTTGGAGAGGTCATGCAGCAAGTCGAGGTAACCGCCAACGCCAACATGGTGCAGACCCAGACGACTTCCGTTGCACAAGTCATGGATCAAACACGCATTCTTGAACTGCCCTTGAACGGCCGCCAAGCAACGGATTTGATTCTATTGGCGGGCGCAGCATCGAATAATGGCCCGGCAAATGGCGCCTATTTTAATGACCTCCAATCCAGCAAAAACTATTTTAGCGCGGTGAACATTTCGGTTGCGGGCGGACAGGCCAATGGGACGAACTATTTGCTGGATGGCGGTGTGCATATGGACGCCTTCTCCGACATTAATCTCCCCTTCCCCTTTCCGGATGCCCTTCAGGAATTCAGCGTCCAGACCAGCACCCTTTCGGCGCGCTATGGAGTTCATGGCGGCGCGGTGGTCAACGTCCTGACCAAATCCGGCACCAATCAGTTCCATGGGGATGCGTTCGAATTCGTGCGAAATGGGGACTTCAATGCCCGCGATTTCTTCGCTGCAAGTCAGGACTCCCTGAAAAGGAACCAGTTTGGCGGGACGATTGGGGGGCCAGTTCTTAAGGACAAGTTGTTCGGCTTTTTCGGGTACCAGGGAACCCGCATCCGGACCGCGCCGGGTTCCTACATTTCCCACGTTCCTACACAGGCTGCGCTCAATGGGGACTTTAGCCAGCTTGAATCCGCCGCGTGCCAGTCCGGCGGTACGCCAAAGACCATCATTAACCCCGCGACGTCGCAGCCCTTCCAAAACAGTTTTGTCGATCCCTCCACGTTCAATCAAGTAGCTCTCAACATGTTGAAATACGTGCCCGTCTCGAGCGATCCTTGCGGAGAATTGACCTATGCGATTCCTGAACCGCAGGGCGAGAATCAATATATCGGGCGACTGGACTGGATCCAGTCATCCAAGCACACTCTGTTTGGGCGCTACTTTTACACCGATTACAAGAGTCCGGCCATTTTTGACAACGATCTGCTGCTTGCCCAGTTACGCGGAGTTCATGACCGCGTCCAGTCGGTTGCACTGGGCGACACTTATTCGATCAATTCGAACACTCTTAACAGCGCACATTTAACCTGGTCACGGCTTGCCATTGAGCGCGGACCTGCGGCTGACATGAAGAATCTTCCGGATTTCGGCGTCAATATGTATGCCCAGTCTCCGAATGTGACTAATCTGTCGATTACCGGGTATTTCAACGTTGGGTGTGGGTTTTGTAGTGAATCTAATTTCGTAAACAACGCCATACAGGCTGCGGATGACGTGGACCTGATCCGTGGCCGGAATCACCTCTCCGTCGGCGCGGATTGGGTTCATCGGCAGTATAACCAAATTGGCGGGGCCCTAAACAGCGGCAATGTGAATTTTACCGGCCAATTCACCAATGATGCTCTAGTGGATTTCATGCTCGGGCTGGACGACTCGTTTCAACAGGGAAATACGGGGTATATGAACGGCCGGCAGGACTATCTGGGATTTTACTTCGATGATAATCTTCGGCTTAGTAAGCGATTGAACCTGGTGTTTGGTTTACGGTGGGAACCTTACCTGCCCGTCCGCGAACAGTTCAACCGGATTCAATTCTTTAATACAGCGGCCTACCGTGCCGGCGCTACAACTTCACAATACACTGATGGTCCGCCGGGATTATTTTTCGTCGGCGATCCCGGTATGCCCCGTGGTTATACGAACAGCAGACTGAGTGAATTCGAGCCCCGCGTGGGACTGACGTGGGACCCGACCGGGAGCGGTCGTCAGACGATTCGCGCGGGCGTGGGTGGCTTCGAGGAGCAGATGCCCACCGCCTATTTTCAAGATCAGACAGCCGATGCTCCCTGGGGAAGCACAATTACTTTAACCGCCCCCGTGGGAGGTCTGACCAATCCGTGGCAAGGATACCCGGGAGGTAACCCCTTCCCGCAATCTCAACCTCCCCCCAAGGACTTTGCTTTCCCCCAAGAGGGCACTTACACCTTTTATCCCCTGAATGCGCACCCTACGTACGTAGATCAATGGAATCTCAGCTACCAGCTCCAATTAACGAGCAATTGGCTGATTTCGGCAAATTACCTTGGCAACAAGACAAGCCACATCTGGACCGGATATCAGTTGAACCCCGGCGTATATATTCCGGGAACGTGCGGCGGGTCGCCCTGTTCGACGGAAGACAATTTACAACAGAGGCGGCTCCTCTCTCAGATCAATCCCGTCGCTGGCATCCTCTACGGCACCATTGGACAGGCAGACGACGGAGCAAATGGGGAGTATCAGGGCGTCCTTCTTTCCGCTCAGCATCGTCTCGCCAAGAATTATACGATCGTGGCAAATGAAACCTGGTCCCACTGTATCAGTGAGGGGGATTTCGAGGGCGATCTTAATACCGGTCAAGGTTACACCCAGAATCCGTACAATCGAAATGCCGACCGCGGCAACTGCGGATTCGACCAGCGGCATAACGTCAACTTGACGCTCGTTGCCGAAATGCCGCAATTTGCCAATCCGTGGACGAACCGGTTGATCGGCAACTGGCAGATCGCGCCGCTCCTCTCCTACCATACTGGAAACTGGTATTCAGTGTTTACTGCCGTGGATAATTCTCTGACCGGGGTTGGGAACGATCGTGCCAACGCTCTCGGAGGAAATCCCTACCTCAGGAATATGAGTACCCTTCAGTGGCTTAATCCCAATGCCTTTGCTCAAAACGCGATCGGCACGTTTGGCAACTCAGGATCGGATTCGCTGCAGGGGCCCAGCTATTTTGATATCGACGCGGGAGTAACTCGATATTTCAAGATTTCGGAGCATCAGCGAGTGGAACTGCGCTTCGAGTTCTTCAACATCCTCAACCATCCGAATTTTCAGGTTCCGGATGGCACCGAAACGGACGCCACATTTGGTGCGATCCTAAGCGACTTCTCTCCGCGCATCCTGCAGTTTGCGATGAAGTATACGTTCTGACTTGGACACGGTTCTGGCCCCCCGCGACCGCGGTCGCGGGGGGTACCCTCGACGCTAGACCTAATTCCACCAAAACCTTGAGGCAGGCGGGTTTGCACAGTACCGGCCCGCGGCACAGATCTATAGGTCTCCGAACAGGTCAACCCGAATTCCGCAGTTGCGAGGCTCTGTGGGAAGAAACCCCTCTCCCGGCTCGCTACCCTCGCCACCCTCTCCCCAGGGGAGAGGGCTGAAATCCATCATCGTTGGCGGCCCTCTCCCTTGGGGAGAGGGTGGCCCGCAGCCGGCGTAGTCGTCAGCCGGTGCGGGGCGGGTGAGGGGTTGCTTCCGAAGAATCCAGACACCCGTTCCGTTCTCGAGATTATCAAGGCAGGCAATTCAGGTTCAAAGAGCTGGCCCGGGAGTGCCAAATTCAACTTCGGAATTCGGGTTCGAGTGAGGAAATGGCTGACTCTCTTGCTTCCTTGCCCTATCAACCTGGTAATTCCGATTCGGGATGCGGGCTTGCGCGCTCTCTCCCAGACGGAGAAAGATGGAATTAATTCTTCCAGAGTTTCCCTTTAAGTTGTGGGAATACAGCGAGGGCGTTTTCACGCATGATTTGCCTTCCGATCCGCCGAGCTTCTTCCATCGTCAAGTCCCCACGCTCAATCTTTTCGCTCAAGACCTCAGCCAGGCAACGACGCGTCATCTCCGCACCTGAGTATATCCCTTCGGCATGGTGCGAGTCGGTGCCCCACATGATACGGTCCGAACTCATCACCTCCAACCACTCGTGGAAAGCGCGTTTCGCCATCGTGTAACTGATGATGGGGAGCCAGTTGGAATCTATCCAGACATTTCCCGCGTGACTCACTTCAGCCATCACAAGTGCACCCGTTTCATCAACCCACGGGAATCCTCCATGCATGAGGACGAATTTCGTCTTGGGATTGCCTTCGATAAGCTTCATGAGCAACAATGGATTCGTCCCTTGAAGCCGCGCATCGCCTGTGTGAATCTGAAATGGGAGGTCGCACCTGGCTGCAAGTTCTGCCAGATGCCACATCATGAAATCCTCGAAGGACTGTGAGCTTTCGGTAGGGCTGCGTAGATCGGTGGGGTTGGGTGGTGAGTCAGAAGCAGTAGCCTTGGGCCACCCAATAATGCCAGTCGGCGATGGCCT
>Ga0187862_10007021_pt1 | contig 10135 bp, 9 predicted proteins | sample June2016WEW_10_1_FD_133003 | JGI IMG/M metagenome (GOLD analysis project Ga0187862, IMG submission 133003) | Peatland microbial communities from SPRUCE experiment site at the Marcell Experimental Forest, Minnesota, USA - June2016WEW_10_150 | ecosystem: Environmental > Terrestrial > Soil >... | reverse complement strand
TTGACGATCTTCCGAGCCAGGGGGCGGTCGATCATCGTGCCGTTGGTGACCACGCCGGTTAGGACCCCCTGCTGGGTCGCGAAGTCGATGATGTCGGTGATGTCCCTGCGCATGAAGATCTCGCCACCCGCAAGTTGGATCCGACATGGCCCAATCCAACTGCTAAGGTCGGTGATGACCTTCTTCCACTCCTCGGTGGTTAGCTCCTCTTTTTTCGGCATCCGCCAGATCGCGCACTGCTGGCACTTGATGTTGCACCGCAGGGTGACGCAGAAGATGATCCTGGTCGGTTTCGCCAGCCCGCGGTCGTGGCGGTAGGACCATCCCTGCAGGCTGCGGTTGACCAGTTGGTTGAAGGCCCATTCTAAGGTTTTGTTTCGTTTATGCATATGCTCCAGCTCTCTGTTATTGACTGGCCAGCGTCGGGCCGACCGTTGAACTGACGATCTGATTGCGCTCTAGCACCCGGAACACTGATTGACAAGAACTTTCTTTTCTGGGAAAGGAATATAAGGAAACCACCGTTGTATGTCAATGAAAACTTTCAACAAAATGTGGGAATGGGCGCAGGTGATCGCGGATGGGATGTATCGCGGCGTCAATCATTTTGCAGATATAGAATTATGAAAATATCTCATTTATTGACTAGACTGGTCGACGCTGGCTTGTGGGTTTTTGGGGAAATTTCTTATCTTTTTTTTCGATTGATAGGATGGCGAAAAATATCGTTAATGGGACGGTTCTTGGGGCGTGTAATCTACCATATTAACGCAACGAACAAAGAATCTTTGGCTAAAGAAATATCTGGAATTCTTAAAGATGAAAAAAACAAAGAAGAAATCATGAAAGCCACCAAGAAATGTTTTGAAAATCATTATGCCCGCATAATTGAAACTCTTTTCTTTGGAAGGCTTTCAAAAGAAATACTTGCTGAAATGATAGAAGTTAGAGGAATTGAAAACATTAACAAAGCGCTATCTTATGGTAATGGAGTTATCCTTTTGCTCGCTCACTTCGGCTCCTTTCTTCTTCCACTCCCCTATTTGGGATATGAGGGATATAAAGTGAATCAGCTTACAGGAAAACAAAGGCATAAATCTCTTATAGATGAAAGACTATGGGTATGGAGAAAGCGTGATGCTGACAGTCTCCCTGTAAAATACATACAGGCAGAAAGATTCTTACGGCCTATGCTTCAGGCTCTGAAGAACAACGAAATATTATCTATTGCATTTGATGGAAGAGATGGTTCAAACTGGACACCTGTAAATTTTCTCGGCCGTAAGGCTATGTTCTCATCAGGTCCCTTTAGGTTGGCAAGAAAAACGGGGGCGTCCATCATTCCGACTTTTGTTGTTCGTAATAGTGATGATACACATTTACTTATTTTTGAAAAACCTTTTGATTTGCCACAAACCGCCTTTTTCGATTTGAAAAAAACCGCTGCATATGATATAGGTCGATATGCTGAATTCTTCTCTGACTATGTGAAAAGATATCCTTGTCATTTTGGGATGACATTACTCAAACATCGTTTCCAGGCCTCAGAGGATTATCCACAGCTATTTGTTGATGAAGGATGAAGGAATCCCACCCAAATTATGGAAAAAACAACAAACCTCTCCTTTAGGAAACTAGGGGCAAAATCGGGGTAGTATCCCCTTAAGCATATTGATAGGAAAATATTTATGAAAATTACTTTTATATCACTGGGACTGTCTACCGATGCGATTGGCCTTCGAATTCTTTCTTCGTTGCTTAAGCAAAACGGTTATCAATCACAGCTTTTATTTCTACCTATGTTAGAAGATCTTAAACGTAGGGCAACACACACCAAGTATCACTATAGTGAAAATGTCCTGAATCAGATAATCGATCTTTGCAAAGATTCTAGCCTTATCGGCATATCTTTGATGACGCATCATCAGTCAGTTGCCGTTGAACTTACTCAACGCATTAAAAGCTCTATTTCGACACCGATTATCTGGGGGGGGTATTCATCCGACCGTATGTCCTGAGGAATGTCTTGAAACAGCTGATTTAGTGTGCGTTGGCGAAGCTGAAACCTCCATGATTGAATTGGTTCGGTGCATGCAAAATGGTCATGATATATCGACTATTCCAGGTATATGGCTTAAAAAAAATGGCCGAGTTATCAATAATGGTGCAGGAGATCTGGCAAGCGATTTAGACAGCCTACCTTTCCCAGATTACAGTTTTGATGACCACCATCTGTTAATGCAAGACAAGATTATACCAATGACATCAGAAAACTGGCGCCAGCATCTCTTAAAATTCTTTCCCCCTCTCAATCATAACCGATCTAATAATCCGGCATACCAGGTACTTTCGTCTCGGGGATGCCCGTTTAATTGCACTTTTTGTGGCGAATACCCTCTAACCGAGTATATATATGGTCGGCGCTATTTCAGAAAGAGAAGCATCAGAAACTTGATAGAAGAATTAATCTGGGTTAAAAATGCATTTCCTTTTATTGGTGAAATATGCTTTTGCGATGACACCTTTGCAAGTCGGAGTATTTCAGATTTACAGGAATTCACGAAGCAATACAAAGAAAAAATTAAACTTCCTTTCTATATACTCGTATCTCCCGTCAACGTAACCAAGAAGAATTTTGACTTGCTTGTTGATGCGGGACTAACTAATGTCGGTATGGGAATCCAGTCAGGCAGTAAACGAATAATTGAACTCTATGATCGGCAACATGTCGGAAATGTTGATCAATCATTAACAGCAGCCAAAATTATTAATAGTTATAAAGATCGTCTTTTCCCCTATTACGATTTTATCATTGAAAATCCTTATGAAACTAATGAAGATCTCTTGGACACTGTCCGTTTACTAGTTAAGCTACCACGTCCTTATGATACTAGGGTCTATGCATTGAGTTTTTTCCCTGGAACTAAGCTTCAAAAAAAGGCTTCTGCTGATGGCATATTTTACACTGATATGTATGATAAGACTTTTGGCCAGAGATATCAAGGTGGATATCTTAATTTCCTGCTTGATATGAATAAATATCGTATTCCCCCAAAAGTGCTGGAAGTTTTAATATCCCGTCCCTTTCTCTATTTTTTTAATAGGCCTTCTGCTGGTCGATTTTTTCTTGTTTTTCATCGGTTTTTGAAGCTGGTTGCCATGAAACTTCACTTTCACGAAAGGGGATTATCATGATTTGCTCACATCAGATTTCTTCGAATCAAATCTTAGTTCTATAGGGCAAAGAGTGAGAAAATGTAAGCGGAAGGAATCTTGTAAGAAGATACTCATCTTAGGCGGCGGCTTCAGCGGCCTGCGCTTGGCGTTTTTGCTGAACCGGAAAGGTTACAAGGTTGAAATTGTTGAGCGGGGGGACCGGCTAGGGGGCATGGTCCAGACCTTTTCCCACACCTGGAACAGCAGGGAATTCCTCTTCGACTATGGTCCCCACCTGTTTTTCGACGATTATCTCCCTGACTACAGAGAACTGCTCGGCGACGACCTCATTCACATCCGCGACCGGTTTGCGATGGTGACCCGGGGGGGCATGCTTTCCTACCCCCTTAGGCCAATAGAGATGTTCACGCGTATGAACCCTCTACGTAGCGCGGGTTACCTGCTTGATTTTGCACTCTGGCGTCTGAAGGGGCGCCGTACCGCTGCTGGGCAGTCCAATCTCAAAACCGTCATGATCGAGCGGTTTGGCCCGAAGCTTTTCGAGGATTTCTACGCCCCGTACATCGAAAAGTGCTGCGGACTGCCGTCGGAGCGGATATCGCCCCTGTGGGCCAGGGAGCGGGAAAACGTCAGCGGTAAGAATCCTGTGGACAACATCTTCAAGAAAGTGCAATCCTGGTTCAGCCGGAATACCCGTGAGCAGCTTGCCCGGGGTAATCACCCTTCTGCCAGGGACATTCTGGCCTGTTATCCCCGCAAAGGTGCCGGGCAGCTCTGCGATGTGATGGCCGAAACGCTCCCGCAGGAGAGCGTTCACCTCGGCGCCGAAGTCAAGGGCGTGCTGACTGAAGGTGGGCTGGTACAGGGCTTGACCGTAGAACAGGTGGGCCAGAACCGGACGCTGCGGGCAGATCTTTACATTTCCACGATCCCCCTCCAACAGTTCGTGTGTGCACTGACGCCTGTTCCAGGACCAGAGCTCCTCGCGGCGGTAAGCCGCCTCACATACCGCACCGTACGGCTTGTGAACCTCATCGTGGACCAGGATCGGATCTTTGACTGCCTTGAGATCTTCTCGATGATGCGTAACCACCCCTTCAAGCGGGTCTACGAACCTAAGGCGATGAGCCGTGAGCTATCGCCCCCAGGTATGAGCTCGTTATGCATGGAGGTCTGCTGCAGCGAGGGAGATGAGTTCCACACAATGCCGGCCGGGCCGCTTGTCGACCGCTGTGTCGACGCGCTCCTCGAGATGGGGTTGCTGGCGTCGCGCGATCTCGTGAAGGATTCCTTCGTCGTCGACATGCCGAACGCCTATCCGGTATACACGATGGGGTTCGAACAGGACCAACAGCGTTTGCTAGAGCACGTCTCCGGCTTCGGGAATCTGCTCACCAGCGGTCGGCAGGGACTGTTCCGATATCATGCGATGACCAATGAGGTTATGGAGATGGTGGATAGCGTTGCCCGTTTCCTCGAGGGGGACCGGAACAAACTGCTCGCTGACAATCACCGCTCTCGGTGGGGGCAGTCGTTCTATTGAGGCAGCAATGATCATCAAGGACAACATTCTGCGTGACATGGCTAAGCTCGTGGCCTGGTATCCACTGCGCTGGTGCGTTACCACCTCGCCGTGGCGCCTGGCGTATCTCTTCGGCGAGGCGGTAGGACTCGCAGAATCGCTGATCCTGCGTGAGCGGAATGGCCGCATCGCCGCAAACCTTTTGGCGACCTACGGCAGCCGTATGACGGAGGTAGAGGCGTACCGCATCGCGCAGCGGAACATCCAGCGTCACTATATTGAGCACATGGAGTTCTACAAGTACGCCACGCTGAACGCCGCCAACCTCTCGCAACACATCAGGTTTGAGGGCCTTAAGAACCTCGATACGGCCCTCAAGGCGGGCCGAGGGGCGATCCTTGTGCATATGCACTACGGGTGCAAGCAGTTCCCGCTCGTGGCGCTCGGCATAAGGGGTTATGATGTCAGCCAGATCGGTTACCGCGACGCGAACGCCGAGGACCACAGCTGGGTGCACAAGAACGTCCACCTGCGCATCCGCCTGCGGCTAGAGAACCAATTCAATGTTAAGCATGTCCACGTCGGCAAGTCGCTACGGCCGGCCTATGAGACGCTGAAGCGCAATGGTATCCTGATGATCACCGGTGACGGGATCGGCGGTATCAGGGGTGCCGGTGAAAACTACATCTCACTGCCCTTCCTGGGTCGGACCATGCTGTTCCCGCCGGGGCCGGCACGAATGGCGCGCACCACCGGTGCAGTGCTACTGCCTCTGTTCTGCGTGCAGCAGCCGGACTTCACCCACCTGGCTATCATAGAGGCGCCGATCGCCTTGCAGCTAACCGACGACCGCAAAGCTGACGTGCGACACAGCACGGCGGAATACACGCGGGTCTTCGAAACCTTCATCAAGCGCCACCCCGAGCACTGGATGTTCTGGGAGGAATTCCAGGAAGGGTGTTTGATCCCGAAGGCAGAATCCTGCGAAGGATTGCCCGAGCCCCAAAATAACGACCTCGTAAAAAAGCCGCAAACATGAAAATAACTTTAATATCATTATATCCAGATATAACCTCTTTGGGAATTCGAGTCATTTCTGCATATCTAAAACAGCATGGCCATAAGACACAATTAATATTTCTTCCTGATCCTTATGGTGATGACATTGTATATGAAAAACAAAGATACGAAAATCATATTCTTGAAGAAGTCATTTCTTTATGTCGGCAATCAGATTTAATTGGTATCACATTGATGACCAATTTTTTTAATGGAGCTATTCAGTTAACAAATAAATTGAAAAAGGAGTTATCTACCCCTATCATATGGGGTGGAGTGCATCCAACCATCAAGCCTGATGAGTGTTTGAAATATGCTGACATCGTGTGTATCGGTGAAGGTGAGGATGCCACGCTAGAACTTGTAAATAAAATGTCCAGAGGCGAAGATTACTTGCATACAATAAACTTATGGTTCAATACCGGTAATAAAGTAATAAAAAATCCTCTAAGTCCTTTGCCACGCGATTTAGATATCTACCCTTTTCCCGATTACAGTATGGATGACCATCACATAATGATCAATGACCAAATAGTACCTATTTCACACACGGTAACAGAATTATTTCTTAAAGGCGGTACGGTTTCTAAGTATCTTGGTAAAACTGGGTATCAAACCATGACCAGCAGAGGATGCCCCCATAGCTGTGCCTATTGTATAAACCACACAATAAAAGAAATGTATGGTGGTAAGGGAAAGCTGCGTTGGAGGTCTGTAAACAATGTAATTGAAGAACTTATGTGGGTCAAACGGGAGATGTCATATGTTAATTATATATGGATTTCTGATGATGAGTTTATGGCCCAAAAAATTGATAATCTTAGGGAATTCGCTATACAATATAAAGCAAAAATTGGATTTCCGTTTTCCTGCCTCGTCAGTCCTCTTAGTGTAACAGAAGAAAAAATGTCACTTCTTGTGGATGCTGGTCTTATATATGTTCAAATGGGGATTGAAAGCGGTAGCGTCCGAATGCAAAGGTTGTACAACCGAGAAATCATGAACAATAAAAGGATGATGAAAGCCATAATCATTATTAATAAGTTTAAGGATAAAATGTATCCTCCCAACTATGATTTTTTAGTTGATGTTCCATTTGAAACAGATGAAGATAGAATTGACAGCTTGCGTTTTATATCCAATATACCGAAGCCATTTCGTTTGCAACCGTTCACTTTGATTCTTTACCCTGGGACACTGTTATATGAAATGGCTAAAAAAAAAGTTCTTGTGATCGATGAGTACAAGGAAATTTATGAAAAGACCTATACTATGCGTAAGCCTGAGTACTTGAATCTCCTTATGACGCTTTCAAAAAAAGGTAAATTCCCCGGCCCATTACTAAAGATTCTCATCACTTCGCCTATAGTCGATATTTTAAACAGTAAGGCACTAAAGCCATTGTTCAAATTTATCTATATTGGTATGAAAAATGTTTACAGTTTTATGAAAAATGTGAATGCTTGCTTGTGAATATCCTATTACTTACATCTTACTTGGGTGATAAGGAACCTCTGGTCTTTCCAATAGGTCTTTCTTGTATAAAATCCTCACTAATTGGCCATACTGTTAAGATTTTTGATGTGAATTTGTCCAAAAAGCCATTTGAAGAGATTAAAGAAATTATCGCAATCTTTGTGCCTGATGTTATTGGCATTTCATTACGAAACATTGATTCTACTAACAAGAAAAAAGTAACCTTTTATTATAAATATTTAAAGGATACCATAGATATAATAAAATCTTGTTCTAATGCCAATATCGTACTGGGTGGCTCAGGTTTCTCGATATTTGCTAATGAAATAATGTCTGATGAACCGAGAATAGATTTTGGCATCTTTCTTGAGGGAGAGGTTGCTTTTTCAGAGCTTCTTAAGAATATAGAAACACCAGAAAATGTTCGTTCGCTCTATTACAGAAAAAACGGTAGAATCATATTTACTGGTTCGGGTTCATTGCCAGGTTCTAAGCAATTTAATATTATGAGTACCAATGGGATGTCTATTGAAAGATATAAAAAACACAGGGACGCTATTGGTATCGAGACAAAGCGAGGATGTTCACTCACTTGTATCTATTGCATATATCCGTTTTTGAATGGCAGATGCTATCGGCTTAAAGACCATGTATTGGTGGTTGATGAAATCGAATGTCTATTAAATAAACATAGTATAGAGCGTTTTATGTTTATTGATTCTGTTTTCAACATCCCTAAAAAACATGCTGAAGAGATTTGTCGGGAAATCATTAAACGGAAGCTGAATGTTAGGTGGTCTGCATGGTTTAACGAAAAAAACATTGATAGGGAGTTTTTGGCACTGGTAAAAGAAGCCGGATGTGATAATTTAATATTTTCGCCTGACGGATTTTCTAATGATGTTTTAGCTAAATTAGGGAAAAATATTACAACACAAGATATTTTGGAAACCTATCGTATTTTGGAAAGAGAAAATGGTTTCGAGGCCAATTACAATTTCTTTAAAAATCCACCTGGTCAAAATTTGCGCAATTTTTTTTCAATGATATTATTTATCTTACGGGCAAAATTGAAACTTAAGAAAAGAGTACACTTTGAATTTAATTCCCTCCGCATCGAGCCCCACACAAAGCTTTATGAAATTGCACTAAAAGAAGGTATTATAAAAAAAACTGATAATCTACTTTTTCCAAAATATTATACACAACGAAAAACCTGGTTTATTGAAAAACTTTTCAATCTCATGTTGCGGCTAAAAGGATTGTAGTATCTGGATAAAAAAGATGTAAATATTTGAATTGGTAAATAAGGATTTATGAACATAACTTTGATTACTCCATCATCACCGAATATCAGTGCCTTTGGTGCACGAAGTCTTTCATCTTTTTTTAAAAAACGCGCGGGCACACGGTTCAAGTCATTATGTTGAGTATTATACCAGATACATATCGAAATAGAAACGGCTTTTTATATGCCAAAAATTATGAATATTCAAATCGAATCATAAAAAAGCAAAAACAGATTCCTCTATGCACCTGGCTATATAGGACTGCCTTTATAAACTGGGATCTTGGGGTTTCTCCTTGCTGTAACTATTACACAGGTGAAAAGAACCACGATTTTGGAAACCTGAAGGACCAAACATTTTCAGTTATTTGGAATAGTGATAAATACATTGAAGCAAGGAGAATGTTTAAAGAGGGAAATGGCAATTATTCTAATGAAAATATTTGTCATAAATGCATTACAAAAAGAAAAATATTGAGAGGGTACTTGCAGTATCAACCTGAGCAATTTTGTGACGGGGATGAAATTTTTTTCATTTTCTAACTTTTACACCTTGTCTGCAAGCTGGTCTGGGAAGATATTAATTTTTACAAATGAGGCTAAGGAGAAGCGGCTATGAGCAAAAGACCGAGAAGAAGTTATGCACCGACGTTCAAGGTAAAAATGGCGTTGGACGCTTTGAGAGGCGAGCAGACGCTCGTTGAGATTTCCCGGCAGTACCAGGTTCATCCGAACCAGTAATGCTCCTATTCAAACTGCGACTGGCAGCGGAGGTAAATCCGCCAACCACGCTTTTCCTGGAGGTTTGATTGAACGTCGCGCTCATTACCCCTACACCCCCCAACATCGACGCCTTCGGCGTCAGGATAGTTGCGTCTGTGCTGAAGCGGGCGGGATTCCCATGCCGGATCATCTTTCTCCCGGGTGGGATCGAGCATCTCCGATTCGACAGCAGCTACGTTTATCGTTACGAGGAGAAGACCCTCGCCCGTATCGCCGACCTGTGCAGGGATGTCGATCTCATCGGGGTATCCTTCATGAGCCTCTATTTCGACCGGGCAGCGCAAGTGACCGCCTACCTCCGGCAGGAACTCCACGGGAAGCCGATCATTTGGGGGGGAACCCATCCAACCTATCGCCCGGAACAGTGCCTAGAGCACTGCGACATGGTCTGCATCGGGGAAGGGGAATACGCAATCGTCGACCTAGCACGCAAGATGGCATCAGGTGCGGATTATACCGACGTACAAAGTTGCTGGTTCCGGTCAGATGTGGGCATCATCAGGAATGAAGCCGGACCGATCGTCGAGAATCTCGATGAACTTCCCTTCGTGGACTACGATTTTAGCGACCATTACATTTTTGAGTGGAGAACCGGTGAGGTCCGGCAAATGACCGCCGGGATCATGCGGGAACAATTCCTGAAGCTCCCCTATTTCAGCAACCAGCATCGTTTTGCGTACCGGACGATGACCTCCCGGGGGTGCCCCCACAAGTGTTCCTACTGCGCGAGCAGCGCCATGATGCGGCTGCGACGGCGCAGTGTCGACAACGTAATCCGGGAACTCAAGGAGGTTCTGCAGCGTTTTAATTATATCGAGATCATCAGTTTT
>Ga0187862_10007019_pt1 | contig 10136 bp, 6 predicted proteins | sample June2016WEW_10_1_FD_133003 | JGI IMG/M metagenome (GOLD analysis project Ga0187862, IMG submission 133003) | Peatland microbial communities from SPRUCE experiment site at the Marcell Experimental Forest, Minnesota, USA - June2016WEW_10_150 | ecosystem: Environmental > Terrestrial > Soil >... | reverse complement strand
CGCAGCGGGTTGCGGGCGCCCATCGCCACGATGCAGAAATCGGCGCTGGCGGCGCCGCCCGAGGTGTGCAACTGCCAGCCCGCGCCCTGTCGCGTCATCTTCAGCACACGTGCCTTTTCGATCTGCGCCCCGGCGCGCTCGGCCCGCTCCAGCAGCATCCGGTTCAGATCGAAGCGCGAGTAAATCACCATCGGATCGGTCAGCTTCAGTGTGGCTTCGCCGCCGCGCGGAGCGCTCAGTACCGTCTCATGCACCAGGCGCTTGGGCGTCGAGTTTTCAATCAGAAATGGATACTGGCTGTAAGCCTTATAAGTAAGTCCGCCGCCGCATGGCTTCTCCCACGCCAGTTTCTCGTCGAACACAACCACCCTGAGTCCGGCGGATGCCAACTGCTCTGCGGCGAATGCTCCCGCCGGCCCGCCTCCCAGGATTGCGACACTTTTCATTTTTTCGTCTTGTCGATGGGAGGCAGATCTTGCGGCGACGGCATGGCGCCACCCGCTCCCGCTCCGTGAGGATTCGTCATGGTGCCGGGCGGCATCGCGCCGTGAGGATTCATCGCTCCGCCCGGCATCGCTCCGCCCGGCATGGCGCCGCCGCCGTGCGGCATGCCGGCGGCTTGCTTGCGTCCTGTCACAACCCATTTGGCGCCTTGCTGCTCGAGCAGATAGATCATCGACATGCCCGGTGCGCCCGGAGTGCCCTTGGGCGTAAAAGAGACGTTAGCTTCGCCGTGGTCGCCGGTGAAGTTTACCGCCGTTACTTCGATGTTCATCGCGGTTACATTGAGGCCGTGGCCGCCAACGTAATCGATCACCGCCTGGCGCACGGCTTCCTTGCTGGCATTGCCTTTGTGACAGCCGGTCAGCGCCAGCGCTGCCGCTAAAACCAGGGCACACGAAATTCGCACCTTTTGATTATAATCCGCCGGCGCTAGCTCACCCGGCCGCCGGGCCCCGGGCAAGGTAAAGCACGCCCCACCGATGCACGGTTTGCGGATAAACTAGATGGCTATGCATGGCAACGAAGAGGTTTTGAAATGTCTAGGAGAATCCCTCCAGGCCGAGCTCACGGCCATCAATCAATACTTTCTGCACTCCAAGATGTGCGAAAGCTGGGGCTACTTCCGGCTGGCGGGCTATTACCGCAAAGAGTCGATCGAGGAAATGGTCCACGCCGAGAAGCTCATCAATCGCATCCTCTCTCTGGATGGGTCGCCGAACATGACCGCCATCGGGCCCATCCGCGTCGGGACCAATGTCAAGATGCAGTTCGAAAGCGACCTGGCGCTGGAGACGGACGCGGTCAAGCAACTCAACCGCGCTATCAAGACCTCCACCGCGGCCGGCGATAATGCATCGCGGGCGTTGTTCGAGGACATCCTCCGCGAGGAAGAAGAACACGTGGACTACCTGGACGGCCAGCTTCACGCGATCGGCGAAGTGGGCCTTGAGAATTACCTCGCCCAGCAACTGCACAAAGGCGAAAAAGACTAGGCCGAGCCCTTACGTCTGCCCGCCGCCCGCGTTTCGATCATAATAACGGCAGGACCCGGCATGCCATTCGATCGCATCGCGGCGCTGGTGATGGCCGGACTGGCGCTGGTGGGCCAGGCCGCAGCTCAGGTCGCCTGGAACGGCCGCGTGATCGACCAGAACGATGCCCCGGTGGCGGGCGCGCGGGTCCGCATACGGCAGGAGGCTCGGGCCGCGCTTGAAGCCGTATCCTCGCCTACCGGATCGTTTGCCATCACCGTGCCCGCGCCCGGCCGCTATCTTGTCACCGTAGACTGCGCCGGATACTTTCAGTTGCACGAGCAGGCGGTGGAGATCGCGGCAGGCGGAGCCGAAACCACCCTCGTGCTCAATGTGCAGGAGGAAGTTTTCCAGAGCGTCCATGTCGGCGCACTGTCCAATCCAGTGGATTCGACCACGACCGCCAGCGAGGAGCGGCTGAGCGGCACCGAGATCAACGACATCCCTTACCCGTCCACCGAAAGCTTGCGCAACGGCATGAGGCTGATACCGGGGACGGTCGAAGACCCATCCGCCGGCCTCCATTTCCACGGCGGGGCGGAATATCAGACCCAATACACGCTGAACGGCGTGGACATCACGGACCCGATCGGCGGCCGCTACACGACGCTTCTGGCGCTGGACGGGGTGCAATCGGTGGACCTGGAAGGCGCGCGCGAGGCCGCGCAATTCGGGCCCGGATCTGGCGGCACGCTGGCGATTCACAGCGAGAACGGAACCGACCTCTTCCACTACACGGTTACCAATTTCATTCCCGGAATCGACCAACGGGGCGGTGTGCGCATCGGCGATTGGGCGCCGCGCGCCGTTCTTTCCGGACCCATCGTCAAAGGCAGAGCCTGGTTCGCGGACAGCCTCTACGGCAGTTACAACAACGGCTATGTCGCCGGCTTGCCGCCTGGCGCGGACACAAATGCGGCTTGGGCGCTGGGCAACCTGGCCCACGCTCAGGTGAATGTTTCTCCCGCCAACATTTTCTACGCGGACTTCCTGAGCAACTTCGATCACCAGTCCCACTTCGGCTTGGGACCGCTCGACCCGGTTCCCACCAGTTCCGGCCTGAGCGATCATGAATGGCTGCTGGCGGCGAAGGACTCGCAATCGTGGTACGGCGGATCGTTGGTGGAATTTGGCATCGCCTGGCAGGCGGTTTATCACCGGCAGGTGCCGGAAGGCACCGCGCCCTATTTGATCACGCCCGAAGGCCGCAGCGGAAACTACTTCGTCGACTCGCGCCAGAACGGGAGCCGCGGGCAGGTTTTCGTCAACTACTTTCCCCGCGCGCGCGTGTTTTGGGGACGCCATCAACTACAGACCGGCGCCACCGCGCAACGGCTGGATTACGATGCGCGATTCACGCGATCGGAAGCCGAGGTGATCGGCTTGAGCGGTCTGCCCGAGTTCGTCACGACGTTTCGGGGCAGCGGGATATTCGATCGCGGGAACCCGGTCGCGTCGGCCTATGTCAACGATCACTGGCAACCCGCCGGCCGCTTCACCATCGATGTGGGTGCGCGCCTGGATTGGGACGGCCTGGTGGGCGAAGCGGCAGTGTCGCCGCGCATCGCAGCCGCCTGGGCGCCAATGGAGGACAGCCGCACCAAGCTCACCGCGGGCTACGCCATTTTGCGCGATCCGAGCAACCTCGCCCTGTTTTCCAGGCCGTTCGATCAGCAGGCCGTCATCACGCCCTACGATTCGTCTGGAGCGCCATTGGCGCCGGTGATCACCACATTCGTGGCGGGACACGACCTCAAGTTTCCGCGTTATGGCCAGTGGAGCGCCGGCGCGGCGCGCGACCTGGGGCGCCACGTTTCGGCGAGCGCCGAGTGGATGCGCAAGCGCGGCTCCGATGGCTTTGTTTACGCTTCCACCGGCGCGCCCGGTCCGGTGAATTTAGATCTCATAGGTCTGGCCTGGGGAACCGGCGGGGACTACGTCCTCTCCAACTTGCGGCGCGATGCCTACGATGAGGTGTCGCTCACGGTCCGGCAGTCCTTCGGCGAGCAGTTTGGGTGGCTGGCCAGTTACACCCGATCGCGGGCGGTCTCCAATGCCGTGCTCTCCACCACCATCGACGAGCCGTTGCAGGTGATGAGCGACTTCGTCCCCATGCCCTGGGACACGCCGAATCGTTTCCTCGGCTGGGGTTATTTTCCGCTGCACGGCCCGAACTGGGCGCTGGCTATGCTGGTGGACTATCGCACCGGATTACCTTATTCCGTCACCACCGATTCCGGCGTGCTCGTGGGACCGATGGATGCGCAACGCTTCGCCGATACGTTCGACCTCAACGTCCACATCGAGCGGCGTTTCGTTTTCCACGGTTATCGCCTGGGATTGCGGCTAGGCTGCAACAACATTACCGGGCACCAGAATTATACGGCCGTGAACAACGTGGAAGGCGCGCCGAACTTCCAGCAGTTTTACGGCGCCGAGGGGCGGCGCTTCGTGGTGCGCATCCGCATGTTTGGCCGCGCCCGAAAACCGTAGCGGCATGCCCATTGTGGGTCAGGTCGCCGACTGTGCCCGACCTGCCAACGCCGGGCGAAGCCCGGCCGTCTTTTCCGTCGGTAGGGGCGCACTTCGGCCACGAGGAATGGGTGAAACAGATAGGAGTGCGTTGCGGGTGGCCGGGCTTCGCGGACTTATCGCCGTGCGTATCGGCCACCCGATGATTTAAGCAGAAACTTCGTCGATGTGAGCCCGCTGGATGGCGGACAATGTCGGGTCGATTCGTTCCTACTCTCTGTTATCCGAGCGGGCGGCAATAATAGCTATCCGTATTCCGCCGGCGGTTATGAATTCCGGGAATCCAAAGTCTTCCGTCGAGAGTCCTGCCCGTAGGGGACCCCGCATGCCTTTAAGGGGCGCCGGAAGTTCAGTACCACTTGAGTGCAACGGTCTCTGGCCAAAGAGAAGGACAAGCAGCGGTGCATGGCGCCACAGTCCCAATTCCAGGATAAAGGGTGCGTCAAGAGGTTCGAGGGCTAAGTGATTGAGTTAGTGGGGAAGATGGGGTGTGACTGAGTTGCGGGACGGTCGGGCTAGCGGCCGGCATTTGGCAGGTCGGGGACCTGCCCCCCTCAGAGATTCATTCTGTTTTTGATGCCGGTCTTTTTCAGCTCCGTCTCAAACATCGCACTGACCGCCGGATCTTCGTCTTCGTACTCGATCAGGTTTCCACCCTTCCGGGTGCTCGTCTTGCCCAGCCGATGGGTGCGCCCGCCGCCTCCCAAGGCCCGCATGTACCATCTGCCATCGCCGCCCCAATTCGCGGCCAGGTAGCGGGCCGGATCGCCGCTGGTGTTGAAGTGCTGATGAAACCAGCCGTCGGGCGGAACGAAGATGGTGCCTTCCGCAAATTCGATGCGGACGTGCTCGGTCGAGTCGGAGTACTTGATGGCTCCTTTCCAGAGCAGCGTGTAGCCACGCCCGTTCAACATCACCACGTGCGATCCGGGACCATGCCGATGGGCCTTCTTGTAGGTGCCCACCTCGAACTCGGAGATATGAGCCTGCATGGTGTTGTCGGCCAGTTGGAGTTCGATCCGCGAATTGGCCTTGCCGCGCTCCGCGCTCTTGAACAGGCCGAGCGACCGCGCATCCGGGATGTAGGCGCTTTCCCAAGTATCGACCCCACCCTTCTGTTCACTCTCGGCGGGATTGGTGTCTTTGTGGTGGATGTGTTCGGGACCGGCCCCGAAGGCGTCAGGATCGCCGTTATAGCGATCGCGGAACACATAGTCGTTGTTGAAGACGAAGTCGACGTTGTGGAAGAGATCGATCACTACCGGAGCGTTGCTGATGGCCAGCAGCCGGGCAGGAGCGGTGCCGCGGTTCCGGTGCTGGCGCCAGGTGTTGAGCGGCGGCCCGATCACCGCGCCCGCTTTCCACTTCACGGTCTGCCTGGCGCCGCCCGGCGCCCAAATGTCGGTTTCGCCCTCGCCACTGACGACATAGACGACCTCCTCGAACAGGTAGCGCTGCGGATTGGTCTGGCCGCCCGGTGGAATCTCACAGAGATAGCCATCGTTGACGCCCTCGCCGCCAATCAGATCGATGTAAGCGCCGCTCACGCCCATGCGTTTCCAGGGCTGGACCGGCGCGTTCCGAATGTCCGGAAGGCTATAGCCCGAATAGACCTGGATGCCTTCGTTCTTGCGCCATTCCTCGTATGGATTGAGGTTGGTCTGATTGTAGTCGCGGGATTTCGGCGTAGCGTTGGCTTGCTGTATCCGTTCTGCGCGCAGAACCCGGCCGGTGGCCGCGACACTCACGCCGGCCACGGCGGCATAATCGACAAAATCCCTACGCGAGATCCTCCCCGCCAAAAACTCTTGAGCCCAGTTCTTTTTCATTCGAGCCACCCGCCTCCTATGTCGATTGCTTCAACAACAGAGCGCCCGCCGTTCCGGCGCGGCCGCCAACCAAGTGGGGATTCTTGGCGGCGTCCGTGACGGGACGGCAGGCGCATACGCATCCACCCATCTGTTCGGACGACGCTACCAGCCGAGCTTCAACGCGAACTGCAATTGCCGGGAAGTGGTCAAGGTAGAAGTAATGACCCCGGCGCTGGACGAATAGGCTCCCGATGAAGTGAACGTGGTAATCACCGGCCATCCGAAATTCGTGTGATTCATCGAATTGAACACTTCGGCCCGGAATTGAAGCGTAACGCGTTCCCGGAAACGGAAGCTCTTGAACATGGAACCATCGATGTTCACCAGGCCCGGAGCCGTGAGAATGTCTCTGCCGGCATTGCCGAACGTGCCGGCCGCCGGGAGCAGGAAGGCCGCTGGATTGTACCACTGGTTCGGGTTGCCCTCAATGATGGGGCCGGTGAAATTCGGGTTCAGGGAGACGCGGTCCGGGTTTCGCGTATCGCCGTCGGCGGACTGATTGAATCCGACCAGCGGCGTGAACGGGAAACCGGTCTGAGCGGTGATGATGGCGTTGACTTGCCACCCGCCCAGAATCGCATTGACGACGCCTTTGGCGCCACCGAGAAGAGCCTTGCCGTTTCCAACCGGCAGCGCGTAGCCGAAATTCCCGGAGACGCGACTCGTGATGTTGAAGTTCGACGGCCCCCAATCCATGTGCGGATCGAAAGGATCCAGGTAGGTAGTCGTTCCACCCAAACCCGCATTGTTGAGGAAGGAAGAAGAGTGGTTGTCGAGACTTTTCGAAAACGTGTAGTTAGCCCGGAATTGGACGCCATGACTGAATCGGTGAGTCACATCGGTCTGCAAGGCGTTGTAATTGCTGTTGCCGTTCGATTCCTCGTAGCGGGCATTCGAGAGTGCGGGGTTCATCCTGGGCGACTTTGGCGCAAAGTAATCCGCGCCATTGACGATGGTGGGGTAGGCGGTGTTTGCATCGGCGGTGGCCAGCAGGTGGTAGCCGCGCTCTCCCACGTAACCGACCGAGAGGAGGGTGTTGGCGGTGAGCGCCTGGTCCACTCGCAGGTTGTACTGGAAAACGGCCGGCGAACTCAGATTGGGCTGGACGCCAGTCGGTCCGATCTTTGACCCCGGGAGGGTCTCCGTCGGCGAAATCAGCAGAGGGAAAGTCGCCGGTGTCACGGTGACTCTGGAATCGTAGATGCCAATGGGAATCGAGTCACAACAATCTCCCATGTAGTCCAATTGCTCATAGTAAAGGCCGTACCCGGCGTGGATCGCGGTGTGCCGGCTGGCGAATGGCGCCCATGCGATACCGGCGCGCGGTCCAATGAGGAACTTGGCGTTGTTCACGGAGTAGACGGATTTTCCGATCACCGGCTGGGTCTCCAGCACCTGATTGGAGTTCGAAACGAAATTCGCCGCCATGCCCTGCGGTGAATTCCAGCCATTGTTGAACTCGTGCCGGATGCCTAGAGTGAGAGTCAAATTCGGAAGCAATTGGATGGAATCCTGGGCATACCACGCTCCGGCCGTCTGCCGCCAGCCGATTTCGATGGGGTTCAATGTTGCGGCCACCTGCGTCGCTTCCCCCAGCATGAAGTGCTGGAGATCGGTAAACGTGGCAACCCCATTTCTCTGATCCGCGGCGTTGTCGTTGGACTCGACCTTCTGAAACCATCCGCCAACCTCGATCCGATGCTTGCCCTTGACGAACGCAGCAGAGTCAGTGACTGTAAACAGGTTCCGGGCGATGTCATCGAACTCCTGCGACCCGTTCGAGCCGGCTCCCGCGATGGCGCCGAGCTGGCCGTTGCCTACCGACCCGATGTTGATATTGCCGATCGGCTGGCTTTGCACGAACGACAGACTGGAATCGTCAACCGGAGGCGCCGAGTTCATCAGCCACTTGGCTCGGCTAAACCCCCCTCGGAGCACATTGATCACCGAAGAACTGAATGTATGGGTCTCCTGCAAGCTGGCAATCTGCGATCGCTCGGTGCTGGTAGTAAGCTGCAAACTGGTGGTTCCGGGACTGTGATTGAAGCCGTCATCGATGGTGTAAACCCCGGACAACAAATCGCTGGCGGAGAAATTGTGATCCACCCGCAAGTTTCCGAAGTCTTCGCGGATCATCTGTTCCGGGTTGCCATAGTAGTACGCAGCGCCTCCACCCAACTCCGGTCCGTTGGCAACCGGCCAGAGAGCGAAATAAGGCGCGATGCCGGCAGCCAAACCCACCTTGGTGAGGGTACCATTGGCTGCGGGCAAGTATCCGTTCCGCGCGTTATTGTCGGGGACTATCGCGGCGTCGGTAACCGCGAGACGTTGCCGGAATGCCTCGTAGCTGCCGAAAATGAACGTCTTGTCCCTCTTGATTGGACCTCCCGCGGAGCCACCAAACTGGTTGCGCCTGAAGGGAGGCACGGTGGAAACCTGGTCGAAGAAGTTGCGCGCATCGAAAGCACTGTTCCGGAGAAATTCGAACAGCGTGCCGTGGAACTGGTTGCCGCCGGACATAGTCACGAGACTGACCTGCGCACCTGGCCGTTTGCCATACTCGGCTCCATAAGCGTTTTCCTGGACGTTGAATTCGCGCACCGCGTCCACACCGAGTAACTGGCCGCTCAAGCCGCCGGGGATCACGTCGGCGGTGGATACGCCAGTGTATTCGATACCATTGAGAAGGAATAAATTGTAGTCCTCGCGGTTACCGGAAACAGAGAAGTTATTGCCTTGCCCCGCCCCTGTGCTGGTGGAAGAACGGTTCACGGTGGTGTTGGCCGTTCCCGGATTGAGCGTGATGAGGTTGTCGAAACTCCGGCCGTTCAGCGGGAGATCCTTGACGGAACTCTCGTTCACCAATCCGGATATGGAGGTAGTGGCCACATTTACCAGGGAGGCATCGGCGGTTATCTGGACCTCCTCCTTGAGAAGGCCAACTTGCATGTCGATGTCGACAACGGCATCCTGAGCTACCGCGAGATCGATCCCGAAGCGGACCAGGTTACGGAACCCGGGTTTCTGAACCTTGACATCGTAACGGCCGACGGGAAGCGAGAGCGCCTCGTAGTAGCCGCGCTCATCGGTGACCAAAGTGCGCGTGAGGCCGGTTTCCGAGTTCGTCACGGTGACACCGGCGCCGGGAATGGTGGCGCTGGTGGGATCGTGAACGAAGCCCGAAATCGATCCTAACACCTGACCGAAAACCGTTGACGAAAAGAGAACGAGCGAGACCAGCAAGATGCCGATCCGGCTCCTGGGCGCCCGCGCGGTATTGAAAGCAACTCGATAGCTATCCATGTTTGTATCCTCTGTTACGGAACCATATCCTTCCGAGATGCCTGGCGCGACCGGCGGAGAGAACGGCTGATCCAACGGCACTTTCTCTCCCGTGCTTTGCCAATCGCCCTGATGCCCCCGCCCGCACTGGGAACGAACCTCTGAACCTCGGGAAACCCTTTAACTCAAAAGAGTTAAGTTCATGCGACGGATGAAATCACAATATTGCGAAACCGCACAACATAGTCCTGTGACGCTGTGCCAGGAACGGCAAAACCAATGACGCCCGGCTGTACTCGCAACTGATTGAAACGATTCACGTTTTGACCCGCGATGGAGATGCGGATTTCGCTGCCCTTACAAATGATTTCCATCTCGTTCCACTTCTCTTCAGCACCAACCACCTTCTTCGATTTCTGTATGTTGTTGATCGTCCCAGTGGGATTGTCGCGATCCTGATAGTCGATGAGCACTTCGTAGCCACCACTGGGACCGGAGCCTGGACGGTTCTCGCCGTCGAGGCCCCACTTTCGGCGCGGTTCACGAACATAGATACAACTCCTGCCGCCGCTTGAAATATTAAATAGCAGGGCCATCCTAAAGTCCGTAAACACTTCGCGCGTAAATATATAACCGGGACCGGGCTTGTTCTTATCGAAGCGCCCGACGAGCTCACCGCCCTCCGCGGTCCACGCTCCGACCCCGAAGCTCTGCCATCCGGAGAAATCCGCGTCGTCGAACAGCGCTTTTTGGGCCCTTGCGACAAGAGATAACCCTGCAAGAATGAAGCACTTTCTGGTTATGACCGCCCTCCTTCATTACGCTGCCAATCGTGGAACGGTTAGCCTGGTTCCCAGGTGCTTCCTACTGAATCGACCCATTCAGTTAGGTTCTATAAGTAATGATGGTACTGATT
>Ga0187862_10007008_pt1 | contig 10140 bp, 3 predicted proteins | sample June2016WEW_10_1_FD_133003 | JGI IMG/M metagenome (GOLD analysis project Ga0187862, IMG submission 133003) | Peatland microbial communities from SPRUCE experiment site at the Marcell Experimental Forest, Minnesota, USA - June2016WEW_10_150 | ecosystem: Environmental > Terrestrial > Soil >... | reverse complement strand
ATATTCCTCGATGGTTTTTTGCAGGCGATGGATTTCGTCAATGAACAGCACGTCGCCTTCCTCGAGGTTCGTCAGCAGACCGGCGAGGTCACCGGCTTTCTCGATGGTCGGGCCGCTGGTGCATTTGAGGTTTGCGCCCATGGCCTTGGCGAGGATGTAAGCGAGTGTGGTTTTGCCCAGGCCGGGCGGACCGCTGAGCAGGATGTGGTCGAGCGCTTCGTTCCGCTGCTTGGCCGCCTGCACGGCGATGCCGAGGCGTTCCTTGACCTTGGGCTGGCCGGTGAATTCGGAAAAGAGCGATGGGCGCAGCGTCAGTTCCAACGCCGCGTCCGGTTTGTTCAAAGTGGAAACCGCGCGTTCGTCCATCACGGCAAAGATGCGGAAACGCGCCGTGAGCGACAAGGCAAATGCGCCGCCCGATGGCAGGCGCGAAGCAGCCGGATCAAGGGGTTTGCCGTTTATTGTCAGCGACGATCATCGGATTCGAGGGATAAACGAGGGTCATGATCGAATGGGCCGGACTGGTGGTCTTGGCTCTCTTGCCTTCCTGCCAGAGCGAAAACGGTTGCTCTTCATCCGAGAGGTTCAGCACGACGACCGCAACCTTGCCATCCGAATTGAGGAACGCCGTCGCCATCAATGTATCCACCATTGAGGAGCACGAGATTCGCCTGGCCCCCGGGCGGATGAATTTCGAAAACTGGCCGATGTAGTAATACGAATTGAGATAATACAATTGACCGGTCTTGGTGTTGCCGTGGATGGGGGCATAGCAGAAATTGTTCAAATGATTTGGCCCGCCGGTTTCATCCAGCAGCACATTCCAATCGGTCCAACCCACGGCGCCATTGTTGAAATCATTGATCATTGATTTAGCATAGGTTTCACCCCACTGCCAGTCGCTGATTTTGTTGAAGTCAAACGGGTAGAGGCAGGCTTCGGTCAACAGCACATTAACATTTGGGTAAGCTTCCTTGACGCGCCTGACGTTTTCAAAATTATCACCCGAATACCAGTGGAAGCCCACGCCCCACACATATTTGGCGGCGGCCGGATCATCCAGAACCCCCTGCACCCGCTGAAACATCAGATTCCGATTATGATCCCAGATGAGGATTTTTTTGTCCTTAAGCCCGGCGCTGACCAAAACCGGACCGAGATGGTTTTTAACGAAATCACACTCCTCTTGGGCTGAGAAATTGCAGGATTCCCATGTCTGGTTGGCCATGGGCTCGTTTTGCACAGTCGTGCCCCAGACGGGAATGCCCTCTTTTTCATAGGCTTTCATGAACTTGACATAGTAGTTGGCCCAGGCGTCATAAAATTCCGATTTCAACTTGCCGCCGTGCAACATGTCGTTGTTGCTCTTCATCCAGGCAGGGGGACTCCACGGGCTGACAAACAGGGTGAAATCCTTGCCCGCAGTCGCCAGCGCTTCCTTGATAAAAGGAATGCGATATTTTTGATCATGCGCTATGTCAAAACTGGTCAATTCCTTGTCGCCATCCTTGACATACGTGTAGCTTTCGCTGGAAAAATCGCAACTGTGGATATGCGTGCGGCCCAGGGAATAGCCAATACCGTTTTCCGGATCGAAATACGCCCGCATAATTTCCTGCTGCTTGTCTTTTGGCAGCTTGTAAAATGTTTCGGCACTGGCATCCGTCAGAGCCCCGCCAATGCCCAATAGAGTCTGGAAGGTCTTGGTGGAATCGACGAAAATGCATTGCTCCTGCTCGGTTGGCTGGAGCATGGGCACAAAGCCCAAATCCGCCGTTTTGGCCAGATGCTGTCCGGTATTTTTTGCCGTCAGATAGACGGAGATGGGTTTGTCTGAATTTTCGCCGGCGATGACAGTTGCGGCCGTTCCGGAAAGGAGTATGGCCATTACTGCGGCGGTATTTATTTTCATATTTATAATTCCCTAACAATTCAATAGTTATGGTATTGCCAACTCAAATGTCTCCCAGAGCGGCTTGCCACCACTTATCCATTCTGGTGAGTAATAATACTCAAAGCAACTTGTGGCGTCCGGGCAATTTCACAAACTTCAATAAGGCGGGAAAAGCTGGTTTGAAATTTATTGCAAAACTGTGCTACGCTGCTACAGCCACGCTAAATCTCCCGAGACTTCCAACTTTCTGGCAGGAGCGCCCATCCACGAACGCCCCTGCCAGATTGACCAAATCCACACTGGCTTAGTTGGACAAGCGGAAAAACACGTCGCCCAATGACTTGTTCGGCGTTATATTAACCGGACTGGTTCCTCCGCCCGGATAGTTTGCCCAGGTCCCAGTAAGTGTGTTCGTCTGTGCCTGTAGGTGGAACGCGGCGTTGGTCCAGCTCAACGTCAGGACACCAGCCGAATAGCTCCATTGGAGTGACGCAGGCATGGGCACCAACAGATAGCTGTTTGGATTCACATTGCCAAGAGTCGTGGTGCGCAGAGTGGCTAGTCCCCCCAGCGTTACTGTAACAAGCTGGCCATTGGTGTTCAGCAACGGGATCCAGGCGAAGGCGTTGTAGCCGCTTCCCACCTCGGTGAATGTGCCAAGAAAGTTGGTAGTTGAAGCGCTGACCTTAGCCAGCTCGATTATATTGGTGGTTCCGCTGTTTCCCGCCAAACGGGCATAGACATTGTAGTTGCCGGCAGGATAGTTGTGGGTGTAGTTGAGCCAGCCGTTGGTGGACCACCAACCAACATTATAGTTGAATGCCAGCGAGTTTGTGAGTTGTGCCGCAACCAATGCCCGTGTCGGGGTGTCGGTGCAAACAGAAGTGGGGATGTCGTCATACTCGCGGAAATGGTAATCGGCCGTAATCGGAGCATAACCAGAGTTAGCATCTCCCGGATACTCGTCCACACCATATACCCCGGTTTGATCAAAATAGCTGTTGATGGCCGTAACGGAAGTAATCACAGGATTATCAATGTATTGCCCACTGCTAAAGTCCCAATCTACGGCTAAGATGTCATAATCCGCCGGATTGAATGTGTCGAAATAAACTGTGGTGGTATGACTATTTGTGGCGTTATCCGTCACGGTGATGACGGCGGTGTAATTCGTGACGTTGAGCGCCAGCGGCGCGCTCACATTCCAACTGCTGGCAGAACCGGTAAAGACCAAATTGTTGTTGGTGACGCCGTTCAAGGTCACCACCACATTGCTCTGGGCAATGGAATGGCTGGCACTGCTCACAGTGAAGGTCAGCTTGTTGGTGCTCTGAAGCAGGGTGCTGCCATCCGGATATACGCCCGTGATGGTTGGCGTATTTGTATCAGCCGCCAAGATCATGAAGAAATTCATGTTGGCCCCCGAACCGGCCGAGACTCTCAAGGTGTTCGTTCCAGAAAGATTAAGCGCAACCTTGTTGCCGAACGGGTCTATCATCGGGGCGTAACTGTAAGAACCCCAGTTGTTGGCCGGGAAGTTAAAGACCCCCAAATTGGTAGTTGTTTGGGTTGAGGTTCCCCAGCCGCTGACCACTTTGGAAACCGGCACCGTGGCATTGCCGCCGTTACCACCAGCAATCCGCGCGTAGATATTATAGGTGGTGCCATTCGTGAAATAGCGCGTATAATTGACCCATTCCGTTTGTTCATAATAGTAGAGCCCGACATTGCCGCCGCTACTGAACCCGCCACCATCAAAATATCCCACATTGTAGTCTGACACAGCGGCATTTATATGGTTCTGACGGGGGGTGTCACCGCAAATGGCCGTGGACATGGGATCGGGGCGATAGGCTCTGGGACCATCGCCACTCCAATCATTGAAATCAATCCCTTGTGTGCCGCTGACGCCGAAGTAACTGCCTGCCGTAGGAGTGCCAGACAGGACCGGGTATTGTATGAACTGGCCGTTTGTAAAATCATAATCCTCCGCTTCCCAAAAGTAAATCGGGGCGAAGGTGTCAAAAACCACATTCTTGAACGTAGTGAGATTCGCGTTGTCAGTCACGGTGATGACCGCCGTGTAAACCGTGTTCGCTTGCAAGCCGGAGTAGCTTACGTTTACGTTCGCGGTGCCTGAGCCGGTGATCACCAGACTGCCCGAGACATCCACCCCGTTCAAGATCACGCTGATGCCACTACTGTTGATGAAAGCCGCTGAAGTGGCCGTAAATGAAAGTTTATTGGTGTTCTGTTGGAGCACGGTGCCATCTGGATAGAGATTCACGATCACCGGCGGATTGCTGGGCGAGGTCAAATAAGGGTTATCAAACCAAGCGGTGCCAATGCCATTAGGATTACAAAGCTCTACTTTTAGGAACACCGTGCCGACGGGAGAGGTTGCCACATTAGTCCAATTTTGATAGGGCACACCGGTATCGTACAAGGCTACGACGGGGTTAGTATTGGGGTTATTAACGCTAAGGCAGGTTTCCACGAAATTCGATGAGATAATAGCACTATTGACATCCAGAAACCAAAGCCTGATTTCGCCCGTGGGCAACCACCAATTCTGGGCTCCACCCTGGACCGTGAGAGTGTATGTGACATTGGGGGCGGCGGCGATCGTTTGCCAGCAAAAGCCGCTTCCGCCGCTAAACCCGCCAACGCTCAACTGCAACGACCCATCATAGAGAGGGCATGCGCCATTCGTTCCCGCTCCTTGAGGCCAGCTACCGGTTCCGTAGGTGCAGGGCCCGGTCCCGGCGAGCACGCTGGGCACTTCAGCAGTAGCCCACCCACCGCCAAAAGTGGCGGTATTCCACCCGCTTAGTCCGCTATTAAAGGTGGGATTGACGAGCAGGTTGTTGGTGGAAGCGTGAGCAGAACAGGCCGCAACGATGACAGCCGCAAGCAAAACGGCAAATCGTCTTAGGATTGCCAATGAGGCTGAACATTGGACCTTGATAGCGGATCCGGCTGGCCGTTGGAACGCTTGTGATTTTTTCAGTGGAGTTTTCATGGTTGATTTATTTTTGGCGTTGTACTCGAATTCAATGTAACTGTAACAAAATCATCAGACATTTGTTGGGACACGAGTTGATTTGTAGAAAATATATTACATCACACACCTCCTGTCAACAGGAATTTTGTTTTTTTTGACAATTTAAAAGTGCAATTGCAGACCTGAAATTTAACCGGTATACTTGCATTTACTGCATATATTCACAGCTCTTATTCGTTCAACGTGCGACTGGTAAGCGAAATAATATGATATAGAAAATTGTTTACATTTTTGAATGGATGCATTAGCTTATGCTTCACAACTCCGAACAAAAATGTGTTTTAATCGAACTCATGGGATGAACATTTGCAAAAATTGTTATGCTTAAAAAATTATTAGTTGGCGCTTTTAATGTTAATCGCATGAGTACGCTGACTCGCGCATCAAAATCCTTCCTGTTGATGGTGGCAATATTTATCTCCAGCCTGTCATATGGCGCACCAAGTCCATTCCTGGCAGCCAACGGTCACGATGTTCGCAACAATTACGGCCAAGGTGACGCTGTTCCGCTGCGCGGTGTGAACTTGGGCAGTTGGTTGCTGATGGAAGGCTGGATGTGTCCCATGGACTCCTCCGGATTGGCTGATAATTACTCCGTAATACAAACGCTCGACAGCCGGTTCGGGCTGGCTGCCGAACAAAGCCTGATCAAGACGTATCAGAACACTTGGATTACGACGAATGATCTCGATAACATCAAAGCGCTGGGGATGAATTATATCCGATTGCCGTTTTGGTGGGGTGATGTTCAGGCATTGAACGGTACTTGGCGCGCTGATGCCTTTGCCCAGATGGACTGGCTTGTCACCAATGCCTGGCAGCGCGGAATCTACACGCTTATTGATTTCCACGGAGTCCCCGGAGGGCAAAGTTTATCCGACGACACCGGGCGTGCGAACCAGAACCAATACTGGACGAGCACCGCCTACCAGAACCAAACATCCCTGATCTGGTCAAATGTCGCGGCGCATTTTAGTGGCAATCCGGCCGTTTTGGGATACGACCTGATCAACGAGCCTGTCGGGGCACCGAGCCAAGCCGCCATCTGGACTGCATATAACAGCTTGTATCAGACGGTTCGGTCGGTTGACCCAAATCATATCATTGTGATGGAGGGATGTTGGAGTGGCACAGGGACGGGTGGAAAGCAGTTAAACTGGCAATGGGACGTCTTGCCGCCCCCAACGCAATACGGCTGGACCAACGTGGTTTACTCGATGCACGCCTATCCCGGCGGCAGCGACACGCCGGCGAATGAAGTGAACAAGCAGGTGAGCGATTTCATCAGTCATCAATCATGGAATGTCCCCGACCTCATCGGCGAGTTCAATTGGGAGGACAACACGGCGTCGGACTGGCAGTATGGGACGCAGCAGTTCGATGCAAACAACATGAGCTGGTCGCATTGGTCTTATAAGGCCATTGCGGGCGGCGTGCCCAACTCCTGGGGCATCTATGACCCCATTGGCACCTGGCCTTCCGTGCCAAATATTCAAAGCGATTCCATGAATACCATCTCCAACGATTGGTCCAAATGGAAGACCAGTGCTGCCTTTGGAACGACTTCATTTCTCGTACGATACTTGGGAGCCCCGCTCGCCGTTGCGGATTTTTACACCAATAATAATGGGACTCTGACCGTCAACAGCAGTTCGGGCGTGCTGGCCAACGATCAAGACATTAATATCGGCCAATCCGGAATCAGTCTCACAGCCGTGTTGGTCAACAATCCGACGAACGGTCAACTGTCTTTCAACACCGATGGCTCGTTCACCTATACTCCGAATGCGGGCTTCAACGGAACCGACACGTTTCGATACCGGGACTTTGACGGATTTGCTTATTCCGCGAACATCGCCACGGTGTCCATTCTAGTCTCGAGTAATACGGCGGGTCCGGCAACCCAGTTGATCTGGACCACACAACCCGGCCTGGCCACCAATGGCGTTCCATTTGGCCAGCAGCCGGTGCTCCAGACGGCCGACCCCTACGGCAATCCCACGACGAATGGGCTGCCGGCAACGTTGATCGTAACGGTGACGCAAAGTGCCGGCAATGGTCCGTTGTCGGGGTCAACCAATTTCAATATCGGCACCTCGGGCAGCAATGGCGTAGTGAGCTTTACCAACCTGCAAATCAATTCGGTCGGCGTGAATAACCAACTCACGGCATCAGTTTCATACAGCCTGTCCACGAGTCTCCTGACCAACGGCAATTTCAATACGCCAGGTACCGGAGCCACTCCAACTAACTGGACAACTTGGACTACCGGCAGTTACGGATTTGCCAACTGTGAGGTGCTCACGACACAGCTCATTGACGGGACTACAGTACTATACAATAACACGGGCAATTACGACGGCACCTATCAAATGACCTGCGGTGCTACCGCCGCCGACGGCTCCGGCGGTGGGGTGTATCAGATCGTCGGGGGAGCCCCGAATGTCCAATACACTCTTATTGTTGACGCCGGGGCGCAGGCTTGGTGGATGCCCACGGGTGAAATCAGGCTTTGGTTTCTGGATGCCAATAGTGACATATTGTCATCGAATATCGTGGAAACCTGCCTTAGCGTTAATAACCCAAATGCTAGCCCCCCTGTAGCCTTATATGACGTCGGCGTGCCATATCAAGAATGGACCAACAGTGCGGTTTCCCCTGCTGGCACAACCCAGGTAAAAGTTGAATTTGCAGGGTATGGCGGTGGATCCTGTTGGTTTGATAATGCGGTCTTGATAGAGTCCAATAGCAGCCCCGTGCTCACTTCGGCAGTGACCCTGCCATTTACAGTTTATTCGCCGGCCAGCCAGACGAACAACATCGTGAACATAACTAATAATGGGAATGGAACATTCATGCTCACCTTTGCGGGCACTGTCGGGGCAGAATATTGCGTTGAGACAACAACCAACCTGATATCGCCAGTTGATTGGCAGCCGCTGTCTGGGAGCACCAACACCGTGACCAATGGCAACGGTCTCTGGTTTTACACGGCAACGAATAGTGATCAACAGAGATATTTCCGTTCCGTCGTGGCATATCCTTGAGGTGGATAAGCGAAGATTTTCGGCTAATTCGCAGAATTTATATTGCCGATGGTTGTCGTGCCCGGCCATAACCCGGCTCCACATAATCAATCGGCGTTTCATCCACCTGCACATAGCCGCCAACCATTACGCCCATACGGATAATCTGCGGAGCGCATGCGCAAGACCAGTGTACGGTGGTCGGCGGCCTCACCGGCCACAAAAGCACGCTCGATCAAAGCAGCGTTTAGCGGCGGCACCGAGCTGTTTTTCCGACTAGGAAGGCGCCAATCGAAACACGCGCGTGTGTTCTCAGGAACCAATGGAATTGTTAGCTTACGGCCCCAAAAGGACACGGTAAAAGCGATAAGGAAATGTGGCCGAATTGGGGTCAACCCAGAAATAGGGCAATGTCGGCGAATTCGAGGTGGCTAGCGACAACCAAGAAACCAGATTTGTGGACATCAAGATTGTATAGTCGGGGCCCGTGTTGCCGTTGATCCAAAACCCAAAATAACCGCCGTTAATTGAAGCCGCATTGATTGTGGGAGAAGCTGGCTGGATTACCGTCACCGTGAAGCTTTGGGTGGCGCTCATGATGGGCATACCGCTGTCAGAGACAACTACAGCGACGGTCTGCGTGGAGGGCGATTGGGCAATGGTCGGACGCCAGGTGAACACGCCGCTGTTGGTGTTGATGGAGGCGCCCGTTGGCGCACTGAGCAAACTGTAAGTCAGCGTTTGCAGCGGCACGGAGGCATCGCTGGCCGAATTGGTGACCAACAGCGTCCTGCCAGCCAGGATGGTTTGGTTGGAAATTGCCGCCAGCACCGGTGGATAGTGGACGAACACGTTATCTATTGCAGCCGTGGATAACAACGAATTGTTATGACTGCAAACCGCCAACCCGATGGTCGCGTTTGTCGCCATGCTGATGCTTTGCGTGGAACCCAGTTGCGTCCAGCTCATCCCGTCCGACGAATAATAAGCCGCAAACGAATTCGAGGTGGACGTGAGCTCGACCCAATACGGCGCCGCCAAGCCCCCCTGGGTTACGCTGGAAGCGCTGCCGCCCGTGGTTGACCGCCATTGAAATGTGATGCCGTTGCCAGGTGTTACAAGGACCGCGGCATATATGGATCCGGCATTCGTCGTCTGGCGTATCATCACGCCCGCCTTGGCCCACGGGTCGGTGTCCAGCTGGCTCGTCACCTGAGCTCCAATGCTGCAATTTCCACTCGATGTTTGATACACATAACGAAACGCGTCCGCAGTTCCCCAGATGTCCGCGCCGGAGCCGGCCATCGTGAAAGTGCCACCGCTGCCAGTGCTGTAACTGGCGCTGCCGGCCAGACCGACTGATCCGATGTCCGTCGTCACCCACGGACTGGGCAGCGGCTGCGAAAACTCAAACCATTCCAGGTTTCCTATGTTGCCGCTCGTTCCTTCAAATACGACATACAGGTTATGCACACCGCTCGCACCTGATACGGCTCCGTTCACCGTCGTCCAGGTTTGCCAGCCGCCGGTGACCGGGATTGTGACGGAACCGATGAGCGGCCCGGTCGGGCTGTCCAGCCGGAAGTTCAGGGTGCCGCCGGTTCCGTCGCTCGCCACACGCGCGGTGACGTTGGTGATGCCTGTCGCGAAATTCACGTTCTGATACACGGCGTAGCTGCCGTCACTGGCATAGCCAACGTCGTAACCGCCCAGCGTATCGCTCGTCGGCTCGGTCTCCAGCCCAGAGACGGTATTGAAACTCGACGCCTGGATTTGCAATGACGCATCGATGACGTAGCCGCCGGTTTGCACTCCCGTCCAGGTGAATGTTGCTCCAGCATATGAGGCGAGCGTATATGTGAACCGCTGGCTCCCCCACTGAACCTGGAAAGTTTGGCTGTACTGAGTATCATTGTAAACGACCAGGACCATCGAACCATCTGGATTCACGAAGGCAGCGCTGATCACCCCGGCCCCGTTCCCCGAATAAACTCGATGGGCGCCGGGCAGCACAAATTTGCTGAAGTGTCCCAAGGTATAGAAATCAATGTCGTAGCTTAACGCGCCCGAGGTGCTGTTAATGGTCACCAGTGGGTTGCAGGTGTTGCAGCCGCCCGTATTTGGCCCATGATTCGCGTCGAGCGCCAGACTCCACT
>Ga0187862_10007007_pt1 | contig 10140 bp, 3 predicted proteins | sample June2016WEW_10_1_FD_133003 | JGI IMG/M metagenome (GOLD analysis project Ga0187862, IMG submission 133003) | Peatland microbial communities from SPRUCE experiment site at the Marcell Experimental Forest, Minnesota, USA - June2016WEW_10_150 | ecosystem: Environmental > Terrestrial > Soil >... | reverse complement strand
GAATGCGGCCTCACCTAACGAAGTCGGTGATGCGACCGGAACGAAGTACGCCGCGACGGCGCCGCAGACGAGCTTAAGGAATCGAAATGACCGCGACCGGCACGTATGGAACAGGCCTTAAGGCGGTCACTCGTGAAAAAAGGGAAGATCATGATGCGTCCAGTTGCCTGATCGGCCCGGATCAGCCGAGGCGAACCTGAAGGAGATGGACGGCGCCGTCGTCCTTGAGCAGGATTAACAACGGCCTTGCGGTGACCGTCGCGCCATCAAGCTCGGCGGCGGCCACACCGCACTGCACGCTCTGCGGGTTCTCGACGATGATCTCATAGCGTGATGCGCCGCGCCGGAGCGTGATCTCGAATCGTGGCCAAGACGCCGGAATGCAGGGGTTGAGACGCAGCCTGTCGCCCTCGATCAGAAGCCCAAGAATGCTCTCCACGCCGGCGCGCTGCATCCATCCAGCCGAGCCGGTGTACCAGGTCCAGCCGCCGCGCCCGACGTGGCCTGAGACGGAGTAGACATCGGCCGCAACGACATAGGGCTCGACCTTGTAGCGGTGCATATCAACGCGCGTGCGGGCGCGGTTGATCGGGTTAAGCATCCAGAACAACGCGGCCGCCTTGTCGCCCTCGCCGAGGCCCGCGAAGGCCATCACCGACCACAGGGCGGCGTGAGTATACTGCCCCCCATTTTCGCGCACTCCCGGGGGGTAGCCCTTGATGTATCCGGGGTCGAGCGGCGAACGATCGAACGGCGGCGTGAACAGCAACGCGAGGCCGTCTTGGGGCAGTATCAGTTCGCGGTCCACGGCCGCCATGGCCTGAGCCGCGCGGTCCCGCCGACCCGCGCCGGAAAGGACCGCCCACGACTGGGCGATGGAATCGATGCGGCACTCGTCGTTCGTCGCCGATCCGAGCGGAGTGCCGTCGTCGAACCACGCGCGCCGGTACCATGCGCCGTCCCAGGCTTGGTTTTCGAAGGCAGTCGCCAGCGCCCGCATGTGCGCCCGCCATTTCACCGCGCGCGTCCAGTCGCTGCGCGTATCGGCCAACTTCGCGAAGGCGTCGAGCGCGGCGTGCAACATCCATCCAAGCCAGACGCTCTCGCCCTTGCCACCCTCGCCGACACGGTTCATACCGTCATTCCAATCGCCGCCGCCGATCAGCGGCAGACCGTGGCCGCCGACCGCCAGGCTGGTGTCCAAGGCGCGGGCGCAATGCTCGTAGAGGCTGGCGGTCTCGTCCGAGGCGGTCGGCAGGAAGAAACGGTCGCTCTCGCTGGGCTCGAGCGCCGGACCGGCTAGGAAGGGCACGGCCTCCTCGAGCACGGCGACGTCGCCGGTGACCCTGACGTAGTGCGCCGCCGCATAGGCGAGCCAGACACGGTCGTCCGATATGCGCGTGCGAACCCCCTGGCCGGACTGCGGCAGCCACCAGTGCTGCACGTCCCCCTCGACAAACTGGCGGCTCGCGGCTCTCAGCAGGTGCTCTCGCGTCATCGATGGCCGGACCGTCGCCAGGGCCATGCAGTCCTGCAGCTGGTCCCGGAAGCCGTAGGCGCCGCTGGCTTGGTAGAATCCCGAGCGAGCCCAAACGCGGCAGGCGAGCGTCTGATAGGTCAGCCAGCCATTGAGCATGATGTCCATCGACCGATCGGGAGTCTTGACCTGAATCGTGCCGATAGTGTCATCCCAAAAACGCCGGACATCTGATAGCACAGCGTCAAGATCGGCCTTGCGGTAGCGGGCGATCAGCGCCCGCGCCTCGGTTTCATCCGGAGCATCGCCGAGGAAAAAGTCGATTTCGGCGACGCCGTTCGGCGCGATCTCGACCGTGGTCTGGAGAGCGGCGCAGGGATCGAGTCCGGATCCCACCCGCCCCGAGAGCATGTCGCCGTTGACCAGGGCCGCCGGCCAAGCCAGCGTCCCGTTGCGGCCAATGAACTCTCGGCGGTCGCCGGTCCAGTTCGTCTGGCGTCCCGCGAGATCGGCAAAGGCGACTCGATCGCCGAATGTCGGATTCCACGGGTTGTTTGCGAGGATCACCCCAGTGTGGGCATCAATTCGCGTGGTCACGATCGGCGCCCCCGCCGCCCGCGTGGCGCCGAGGACCCATTCGACGTACGCCGTTACCGATAGGCGTCTGGCGCGGTCTGAAAGGTTGCGCAGTTTCAACCGCGAGATCTTCAGAGGATCGGCAAGCGGCACGTACTCGAGCAGCTCGGCGGCGATTCCCTGCGAAGCGTGTTCGAAACGGCTATAGCCCCATCCATGCCGCGCCACATAGGTCGCCGCTTCATCGCGGATTGGAAGCGCAGTGGGGCTCCAGAGATCCCCGGTCTCTTCGTCCCTGAGATAGAAGGCCTGGCCTGGCCGGTCGGTGACAGGGTCGTTGGACCATGGGGTCAACTGATGCTCGCGGCTGTCCACCGACCATGCGTAGCCGCAGCCATCAACGGATACCTGGAAACCGAAGCCGGGATTGGCCACCACGTTGATCCACGGGGCCGGGGTCGATTGGCCAGGCCCGAGGATGGTCACATATTCTCGGCCCCCTTCGGCGAAGCCCCCCAGCCCGTTGAAGTACTCTACGCCCGGCGCCGGACGCGAGACCTGAAGCTCGGAAGCGGGCGCGGCTCGCATTGCGATTGGCCGGGGCGAGGGCCTTGCCTCGGGCGCGCGCTCAAACTGATCGGCGAGCCGTCCGCGCGCTCCTAACAGGACGACACGCGCGACGGACTCCAGGAGGGCCCGCGCCTGAGGTAAGATCAGGTCGGCGCGCAGCAGGAAGGTGTGCCCGGGCGGCCGTTCGTCGCCGATCTGAGGCCGGGACTGGCTGGCCCTCACCAGGGTCTCGAGCGCGCTCTGAAGTTCCTGCACATAAGATAAGGCGCGCTCGTTGAGGATGACTAGGTCCACCGCCAGCCGCTTCATTCGCCAGTACTCAACCGCCTGGAGCGCCTCGCGCGCGACGTCCAGCTGGTCGACGCCAGAGATGCGCACCAGGATGATCGGCAGATCACCGGATATACCCAGAGGCCACAGGCCCGGCTGCCCGCCGCTGCCATCTTTAATGGTCTCCGACGGCGGACGCAGCATCGGCGCGGCGTATACAATGTGCCCAGCTAAGCGCTGGTATTGACCCGCCTCGCTCCGATCAATGCCGAGGTGGTGCAACTGCACTTGGGCCTGGGTCCAAGCGAGCGCGGCCGCGCGTTCGAAGGCGCCGACGTCATGGTGCTTGTCCATCAGATCCAGGACATCCGCGCGCGACGAGGCGACCATTGTCCAGAAATCAACGTGGGCCGTCCCTCCTGGCGCAATTCGGACGCGCCGACGCAGGGCGAAGACGGGGTCAAGCACAGCTCCGGTGGCGCCCGACAGCGGACGGCCACTCATCACCGCCCTCGCAGTGCGCGCGCTGCCGCCGCGGCCGAGGACCCGCATACGATCGGTTTCGAACTCGCGCTTGCCAACGGCCTCGCCGTCGACAACCGCCAGATGGGCGGCCCAGATCTGCGGTTCAGTCGGTGTCCGCTGCCGCCGCGTCGCGACGATCGCACCCAGGCCGGCGAGGTGCTCGGTCTCGATGAACAGTTTCGAGAACGCCGGATGCGCCACGTCCGAGGCCTGGGGCGCCAGGACTAGCTCGGCGAACGAGGTCACCTCGACTTCGCGCGCGCGATTGCCCAGGTTGGAGATCGTCACCCGGCGGACTTCCGCGTCATCTTCCGCGGAGACGAGCACCTGGAGGCGGGTCGCAAGCACCCCATCGCGGCGCGAGAACTCGACGCGATCCTCGTTAAATGTCACCTCGTACGCCACGGGCTCGGTCGCGACTGACTGGTACGCCGCCGACCACACCTCGCCGCTGGCGACGTCCCTCAGGAAGACAAAGGAGCCCCAGTCGTCGCACGTGGCATCCTCTCGCCAGCGGGTCACCGCCAGGTCGCGCCAGGTGCTGTACCCGGAACCGGCGGCCGTAAGCATCACGGTATAGCGGCCGTTCGAGAGCAGCTGGGTGTCCGGCGTGGCGCTCCACGGACTCGCCGTTCGCCGAACGCCGGGTTCTTCGATCTCGCGGATCCTGGCCGCCGAAATCGTCTCCGAGACCGAGGGTGGAGCCGTCATAACTTCGCGAGGCACGCGTTCCTGCAGAAGGAGCTCCGTTGCCCGAACGATCGGTTCGGCGTGGAAGCGGCTGCGCATCAAGCCATCTAACAAGGTGTCCGCGATGGCGGTGATCGTCATCCCTTGGTGGTGTGCCATGAACGCGCGCACGACGGTGACGCGCTCGCCGTCTGGGACCCGAGCCCGCGTGAAATCCAGCGCCTCGTAGAAGCCATAGCGGCCGCGCGCGCCGACGGCCTCGAGGCGCTCGAAGTTGCGCGCGGCGGCCTGCGGATCGATCATGCTCGCCAAGGCGGTAGCGTATGGCGCGATGACGGCATTGTCGGCCAGCCCGCGCTTGAGGCCCAGCCCCGGCACACCGAAGCTGGAGTATTGATAGGTGAAGTCCAGGGCGCGAGCGTTGTAGGCCGACTCCGATGCGCCCCAGGGCGCCCGCAGCGCCGCCGCGTATTCGATCTGGCGTCTGACGACGAGCCGATTGGTCTGCTCGATCAGGCTGCCGGCCGGCGCCCTCATGACGATGGACGGCATCAGGTACTCGAACATCGAGCCCGACCACGAGATCAGCGCCGCGCCGCCCCCCACCGGCGTCACCGCACGACCCAGGCGGAACCAGTGTCGCGCGGGCGCGTCCCGCTTGGCGATGGCGATGAAGCTCGCCAGTCTCGCCTCCGACGCGAGAAGGTCATAACAACTGGGATCGAGCGCGCCCTCGGCCACTTGATAGCCGATCGACAGCAACAGGCGGTCGGGGTCGACGAGAAAGCCGAACTCCATCGTCAAGGCCATTGACCGCGCGGTATCCTCCAGCGCCAGTAGCCGCACCGCCAAGGGGCCGGCCAACGGCTGGCCCAGATCGCGTTGATGAATTTCGAGGCAGGCGCGGATCGCGTCCGCCCAAAATTGTAAATCTGCTCCAGCCTGGTCGTATTCTTCAAGGGCGATCTCGCGGACCGTGTCAGCCAGGATCTCGGCCTGCTCTGAAAGCGCCGCAATCCGCTGCTCGGCGCCGAAGTTCGCGGCGGCGTCCTGAATTAGGCCGGCCGCGAGCCGCTCGATCTCATCGTCGAGCCGCCGCCACGAAATGGCCTGGGGTTGGTGCAGGCCCCGCAACCGACGCGCTTCGTCACGCAGCAGGTCGAGGGCGTCAGCGACACCCTGAAAACGCTGCTGTTCCGCCAGAGGCGCGTCACGCCACGCGTGGCACGCATTGGCGAGCGCGATCAGGTGTCCGGCCAGATTCCCGCTGTCGACCGTGGATACGTATTGTGGATCAAGCGGACGAAGGTCGCGCGTGTCATACCAATTATAGAAATGGCCGCGGTGCTTGGCCATGCGGGCCATGGTCGCCAATGTCGCCTCCAGCCGCTCCACGGCCTCGAGCGTCCCGATCCAGCCGAAGTCCCGCGCGCATGCGACTGAAAGCAGGTAGAGGCCGATATTGGTCGGCGACGTGCGATGGGCCACCACCGGCTTGGGCGCTTCCTGGAAGTTGTCGGGTGGAAGATTATTGTCGCCCGGCGTGACGAAGGCCTCGAAGAAGCGCCAGGTTCTCCGGCCGACCAGGCGCAAACTATGCGCGTCGGCCTTTGCCAGCGGCCGCCGGCCTGCGATCCGGGGAGACAGGCTTGCCCTAAACGCGATGGCCGGCGAGACGAACCAGGCGCCCGCGACCGCCGCTGCCAAAGGCCAGGTCCCATGCCCCCACATGCTCGCCACCGCAATCCCGGCCCAGCCGATCACTATCGCCCCAGCCATGCGTCGGTAGAAGTGCGAAACACTCGGACGACGGCCGAACGCCGCGTGGGCCGCCGGCACCCATTCGAGAAGGCGGCGGCGGGTTATCGCGAGCCGGACCAAAGTACGAAGGATGGCGTCACCCATCAGCCAAGCCTGATGCGCCAGGAAAACGATCATCAAGCCCGACTGGATGAGCGCAAGACGCATTTCCGCGCCCAGGGCGCGGAAATGACTGCGGAGCGCCACCCCCGGGCGCGGCGCGATATCCACCATCACGGGAATCACAGGCGGCAAAACGATCGTAAACAGGATGAAACCCGTCCAGACGGCCGCGTTTTGAAGAGGCATGGCCCAACCTGCGATCAAGGCCGCAACGACCAAGGGGGGCGACAGCGACCGCCGAAGGTTGTCGAGCATCTTCCAGCGGCCAATCGCCGGAATGCCTCCTTGCAACCGATGATCGGCCAGAGGTCCCCGTCCGAAGACCCAAGGCAGAAGCTGCCAGTCGCCTCGCGCCCAGCGGTGGTGGCGAAGAGCGGCGATGTCGTAGCGAGCCGGGAAATCCTCCACGACCTCCACGTCCGAGGTCAGGCCGGCACGGGCGAAGATGCCCTCGAAAAGGTCGTGGCTGAGGAGGGCGGACTGGGGCACTCGGCCGGCCATCGCCGCTTCGAACGCGTCTACGTCATAGATGCCCTTGCCGGTGTAAGTTCCCTCCCCGAACAGGTCCTGGTATACGTCCGAGACCGCGGCAGCATAGGGGTCGATGCCCGTCGCGCTGGAGAACACGCGCAGGAACAGCGAGCCTTCGCGCCCCACCGGAAGGGCCGGCGTGACCCGTGGCTGCAGGATGCCATAACCTTCGACGACTCGCCCAAGAGCGGCGTCCAAACGCGGCTGGTTGAGAGGATGGGCCATCTTGCCGATGAGTCGCCCGACCGTTTCGCGCGGCAGCCGTGTGTCCGCGTCCAGCGTGATCACGTAGCGGACATCGGCGGGCAGGGCAGGCGGTGCCAGGAACGTGGTGTCCTGGGCGCCGCGCAGAAGCCGATTGAGTTCGGTTAGCTTTCCGCGCTTGCGCTCCCATCCGATCCACCGGCCCTCACCCGCGGTCCAGACCCGTCGACGGTGCAGCAGCAGGAAGCGATCGCCGCCCGGCGCCCGTTCGTAGCGCTGGTTCAGACTGGCGATGCCTTCCTTGGCGACGGCCAGCAGCTCTTCGTCGCCATCCGCTTGCTCGCTCGTTGCATCCGTCCAGTCGGAAAGCAGCGCAAAGTGAAGGTCGCCAGTGGGGCTCGCCAGATAGTGGATTTCGAGTCGTCCGATCTGCTCCTCGATGTCCTCGGGCGAGGTCAGGAGGGTCGGTACGGCGACCAGCGTGCGCAGGCGCTGGGGGATTCCGCCGCGCAGTTCCAGCGCTGGCAGCAGGACGGCGCGAAACCCCCAGGTCACGATGCGGTTGACGAGCGCGACGGCTGCGTCGATCGCCGGGACCAGTCCTAGGATCGCAAGGAGAGGCAGCCATCTCCAGTTCACCCCGCTCAGGGCGATGAGAGACAGCGTGGTAGCCAGCAGGCCGGCGGAGACGACCGCGCCGGCGCTGACATAGCCGCCGATTCCGAGTGCTCGGCAGAAGCGCCCGGGCCATGCTCGCGCCGACGCCTTGAATCCAATCTCTGCTTCGAAACCGGGCCGGCCGCCTGCGATCAAGTAATAGCCCGGATCCGCTAGGCGCACGTCGCTCGCCTCAGCGTCCGCCCGGTGCGCGCGCCGCGCCGCCACAACGGCCGCGTCGGCCACCTCCAACTCGGTGAAGCGGGAGCCGCGGGCGAGCTGTTCGACCGCGGTGCGGTAAAGATTGCGCGTCGGGAAATCCATCTCGGCAAACCGGTTTTCCGCCTTGAACACCTCGTCGACTAGGCTCACGCGTTCGAACAGCTCGGTCCAATCGACGTCTGTGATGAGGCGCATGCTGGTGATGACGTTGCGCACCGTCACACTACCGGCGACCTGCCGCTGGTGCTCGTCGTGGACGACCGTGTCGGCGGTCTTCCCCTGCCGTGCCAATTGCTCGTCGAGCCACTCCAACGCCGGCGCGATACTGGGATCCTGGTCGCGCAGGCGATAAACCAAGTGCACCAGGAACGCATCCGGGTATGTCGTCTCGGTGTGCTGAGGCAGCACAGCGTTGGGTGGTTCGGGCGCGCGGCCCCCCGTGCCCAGCAATCTGTCGGCCAGAGCATCCGCCGCTCGTCGGCTGACGCCGCTGTCCACGATCCTCCTAGCGATCCGCCGGAGGTTCTCGACCAGCACGATCCGCAACGTGATGGCGACGGCCCAGAGCTCGCCGATGGTCAGCGGCTGGACTTGTTGATAGGCCCGCAGGTAGCGGCGCAGGATCTCGGGGTCGAAGAGGCTGTCGGTATGGGCCACGAACGCCCAGGCCACGCCTAACACGCGCGGGTATCCCACGAACGGTCCGCTGGCGAGCTTGGGGAGCTGCCGATAGTAGCCAAGGGGCAGATCGGCCCGGATTTCGCGGATCTGTCTCTCGACCACATGGAAGTTGTCGATCAGCCAATCGGCCGCGGGGGTGATGACCGTGCCCGCGTCGACGGCCTCGGCGATATCGCGATAGGCCGCAAGCAACACAGCTTCGTTTTCGGCAAGCCGTTTCGCCAGTGGGGCGCCCTTCCGTTCGCCGGCCATCACCCCCTGCGCGGCGGCGAGGCTGCGCGCGTGTTCTTCCAGACGTTCGACGCTGAACAACTCCGCCCGAATGGGCGCGCTGTCGTCCCATGGCGGATGGGGCCCTGTATCGCCCAGGAGGCGGCGCAACGGCGGGATCAGGGCACCTTTGGGGTAAGACCTCAGCCGGCTCGCCGAAGCATCTGTCTCGACAAGCATCGTCTTAAGCCGCCCTCAACGGGCCTGAAATCGTTGCGGGCCTCCCGCCCAGCGAGCTCGAACCCTTGACCATCTTGCGCGGATCGCTCTGAACGGCGCCTTCGATGATCACTTCCGCGCACTCCCCATGCCAGCGGATGGCGGCGGCCAGGCAGTGAGCCTCCCGGATCGCCGAATCCCTTGACCAGAAGGGCGTCGTCACGCCCGCGCCCATTCGAATGGCCCAGCCGTGTTGCTCCTTGACAACCTTGAAAGTGATCATGGAAAAAGACTCCCACGCAGATCACCGCCCAATTGAGCATCGTGCAGGGTTAGTCGCGTTGATTCACATCAACTGCGGGGAGCGGTTCGGCGCGGGAGCCTTCTGTCACCCCGCAGAAATGCCCTTCGACACCAAAGCACGATCGACAAATCGGATCGATTTATTGTTCTTCCGTCTCGGGACCGACGCCGCGCTTAGGCTCACGGCCGAACGAAGTGGGAGTCGTCGTCCGAAGCGATTCGTACTCAGTAACGACAACCATGCCAGGGACCGGCTCCTCGATCACGTCGATGATCATACCTTCGACCGGCACCTGCACAATTTGTCTTGGTGTTTTTCTTGGTGCCTTTCTTGCCGGGGTCGTCGCTCGCCGCTTTTTCTTGGCCATGGATTTCGGGGCACCTCGGCTCGCACGCCGGACCTTGGACTTTGTCTTTTTCGGCGTCGTGCGCTTTGCTGCCTTCTTGCGCGCAGGTTTGGCGCTGACCTTGCCGCGTTTTGAGCTTTTCTTGCGTATCGCAACACGCTTCGTTGCTTTGACCATGGCCGTCTCCTGTGAAGAATGCTGCTGGCAAGCCAATCTCGAGGCAAGCCAGTTATGATAATATTACAGCTCAGCAATTCGTCACGTCACTTTTATCCCGCATCTCGCGGATGATGCCCTACTCGCGCAAAGATTGGCCCTGCGTGTCGATTCGCCGCGACGCAGCGATATTTCCGGTGTTGGAGTATAAGCCGACATTGCGCGGACAGCGTGAATGTGTCGAGTTTGACCCGGAAGAGACATTAGGTCCGCCCCGCGCCATCCATGGGGCGTCATCGAAGAGCGCCTGAAAGCCAGCACCGGAACCCTCCTATATGCGTTTGTCGAACGCATTCCAGGGTCCCGGCGCTGAACGGGAGAACCATAGAATGGCTTCACAACGCGCTTCCTCATGGAACCAAGGCGAACCGGGCGCGGTTTGAGAATATGAACGCTTTATCAAATTGGCCCCGCAATCGGCTTTTACTGGCCCTGCCGTCGCGCAATCTCAAGCGGCTTATGCCGGAGCTTGAACACATTCGCTGCCATCGCGCGCAGGTCCTAATGGACGCTGATAGT
>Ga0187862_10007005_pt1 | contig 10143 bp, 9 predicted proteins | sample June2016WEW_10_1_FD_133003 | JGI IMG/M metagenome (GOLD analysis project Ga0187862, IMG submission 133003) | Peatland microbial communities from SPRUCE experiment site at the Marcell Experimental Forest, Minnesota, USA - June2016WEW_10_150 | ecosystem: Environmental > Terrestrial > Soil >... | reverse complement strand
CGGCCGTTGTAACTGATATAGCCCAACGCGCGCAAGCGATTCATGAAGAAGCTGACGCGGGACCGCGTGGTGCCGATCATTTCCGCCAGTGTTTGCTGTGAAATGGGAGGTATGAAGGGCTCCCGTTCGCCCGGCTTGCCAAATTCCGCCATCAATAGGAGAATCCTTGCCAGCCGTTTTTCGCTGGAATTGAATAGCTGATCGACGAGATCCGCCTGGGTTCTCATGCTGCGGGCCAGCATGAATTTCAGAAAGAAGTCGGCGAAGGAGGGTTGGTCATGCATCACGCGGGCCATCTCATCCCTTGTGATCTTGAGCGCCACGCAGGTGTTGACAGCGGAGGCAGTCGCCAAACGCAGTCCGGGAATCGACGCCAGCGACTCCTCGCCGACGAAATCGCCGGCTCCGAGCAGCGTGATGGTGGCCTCCTTGCCGTTCTTCGAGACGACAGTGAGCTTGGCGCGTCCCTTTTGGAGATAGAAGACCGTATTGGCCTGATCTCCCTGGGAGAAGAACGTCTCTTTGGGCTCCAACTCGACGATCTTGCGGCCAAGCCCCGCGTGCGCAAGAAAAGCGCCGCATTCGAATCCCCTTTGATTGTCTTTATTCTTCATAACATAGCCCCGTTCCAAACGGTTTACCCGATGTGGTGGGTGAACGCCCGCAAAACGCCACTTCGAACTGGGAACAACCGGTAACGGTTTCGAATCCGTCGAAACTGCGGAGAAAGAGATTCAGCCGAGACGACCCTATCCAGCGCTGTCCCAAGCAGGTTCAGGCAGAGCCCCGTCCCATAGGAGAAGACTGCTCAGCGCTTGAGGGCGATTACACTCAAGCACTTGCTATCGTCGCGTTTGGCGCAGGCTCGCGTCTGTGCCGTTTTGCTCATATCCATGGTTTCGGGCCGGAGACCGACAGGCTAAGAGTCTATCCGCAAATTGTGGCGCCGGTCTCCAGACCGGCTGTACTGGCGGCTTCCAAGCCGCCAGGGGAGGTAAGTGCAGGTCTGTCCGCCGCGGCGGATGCACGACAGCCGCTCTGGAGAGCGGCGCTACAAATTCGCAATTTACGGATAAGCCCTAACTCCGCATCCACTCCGGCAGTCCCGAGGCGATTGCCGCCCGGACAGCTTTCATCAGGTCATCGCGGGTGGCAAACTCGGCGGGGAATATAGGCTCGTGGAAGACGATGTGCGCCGTGCCGGGGCGGATGGCAAAACGGCCCTTGGCCATGAGCGTCTCCGTGCCGTAGATGGAAACCGGAATGCACGGCGCGCCGGTCTGCTGCGCGAGATAAAACGGTCCCCTCTTGAAGGGCAGCAGACGGCCGTCTTTGGAGCGCATGCCCTCGACAAACGTGGTGATGTGCAGGCCCTTCTCCAGCAGACGCGCCGCCGCGGCCACACTCTCCTGCGCGGTGGCCGCGTTTCCCGTGCGGTCCACCGGGATGTACTCCCCCAGCTTGAGGCAGTAGCCGAAGACGGGGAGCTTGAAAACGGAGCGCTTGGCAAAGGCGGAGGTGCGGCCAGGAATCCGCGAAATCAGCGCCGGCGGATCCAGATTCGAGACATGGTTGGCCATGAAGATACACGCCTGGCCGGCAGGAACCTTCTCCCGCCCCTCAACCCGGATGCGGATGCCGGCCACCCGGTAGCCAACGCTGACAATCCAGCAGGTCGCCGCGTAGAGCGGTCCGACGTTGCCGGTAACAACGGCCAGCGGTATAAAAACCATCGCCGCGGGAATGCTCAATACGAGAATGACGACGAATACGACAAGCGACACGATCATGAAGGTTCCGCCAGAAATCTTTGATTCGTTCTTGCTGGGTGCCCCAGGTCCCGTCCGCCGCGGCGGAGGGACCTGGGATAGCTTGAACTCAAGGTCCGAAATCATTTGGTCACAGACCTACGTCCGCATCCACTCCGGCAGTCCAGAGGCGATGGCCGCGCGAACCGCCTGCATCAGCTCCTCGCGCGTGGCAAAGCCGGCCGGGTCGATTGGCGCATGAAAGACCACATATGCCGGCCCGGGAGTCATGCGCAGGCTGCCCTTGCCGAGAATCTTCTCTGTACCATGGATAGAGACCGGGATGCACGGCGCGCCCGCGGCCATGGCCAGATAAAACGGGCCTTGCTTGAAGGGCATCATGCGGCCGTCCGGCGAGCGCGTTCCTTCCACAAATGTCGTCATATGCACGCCTTTGGCCAGCACCTGCTGGGCCGCGGCCACGCTCGCCTTGGCGTCCGCGGCGTTTCCGCTGCGATCCACGGCGATGAACTCGCCTTGCCGGAAGCCGGTACCCAGCACCGGCAGATCCATCAGCGAACGTTTCATGAAGGCCGAGGTGCGCCCCGGAATCAGCGAGATCAGCGCGGGCGGGTCCAGGTTGGAAACGTGGTTCGACATGAAGATGCACGCCCGATCCCTGTGTATACGCTCCAGCCCGGTGACGTGGAAGCGCACCCCGGCCATCCAGCAACTGCTGGAGAGCATGAACCGCGTTCCCTTGTAAAGCGGCAGCACGTTGCCCGTCAGCCAGCACCAGGGAATGAACAGCATCGCCGTGGGAATTCCGGTGATGACCATCGTGGCCATGAAGATGAAGGAAGAGATCACGCTTGCCTCTTGCCTGGCGCCCTGCCGTCCTCAGAAAAGCGCTCCCTGAGGCGCGCGGGCAGTTTCTCGTAGATGCCGTCGAATCCACCGTTGGAAAGTATGGCAACCACGTCGCCGGGCTCCAGTTGCGGCGAAATGCGGTTCATGATCGCTTCCGCATCGGGGCAGAGTTCGGCCACGGTTCCTTGTTCATTGAGCGCAGCGACCACATCTTCGGGGTGTAGGCGCTCGGCGTCGGGGATGCGTTGCTGCTGATAGACGCCGGCCAGCAGGACACGGTCGGCCAGGCGCAGGCTGGCCACCAGATCGGCTTGGAGCACCTTGCGCCGCAACGTATTCGAGCGTGGCTCCAAGACTGCCCACAGCCGCGATTGCGGGTAAACGGAGCGCAGCGCCCGCAGCGTTTCGCGGATGGCCGTGGGATGGTGGGCAAAGTCGTCGATGATGGTGACGCCGCCGACCTGGGCGCGCACCTCCAACCGGCGCTTGACGCTCTTGAAGCTGGCCAGCGCGGTCTGGATGGCTTCCTTGCCGATGCCCTGCCCGGCGGCCAGTGCAGCCGCGGCGGTGGCGTTCAACGCGTTATGCTCGCCGGCCAGGCCCATCTCTAACTCAGCCCATAGCGCGCCGCCGCGCCAGACTTCCCAGCGGGTGAGGCCGTTTTCATGGCGCAGGTTCCGGATGCGCCAGTCGGCTTCGGCGGTAAAGCCGTAACGCTCGACGCGGCAGAGCGCGCCGGCCACGCACTCGGTCACGCTGGCGCTTCCGTCCCAGGCCACAATCAAACCCCGCCGCGGAACCAGGTTCACCAGCCGCTTAAACGCCGTCTTCACCGCTTGAAGGTCCGCATAAATATCGGCGTGGTCGAACTCGACGCTGGTGAGGATCAATGCATCGGGAAAGTAGTGCAGGAACTTGGGGCCTTTGTCGAAGAAGGCGGTATCGTATTCGTCGCCCTCGACAATGAAGGCGCGCGTGGGACGAAGCTGGAAGCTGGTTCCGAAGTTCTCCGCCACGCCGCCGATCAGAAATGAAGGCTCCAGCGCCGGATTCTCTCTGGAGGCAGACTGGTAGATCCACGCCAGCATGGAGGTGGTGGTCGTCTTGCCGTGGGTGCCGGCCACGACCAGCGACTGGCGGCCCACGAGGAACTCCTCGCGAAGCAGCGCGGCCATCGAGGTGAAGGGAATGCGTTCGTCCAGCACGCGCTCGACCTCGGGATTGCCGCGGGAGAGCGCGTTGCCGATCACCACCAGATCGGGCGCGGGATCGAGATTGGATTCGGCGTAGGGCTCGAGGATCGGGATGCCGAGTGAGCGCAGCAGATCGCTCATGGGCGGATAGGCGGCCTTATCGGAGCCGGTGATGCGATGGCCCCGCAACTGCAACAGGCCAGCCAGCGAAGCCATGGCCGTGCCGCAGATGCCGCTGAGGTGAATGTGCCGGGAATGCAGAGTCATCGAGCCACCCCTGTTTGATTCCAGTGCCGCCATGCCTCTTGTTCGCTGTTCCCCAGCCCCATTCCCTACTCCCTATTCCCTAGTCCCTTAGTCCCTAGTCCCTAGTCCCTTAGTCCCTAGTCCCTTAGTCCCTAGTCCCTTAGTCCCTAGTCCCTTAGTCCCTCGGTCCATGTCACTCCACCGCCGGTTGCAGCAGGCGCAGTTCGGCCTCGTCGGTGATGCGCAGTTCGGCCTCCACGCCCAAGGTCAGGGTAACGTTGCCGTGCGAAACGTGGCCGCTACGAAGGCCTATGGCAATGGGTCCATCGAAATCTTCAAATACGCGCAGAATCACCTCATCGAGCAGAGTCGGGGAAGCTCCGGGCGAGGAGCAATCGAGCATCTCGCCGAAGACGATGCCTCGCACGCCCTCCAGCTTGCCGGTCTGGCGCAGTTGCCACAGCATGCGGTCGATCTGGTAGGGCTTGGCGCCCGTGTCCTCAAGAAAGAGCAGCTTGCCTTCGGTTCGCGGCTCATAAGGCGTGCCCAGCAGTGAAACCAGAATGCTGAGGCAGCCGCCGTACAGGATGCCGCGAACCGGGCTCGAGATCCGGCCCGATCGCAAGATGCGCAGGCCTTCCGCCGGCCCTACGCTGTATGGATCCCCGGCCAGCGCCGCGCGAAAGCTGGGCAGGTGGACGCCCTTTTCGCTGGAGAAATCGGCCGCGACCATGGGTCCATGAAAAGCGGGCAGTCCCAGCCGGTCGAGCAGATGGAGTTGAATGCCGGTCAGGTCGCTATAAGCGAAGAAGGGCTTGGGATGCTTGCGGATCAGCTCCAGATCGAGGCCGTCGAGCAGGTAGTTGGAGCCATAGCCGCCGCGAAGGCAGGCCACCACGCTTGTGTCTTTATCGGCGAAGCCGCGATGCAGGTCTTGGAGGCGCTGCGCCTCGGTTCCGGCAAAGTAGAGCGGTCCCTTCTCGAGGGCGTGGTGAGCAAGCCGGGGCAAAAAGCCCAGCGCGCGCAAACGTTCCAAGCCCCGTTCGGCGATCTCAAGCTTGGCGGAGGCCGCAGGCGCCACCACGCTCACGCCGGCGCCCTGAGCCACGGGGACGAGCTTCAGGAGCGGGAGCGGCTCTGGAATCGGCTTGGGATCGATAGGCGCCGTCATCTCTACCACGCCTCGCCGCGGGCAATCAAAGCCGCCGGGCCGGTGAGCTTGAGTTCCGTGCCGGGCCCGTCCCAGGCCACGGTTTGCGCGCCGCCGGGAGCCACGACCGTGAGCGGCGACTTGGCCAGCCCCAGCGCGATAGCAGCGGTGGCTGCGGCCGAGCTGCCGGTGCCCGAAGAGGAAGTTGGCCCCACGCCGCGCTCCCAGATGCGAATCTCGATCTCATTGGGACCGGCAACATGAACAAACTCGATATTGGTCTGGTGGGGGAAGTCGGGATGAAAGCAAATCTCCGCACCGAAGTGACCCCAACTGTGTCCATTCAGCTTGAACGTTGCATCTTCCACGCAAATCACGAAATGTGGATTGCCCGTGGAAACCGTCATCCCTTGCACTACCGGATCTTCGTGCTGCTTGGCTCGCTTGAACCTGCCTAATCCGCGCGGCTGGACGAACGGCGCGGCGGATGCCTCAGTGAGATTGACTGTTTTTGGCTCAAACGTTGGAACACCCATCCCGGCGGTCACTTCCACCGTGAATCCGCCGGCTCTACTCACCGCATTCACCTGACAGATGCGCACCCCGGCGTCGGTCGCAATCTCCAGCGCGTCGCCGGGCACGGAGCCGAGCGCATCGGCCATCCAGGCGGCTACGCAGCGCGTGCCATTGCCGCTGATCTCGGCCATCGATCCGTCGGCATTGCGCAGGCGGATGCGGCCCGCCCTCGGCCCGGTCCAGGCAAAGAACTCGATGCCGTCGGCGCCGATGCCGGTATTGCGCGCGCAAAGGCGGCGCGTCAGATTCGCCCAATCGCAGCCTGCCGCCGCGTCTTGCGTGACGATCAGGAAGTCGTTGCCGCAGGCGTGGGCCTTGGTAAAGGGGATCAATCTTCCTCCGGATCGCGGAAGGTGCGGAGCGCGTCGATGCCAGGCTCGGCGAGCAGCTTACCGTGCAGGCGCTCATGCCGCTTTCTTGTAACCGTCATTGCGAAGCTCACCCGCTGGAGTTCGCCGATGGCGTCGTTCTCCACGCCGGTCAGCCGCTCTCCCGCCTCGTCCATGGCCTTCAGAATCGACTCCATCATGAGGGTCTGGTCGCGTCCACGGGCCTCGTAGATCAGTGGGTAGATCTTGATGTTGGCGCGCCGCTCCACAAAGCCGACCACCTCCAGCGCCAGAATGACAACGATCGCCCCCACCGCCGCGGCGCCGTAAAGTCCCGCGCCGCAGGCCATGCCGATGGAGGCCACCACCCAGATGCTGGCCGCGCTCGTGAGCCCGCTGATGCGGCTGCGGTTGTGCAGGATCAGCCCCGCGCCCAGAAAGCCGATGCCTTGCACAATGTTCGATGCCACGCGGCCCTTGTCCGCGTTGGCGTCGCCGGCCAGCACCGCCGACATGAGCGTAAAAAACGCGCTGCCCATGCAGATGAGCAAATTGGTGCGCACCCCCGCGGCCTTGCGATTGAACTCCCGCTCCAGGCCGACCAGCGCGCCCAGCAGGCAGGCCAGCAGCAGACGGGCAATGGCGTGGTCCACCACCACAAGCTGCTGCAGGCGGTCGAAGCTGAGGGGCAGCGCGAACTGTGCCAGGGCCATGCTCATGAAGATTCCTTGCCCGATGCTATCACTCTGCGGGCTGGTTTGTTGAGGGTTGCGATTCATGGGCAATGGGTTCGGTTCCATGATCTCCGGCTATGAAGAAGTTGGCGGGTGGCCCAGGTGCCGGGGTAGTTGTGCGCACTACCCACTGAAGATGGGTGCCCCAGGTGCCTCGCTTTTGGGCACCTGGGATAGCACAGACATTGGCAGGCCGGTTCTGCTCTTTCTCGACTTCTGTAGTGATTCGTTGTAAGCTTTCGATCGATGCGGGTTTCCTAGGGGAAACCCGCGGTAACGTGCGTAAACGCGGCTGTTGGGGGGCTGGAGAGAAGTAAGCGTTCGGAGATTCCATCTGGACAGTTCGCAGTGCATGCCTAAACGATAAGTACATGGTTTATTCGGGCGGGAATCGGGCGGTGCGGCGGGCGCGGGTATATCGATCGGTGGCGGAGAAGCGGCGGATCGTGGAGTTGACTCTTTTGCCTGGAGCGAGCGTTTCGCACGTTGCGCAAGCCGAGGGAGTGAACTCACATCAGGTTTTCGATTGGCGGCGGGCCTATCGCAACGGCGAGCGCGCCGCCATGTACTCGCTGATCGGCTCGGCCAAACTTAGCGGCCTCGATCCGGAACTCTACCCGCGCACGGTGCTGGCTCAAATCGCCGATCACCCCGTCAACCGTATCGGCGATCTGCTACCCTGGAACCTGACCGCTACCCTCCAGCCCGCCGCGCAGGCCGCCTGAAATCCATCAAACACCGGTGCTTGAATTATCCACTTGAAAAACAGGCGGACACTTCGTTGCTCCCGCAAAAGTCTGCCACACTTGCCGTCACGACGCCAGATGGGAGCTTCGGACGCTTACGGTTTATGGGCTCGCATCGATCAAGAAGTTCCGCACCACTCAACTTCCTTAACTGACCCTGTCAAGGCGCCACGGAAGGGCCAATCTGGGGAGTCCGTACTGGCGCGGCCAGTCCGATAAACTGTGTCAGGGTATTGCTGCCTTTATTGCTGACCCAAAGATTGCCGCTGGCATCGATAGCAAGGGAGTAGGCTTCGAGCAGGCCGGCATCTGAACCCAAACCACCCGCCGGTGAAAGGACTGTTCCAGGGACAGAAGCAGTCGAGCCAGCCAGTTCGGTCAGAGAAGGGCCCCGGTAATTACAGATCCACACGGTCCCCGCGCCGTCGATGGCGATGTCATCCGGATGGTCGAGGCTCGCGCTGGTAATGCCGCCATTGGAAAGCACCACGCCGGCGCCGGAAATCTCGCTGATGCTGTTGCCGTCGAAATTGGACACCCAGACGTTGCCGCTTTGATCGATGGCCAACCCCTCCGGGTCATTGCAACAGTCATAGCTGGTGAACTGGCTTCCATCCTGAGTAACACGGGTGACAGTCGTAAAGCCCTGGTTGCTGACCCAGACGTTATGACTCTTGTCGATCGCGGCAGCGAAGGGATTCCCCAACTGCGTTGACGAGTAGGGGGAGCCTGAAAGTTCCTGGCCCGAACCGGACAGGTGCGTCAGTTCCGAATCGCCCCAGTCCACCACCCAGGCTGAGCCATCGGTGTCGATCGCCACGCCGTTTGGATAGGTGTACGCGCCTGTCGCGTAGCCGCTGCTTCCGGCCACGGACGCGCCACTGCTATTGAAGACGCTGACCGTGTTTCCCGCCACCTCCCCGGGAATGGGCCAATTTGTGATCCAGGCGTTATTGTTTGCATCCACTGCCAAGCCGAAGGAGTATCCCAGGCCAGAGCCGGTAACACCCTGCGCAAACAAGGGCGCGCCCAGCGGTGAAAACAAAGACGCTACGCCGACCGCGCTAATTTGTGCTGAAAGGGTTTCCGGGTCGTTGGCAACCCAGACGTTGCCCGCGCCGTCCACCCCCAACGACGTCGGAAGATTCATTCCGCCCCCGGTGTAGTTGATAAAGAGCGTCCAGTCGGAGGGCTGCGCCGCCAATGCCGGCGCAAAGGCCGAATCGGCTGACGCCAAGGCGTACAGCGTGGCGACATTCTGGGCCGGGTTGCGCGCCAGGTTGAGCGCGGCGTCCAGAGTATTGACGGGCGCACCGCTCGATGTGGCTGTTGCCGAGAACAGCCCGCTGCACGCTTTTCCGCCGGCAGTCGCAGAGGCGCAGGAGTTGAGCAGATTGGCCAGCGCGTCGATTTTCGGAGCGGGAGAACTGCCGTTGGCGGCAAAGGCCGGCCCTGGGCTGCTTCCAGTAGAGATGTTTGCCAGCGCCTGAGCGGTGGCAGCGGCATTCTTCAGGCCAACCGTATTGGTGGAACTTGCACCCAGATTGCCTCCAGCCGAGAGAAACTGTGCCAGCGCATACACAGCGGCCGCCGTAGTGACCTCGTTGATTACGACCGGACTTGCCGAAGCCGCCTCATTGCAGGCTCCCAGGGCCGTGAGCAGCGCAATGGAATCATTGTCCGCCGAAGCTGCCGATCCCGGCTGGCCGCCGCGCGCCACGAGGTAGACTTGGGAATCGGCCGAGGGGCAGTCGTACCCCGCGGGAACAGAAAACGTTCCTGCGCTGCCGGTAATAAGTGCATTCGAGAGAAGCTCAACACCGCTTGCACCGTTGCCGCTGGTGCCCGCGGCATACAACTCGACCGAAGCTCCGATCAGAGGCTGTTGACCAACCAGCGCCTTACCGCTAAAACCGGGACCTTGATAGCCGTTATTATTGGAGTTTGATTTGACAACTCCGGCACAGCCGGTCAGAGAGCCGGCCACCACTCCAGCTCCCAATATCGCCAGAACAGCGCTGAACGTTAAGCTTAAAAATCGAAGCTGCATGAAAGAAAACCTCGAAGAGTTGTCCGCTGAAAGATGTCTGCGCAAGGCAACACGCACGAAAAGAGTACTCTTCCGTCGCCCACGGCAATCTGAAAGAAGCCCAGCCCAGCAGCTCTTGATGAAAGCCCAAGTGCGCTGGAAACGTCCCTCGGGGGCTAAAGCCTCGCCGATTCCTTCGTCCGCACCGGCCCTTTCACGACCGATAGGCAGCAAGAAAAACGGTGAAGACACATCGTGTCCTCACCGTTGTTCAGACCATTGCATAATCCAGACACCGTACTTTGCATTACAGATACGGCTGCGCAATCTCTGGGGACCGCGCAAAGCCGCGCGGCAACAGCAGGCCATTTTGCGCCGGCAATTGCCGCGTTCGATTCGGTCTGGCGGTTCTACCTGCCAGAGTTTCAGCGCGCTCTGAAGCGGGCGCGCGCTGTGGCGATCAGAGCGCCGGCGGAGGCGACCAGCGCCAGCACGAGGGTCGGATCTTCCGGTGAATCGTCG
>Ga0187862_10006999_pt1 | contig 10148 bp, 7 predicted proteins | sample June2016WEW_10_1_FD_133003 | JGI IMG/M metagenome (GOLD analysis project Ga0187862, IMG submission 133003) | Peatland microbial communities from SPRUCE experiment site at the Marcell Experimental Forest, Minnesota, USA - June2016WEW_10_150 | ecosystem: Environmental > Terrestrial > Soil >... | reverse complement strand
GTGGATCCCCCGGCCGAGTGGAAACAGATCTTCAATGAGGTCTGGCGCCAGGAGCGGGATTATTTCTATGAACCGGCGATGAACGGAGTCAACTGGCAGCAAGAGCATGACAAGTATGCGCAACTGCTGCCTTACCTAGCCGACCGATTGAGCCTGACCTATGTTTTGGGGGAAATGATTGGCGAGCTTTCTAACTCACATACTTATGTGGGTGGCGGTGACTATCCTGAGATCGATTCGGTCAACGTAGGGCTGCTAGGAGCCGATCTTGAGCCAGATGCAAAGAGGGGGATGTACCGTTTGGCCAAGATTTATCACGGGGAGAATTGGAATCATAATCTGCGCTCTCCGCTCACAGAACCAGGGGTGTTGGTGAAAGAAGGCGACTACCTGCTGGCAGTGAATGGGCGTTCCTTACGGGTTCCGCAGAACCCTGACGAGCTATTGGTCAACACCGTGAACCAGCCCACGACACTTTCGATCAACAGCCAGCCCACTGAACAGGGAGCGCGCAATGTGGTCGTGCGGCCAATTCCGAGCGAGTTCGGTCTGCACGAGTTGAACTGGATCGAGACCAACCGGCGCAAAGTGGAGCAGGCCAGCGCCGGCCGCATCGGATATGTGTACTTGCCGGATATGGGCGCCAGTGGACTCAACGAGTTCGTGAAGCAGTATTTCCCGCAGATTCGCAAAGAAGGAATGATCTTCGATGTTCGCTATAACGGCGGGGGTTTCGTCGATCAGATTATTTTTGAGCGACTGCGGCGCGTGCTGGCTGGGATGGAATCAGCCCGCAACTGGGAATCGGACACGGAGCCGAGCAATGTTTTCCACGGGCACATGGCCTGCGTGACGAATCACTACGCGGCTTCTGATGGCGACTTCTTCAGCTATTTTTTCAAGGTTTACAAACTGGGACCACTAATCGGGGAGCGAACTTGGGGGGGCGTGCGGGGCATCCGTGGAGAGATTCCTCTGATCGATGGCGGATACATCACGCGTCCCGAATTCTCGCTCTATGGTTTGGACCGCAAGTGGCTGATCGAAAATCGTGGCGTCGCTCCGGACATCGAGATCGACAACCGCCCGGATCTGGTGAGAGTTGGGCACGATCCTCAACTGGAAAAAGCGATCGAAGTGGTGATGAAAGAAATCCAGGAGCACCCGATGAAATTGCCGGCGCGGCCGCCTGATCTGCCGGCGTACCCGGAGGGGCCGGGGTTTTAAAGAGAGTCTCCTGTCTTCAAATGAATTCTCTAGCGCCAGCGTTTTAGTTGGGGCCAGAGTTGGGCGAGGGTGCCGAATTTCGGGCCACGGCAGATGAAGACGGGGATTTCTTTTTCGAGTGCGTAGGGATTGTAAAGGACATAACGACAGATTCGACCTGATTCCAGAGTTGTTCGAGACGTCGGCGACTGTCGTTGAGGACGATCATGCAGTTGCCGGAGTAGCCACGCGGTCCCCAGAGCAACCAGGAGTGGTGGCCGCTGAGTGAGCGAGGCAAGCCGTAGCCGCGGCCAAGGAAGTCGATGGCGCCGGCTTGGCCGTAGTCCTGGGCGAAGATGGCACAGGCTTCATCTGGGCGCTCTTCTGCTGACGATCGATTCCAGGCTAGGGCGGTTTCGGCGACGATTCCTGCTCAGCCAAATTGGTCGGCATACCGCTGCGGCGGCGCGGGCGTGTCGGTGCTCCATGACGGGGAGCTTGAACGGGAGATGTTGCGCATAGGCGAGAAAACTGTCGGGAGAAAGTATTGGGATGGTGGGGTGCGAGGTAAATCCCAAAGGAAGGTACAGAGGGTGCCAGGACAAAAACTACACACGAAGGTAACGTTCCCAGTTGATTACCTATTCTTACCGCTGATCGGCTTGTGGTAACGTTTGAATTACCTCATATTCAAAAGGCTTGAATAAGGTTTTTTCCCTACGTGTCTTCGTCGACTCGCAAACCGGGCATCCATATCGCATGGACAACGGTCACATACCGCAGTGTGGCCTTAATGATCCTGGCCGGGGTAATGCTGTGCTTGCTGGGGATGCGGCTCGCATTTCCGCAATTTACAGAAACCAGCATCCGGGTGGCCGACGGGGTAGCTAACAGAGTTTTGGAGCGCGTGGCCGGGATGGCTCCGCCTGCGGGGTCTGGGATTTCAACGGCGCAGCAGGCTCACTTTACGGCGCTGGATGGCACGGTTCGAGTGAAGAAGGGTAGCAGTAGCAGCTGGCTGGCAGCGGACTACAACGTGCCGCTGGACAAAGGGGACGTTGTGCAGACCGGGTCGGAAGGCATGGCCAAGGTCGTGTTTAACGACGGAACCAGCTACACGGTGAAGCAGGATTCGCTGATTGTGATTGAAGAAAACTCAGCCAACGATCAGCAGCAGACAAACGTAGCCGTGGCGGTGAGCACGGGAACGGTAGATCTTTCGACAGCGACTTATTCTCAAGGTTCAAAATCGCAGGTCATTGTGGACGGGGCTAGGGCATCTCTGGCTCCGGAATCGATGGCCCGAGTGCACAACGATCCTACGTTGGATCAGCACGAGATCCTGATGAAGAAGGGCGCTGGCGAAGTGACGCGCAACGGGGAGACCGTGCAGTTAGCGAACTGGGAGAAGGTTAGTTTCCGGCGGGAAGAAACGCACATGGAGAAGGCGAAGGACGCAGGGCCTCCGACGCCGATTTCCCCGGCCAATATGGCGCCGATTTTTACTTCCGGGGAACCGACGAAAGATGTGGAATTCTCCTGGACGCCGATGGCGAATGCGTCTGGTTACCGGTTGCGCATATCGAGAAATCCCTACTTTTCTTCTACACTGGTAGATAAGAGAGTGAACACCGCGGACGTTTCGGTTACAAGCTTGGGCGAAGGTGCGTACTACTGGATGGTACAGTCGTACGAAGCGTCGGGAAAAGAGTCGGTGGAGAGCGAGAAAAATCGCTTCACCATTATTCCCAAGGGAAAGCAGAACGAAGCCATCGACCTGGAACTGGACCCCTTCATTCAGCATGGACATGTGATTGAAGTGGCTGGTAAGACGCAGATCGGGGCGCGGGTGATGGTGAATGGGCGGGAAGTGCCGATGATCTCCACCGACGGCACTTTTCATTATTTCACGCCGCCGCTAGCCACCGGTGAAGCTGTGATTACGGTAACGGCACAGACATCGCAGGGCGGAGTGAACACGCAACAGAAGAAAATTATTATTCAGTAAGATTTCGCGGCAGTTCGCATAACAAGTTCGTGCAAGCCGAGTTCGCCCGGAAGCACAGCGGTTCGAATAGGCAAAAAGCGAGAGAGAAGAGTTAGTCATGTCAAGCAACGGCTTTCATTCATCACGGTCCCATAATCTGAGGTCTTTATTCAGCCTGTTCTCGAGCGATCTGGCGATCGATCTGGGGACGGCCAACACGTTGGTGTACGCGCGCGGGAAGGGCATTGTGGTGAACGAGCCCTCCATCGTCGCCATCAACAAAAACACCGGCGAAGTGGAGGCCGTGGGCAAAGAGGCGAAGGAGATGCTGGGGCGCACCCCGGGCAACATTGTCGCCATCAAGCCCATGAAGGACGGCGTGATCGCCGACTTCAAGGTCACCGAGAAGATGCTGAACTATTTCATCCAGAAGGCGCACAACCGCAAGATGCTAGTGCATCCGCGAATTGTGATTGGCGTGCCTTCGGAGATTACGCAGGTGGAAAAGCGCGCGGTCATGGACTCAGCGTATCGCGCCAAGGCGAGTGAAGTGCATCTGGTGGAACAGGCGATGGTGGCGGCGATTGGAGCAGGACTGCCAATTACCGAGCCGAGCGGAAACATGGTGGTCGACATTGGTGGCGGGACGACGGACATCGCGGTGATTTCGCTAAGCGGCATTGTTTACTCGCGTTCGGTGCGGATGGCGGGCAACCAGATGGACGAAGCCATCATGAATTATCTGAAGCGGAAATATAATTTGCTGATCGGCGAGCGCACCGGCGAACAAATCAAGATGGAAATTGGGTCGGCTCATCAGCTCGATAAGCCGATGACTATGGAGATTAAAGGCCGCAACCTGATTGAAGGTGTGCCGAAGACAATTACGGTAGATGATGGCGAAATCCGCGAGGCGCTGAGCGAGTGCGTTTCGACGATTATGAATGCGATTCGCGTGGCGCTGGAGCGGACACCGCCGGAATTGTCGGCCGACATCAGCGACCGCGGCATTGTGCTCACGGGTGGCGGGGCACTGCTGAAGAATCTGGATAAGCGCATTCGCGAAGAAACCGGGCTGCCGGTCTCTATCGCTGACGATCCGCTGTGCAGCGTGGTGTTGGGCACGGGCAAGATGCTCAGTGACTTCAAGCTGCTGCGGAAGATTTCGATAGAGTAAGAAAAACAGCGGGCAGTGATCAGTGGTCAGGAAATTCTCCTTGCTCTTACTGACCACCAGCCACTGACCACTGACTTATGGAATCCGTACTCGGCCGTTACCGCAATCTGACCATTCTAGTGGGAGTCTTGTTTCTGCAAGTGCTGGGACTCGCGGTCCAGGTCAAGCGCAGCGGCGAAGCGGAGAACACCCGGCTCATCCGGGTGTGGGCGGTGGATGCGATCACTCCTCTCGAGCGAGTGCTGGTGTGGGTGCAGAACGACAGCAGCGGTGTTTGGCACAACTATTTTTTCCTGCGCGGGGTGCGAGCCGAAAACCGCCAACTCAAGCAGCAGATCGAGCAGATGCGGCTGGAGCAGGTGCGTCTGACTGAAGACGCGGAGCAGGCTCACCGGCTGCAACAGTTGCTGGCTTTCAAAGAGCAGATCATCGCCAAGACTGTGCCGGCGCAGGTGATTGGATCAAGCGGTAGCGATCTGTCGCGGTCCATCTATATCGACAAAGGATCGAATGAAGGAATCGCGGCCGACATGGCCGTGATCACTGCGGGCGGTATCGTGGGCAAGGTGTTGCGGGTATACCCTTCCACATCGCTGGTGCTCATGATTAACGACCAGACCAGCGGCGTGGGAGCAATGCTCGAAAAGTCCCGGTTGCAAGGCGTGCTTAAAGGGACTCCCGACGGAACCGTGGTTTTGGAAAGGGTGATGAGCGACGAGAAGGTTGACCCCGGAGATAAGGTGCTGAGCAGCGGAGGCGACCAGATATTTCCCAAAGGACTGCCGGTGGGCACCGTCATGAAGGTGAGCCCGGGGCGTGAGATGTTTTTGAAGATCGAAGTGAAGCCTTCGGCCGATCTGAGCCGTCTGGAGGAAGTGCTGGTAGTTACGGAGAAGCAAGAACAAAATGCGGTAGCGGAGAGCGGAGTCCGGGTGCGGGCCGCCGATATTTTGGCGCAGCGGTTGCCGTCGGTTCCGGAAAAACCGGTTACCGATGCGGGGATAGAGGCTGCAGGCGGCTCGGGGAGTGCTAAGCCGGTCTCGTCCGCGCAAGAAACCAGTACTGGCACACAACCGCTGACTCCGGCTGAGAGTTCGGTGAAACCTGAGGCTGCTCCGCATGTTGCGCGGACGGCATCGACCAAAATCACGGGCAGTGGAGCGACGGCTACTAAACCCGCTAAGGCAACCGTTGTGAGCAGTGATAGTTCGCAAAGCGCGCCAGTTAGCGGGCAGACCGTGAATGGCCAATCGCCAAAGAAAACGACACCTAAACCACCATCCGGCGATCCCGCATTGAACAACGGCTCTCATGCGGCATCGAATGGTGCTGCGGTCCGTCCGCCGAAATCGGCGAACGAGCCGCCGAAGCCTGCCGTAACACCTAAGTCGCAGCCAGCAACTGAAGATGATCCCCACTAGCGTGCCCATCACTTATACATCAGGGGAGCAGATTGAGGTCTACCGGTTCAGCATTCCGGTGACGGTGGGCGTGCCGTTGCTAGCGCTGTTTCTGCAGGCCTTTGTTCCGAGGCGTCTACCGTTCTTCTCTATCTTCGACTTGCCCCTGCTGGTGACGATTTTTTTTGCCATGGCGCGGCGAAATCCGATTTCAGGCCTGTTCACTGGCGCAGCCATCGGCCTGGTACAGGACATGCTGGGGGCTTATCCGATCGGAATCTACGGAATCGCCAAGACGGTGGTGGGTTATTTCGCGTCGTCACTGGGGGCGAAGCTGGATGTGGAGAACGCGGGCGCCCGGCTGCTGGTTACCCTGGGTTTTTACCTGGTGCACCAGGCGATTTACTTCACGGTTGCCCGCGGCATGGTCAGCCTGACGCTGAATTGGAGTTGGGGCCGGGAAATCTTAGCCGGGCTGGCGAATGCTGTTCTGGGCGTGGGTTTGTACTTTCTGCTGGACAAATTTAAGCAGAGAACGTGAAAAAAGCAGTTGCCAGCGGTCAGTTGCCAATGGGGCAGCACAGGCTGTGACTTCCGTTATCCAGCCCGACCGTGAGGACGCGTCGGTGCGCATTACAATGAAGGTGAAGATTCCTACACATTCGATCCTGCGAGGCTGTGACCGGTCGCGATCCAGGCAAAACTCTCACGAGAGCTTGACTGGAAACTGGCGACTGGCCGCTGGCAACTGATGTTCGGTCGCGATGAAAAAGTATCGGCAATCCGCCTGACGGCGGCGCAGTACCTGATCCTGGGTATCTTCCTTGTCCTCGCTTACGGGCTGTGGCGGTTGCAAGTCATGCAGACCGATTTATATGCAACGCTTGCCGAAAAGAACCGCATCCGCAATGTGCCGATCCTGGCCCCCCGCGGCAAGATTCTGGATCGCGAAGGGCGCATCATCGTTGACAACTATCCGTCGTTCTCGGCGTTGCTGTTGCGCGATTCTTCGCGCGATCTGAATGCGGACGTGGATCTGATCGCGCAAGGTCTGCATCTGGATGCGAACGAAGTACGGACGCGCATTCACCACTTCGCCTCCATGCCACAGTACCAACCCATCTTTCTGAAGGAAGACATCACGCAGGATGAACAAGCATTCATTGAGGCGCATCGCAACGAGTTGCCGGAATTGGACACCATCCGGGCAGACCGGCGTCTGTATCCACGCAAGGGGTTCATGGCGCATCTGATCGGCTATGTGGGCGAAGTGACGGAAGATATGCTCAACCAGCCGCAGTTCGAACTTTATAACCCGGGCGACGTGGTGGGGGTTTCGGGAGCGGAGCGGCAGTACAACAACGCGCTGATGGGAAAGAACGGAGCGCGGCAGGAACTGGTGAACAGCCACGGCCGCGAAGTGGGACTGCTCGGGGAGACGGATGCGATCCCCGGAAAGCAGTTGAAGCTCACGGTCGACATCGATTTGCAGATTGCTGCCGAGGAAGCGCTGGAAGGGAAGAATGGAGCGATCGTTGCAATGGATCCGCGGACCGGCGAGATCCTGGCGATGGTGAGCCGGCCAACTTTCGATCCCAATGATTTTGCTGTGCGGGTCTCGCGCGATGAGTGGAACAAGCTGGTTACTGACCCGGATAAGCCGCTGTTGAACAAAGCGATTCAGGCCCAGCTGGCGCCGGGTTCGACTTTTAAGATCATCATGTCAGTTGCGGGATGGCAGGAAGGAATCGCGCAGGATCTGCATGTGAATTGCACAGGCGGTGCGGAGTTCTACGGACGCCGGTTCGGCTGCTGGGTGAAAGGCGGGCATGGGCCCGTCACTTTGGAGAAAGCCATTTACCAGTCCTGCGACGTGTTCTTTTACACGCTGGCGGAGAAGTTAGGCATCGAGCGGATTGCAAAATACGCAACCGCTCTTGGCCTGGGGCAGAAGACCGGTATCGACCTGCCCAATGAGGTGAGCGGCGTCATGCCGTCCGAAGAGTGGAAGATCAAGAATTTCAAGCAGAAATGGTTCGCGGGGGAGACGATTTCGGTGGGTATCGGGCAGGGCGCCGTGACGCTGACACCGGTACAGTTGATGCGTGCGATCGCGGCGATCTCCATGGGAGGCAAGATGGTGGTGCCCCATGTCGTCGATCCTCAAGAGCTGCCGAGCGGATACGTGGAAACGAGTCATGTGACCGAAACGAAGAATGTTCCCATCGATCCGAATGGTTGGACATTCATCACCGACGCTATGTCGCGAGTTCTGTTGCCAGAGGGCACGGCTCCCTCGGCGCATATCCCTGGAGTTGATATCGCGGGAAAAACGGGATCGGCGCAGATTGTCTCACTGGCCACGCGGGCGAGGTTTAAGAACAGTGAGGAGCTGGCGCAGAACGGCTGGTTTGTCGGGTTCACGCCACGGCGCAATCCCGACATCATTGTATGCGTGCTGTTTGAAGGCGGCGAGCACGGCAAGTTGGCAGCGCGTCTGGCGACGCAAGTGCTCAAGGCTTATGTCGACAAGCAGCGGCGGTTGCCGAACAAGATGGTGGAGAAGACGAAGAGCGACGGCAAAGTGGATATGGGGGCTTTGTGGACGGCGCCGGAGAGCGACAAACTTCAGGGCGGAAGTTTCTCCTTGAAGTTGCCAAGAAAGCCTTCTGCTCTGGCGACCGCCGCGCCGGGGATTCTCAGTACCGAGTACCTGGTACCGAGTAACGGGAAAATGCAATGAAGGTACGAGTTCGGACTTTTGGCAAGGAGGTCGTTGCTCGGTACTCGGTACTGAGTACCCCGAACTCATGAGTCGTTACGTTTCATATCGCGATTTTGACTGGCTGTTGCTGGTCTTTGTGCTCATGATCTGCGGTCTGGGAGTGATGGAGATTCGCAGCGCCACCATGCACACCAAGTTCGTGGGTTCCCACGTCAAGCAGATGTACTGGGTTGTGGCCGGAGTGGGGATGATGTTCCTGATCAGCCTGGTCAATTACCAGGCATTGCTCGACAGGATTCATTGGTTCTACATCGCGGCCGTCGCTTCGCTGATGGCCGTATTGCTGTTTGGGCAAAAGTATTTAGGAGCGAAGCGCTGGATCAAAATGCCGGGCGGCAATCACTTCCAACCTTCGGAATGGGTGAAGCTAATCCTCATTCTTGCGATGGCCAAATTTTTTGCGGACTTGCGGCACCGGGAACTTTCCTGGCCGGATTTTATGAAAGCGGGAGCTATCGTAGCTATTCCGATGCTACTGGTGCTGAAGCAGCCGGACCTGGGGACCGCTCTCACTTATATCCCCATTGCAATCATGGGAGTCTTCCTGGGCGGAATGCAGTGGAGGCAAGGGTTGGCCGTGGCTCTGGCTGCGGGTATAGGAATCGGCGCGGTATTCTTCGTCCCTCAGGTTCACGTGCTCAAGGGCTACCAGAAGCAGCGGCTCACGAGTTTCCAGCACCCGGAAGATGACCCCCAAGGCACGGGGTACCAAGTTGAGCAATCCAAGATTGCGGTGGGTTCGGGCGGGCTGTGGGGTGGAAAAGGCTCGCAAACCCATGGGGCTTTCCTGCCAGTTCCACAAACGGACTTTATATTCGCGGCATTCTCCGAGGAACATGGATTCGTGGGCGCGCTGGGCGTTCTGCTGTTATACTTCGTAGTGCTGATGCGTTTGACGCAGAACGCGCAAACGGCGCCCGACCGCGCTGGCACGTTCGTGGTGATGGGTGTGGTGGCTGTGCTTAGCTTCCATATCCTGGTCAATGTCGGCATGGTGGTCGGTTTTATGCCGGTCACCGGAATACCTTTGCCGCTAATGAGTTACGGTGGGTCTTCCGTTCTGTTCATGTTCCTGGCGCTGGGGATGGTAATGAATGTTCGAATGCGCCGGTTTGTGAATTAGCTGGGGTTAGCCAGGATTGGGTGAGCCAGCTAAGGGTTTGTGAAGCTGGAAAGTGGGAAGACGGCAGAGAGCAGTCACTGCGCCTTAGGCGCAGCCCCAAAAATATCGATCGTCCTCGCGTAAAGGGGGCATTTCACCGGCCAGTCGAGCAGCAGAAGGCCGGGCAGGATTGAAGCAATAACGCTGCTGGCAGGGAAACGGCCCCCCGACCGGAAACGGTCAGAGAGTGCGGTCACAAACCCGGCAGACGAAAAGCGAACAGTGCAAAAGATACCCAAGCTTGTGCAGCGGATTCGGTCAGGGAGCAACCCTCCCGGACCCCAGCCGTCCCCCATCCAGGGCCAACCTCGCGACGCTCGATCCTCCCGTTCCCTTCCGATTGACCGCCCGGTGAAGCCCGCCCGACTTTCTTAAACGAGTCAGGGCTGGACCGGAGTGTCCATGAACAAAGAGTTATTTGTCTCTTCCAC
>Ga0187862_10006998_pt1 | contig 10149 bp, 12 predicted proteins | sample June2016WEW_10_1_FD_133003 | JGI IMG/M metagenome (GOLD analysis project Ga0187862, IMG submission 133003) | Peatland microbial communities from SPRUCE experiment site at the Marcell Experimental Forest, Minnesota, USA - June2016WEW_10_150 | ecosystem: Environmental > Terrestrial > Soil >... | reverse complement strand
TTCGGCTTGCGCGCGGTCGGGGGTGCTTAGAGACTTTTCGACGCTACGGCCGCTCATTTGAAAGCGGACTCGCCAGTGCTGCGAGTTCGGCCGTTTGAACAAGTAGTCACGTCTGCGCTCTTTCATGGGGGCTTTCTGTTTCAGTGAAAGCTAATAGTAGCACTACATTTAGTGACATAGCAATGGCCGCGTAAATATTTGTGATATCGTGATTATTTCATTTAGCTGACCACGTGACTTTCCGTCTTGCCGGGGACACCATCGCGCTGCATCACTTCGGTAATGAGGCGGCGTGGTGGCGGAATTTCGGGGTTGACCCGACCGTCACCGCCCGCGCGCTGTGGCTAGAAACGCATCCGCTTCGGGTGGCCGCGGACGAAGTCGGACTTGCACGGCGAGCCACTTGAGTGGGCGCAAGGCGACCGGGGGGCGGGCGCATTTAGGAAAACATTAAACGCTAACGCGACACAGTGCCGGCATGGCGACCGGAAGCATAACCACGGCGGCCTCGCGTCGACGCAGCATCCCCGGCGACGCAGCTCTGATATGGCTGATCCCGGCGGCCCTATACTACGGGCTTTTGTTGACCGCTGGCAGCTCGGGGCTATTCGGACCGGTCACCCTCGGACATGCCTTCAACTCGATGCTCCTGCACCTGCTGCACGGGCGGTTTGATGTCGATCCCGCGACCATCGGCGGCGAGGGCTACCTGCGCGACGGCGCGGTCTACGCTTATTTCGGCATATTCCCGGCGCTGTTCCGCGCGCTCTTCCTGTGGCTACCAAACTTCGCGACGACCGATTTCACTCGGGTCGCGTGCCTCGCTGCGGTCGTGACCATGGCCGGCGCCAAGGTCATGTCGGTGCGTTTGATGTGGCGGCAGGCCCGTGCGCAGGCACCCTCGCTGTTGCTGGCAGCGATGATCGCGGCGGTTCTCCTGAGCGGCCCGCAGGTCCAGTTCCTGCGGCCATCGATTTACCAGGAGGTCGAGCTGTGGGCCGGCGCGTTTTCTGCCATCTTTGTCTATCTTGTCCTCCGCGGGCTTTGTGACGAGGACGGGTTTTCGCCACCCTTACTCACCACGATGGCCGCGGTCGCGGGGTTGTGCCTATTGACCCGGGTATCGAACGCGCTCGGCCTCTACGCGGCGTTCGGCTTCATCTGGCTATGCGTGGCTTGGCGGGCATGGAAGAGTCGGCGGCCGCTCGCCGGTCTTGTCTTGCCAATCAGTGTACTAGCCGTCTTTGTCGTCGCGACAGCGGTGGTCAATGCCGGGCGCTGGGGCAATCCACTGGTTTTCGCTGATTTCACCCGGGCGATGATGAACGATCAGTACCCAGGTCGCTTGGAGCGGCTGCAGCTTTACGGCGAGTTCAACCACGCCCGGATCGGATACTTGTTTTCCTATTATTTCGCCCCGTTCTGGGTGCTGCGCGATGCCGCGGGTAGCTTTCTTTGGGCGGGATTCGAGGGCGGGTACGCCGCCTGTTGCGTTGAGTTGCCACCGGGCAGCTTTCTAATTTCGGATCCGCTGTTGATCGGCCTGTGCGTTTACGGAATGGGGACGGCGCTGCGCAAAGGCGCAGAGCGGCGCGACGTGATCGCCGCAGCGGGATTGGGGCTGCTACTGCCGATCCTGTTGATACTGACGGCATTTAGTGCCTCGCACCGATACCGTATGGAGTTCTATCCGTTCTTCGAGCTCTTCGCGTTTCTCGGATTCGCCCGGTTGGCGGCAAGGCCGGCGGGACACTCGTCCGCCCTCGTAGGCTTCGGGGCGCTGGTTGGCATCCTCACCGGGAGCGCGATGTGGATGCTTTACATGCTGTCGCCCTTCGGCCCGGCGGGACAGCGCCTGGGATCGATGGCAATCAGCGAGTTTTACCTATCGTTGTTCAAATAAGCCGGCTGCGCACCGTCGGACAAAGGGAAGAAGCGAAGATGAAACTGGACCAGGGGCAACATCGCCGGGCCGTTCTTTCCGCGAGTCCAATACATGGCATCCAATCAGCGGATCGGATTACAGACGGCGCGACCTGTCGCGATGTCGGAAGCGCGATCACCGACGATCCAGCAATGCGCCACTCCCCGCCGCAAGGATCATCCCGGGGTTTGGCTCGCGCCAGGGATGATCGGCGACGTTGAAGGGGGTGCTGCCGTCGGCATGATGGGCGCAGGCGAACGTCGCGTCCAAATGCGCTCGGCCTTTGCCAGCCCGAGCGACAGCGCCGCCTGCACGGCATAAAAACCCTGCCAATCATAGAGCCGGCGCGCTATTCCCGACTGGTTGGTGACCAGTACCACGGGAATTCCCAGACGGTTGCATCGCGCGACGACGCGTGTTTCCGCCGTTCGATCTGCAGCTCGGGATGGATCAGGACGCGCCTGGCATCGAGAACATCTGGATGCGCGGCAAGATGCTCGGCCTTAGCGGGAAGGAGATCGGCGACGCGCTCGACGATATCGCGGAATTCACCGAACTCGGCGACTATCTGGAGATGCCGACCCGGACGTATTCGACCGGCATGATGTTGCGGCTTGCATTTGCAATCTCCACTGCCATCACGCCGGAAATCCTCGTTCTCGACGAGATGACCGCTGCGGGCGACGCCGCCTTTCTCGCCCGTGCGGACGCTCGCCTGAAAAAACTTTCTGACCAGAACCGGTATCCTCGTCCTCGCTAGCCACAGCATGCCGATGCTGCGCCAATGGTGCAACAAAGGGATGCCGCTCGAACACGGCAAGTTGGTTGCGTACGGCCCACTGGAAGAGGTCGCCGCTCGGTATGACGGCCTGGCAGGACAATAGCTGCTTCTTGTCGAAGATTTCAGGTCGTCAGTGGCGGCCGCGAAGATCGAATCAATTTCATCGCCGATGGCAGGCGAGCCCAAGCAGATAATGGGCCATCGGGTAGAATCCGGTATGCACCACTTCGTCATTCATCGAGAAGACGAATACGCTATAGAACCATCGCTCGAGGGTGCGCTTGAGGCCCTCTCCCGATTTGCAATTGACGTGGCCGGCCTTACTTTGCGGGGACGCATAGCTTTGCGACTCCAAGGAAGGCATTCCGAATATTGCAACGCCGTCCGGCACCAATGACCGGACCACATTAGTGATAAACCGTTGCTCATCGTGCTCGGGAATATGCTCAAGCACATCGAGCGCATAGGCAGCATCGAATTGTCCCGACACCGGTCCGGCCATCATATCGTGCACGAATGCTTCAAATGGCCAATGCGGATTCATTCGCTCCTTGACGTCGGCGATGAAGACCGGATCGAAGTCGACGGCGGTTACCCTGCCGACTGCCTGCTGAACGATCCGGGTCCCGAACGCGTCCGCGCAGCCGACTTCGAGCACGTGCTTGCGGTCGGCCAATATCCTGGCGACGAATTTGTACCGGGCGAGCGTGAACAACGTACGCTTGGGGTCCTGGTTCCATGACTCGTTGACCATCAGACCCAGTCGCGCAATCCCGTGCTTTTCCTTCACGTCAAAAAGCAGCGAGTACTGGGGCTCTTTCGTGGTTGCGTGATCGGCCATGCTGTTTTCTCGTCCTCGGTGTTTTGTTCTAGCAACGCTGGACAGATGGGACAACTGATATATTCCGTGCGGGTTGCCCGTTGGACCCGCCTAATCGCCTCGGTTGCCAGCGAGATACCGTTTACGCTATGAAAAACACGATGGGCTTTTTCGCAAAGTTGAGGCGCCTGCGGCCGGCTGTGTTAACCGGCGTCGAAGCCCAATCACGGCTTATCGACGAGCGTTTCCGCGCGGTCATTGCCGGAATGGACAATCAATCACGATTGCTCAACGATAAATTCGGCGAGCTGATTGCGGCTGTGAACACTCAATCGCGCGTTGTGCATTCGATGGAGACGCAAGCGCGCGCGGTTCGCATGATAATCTCATTACGATGCTCGATGCTGTTTGCGCGAGTGCCACAAGTCCAGAACAGGCGGCAGCGGTGCTGGACCGCGTTCTGCGCGATGCAGCGCGGCGCCATCATCACGGGCTATTTTGGGGTGATCGCATGCTCACCTAGGATAAATCGGCCGGATTTCGTGATGATTCGGCATTTCAAGCGGCATTGAAAGAAGCGGATAGTTCGACAGGAGCTAATCAGTACGTATCTCCAGATGGAATTTCCTGGCGCTATAACACGCTAATCTGGGGCAGCGCGGACATGTCTCCGCGTACCGGGAGATTACGTAGAATGCGGCGTGTTTCGCGGAGATATGACCTGGATGATCGCGCAGATCGTGGATGTGAAGGGGGCTGGAAAGCGTTTCTATGTCTATGATACTTTTGCTGGTCTCGATCCAAAATATTCCTCCGAAGACGATTTTCCGGAGACACCTCAGTTTTTCCACTTCATAGACCGGGAATACAGGGCGCCGGATATAGAGCAACACGTGCGTCGGCGCTTTCGACAGTCCATACATGGTGGTTACTAAGGGGGTCGTCCCCGACATCCTCTATCATGTGGCTCCGGATCGTATTGCGTTTCTGCATCTCGACATGAATTCGCCAAGGGCCGAAACTGGAGCGCTTGAAATTCTGTTCGACCGGATCTCAATAGGGCGGCATTATAATTTTTGATGACTATGGCTGGAAACAATATCAAAGGCAAAAGGAACGTGCCGATCGCTTCATGGCCGCGCACAACCATGTCGTTCTGGAATTGCCGACCGGACAAGGGCTGGTTATCAAAAGCTGATTGCTATTAAACGCTCTTCCGCGAAGACTGCTTAAGAGGCTGATTGCGATTTGATTTGTGGATTTTTGGCTGAGTTGAGATTGCACTCTGGTCGATTAACCGCCCACGTGTGCGCAGTGCGCTAGCGCCCCGCGATTGATTCTCTTGCAAACTCAGCGACATCTGCCTACGCATCTTTTCGAACCCCCGTTTTGTGTCGCAGAGTCCTGCGAGCGGCGGCCGGTTACTATAGTTCCAAGTTAGGTCGGCGATCCGAAGCGCAATGTTGCTGCGTCCGGCAGTTGGAGGCTCATTCCGCGTCGAGCCCATTCCGAATTCATCTTGTCCGACAGGAGATGCATGGATGTATTGACGTTATCGCTTCCGATAAACCCAATTGGCAATGCGGCGAAACATCAGGTCGACCAACGTGTGGGCGACCGAGAGAAAGTTCTTGGCGGTGATCGCGTTCGAAGCGCCACTGCTTCTTCGCTCGATCGTCTTTACCGGCACTTCCTTATAGCTGAAGCCCTGGGCGAGTAGCATGCAGATGATGTCGGCCTGGAACCCGAAGCCTCGAGTATTCGGATGCCAACGCATGACGTTGTAGCGCAGGTGCACCGCGAGCCCGTTGTAATAATGCAGGCGAAAGCCGCTGATGAGGTTGACTAGCCCGGCATAGGCATTGGAAAGGAGCCGGCGATACAGGTTCTTCCCTTCACTCGTGACATAGTAGGGGATGATCATGTCGGCACTGCCGATTTCCCGAAAGACGGCGATCATGGTCTCCTTGGGCTCGGCATTGTCACCGCAAATGAGGCGGTAGTATTTCCCCTGGCCGACGAAGGCGACATCGATGTAATTCTGCGCCAGGCCGCGATTCACCTTGTTGGTGCGCAGAAGGATCCGGTCGCCGGGATGTGCGGCGATGTACTCCTTGACGAGTTCGCTGGAACGGTCTTTCGAGCAATCGTCGACGATGATGATCTCGTAGTTGATGCCGCCAAGCGAGGCGAGCGCCTCGCGGATAGTGTGCAGGGTCGCGACGATATAATCCTGTTCGTTGTAACAGGAAACGAAGATCGTCAAATCGAGCGGCACCTGCTGTCCGGGCGCAACCACGTCCCGGGGATCGTGCAGCCTCGCTGCCGCAGGCGTCATTGCCACTTCGGCGGGAAACAAAACTGTCGTCATGCTTGCGCGGTCCCGCCAACAGAATCGATCCGGACCGCCACTTGCTGGCGGGCGAAACCCAGATAGGCATATTTAATGCCGCGCTCGCTCACGAATTCCTGGAACGCCTTGAACTGGTGCCGCTCCCAGTTCGGATAGTTGAAATATTCATCGAACAAGATCACGGTACTGGGCTTCACACGGGGCGCAATCAGGTCGAATACGGTCCTGGTCGAACTATAAAGATCGCAGTCGAGGTGAACGAAGGCGACTGGACCCGGATAGCGATCCAGCCACGCTGGCAGGCTCTTTTCGAAGTAGCCGGGATGCAGCAGCACGTTCTTCGGGACCCGCGGCAGACGCCCTTTCAAATCGAAGACCTTGCTGCCGAGATTGAAACCGGTCCAAGCCTCCGGCAGGCCCTCGAAACTGTCGAAGCCGTGGATGCTCTGCTTGCCGATATGCTTGGCCATGAAGCGTATCGTACCGCCGGTGAAGACGCCGAATTCGAGATAATGTCCTTCGATGGAAACCGCTTTGAGAGCAAATTCGATCAATTCGCGTTGGCTATCGAAGCCCAGCGCATCTGGCATCGCGCGCTCGATGTAATCGACGCTTTGCTGCAACGCCCGGAGGGCACGCTCGCGTGCCGGATGAATGCGCCCAACATCCGCAAGCTGATAAAGACCGCAGACGATCTTATACAGCGTGTATTTCAGGCGGAAATTCGTGACCAGCATGGCAACGGTCACGCGGCTCGGGCTTTCAAGCCGTACAGGTCCGCCGTGCATAGCGCATTCCACAATCGGCTTCTCTCAATCATAGATTCGATGGGGGCCAGCAGTCGATACACAGGCCCGGGAGTGAAATTCGGAAACAGATTAAGCCTTTTGGCAGTCACTACTTGCCATCCGGCCGCTTCGTATAGTGCGAGCAGTTCCTTTCTACGGAAGCTGTCCTCGCCAGCGGCACGATATGACGGGGTGAATTCCAGGAGTTTGCGCAGCAGATGATTGCCGTTCGGTTCGAGCACGATCATTTTGCTCGTCTTTTTGACCAGCGCCCTCAGAATATTTGGCGCAGTGTTTTTTACGTGGTGGAGAATGCCGATCAGGAATGCCGCATCAAATTTGGGGAGCGAAGAATAGTCAAAAGAGATCAGGTCGACGGCTTCGAACGTGGTATTTTCCCGCGCCTCAAGCTGGGCGCGGCGAATCGCTTTTTCCGAGATATCGATGCCGATCACCCGGCGGTAGTATGAGGTCAGGATCTGATTGGCAAAGGCTCCGTCCCCGCAGCCTACGTCCAGGACCTGCGCATCCGGCGGAACATTCAAATGTTCGGCAATTTCGATCGCAAAGCGCCAGAGGCGGCCGCGAACGTGGGATTCTACGTCGGAACTGCGATACATGGCCTGAGCATAACCTTGCTCGCCTGCGAGGTCCCAATAACGTGGTGCCTTGTTCCGAGCCTGTTCGCCGATCATGAGCTTCCTTTCATCGGTACCCAAGCACAGCAAATTGCGTCTGGCAGGTATGGTCACCAACACGGCGGCAGAGCAAAACCGGCAGTCCCTACCGTTCACAGCAGTCGATACTTACGCTGCCGGGGCGGCCGTTTTACACCGTTGGGACCGCGCGCCGTAGGCTTTGGCGCATCAGCAGCCAGACAATACCGCCGGGCAAACTCATAAGCGTCGCGATTATTCCGAACTCCACGGATAAAATCAACGCGCTCCCGCGATCAACGCCAAGCAACCCGAGGAGTCCGACGACAGAGGCTTCGCGCACTCCCCAGCCGGCAAAGGAAATCGGCAATGCCGCGACGAAGGACACGATCGACATCACTGCCGTTATCGGCATTAGTCCGACGTGGATCGAGAGACTGTGCGCAATGCAGAATGCGGCAAGAGTCGCGGACATGGCGGAGGCCACGGCCCAGCCGAGTCCGATCGAGCCACCCCGCTCAAAAACACGGAGCAGTTCCTCGACAGTGCGCAGAAGCAGATGGAGGAGCCGCCGGTTGCGCCATTTCCCCAATAGGACCTCGACAGGTCGTAGGAGAAAAAGCCCACAGACCCCTGCGAAGAGCGCTCCGGCGCAAACCAACGAGGCAGGCACCGCGAGCGGGTGATCAATGCTAGGCAGCGTGAACACCGACAGGACCACGAGCGCAATTACGACCAGGGCCCGGTCGACCAGAACCGACAGGACGAGCTGATTCATCGAAAGAGCGAAATTTCTTGCAAGCCATATTCTGGCAACGTCTCCTCCGATCGTGCCGACCGGGAGACAATTGAAAAACACACTGGCATAAAAGACTGCTTGCACGGTTGACGGAGATGGCGGGGAACCCCGCATCATTGCTGCCAGAATAGCCCGCCAGCGCGCGCCGGCAAAGCCGATCTGCAGCAGCACGAATCCGGCTGCGGCAGTAATCCATGTCGAACTTTGCGTCGCGATGAGCTGTAGGAAGATGTGGCGATCAAGCCCGCGGACGACGACATAAAAGGTAGCGCAGGTGATCGCTAAGGATGACGCCAGGATGATCCAGCGGCGAGAGGTGTGCATGTTATGCTATAAATCGCGGTTCGCCGCGCTCCGCGTTCGATCCGCGTGTTTTTGACATTTCCATGCTCGCTCTGCAACAAAGCCCCTCACTATCAGTCGATAGCCGTCTTGGCTTAACTTTGGCTTAACTCAGTGCGGTGCACCATAGTAATTGCGTCCTGACCAGGGGTACGCGTTCAATGGCGTTGCTCTACCTGGAATTCGCCTTATGTCCGAGGCCTTAGTTTCTTATCGCGCATGTGCCGAAGGACACCTGAGGGGCCATAGGTGCAAGAGGCGTCTGGTATCGACCTAGTCACTGGTGGGGCGGGGTTTATCGGCAGCCATTTGGTTGACCGCCTGCTTGCCGATGGCCGTTCGGTCCGTGTGCTCGACAGCTTCATTGTCGGCCGCCACGCAAACCTTGCTCAACACAAAGGCAATACGCGGCTCGAGATCGTTGAAGGCGATGTGGCCGACAAGGACGCGGTCGCCACTGCTTTAGAGAGTGTCGAAAGAATCTTTCATCTTGCAGCGCGAGCCGACATTGTCCCGTCCATCCAGGAACCGGACGCATACTTCCGATCTAATGTCGATGGAACTTTTTGCATACTCGAGGCGGGACGTTGCGCGGCGATCAAGCGCTTTGTTTACGTCGCATCGTCGTCATGTTACGGGATACCATCAAACTATCCGACAGCTGAAACAGAGCCGGCAGATCCGCGGTATCCCTACGCTTTGACCAAATATTTGGGCGAACAGCTGGTCATGCATTGGGCGCAGGTGTATCGGCTGCCCGCTGTTTCCGTGCGGTTTTTCAACGTTTACGGCCCCCGCGCTCGCACTAGTGGTACCTATGGTGCGGTGCTCGGGGTCTTTCTTGCGCAGCTTTTGAGCGGCAAACCCCTCACCATTGTCGGCGACGGCGAGCAGACGCGCGACTTCACCTTCGTCAGCGATGTGGTCGAGGCCTTGATCACGGTGGCCGAAAGGGGAAGTTCCGGCGAAATCTATAACGTCGGAAGCGGAGCGCCGGTGAGCGTCAATGAACTCGTGCGGCTACTTGGGTCGCCCCCGTCTGTCCATATTCCGAAGCGCCCTGGCGAACCAGATTGCACCTGGGCCGACATTTCCAAAGTCCGGCTTGACCTCGGCTGGGAACCGAAGGTCAGCTTCGCCGAAGGCGTCCGGATCATGAGGGACAATATCGATTATTGGCGAGATGCCCCTGTATGGACGGTGGACAGTATCGCCGAAGCAACCACCGATTGGTTTCGGTTTCTCGACGACCGACAGGACGGGGAAAATGGGGGACGGGCATGGACCCCAGCGTTGCAAAGCTAATCCCGCAGCCGCAGCCGCAAATTCGACGCCCGAGCTGCCCGAGGGACAAAATCAGGACCCTAGCCGAGCTCGCCACCATTTGCGAGCAAGAAAGACACGACGGCCGGGTACTCGTTCAGGCGCACGGGACGTTCGACATCCTGCACCTCGGTCATGTCAGGCATTTGGAAGCGGCCCGTAAGCTCGGCGACATACTAATGGTCACCGTGACCGCCGACCGCTACGTCAACAAGGGTCCTGGCCGGCCGGTATTCAGTGCCGAGCTGCGTGCAGAAATGTTGGGCACGCTTGAATACGTCGATTGGGTCGCCATCAACGACGCGCCGGATGCCGTGAGCGCGATCGAGCAAATCAGGCCGAGCATTTATGTCAAGGGGCAGG
>Ga0187862_10006996_pt1 | contig 10155 bp, 8 predicted proteins | sample June2016WEW_10_1_FD_133003 | JGI IMG/M metagenome (GOLD analysis project Ga0187862, IMG submission 133003) | Peatland microbial communities from SPRUCE experiment site at the Marcell Experimental Forest, Minnesota, USA - June2016WEW_10_150 | ecosystem: Environmental > Terrestrial > Soil >... | reverse complement strand
GCCAGCAAGGGCGGCAAGGAATGCCCGAGGGGCGATGTCGTTTCCGTGGCGCTTCAGGATCTGCAGGACATGCAGAACCATATGCGCGAGACCATCGATGCAGGCCTGCAGGAACTGCAGAAGAAGCAGGGGCAAGGTGGATTGCCGGCAGCCCCGGCTGCCGCCAAGGCTGCTCCAGTAGAGAGCCAGATGGCCGCCATCGCGCCGCCGCCTCCGCCGGAAAGCGAAGTCGCCGCCGAGATCAATCAGCAATCGCAGGCAGCCGATCAGGCTGAAAAGGAAGCTAGCACCGACGCTGGTTCCGGCCCCGGGCCCAACGCCGCCGCGCCGGCCGCCGAACCAGTTAGCGTGGATGTCGGCCAGACCATAGATCAAGTGACAGCGGCCCTGGGAACCCCCTTGAAGATCGTCAACCTGGGCGCCAAGAAAATCTATGTCTTCAAAGACATGAAGGTAACTTTCCTTAACGGGAAGGTTAGCGACGTTCAATAGACCTCTGATCATTCGAGAGTAATGAGAGAGCTCGGCTGCGGCGCCATTCCGGTGGCGCGTGCCGGGCTTTTCGCATTTCAGGCAGCCGTGCATGACTGAAGTGTGTACGTATCCTTCGTCACCATCTAAGTACTGGTGTTAGGCGGAGTTTACGTTTATCACCTGACTTCTCACTGTACACTGCTGCTATGAAACACGATCGACTACGTGAGTTGGCACGTGTTGCGCGCGCCGTTTGCCGATTGGTGGTTCTCGCCGTCGCCCTGAGTACGTGGGCGATGGCGCAGACTGCCCCTAACACTTTTCTGGTGCACAGGCTTGTCTCCGACTTGTCGGGTGTTGCGGACCACCAGGATCCCAATCTGGTAAACCCCTGGGGTAACGGCTTCGGACAGAGCCCCTTTTGGATCGGTAACAACGGTACTGGCACCTCCACCCTCTATGATGGAACCGGCGCGGCGATCTCATTGATCGTCAATATACCGGCGGCGGGTGGAGTAAAGACCGGCGGCCCGGTTACGGGCGTGATACTCAATACATTTTCATCCAATACTTCGGAATTCGCGGTAGCCACGGGTAAGCCGGCCTCATTCCTATTCTGTTCCGAAGACGGTATCATCTCGGGCTGGAATTCGAGCGTCGATTCCACTCACGCCTTGGTCCTGTTCGATAACTCGGCGTCAGGCGCGGTCTACAAGGGTTGCGCACTGGGTGGCGCGACGGGTGCTCCCCGGCTCTTCGCGGCCAACTTTCACAGCGGGACGGTCGATGTGTTCGATGGCTCTCTCACGCCCGTCCCCATCTCCCAGGCCTTCGTGAATCCGGCCATCCCCGCGGGTTTCGCTCCCTTCAACGTGGCCATCATCGGCGGCAATGTCTACGTGACCTACGCCAAGCAGGACGCAATGCAACACGATGACGTGGCGGGACCCGGGAATGGCTACGTGGCCCTGTTCGATCAGACCGGCAGACTGGTTGTCACGCTGATCTCAAATGGCGCGCTCAATTCGCCCTGGGGCATGGCCCTTGCTCCCGCCACCTTCGGACCGTTCGGAGGCGCACTGCTGGTCGGCAACTTTGGCGATGGCACGATCAACGCTTATAGTCTGATTACCGGCGACTGGCTCGCCACTTTGAACGATCCTACCGGTGCGGCGATATCTTTCCCCGGGCTGTGGTCTCTGAGTTTTGGCAGCGGCGCGCGCAGCGAAGACCCAGGCACGCTCTACTTCACGGCCGGCATCGGAGGAGGTCCCAATAACGATCCGGTGGAGTCGCACGGCTTACTCGGCAGCATTCAACCGGTTCCGTCCTTTACGGCAACGGGTATCCAGAACGCCGGAAGCTTCTTAGCCGGAGATATCGCCCCTAACACCTGGGTGGCTCTAAAAGGCGCCGCCCTGGCCACGCTGCCAGCCTCGTGGACGGTTACTGGCGCCACTCTGCCCACCACGGTAGGCGGAGTCGGAGTTACTGTAAACGGCGAAGCCGCGCCGGTGAGTTTCGTGAGTAACATGCAGATCAACTTCCTGGTGCCAACGGATATCCAGCCGGGCCTGGTTCAGATTCGCGCCACTAACAACGGACTTAGCAGCGCGTTCGTGCCGGCCACCGCTCTGCTTGCCGCGCCCTCGTTTTTCCAGATCGGCACCAACTCGACTAACGGCCATCTCTATGTAGCGGCAACCCACGCGAACAATTCCATAATCGGTCCCAGCGGCCTGATCGGCGGCGTCACCACCACCCCCGCCGCGCCCGGTGAAACCGTTGTGATCTACGGAACCGGTTTCGGCGTCACCGATCCGCTGGCTCCCACTGGGCAGATCATCCCATCACCGCTTCTCCTCCCCGCATGGCCGACCGTCGTGATTGACGCCGTCGAGGCTCAGGTGGCCTTCGCCGGCCTGGTGGGTCCAGGCCTCTATCAGATCAACGTAGTCGTCCCTACCGGCCTGACGTCCGGAGATCACCTGATCACCGCCCTGTTGGGCGACGCCGAAACGCAGTTGAACGCCTTCATCACCGTAGCCGCCCCGTAGCAGGACAGCCATTGCTGATGCACAGCCGTATAGAGCGTCTGCGCGCCCGGCACGCCGCCCAGAGTGAACGGAAGCGGCACCAGTTCGCTGTCCGGCACTTGCGGCACTACAGCCGAACGACTTGCGGGCCGGTGGGGCAGGCGCTTTCGCCTGCCAACCGATTTTCTTACAGTCCCTTTCGGCCTGGGATCGATTCAGCCGCCGTACGGCATCGGGGACACTTTTCCGAGTTGGCGCGAGTAGACCGTCAGCGCGCCGCGATGATGCGCGGTGTGTTCGACCATCGCCCATACGATATCGGTAATGGGTTGGCCGCCCATCACCGGGCCGGGCGGGAGTGGCTGCGCGAGATCCTCCGGGCTGCGCGAGCGGAGAAAGTGAATCGCGTTCGCGTACGCCGTCTCGAGCATTTGGCGGGCGGCAGACAGCGAGGTCACTTGATCGAGGGCCTCCGCGTGTTTCGCGAAATCGAGGTCGAAGCCTTCGGGTCTGGATGCCCCCTCGATGAACCAGTCGAGAGTCTGCGCTGCGTGCGCGACTTGCTGCGCGACGGTCATCATGCCTTCCTGCGGTCGGAACTCGGAGTCCGCCTCATCGAGGACCCTGGTTGAGCGGTTGAAGAAATCCTTGCTGGCGAGCAATTGGCTGGCAAAGTCGTAGTCTTGCGGTTTTGGGCTCATGGACCACACTATATCAGAAGGCGAACAAAAAGAGAAGATCGGCGCATCACAGTTTTCGCTGTTTCTGCTGGCAACCCTCCCGGCAGCCGGTTCCGGCCGCAGGTCTGCTACGATAAAAAATTCTGGCATCGATGCTGCGATTTGAAACCGCCGGCGAGTCCCACGGCGAATGTCTGGTGGCCACGCTCACCGGACTCCCGGCTGGCATCCCGATTTCCCTCGACTCGGTCAACCGCGAGCTTTGGCGCCGCCAGCAGGGCTACGGCCGCGGCGGCCGCATGAAGATCGAGACCGACCGCGCCGAAATCGTCGCCGGCGTGCGCCATTCGCACACCATCGGCTCCCCCATCGCCATTCTGATTCGCAACCGCGACTGGGAAAACTGGACGCAAGCGCTTCCGGTGGAAGATGTGGCGGGCGCGGAAGACCAGCGCAAACCCGTCACGCGCCCGCGTCCCGGCCACGCCGATCTGGCCGGCGCCGTCAAGTATAACTTCCACGACGCGCGCTACATCCTGGAGCGCGCCAGCGCCCGCGAAACCGCCGCCCGCGTCGCGGTGGGCGCTGTCGCCAAGGCACTCCTCGGCGAATTCGGCATCACCGTGCTCAGCCACGTCATCGCGGTCGGCCGCGTTCGTCTCGAACGCGCCGTCGAGTTCGGCGAACTGGTCGAACTGAGCCGCCGCGACAGCGTCCTTCTCGGCTGCGTCGACCCCGCCGTCGAGGCCCGCATGAAGGAAGAAGTCGACGAAGCCTACCGCACCGGCGATACGGTTGGCGGCGTCTTCGAGGTGGTGGCCCGTGGCGTCCCCATCGGCCTCGGCTCGCACGTCACCTGGGATTCGCGCCTGGATGGACGCCTCGCCCAGGCCATCGTTTCCATCCAGGCCGTCAAGGGCGTCGAAATCGGATTCGCCGCCGCCGGCGCCGCCAGCTTCGGCTCGCAAGTGCAGGACACCATTCATTATGATCGCGAAAGCCGCGTGTTCACCCGCGGCGCCAACCGCGCCGGCGGCCTGGAAGGCGGCATCACCAACGGCCAGGACGTGCTGGTGCGCGGCCTGCTCAAGCCGATTTCGACCTTGCGCCGGCCGCTGGAATCGGTCAACCTGGCGACCCGCGAGCCCGCCTTAGCCGCTTATGAGCGCTCCGACGTGGCCGTGGTGCCGGCTGCCGGCGTGATCGGCGAGGCCATGGTGGCGTTGGTTCTGGCCCAGGCATTTTTGGAAAAGTTTGGCGGCGACTCGCTCGACGAAACCCGCCGCAATTTTCAAGGCTACCTCGAGCAGGTGCGAAACTACTAGTGGAAATATGGTTTACCCGATAGTCAAATTCGGCGATCCCGTCCTCGAACGCGAAGCGGAAACCGTGACCGACTTCGATACGCCGGACCTCAATCAATTCCTGGCGGATATGTTCGAGTCGATGTACGCCGCCAAGGGCGTGGGCTTGGCCGCGCCCCAGATCGGCTTTTCCCGCAAGATCTCCGTCATCGATGTTTCGAACGGCGAACGGCCGGCAGACAAGCTCGTCCTCATCAACCCCACCATCGTCAAAGTGGAAGGCAAGCAGGTGGGCGAAGAGGGCTGCCTCAGCGTTCCCGGTTTCCGCGAGCAGGTGCGGCGCGCCAAGCGCGTCACCATCCGCGCCCAGAATGCCAAGGGGGAGCCGTTTGAACTGACCGGCGAGGACCTCCTGGCGCGCGCCTTCCTGCACGAGACCGATCACCTCTACGGCCGCCTCTACATCTCCCACATCAGCGCCCTCAAGCGCGATCTTCTCAAGCGCAAGATCCGCAAGATGCAGCGCGCCGGCGAGTGGGACTGAGCCGCCGCCATGCGCCTGGCCTTCCTCGGCACCCCCACCTTCGCCGTGCCCACCCTGGAACGCCTCTTCGAGCGCGGCCACCGGGTGCTCGCGGCCGTCACTCAGCCCGACCGCCCCAAAGGACGCAGCCAGGCACTCGCAATGCCGCCGGTAAAAGAGGCCGCCCTGCGCCTCGGTGTGCCCGTCTATCAGCCGGAACGCGTCAAGCGGCCGGAATCCGTGGACTATCTGCGCTCGCTCGCGCCGGAAGCAATGGTGGTGGTGGGCTACGGCCAGATCATCCCGCAATCCATCATCGATATTGCCCCGCTGGGCATCCTCAACGTGCACGCTTCGCTGTTGCCGAAATACCGCGGCGCCGGTCCCATCCAATGGGCCATTGTCGATGCTGCAACCACCACCGGCGTTACCATCATGCGAATCGACGCCGGCCTGGATACCGGCCCGCTGCTGCTCAAAGCCGAAACCGCCGTCGGCGCGGATGAGACAGCGGTTGACCTGGGCCGCCGCCTGTCCGTGATGGGCGCGGACCTGTTGGTCGAAGCGCTCGATGCCCTCGCGGCCGGCCGCATCGTTCCCGAGCCCCAGGACAACGCCCAGGCCACTTACGCACCCATGCTGAAAAAAGAAGACGGCCGCATCGATTGGACCCGCTCCGCCGTTCGGATTCACAACCAGGTGCGCGGCATGCAGCCCTGGCCCGGCGCTTACTCGATCTTCCGCAGCGCAGCCTTGCACGTGTGGCGCGCCCGCCCGGTCGAAGCTGCTGCCGGCCCTCCGCCAGGCGCGCTCGTTCGCATCAAGCCCCTGCTGGTTGCTTGCGGCGTGGGGGCGCTCGAACTCGTCGAGGTGCAACTGGAAGGCCGCAAGCGGATGCCCGCCGCGGATTTCGCCAATGGGCACCGATTAGTCGAAAATGAAATCTTAGGGCCTGTCGCGTGTTAACCATGCCAAATCCTGGCGAACAACGTGGCGCACGCACTCGTGCGTGCCGTGTCGAGACTCTTCTCGACACCTACCGGCGTCTATTTCCCAACCAGCCCTTAGGAGAGGTGCCCGTTTGAACCTGCCATTGGGATATGCTTATTCGGCTGTGTATGCCGGAATTCGGCAAGCCGAGCGTGACGATCTGGCGCTGATCGTCTCCGGTCTCGACGCCAGCGCCGCAGCCGTGTTCACGCGCAACCGCGTCCAGGCGGCGCCCGTCCGGCTGTGCCGCCGCCATCTGGCGTTGTCGAAAGGCCGCGTCGGCGCCATCCTCATGAACGCCGGCAACGCCAACTGCGCCACGCGCACCGGCGATGCCGTGGCGCTGGCCACTGCCCGCGCCACCGCCAAAATTCTCAAGCTGCCGGTGGCGCAGGTGCTCACCGCATCCACCGGCGTGATCGGCGTGGAAATGGACGGCGCCAAAATCACCGGCGCCCTACCCCGTCTGGTGGAAGGCCTCTCGCCCGCCCGTTTCGAAGACGCCGCCCGCGCCATCATGACCACCGACCTGGTTTCCAAAACCGCCTTCGCCGAAGCCCATCTGCGGCGCGGCGCCGTGCGCGTGGCCGGCATGACCAAAGGTTCCGGCATGATTCAGCCGAACATGGCCACCACGCTCGGCTTCGTGATGACCGACGCCCAGCTTTCCACCGCCGCCTTACGCGCCATCCTCAAACGCGCCGCCGAAGCCAGTTACCACCGCCTGTCGGTAGATGGCGACACCTCCACCAACGACACGCTGGTGCTGCTTGCTAACGGCGCTTCCGGCGTCCGTCCCGAAGCCAAGGAACTTGCCCGCGTGGAAGAGAAAATCACCGGCGTCCTCCAACACCTGGCGCAAGCCATCGCGCGCGATGGCGAAGGCGCCCAAAAGTTCGTCACCATTGAAGTCGCTGGCGCGCCCAGTGACGATGCCGCCGCGCGCCTGGCCCGCGCCATCGCCAATTCGCCGCTGGTCAAAACCGCCATCGCCGGCTCCGACCCCAACTGGGGCCGCGTCCTTTCCGCCGCCGGCAACGCCGGCGTGCTCTTCGATCCCGGCAAAACCGATATCTGGATGCAAGGAGTCGCCGTCTGCCGCGGCGGCCTGGCCGCGCCATTCTCCGAAGCCGAGCTGAAACAGAAGTTGGATGCGCCGGAATGTCACATCCGCTTTTCGCTGCGCGGTAAGTCCAAAGGCGAGGCACGCTTCTGGACCTGCGACCTCACCCACGGCTACATTCACATCAATGCCAGTTACAGGACGTGACATGCTGAACACGCCGCGCGCTCTTTTGCTGATCGCATTGGCATGGCCGACGGCCGCGCAGAACGCGCCGGCGGATCGCGAGCAGGCCGCCCGCGACGTCGTTTCGAACGCCGCACAAGCGCTCGCCGAACGGCGCGACGCCGGCTTTCTGGAAGCATTGGACAAGCCGCTGGTCGAACTCTTGCGCAAGCCGGTCGAATCCCTGGCCCACGTTTACGACATTCAACCCGCGCTGGAGTTTTTGTCTGCCACCGCCGACGATCGCGGTGTCGCACTTACCATCGATTGGAAGCTGGATCTGGCCGCGCGCGAAGGCCTGCGCAGCATCACACATCGCCAGAGGCGAGTAGCATGCCGCGTGGAATCGCGCGATGGCGCGCTGCACATCGTGTCTCTCGATGGCGCTCTCGATACGCCCGGCTTTTTCTCGCCGCCCGATGTGGACGGCGCCTGGGACCTCCTGCAATCCGCCGCCCACGCGCTCAGCCAGCCGGGTTCTCCGGCCGTCGGCTTCCTGGCCTCGTTCGATGCCAAACTCCCCGGTTACGAGGCGCTGCGCAACGGCGCGGAGGCGCTCACCGCCCAAGGCGAAGTCGACTCAACCATCGGCCTGACTACCGACGAAGGCACCGACACCGCACGCACGCTCGAAGTCGATTGGACCCTCGAAGTCGTCGACGTCAATACCGGCCTCCGCATCCTGCAGCGCGAATCCGATCTCACCTGCAAAGTCGAGCGTAGAGGCAAACGCTGGCTGATCGTCTCTATCGCCCCGCTGGAGTTCTTTACGAGGTAGCGGCGCGAGGCAAAGAACCTGACGCTGCGACGATTACGCCCCGTCCGTCACCGGGTTTTGCAGCTTTCCGCCGCCGCCTTGCGCGCCATCCTCAAGCGCGCCGCCGAAGCCGGTTACCACCGCCTGTCGGTAGATGGCGACACCTCCGCCAACGACACGCTCGTGCTGCTTGCTAACGGCGCTTCCGGCGTCCGTCCCGAAGCCAAGGAACTTGCCCGCGTGGAAGAGAAAATCATCGGCGTCTTCCAGCACCTGGCGCAAGCCATCGCGCGCGATGGCGAAGGTGCCCAAAAGTTCGTCACCATTGAAGTCGCCGGCGCGCCCAGTGACGATGCCGCCGCGCGCCTGGCCCGCGCCATCGCCAATTCGCCGCTGGTCAAAACCGCCATCGCCGGCTCCGACCCCAACTGGGGACGGTTTTCTGCGCATTGATCGTCTATTCGCAAAAACACCGGCGGCAAGACCGCCAGCGTTACAGGAAACGCGGGGCCGTGGCCGTAGCGCCGGCGGTCTTGCCGCCGGTGTTTTTGCCCCACTTTCCACTCATTCTTCCCGCAGCGCGGACACCGGATCGATCTCAGTGGCGCGCCGCGCCGGCAGGTAACAGGCCAGCATCGCCAGGCTGGCCAGAACCAGCGGCGCGCCAATAAAGAAAAGTGCATCGTCGGCGGGCTTCGAGAAGCTCCGCGCCAACACATCGCTGAAAGCCGCGAGGGCGCGCCACAGGGCAAATCCGCCGCCAAGCCCAAGCGCCGAGCCCACCACGACCAGCGCCGTCCCTTCTCTCAGCACCAGCCCCCGCACCTGAAGGCTGCTGGCGCCGAGCGCCATGCGGATGCCAATCTCTTTGCGACGGCGGACCACCGCGTAAGCCGTGACTCCGCCCAATCCGATTGAGGCAAGCAGCAAGGCGAAAAGGCCGAGGATTACGTAGATTGCGGAATCCCACTCGATGAATGCGTTCATCCGATCGAGATCCTCCCGCATGGTGTGGACGTCGAAAACCGTGAGATCGGGATGGAGCGACGCCAGTTCCCGCCGCACGGCCGACAGCGTGTCCCGGCCCAGCGTGCCGCGCACCAGGATAGTAGAGCGCTGCGCCGGATTCTCGCGAAACGCCGTCGTTGTAAGAGGCACAAACACCGTCGCCACGGTCTTGGCCGTCAGAAATCCGGGCGGCACATCGCGCGTCAGGCCAACCACCGTGTAGTTCAGTTCGCCCTCGCGAATCGGGCGGCCGATCGGGTCCTCGCCGCCGAACAACTCCCGCGCGGCGGTCTGATTGACGATAGCCGGAATGCCCGTTTTCGCTGGCAGTTCGTCCGATTGCTGGTCCCGCCGATCGAACTCGCGGCCGGCTAATAGAGGTGAGCCCAGCGTGGCGAAGTAGCTGGCCCCGATGCGCTCGCGGAAGGCGGATTGCAGCACCTGGCCGCTTTTCCGGTCGCCCGAGGGAGCCGAAACGCGGGTGTTGGCCCGGACCCCGGCCAGGCTGGCGAACGGTTCGCTGTCGGTCAGAGCCGCGGAGCGCACTCCATTGACGCGCGACAACTCGTCCGGCAGCCCGGTAAGCAGCGCCGCTGTGGCCTCGGCGGTATAACCGTCGCGCACCGGGTCCAGGGAAATGAGGTTGAGATGGGCGGTCTCGAAACCAGGGTCGAGGCCCTCCGTATGCAAGAAGCCCGCGACGACATACCAGGTGACCAGCAGAAGCATCAACGATGCCGCCATCTGGCCCACCACGAAGAGATTACGCAAACCGAAGCGGCGATAGCCGCGCAGCGGCGATAGCGCGCCCTCCTTCAAGGTCAGACCAATATCGGCGCGCACCGAAGCTAGCGCCGGCGTCAGGCCGAATACTATGCCCGCCGCGAGCGCAATCGCCAGCGTGATTGCGAGCACGTGGAGATCGGGTCGACAATTAAGTGCCATCGGCGTGGGAGAAGGCACCGACACGGACGAGATCGCGTCCGCCAACCCGTAAGCCAGCACGATGCCTGCGAGGCCGCCGGCGAACGAGAGCATCACGCTTTCGGTCAGGAATTGGCGCACCAGGCGCGGCCGGCTGGCGCCCACCGAAAG
>Ga0187862_10006993_pt1 | contig 10158 bp, 6 predicted proteins | sample June2016WEW_10_1_FD_133003 | JGI IMG/M metagenome (GOLD analysis project Ga0187862, IMG submission 133003) | Peatland microbial communities from SPRUCE experiment site at the Marcell Experimental Forest, Minnesota, USA - June2016WEW_10_150 | ecosystem: Environmental > Terrestrial > Soil >... | reverse complement strand
TCCGCAACTCTGGGTGCCACCGCTCAGTTCGAGGGAACCATCATCGCCGTTGCCAGCGACACACTGAACACCGGTGCATCCGACAATTGCGGCAGGATTATCGCGCTTAATGGCGCGGTAACCTTAGATGACAACTTTATCGACAATTGTGCTGCCACCACGACGACTAGCACGACTACCACTGGTACGACTCCTGAGCCCAGCAGCATCTTTCTGTTCGGTTCTGGCATCCTTGGCTTGGCTGGCTTCGTGCGCCGCAAGCTGTTCTAATTCACCCGGCCCACCACGAACTATTGCCTGGTGGGCCGCTGTTTTCTGGTAGCCTTCCGGCGTTATGGCTACGCTCAAAGGCTGGTTCAGCTTTAGTGTTCAGCTTCCTGCTGCAAAAAGCTGGGCTGAAATCCCGCCATCATTGCCGCCGCCTGCCGCCTCATCGACGCACATTTTGGCCACTACCCCGCTCGCCGGTTGCTAGGTTTCCTTTACCTTTGCGTGCTAGAATTTCTTTCCCGCCCAGGTTGCTCCCCCTGAGTCAAACAAATGGCGCCCACGTTCAGGTATCGGTACGTCGATTTCGGGACGGTGTTCACTGGCGATCCTCGCCTTAGAGACGCCGGCGACGCGGCGCAATCTCCAGGGACGCTGTTTGCCAATGAACTGGCGACCGACGTCGGCGGCACTTGCTGGGGAAGCAACGGACCCCTGGCTATCATCGATCATCACTTCCCCGGCGATGGTCAGTTCCCTTCGGCCTCAGCCGCAGTGCTGCACAAGGCACAAGTCATTCGCGACAGATTTGCGCGGCAGGAATCCGACGTTCTATGGCTGGTCACGCACAAGTCTCCCGACTTCGATGCGTTTTGCTCGATGTATCTGGCGCGCTGGATCATCGAGTCCCCGAACGCCGTCACCGATTGGCAGGCCTATGGCTTGCATCCCGATGGCTGGCTTGACCTGTCAGATCGAAACGCGAAAAGGATCGACTGGTTCAATCCCGATCTCAGCCGAGTACCGCCCGAACATCGTTGGCCGCTACTGCTCGCCAGTTTTGCTTCAGCGCTGGACAGCCGTCGCCGCATCTCCTGTCCACGGCAGCGTGCGCTGCACTCCATTCTCTGGGCTGCGCTGAAACGCGGTCGCGACTACCTGAACGAGACCAGTGGTGCCATGGAATTCTTCGACGAGGTCAGGGCGTCTCTAGTGCAAAACAACCTCAATCCCATTTTCGATTCCGTTCTGGAAGGCGGCGCCGTCTTCGCTCCTGAACTCGCCATGCTGGATCGCGAGTCCCAAGCCTACGAGCGCGACCTTCGCCGCGCCCGCAAGTCAATCGTCTACTTGCCACAGTCGGAGGCGCCTTCCCCGAAGTTCTTCAAGAGTCCCAAGCAAGTTGCCCTGCTGCAAGAGCTGGACAGATCGGCGGAGGTGAATGCGGAGCATCTCCTGCTGGCCGATACCTTCCGCATCCCCACCAGCGGCATTTATCTGCGCGATCCGGAATGCCTGTTGTTCCAGGAGTGGGCTCGGCTCGACGTGGAGAACTCCCAGCTCGGCGCGGGTTTTGAGTTCACCGCAATCGCCGCTTCCGACGGTCGCCCCACCGGAAGTCGCAACCTGACCGACTACGTTTTCTCTATTGATCCCGAGCGGGCCAGTGGGCGGCATCTCTACACCGTGTGGTCGCGCCTGCAGACCAAGGAGGTGGAGGCGTTGCGGGGGCAAGAGCAGCGATCGGATACGCCTGTGGCCTTCTATATCGCACCCGGCGGGGACCAGCGCGCGGCGATGGGAACCCTCCTTGCCCACCCCTGGGTCGGCGGACCGAACAGCTCCGGTACCGTGGTCCGCACCCCAAACCACGGAACCGTGATCGGGCCACCGGGCGCGCGCAGCGATTTGCGCGACGACGCCATCGGCGAAGAGGTTCGTACCGAACTTGAGAACCCCATCTATTCCGCGGAGTCCCTGGTCGCCGGACCGCCGGTCACGGTTGTCGATTTCTCCGCGTCAAGAAATTATCCGAACGATCCGTCACGAAAGTTCGATCTCAACGCTCCGCTGCAAATTCCCCCGCCTCAAGAGAGCTACTTTCGTTTTGCCTCAATCCGTCTGCGGGGGGACGTCCCAATCATTTCCGGAGACGATTCCGGCCGAAGCCTGGCTGAGCAAGTCGGCGAGACGCTGTGGCAGGTGCTCTATCCCGAACAGCCAGGCTCAAAGCCGCCCGACTTCACGGAGCGTCATCTGGTTGTGGCGTCGGATTGCGTCGGAGTTTGGGGAGATCGCGGCATTGCGGTAGCAGAGAAATGTTTTTTCGGCGCCGGCGCGGATTCGTCTGCCAACCGTCAAACGCTGGCGCTACGCGATGATTTCGCCGCCATCGTGTCTCTAGCTCGCGATATCGACCAACTGACCGCGGATGGAGAGTTCCTCGGCCGCGCTTCCGGAACCTCGAAACTCGCTGATCAACCATCCGCAGAGAACGACGACGCCGGCGCCCTGCAGGCGATCGGCACCCGCGGCGAGGAGTTGACTCGCCACGCCGCACAGGTCCAGCACACTCTCACCTTGCCGGATCGCGATCTCCTCCGCCGCTTCTCGGAAGCGACGGGTTTTGCCCAATTTCTCGCGACCTTGCGCGATCTGAATCACAACGTAGCTGAACGTCTGCGCCACCGGCAACTGGCTGAGCAGGCAAAGCTCAGGGAAGAGCGTGACGCCGTGATCGCGAAACTCCGGAGCAGCTTGGAGTGGCTGGAAGTTTTCATCGTCGGATTCCTGGCGATCGAGATCATCGAGGCAATCGCCCGGCACGCCAACCTCGGGAACACGTTGGAAGATATCTTGCTCTTGCTAGGCGGCCCGGTAGCTGCCGGCCTTACCGCATGGATGGTGAAGCCCTGGAAGCGCAAGCCCGATGCCCCAGGCGAGTCGACTCAGGGGCCGGCATGGATTCTGATTGCTGTAATCGCGGCTTGCGTTGCCGCCTGGCTGGCCGGACTCCTCCACATTTTGGCGAAATAGAACTCGTCTGGCGGGCCCACCCCACCCGATCTGCACGACGGATTGTGCACTTAGCGATTTCTTCCGCTTCGCCTCTTATGCGCTCCCGCATTCCCTGATAAAATCATTAAAATCCACTCCCCGGAGTTCGAATGCAGGCAATCCTTGCGCTGGAAGATGGACGGATCTTCCGCGGCAAAGGCTACGGAGCAAAAGGTGAATGTTACGGGGAAGTTGTTTTTAACACCTCCATCACCGGATACCAGGAAATTTTCACCGACCCCTCCTACGCCGGCCAGATCGTAGTCCTCACCAATCCTGAAATCGGCAATTACGGCACCAACTCCGACGACAACGAATCCACGCGTCCTTACATCGAGGGCCTGATCGTGCGCGAGTTCTCGCGGGTCAGCTCCAACTGGCGCTCGCAGGAGGTCGCGGAAGAATATCTGGAGCGCTACAAGGTTCCCGTGCTCGCCGAAATCGACACGCGCGCGCTCGTGCGTCATCTGCGCGACCACGGCGTCATGCGCGGCGTCATCTCCATGCTGGAGACCGACACCGACAAACTGATCGCCAAGGCGCGATCCATTCCGAAGATGGACGGCACCGATCTCGCCAAAGAAGTCACCACACGCAGTGTCTATCAGTGGGACGAAGGCGTGCGCTCGCACGAACCGACGGAAGTCGTCGGCGTGAAAGATGCGCCGCCGAAGCACCACGTCGTCGCCTACGACTACGGCATTAAGCACAACATCCTTCGCCGCCTGGTGGGCGAGTGTTGCAGCGTGACCGTTGTGCCGGCCACGACCACCGCCGAAGATGTGCTCGCGCTCAAGCCCGACGGAGTTTTTCTGTCGAACGGCCCGGGCGATCCTGAGCCGGTAACCTACGCGCAGGAAAGCATTCGCAAGATGATGGGCCGCGTTCCGATCTTTGGCATCTGCCTCGGACACCAGTTGGTCGGCCTCGCGCTGGGCGGTAAGACGTACAAGCTGAAGTTTGGCCATCATGGCGGCAATCATCCGGTGAAGCAGCTGGCGAGCGGCAAAATCGAGATCACCGCACACAATCACAACTTCGCCGTCGACCCCGACTCGCTGAAGCAGAGCGAGGTTGACCTGACTCACATCGATCTGAACGACAACACGCTAGAAGGCCTGCGACACCGCTCGCTGCCGCTGTTCAGCGTGCAATACCACCCCGAAGCCTCGCCCGGCCCGCACGACTCGCACTACCTGTTCAAGGACTTTGTGAAGATGATGGAGGAGTGGAAGAAGTGAGCCAGCCGAATGCGCTCTCGGTTATTTCTTCTGCGGCAGGATGCCTGACCTTTTCGAATTGTCATCACGAGGAGGCCTTCAGGCCGACGAAGGATCTGCTTTTGAAGGGCCGCGCCTTTACGCGCGCCGTAACTTGGATGCTTAAACGTCGCAACAGTATTGAATTGTCATCACGAGCGCAGCGAGGGATCTGCTGTTTGCCGGGAGTGGAGAAAAGCAGATGCCTCGCTTCGCTCGTCATGACAATCCTTCTCAGAGCAGGCAAGTTATGAATCGCGAGTGGCGCTTCTGGGTATACATCATGGCCAGCAAGTCCCGGCGCATTTATACCGGCGTAACAAACGACATTGAGCGCCACGTGCTTGAACATAAGCACGGTGAAATCGGGGGATTCACTCAACGGTACCGCATCAATCGTCTGGTGTATCGCGAGCGCTTTCACTATATCGACAATGCAATCGCGCGGGAGAAGGAAATCAAAAGCTGGGATCGCGGGAAGAGAGTTGCTTTGATTGAGAGCGTCAATCCGACTTGGGAGGACTTGTCCTTGGAGTGGGGAAAACCGGTCGAACTACTGCATTCTTCCGGCGCCGACGAGAAGCAGATCCCTCGCGGGCTAAACCCCGCTCGTGATGACAATTCAAATCCACTGGACATTGTCTCTGAAGCCCTTTTTGACAAGAAACACTTGGTGACCAAGACCTAACCCATGCCACGCCGCAACGACATCGCGAAAGTGCTTATCATCGGTTCCGGGCCCATCGTCATTGGCCAGTCGGCGGAGTTCGACTACTCCGGCGCGCAGGCCTGCAAGGCGCTCAAGTCCGAAGGCTATGAAGTAGTGCTGGCCAACTCCAACCCGGCCACCATCATGACCGATCCGGAGATGGCCGACCGCACCTACATCGAGCCGCTCACCCGCACGTACCTCGAAGAGATCATCCGCGTCGAAGCCGAGATGCTGGCCGCCAACGGAACCCCCGGCGTCTTTGCTCTGCTTCCGACTGTGGGCGGACAAACGGCTCTGAACCTCGCGGTCGAGCTGGCCGACGGCGGCGTGCTCGAGAAATACAACGTGCAACTCATCGGCGCGCAGCTTGGCGCCATCAAGAAGGCGGAAGACCGCCTGCTCTTCAAAGACGCGATGACTGCCATCGGCCTCGATGTGCCCAAATCATCACTCGTCAACAACCTGAAAGACGGCATCGACTTCAGCAGCAAGATCGGCTTCCCCGTCATCCTGCGGCCGTCGTTCACCCTCGGCGGCACGGGCGGCGGCATCGCCTACAACCGCGACGAACTGTTGGAACTGCTGGCGCGCGGCCTCGATCTCTCGCCCGTTCACGAAGTGCTGCTGGAAGAATCGGTGCTCGGCTGGAAAGAGTACGAGCTGGAAGTGATGCGCGATCTCGCCGACAACGTCATCATCATCTGCTCCATCGAAAACTTCGATCCCATGGGAACGCACACCGGCGACTCCATCACTGTCGCACCCGCACAGACGCTCACCGATCGCGAATATCAGGCCATGCGCGATGCGGCCATCGCCGTGATCCGCGAGATTGGCGTCGAGACCGGCGGTTCGAACATTCAGTTTGCCGTCGATCCGCACAACGGGCGCATGGTGGTCATCGAGATGAACCCGCGCGTCTCGCGCTCGTCGGCGCTGGCCTCGAAGGCAACCGGCTTCCCCATCGCGAAGATCGCCGCTAAGCTCGCCGTCGGCTACACCCTCGACGAGATCACCAACGACATCACGCGCAAAACGCCCGCCTGCTTCGAGCCAACGCTCGACTATGTCGTCGTCAAAATTCCCAAGTGGCAGTTCGAGAAATTTCCCGGCGCCGATGAGTCGCTCGGCCCGCAGATGAAGGCGGTCGGCGAAGTGATGGCTATCGGCCGCACCTTCAAGCAGGCGCTGCTGAAGGCCGTGCGCTCGCTGGAGACGGGCAAGCGCGTCGACGCCGACGAGATTGAGCCGCGCATCCTGACCAAGCGCCTGGTTACTCCGCACCCCGAACGGCTGCAGTACATTCGCTACGCGCTCTCACAGGAGATGAGCGTCCGCGAGATCGCGCAGATGACCAACATCGATCCCTGGTTCCTGCATCAGCTCAAAGAGATTTCCGATGTACAGTCCAAGCTGGGCACCGAGCCCATCGACGCCGAGCGCCTGCGCGAGATCAAGCGCATGGGCTTCTCCGACGCGCGCCTGGGTGAAGCGCTGAACATGAAGAATGGCCGCGCTGCCGCCGAAAAAATCCGTCAACTGCGCCTGGAACACAACGTTCGCCCGGTCTTCAAGCGCGTCGACACCTGCGCCGCCGAGTTCGAAAGCTACACGCCGTACCTCTATTCGACCTACGAAGAAGAGGACGAGGCAACGCCCACTGATCGCAAGAAAGTTATCATCCTGGGAAGTGGGCCCAATCGCATCGGCCAGGGCATTGAGTTCGACTACTGCTGCTGCCATGCGGCTTTCGCGCTGCGCGAAGACGGTTACGAGACGATCATGATCAATTGCAATCCCGAGACCGTCTCCACCGACTACGACACCAGCGACCGTCTCTACTTTGAGCCTCTAACCTACGAAGACGTGATGGCTGTCTACGAGCACGAAGCGTCAGGCGGTGCGCCGGTGGGCGTCATCGTGCAATTCGGCGGGCAGACGCCGCTCAACCTGGCGCTGCCGCTGAAGGCCGCAGGCGTTCCCATCATCGGCACCTCGCCGGAAAACATCGACCTCGCCGAAGACCGCCGTCGCTTTGGCAAGCTGCTGGAAGAGCTCTCGATTCCGCAGCCGCGCGGCGCAACCGCAGCCACCGTGGAAGAAGCCATTGCGAATGCGAACCGCATCTCGTATCCGGTGCTGGTGCGGCCCTCATACGTGCTCGGCGGGCGCGCCATGGTGCTCGCCTACGATGACGACTCGCTCGTCCAGTACATGAAGGAAGCAGTCGAGTACTCGCAGGAGCGGCCGGTGCTGATCGATCACTTCCTCGAGTCGGCAACTGAGATCGATGTCGATGCCATCTCCGACGGCGAGGACGTCGTCATCGGCGGCATCATGCAGCACATTGAAGAAGCCGGCATTCACTCCGGCGACTCGTCCTGCGTGTTGCCCGCAGTCGACATTCCCAAGCACTTGCTCAACACCATCCGCCAGTACACGTTCCAACTTGCCCGTGCGCTCAAGGTCATTGGCCTGATGAACGTGCAATACGCGATCCAGCGCAACCGCGTGTATGTCATTGAGGTCAACCCGCGCGCCTCGCGTACCGTGCCCTACGTCTCGAAGGCGACGGGCGTGCCGCTGGCCAAGATCGCCGCGCGCCTCATGACCGGCCGCAAGCTGCGCGAGTTTCTGCCGGAGAACATCGAGCGCCAAAGTGATCTCGACACCGGCAACTTTTATTTCGTGAAGTCACCTGTCTTCCCGTGGGGGAAATTTCCTGGCGTCGACACCGTGCTCGGGCCGGAGATGAAGTCCACCGGCGAAGTAATGGGCGTGGCCGACAACTTCGGCGAGGCCTTCGCCAAGGCGCAAACCGCCGCCGGACAGACGCTGCCGACCACGGGCACGGTCTTCATGAGCGGCAACGATCGCGACAAACCCTTCATGCCGGAGCTGGCGCGGCGCTTCGTTGAACTGGGTTTCAGCATCGTTGCGACACACGGCACGGCTCGCGTGCTGGAGCACGCAGGCCTGCGCGTCGAGCGAGTCTACAAAGTGAAAGAAGGCCGCCCGAACGTCGTCGACCTCATCAAAGGCGAGCGCATTCAGCTCATCATCAACACCCCGCACGGCGTCGAGCCATGGTTCGACGAGAAGGCGATCCGCCGCGCTGCCGTGATGGCGCGCATTCCGACCATCACGACGCTCTCAGCCGCGCGTGCCGCCTGCGAGGGCATCGCCGCATTACAGCGCGGCGAAGCCAAGGTCTACGCGCTACAGCAACTGCATGCCGAGCGAGTCGCGGCGGCGAAGTGAGAGGGAAGCCGCTGGCAACGGCTAGACGATCTCCTCCTTTTACTGCATGCTTCCAAATTCCTCCGGCAACTCGTCCCCATCGCTTGCCGGAACTCCTAGTTCGATCAATCCGAATGTGTTTGGAGCCGTTTTCGTGAAGACCTTACCCTGACGCGCGTAGCCTGAGAGGGTTCCGGCGAGAGATACGCGATGCTTCTTATCCTGCGGCTTGCCTATCGCTTTGAGGATGTCGGCAATCGGCATTGGCGCCCCCGCGGTCTTGATCGCATCCCTCGTCTTCGCGAGGCTGCTGTCAGGCCGCAGGACGTGCTCAACTGTGGAATTCACATCACGGGGAAGCAATTTCATTGAATCTTCGAGACCTTGAATGTAGGCCTTTGCCTCTCGAATGCGAAGTTCCAGCTCTGCAACTTCCTGCAGCTTCTTATTGATAAGCTTCTGAAAATTCTCTCGAAGTCCCATAGTTTCACCGATCCTTGAGCAATATACATAGATGGGAATTAAAAAGCAATGATTGGAAATAATGCAGGTGGAATTTCCCAATCCCTGTTATAATCCGGGCTTGAAAGGAGCGCGTTGCATGGAACCTCTGGATTTCGTGATGCGTGCGTTAGATCAGAAAAAACGAACTGCGCCAAACGGGGAAGGCTATTGGATGGGTCGGGATATCCAAGTGATTCTCGGCTATGCCGAATGGCGCAACTTTTTCGCGACAGTAATCAAGAAAGCAAGAACGGCCTGTGACGGCTCGGGTGTGCCGTCTTCGTATCACTTTGTTGAAACCAGCAAGGTGATCAGCGCCGGAAAGGGTGCAGAGTTAGAAAGAGCCGACTGCTATCTAACGAGATACGCGTGTTATCTCATTGCAATGAATGGGGATTCTAGCAAGGCGGAAGTGGCGACAGCGCAGACGTATTTCGCAGTGCAGACAAGGCGGCAAGAGTTGAACGACCAAGAGAAACGTGTTGCGCTGCGCGAAAGAGTGCGAGTGAGCAATAAAATCTTGGCGGGCACTGCGAGCGAAGCAGGCGTTACTCGCTTCGCTTTGTTTAACGATGCTGGCTATCGCGGCCTTTACGGAATGGGACTCGCAGACATAAAACGAAGGAAAAGGATTTCTCCAAAGGAATACCTGCTCGACCGCGCCGGTCGGGCAGAACTGGCCGCTAATGAATTCAGAATTACGCAAACTCAGCAGAAGCTCGAACGCGAACGTATCCAAGGGGAACGTGCCGCTATGCAGACCCATCAAAAAGTCGGCGAAGAAGTGCGAGCAAGATAAGCAGGATTGGTGGAGTGCCTCCCGAGGACTTGCCACCTGAAGAGCCAATACAGAAGCTACGGAAGCAACTGGCGAAGAGCGGAAGAACTCGCAGTCTGCCGCTAAAGGCCGGAGACGAAGAATAAGCGTGGCTCAATTAGGCTTGGACTTGCTCCGCGATCTGCCGGCCCCTGGTTCTTGTCTTATGGCGGAAATCTGGCCCAAACAATCCAGGCCGCGCGGGATATGATCGGTCAGAACATCCCCCAGCGTTCCCGCTTCAACCTGTCTTGAAACAAATCGACCCGGCCTCTCTTGTGTTTGCGAAACCGCCTTACTTCGCCCCGACGGCCTTCACTCGCTTGCTCAGGCGGGACTTGTAGCGGCTGGCGGTGTTCTTGTGGAGAACGCCCTTCTGCACGCCTTTATCCACCACGGAAACGGTGGCGCGATAGGCGCTCTGGGCAGCTTCCTTGTCGCCCTTGGCAATGGCTTCTTTAAGGGAACGCAGCGCTCCGCGCAGGCGCGACTTGTTGGCGCGGTTGGTGGTTGTCTTGGTCTCGGTTTGACGCGCACGCTTGAGCGCCGAAAAATGGTCTGCCATACTTTGCTGTAATCCT
>Ga0187862_10006969_pt1 | contig 10184 bp, 8 predicted proteins | sample June2016WEW_10_1_FD_133003 | JGI IMG/M metagenome (GOLD analysis project Ga0187862, IMG submission 133003) | Peatland microbial communities from SPRUCE experiment site at the Marcell Experimental Forest, Minnesota, USA - June2016WEW_10_150 | ecosystem: Environmental > Terrestrial > Soil >... | reverse complement strand
TTCCTGCTGTACGGACTAACAAACATTGTCGCACTAATCGCCTTCACTAAAGAACGAGCTTCAATACTGAAACGTAGAGTAATTCCGATCGCAGGCTTCGCTGCTAACGCAGTCATGATGGCCACTATTGTTTACCTAAGCTTTGCAGGCGGAGGGGCTTCAGCATCAGAAGGAATCTTTGCTATAGTCGGCACTGCAATTTGGTTGGGAATAGGGTTAATCTATTTCCGGTTTAACTCAAAATCAAAGCCTTCCGGTTTGTTCCCGTTCCCAGGCAAAGATGAGGACGAGAGCGAGCCAACGAAAGCTGTCAAATCCAGAACCCTAATGTTCTGGAAAAAAGATTAAACCCCATTTTTCCCTTTTTTTATTATGTAAGAAGAACAACAATGCTCAGCATTTCCAGATTGTTGTTGTTCTTCTAAAAAAAGCATTCTTGAATAGAGATAGTGGAGACGCATTCGTATAGGAAATCGGCTTTTCACGCCCGACTTTCATTACAGCTATTACAAACCGCTATTGACTATTTTAGACTCAACCTACAATCAATCCAAAACCTATTTCAAAAGAGCAAAACAAAACACAAAAAATGTCAGCTTACAAATTAGGGGTGCACTCTGTTCCACTGTTTGCTTATTTTTTCCTTAAAATTCTTTTTCGAAAAATGCTGTGCGGTTGTCCTCGAGAGTCCAGAATAACTTGTTCTTCAACGTCTCGTTTAGTCTCTTTGTTAACTTTCTTCAATTGTAACACCAATTCAAGTTTAGCAATCAAGACATTAAAACAAATATAAACATAGTTGATATTTGTTCATAACTTTTAAGAGAAATAAAACTTATTTTCAATAAAAACACTAAACCCTAAACACATCTCAATTTTCTTCGAAACAACAAATCCAAATGCTAAAAGCGACCGAGCAACAACCCGATCGAAAAGCTCAACAGCGGAGCCAGCACCCAGCTTAACACAATAATAAGAAACGGCTTAGCAGAAACGAGCTTGGACTTGTAAGATATCCCTGCACCGAAAACCGACGCGGAAAGCGCCTGTGTGTTAGACAGCGGAATTTTCAGTAAGGTAGCGGCCTCTACAAGAACCGTGGAAGTCAAAAGAGACACCGTCGCATTCGGGTACCGCATTAAAAAAAGCTCCTCTGAAACCCTACGAATCTCACCGGCACTCAAAAAGAAAACGCCGATGAAAATTGCAATCACAGCTACTAAAACTAAAGGTAATGAAAACCCGCCTGTGGCGACTATTAAGCCAAGGGTGTTTGCTCCCAACACATACGAAGTAGAAAGCGCCAGTGCTATAAGGATAATCTTGTAGATCTGCAGTCTCCGCCAAAAATTCTTCGGTTTACTTCTATTGATGATTCGTAGCAGGTAAAACGAGAAGGCGATGGCAATCAGAGGAGCCACAACCCACATAAACGCAACTTCAGCCACATACGCACCGCTCCTAAAAGCGCCCTGTGCAACAGACAAGCCTGCAAGCATCCCGACGAGTGACATGCTAACAGACATTGGCGCCCTAATCAAGTCGGCGATAATAAAAATCAATGTGGCGACAAGCAAAGCTTCAGCTCGAAACTGAATAGCGCCGTTTGGCAACAGCAGATTGACTGTTTTTGTCATTCCTGCTCCTTGGGCAATAAGTCCCAGGGAAAAACCAGCGGCGCCAAGCAACATCCCGAACCGTTTACTTATTATTCTAGAGCCTACGGCGGGACCGACGCATGCAGACAGGTTGTTGCCTGCAACTAGCATAACGGCGACGAAAGTAAAGAGGACAACTGCTATGGAGAGCCAAATCATCAAGGTCACTTAAGGATTGACGTAACCACAGACACAATCAAAGAGGAAAAGTCTGAGCAGTCGTTTAAGATGTCTTCGCAGTTGTGTAGCATTTTTTCGTAGTGGTAAAATTCTAGGTAATTTAGTTGCGGTGTTATGGCGTACAGCCGATCGAACCCTTGGTCCTTGATGTCGTCTCCCTGCGCCTCTAAGGTTTGTATATCCTTATGTAGCGTGGAAATCTCTACCATATCCGAAGAGAGGAGCGCCTGCTTGAGCTTTGCAAGCGATTTTTCTACAAGTCCAAGCATGGTATCATAAACAGAATCCCAGTCGGCATGGTGCATTTCAAGCCCAGCGGAATATGCTATTGCCATTCTATCTAGCTCACGGCTAATGTGAAGACATGTGTGAACAACATCGCCGATTAACGCGGCGCATTTAAGCAGGCTGTCGATGACGTTGGGGCTTACTGCGCCTCCTGTGATGTCTTCGCTGACTTTGAAGCCAACTGCACTGGCTTTCTTCTGCAGCGTCTGGACTGCACGCATGGATTCAGTTAGCTGGCTATTCGTAGGAGCCATTTTGAACATTTTTCCCAGAAGCGCGTTAGCCTCAGTCGCTATGTCAACTATCTGGGATAGCTCGCCAAAAATATTTTTTTCGCCAACAACCAAGATACCCTTGAGACTCTTCAACTGAAACGCCACTCCCTCAAGACAATAAAAGCTTAAGCAATATTAAACTTTACAAATTTCGACAATCCCCAAAACGCGGCCTAAGGCTAAGGCAATAGGAGACCAGTAAAATCAGATTTAATGTTATATCACTTTGCTATATTCCTTCACGGCGTTGAGTGCCACCAGCGTGGTTGTTCTCTTGATGAATTTTTCAGTTAAGAGTTTCTTTAAGAATGCGTTTAGGGTAGGGTTGTCTTGGAACTTTGCGAAGACTACGGCGTCGTATTCCCCAGTTATGTCGTAAACGGAGAGTACGTTGCCTTCTTTGGCTATTTCGTCTTCAACTTCTCGAATATGCCCGCCTTCGATTTGGATCATGATTATGGCGGTCAGAGCGTACCCCATTTTTGCAGAGTCAACGATGGGAATGTATCCAAGTATTACTCCTTTCTGCTCAAGGGCTTGCAGGTGATTGCGGAGAATGTTTGGGGTTACCCCTACTTTTTGAGCTAACTTACGCAGGCTTAGACGTGAATCATCTTCCAGTGTGCGTATTATTTGCATATCGAGAGAGTCTGACATGTTTGTTGGGCTTTTTTTGGGTTTTAAGCCCAAATTTCTCACGCCCCGTTAGTTTGCTTGACGTTTGTTTAGTAAATCAAGGAATATATAAACATCACCGCACAGAAATTGAAACAATGTAAACATTGTTGGAGTTTCAAGGGTGCCAAATAGACAATCGATGTATGGACGTTTAACGAATGTACAATATTCGATGTAAACGTTTTTGCCAGGTTATACGACGAGACAGCGCACGATAGCGCAAAAAGCAATGGAAACAACGCTGTAACATTTATTTCTCTGTACAGAATAACTTAATAAATCCTAGCACCAAGTAGGATAAGCCATTAAATCTTAAGAAATGTTTTAACTCCTGATGAAACACATGGAAAAAAATAGTGTAGATGTAGTGTTGACTGCTGATAGGACTCTTATGAGCAATTATCACGGCAACCAGTTCTTAGGGTTCGGCACCTGCGCGCCATCAAACTTCATCCCAGATGTACTCTACAGCTACTTGTTTTTTCCGCCGGTTAAAACAAGCAAGGGGTTACCGACTTCTGCGCCATACGGCTTAAGAAAAATTGAAGCTCAACTTCTAAAAGAAGACTTAAACGTTCTAACAGTAAGCCCGCAGCATCTTAGAAAATACCTCAAAGACGTTAAAGTCATCGGCATCCACACAATGGACCCCTTCGGGTTCGGTCCAGCTTCAACCACCCTCGCCTCACTCTTCCAAAAAGAACCCTTCTTAGCAAGGCACTTCCACAGCCTAGTCACTAGCCCCATAATTCGAGAAGCAAAACGAAACGGAGCAAAAGTCATAGTCGGCGGACCCGGCGCTTGGCAGTTCCGCTACAGACCCCAACTTGTAGAGAAAAAAATCATTGACTGTGTAGTGGAAGGGGAAGCCGAAAATGTAATCGGGGAACTCTTTAAAGCCGCTTTACACGGAGAGGTACTTCCAAGTCACATTGAAGTTGTAGCTAAAGACGCCCCCAAATTGGAAGAAATACCCGACATCGTAAATCCGTCTGTTAATGGCTTGGTTGAGCTTGGACGGGGCTGTTGTAGGGGGTGCGAATTCTGCAACGTCACGTTAAGACCGCTACGTTGGTCTCCACTTGACAAGATCGTTCGGGAAATAGCGGTCAATGTTGAATCAGGCAAACAGAGGGTTATCTGTCTGCATTCCGAAGACGTCATGCTGTACGGTTCGCAGAACGCGGTGCCGGATGACGAAAAACTAATTAAGCTTCACGAAGCCGTGATGAGCAGAGTAAAAACGATCAGCTGGAGCCATTGTTCACTCGCCGCCGTAGCTTCAAAGCCTCAACTTGTAGCTAAACTCTCGGAAATCATACTTCAAAAGCAGGCGTGGTGGGGAGCCGAAATCGGGCTCGAAACAGGTTCAGCTCAGCTTGCTAAAAGAATTATGCCTGCCAAAGCTTTCCCGTTCAAAGCTGAAGAATGGCCAGAAGTAGCGCGCCAAGGCTTCGGAATAATGCACGACCACAAGCTTATTCCTGCAGCAACACTTATCGTTGGTCTTCCTGAGGAAACGGAGGCCGACATCATAAAGACGGTAGAGTTGCTGGATGATGTTAAAGACTGCAGAAGCCTCATTGTGCCGCTATTCTTTGTTCCGTTGGGCAGATTGAAAAACAAGGATTGGTTCAGGGAAGCTCAAGTCAATAAGCTACATGAGGAACTAATGTTTAAATGCGCAGAGCATTGTCTCCGCTGGGTAGACAACATACTGGATATATCTTTTATGGATAAAGGATATCGGGCTCCGCTCAAACAAGCCTACAAAGTTTTCGCAGGATTGATAAAACGGCAAATAAGGAACGTCGAAGTCACAGAGCTCCCACAAAAATGAGTTTCAAAATCTAAGTCTTTTTTTCAAAACTTTAATACTTCCTTCCAATTCAGTTTACGCTGAGGCGCAATATTTTGCAAAGCAATTCTGGAGAAAAAGTTGAAGACAAACGAAGCGTTAAAGTAATCAAAAATGGGTCATACCTAGTTGTTGGACCCATACCTCTATTCCCCATGACCATAGCGTGCGACGGAAAAGGAACCCCGATTAAATGGGCTATAGGGGACAAATTCACTACGCCGCAAAGTTACCTCTTGTGTCGATGTGGGCAATCAGGCAAAAAACCTTTCTGCGATAGCAGCCACGTGAAAGTCAAATTTGACGGAACGGAAGCCAATCAGAATGAGCCCTTCGAAAAAATGGCACAGGAAATCGACGGCCCCGAAGTGAAGCTTTATGATGCCGTGCCGCTTTGTGCTTCAGCTCGCTTTTGTCACAGGGGAGGAGACATTTGGGATGTGATCCATCGCACTGACATGCCCGAGGCAAAGAAAAACGTTGTTGAAAACAGTTCCGACTGCCCATCTGGCAGGCTTGTGGCTTACGACAAGAAAACAGGGTTGCGGATTGAGCCTGTATTGGACAAATCGATCGGCACCATCGAAGACCCGGCCATCGGAACAAGCGGGCCGCTTTGGGTTCGAGGTGGAATTCCAGTTTATTCTGCTGATGGGAAACTCTATGAGGTGCGAAACCGCGTGACTCTTTGCCGCTGTGGAAAATCTCAAAACAAACCGTTTTGTGACAGCAGCCATTACCCAGAAGAGGATAGGGAGGAGCAGAGGTGAAATGAATGGTAGATGACAGTTTTGAGCGGGATGTGAAATCTAAGGAGAAAGCGTATGTGCTTTTTTATGCTTCATGGTGCCATTTTTCACAAGCGTTCTTGCCGATTTTCAAAGAGTATGCTAAACAACACCCCGATGAATGCATAAGCGTTTTAATTGATGATAAGCCGGACGTATGTGACAAATACCAAATTGACTACTACCCGACGGTGCTGCTTTTCAAAAAAGGTAAAGTAGACAAGCGTCTTGACGCTGAGCCAGGGGAAGGGTTGACAAAGAAGCAGCTAATGCAGCTCACGCAGAGCAAATAGGCCGCCTCTTAGGCTGAAACACATCTCAAATATTTTTTCGCTCTTTTTGAATGTCAATGGAAAAAACCATATATCCCATGGCAATCCATCAGAAGCAAAGTGACTTAATGTATAGGACTGGCGTTGCGAATCTGCCGCTTCACGGCGGAAAAGCTCCTTCTTGGCTTACAGTGCGAATGCGAAAATTGGCCAAGGAAATAGCAAACATTATGATTGAAGAATATGGCACAGCAACCTTTATTGAACGATTATCTGACCCATACTGGTTTCAAGCGTTTGGCTGCGTCTTAGCCTACGATTGGCATAGCAGTGGAGTAACCACAGTCGTCACAGGCATCCTAAAAACGGCGCTTACGCCTGAAGAGCACGGAATCGCGGTTTGCGGTGGCAAGGGCAAAACATCCAGGAAAACGCCGAGCGACATCGCTTCAGCGGGGAAAAAGTTCGGTTTTTCCGAAGAAACCATCAAAACCTTGACTTACAGTAGCAAAATGGCTGCGAAAATTGACAACACTGCCATCCAAGCGGGTTACCAGCTGTATCACCATGCTTTTCTTGTCACTCGCGATGAGAAGTGGGCGGTAATCCAGCAGGGCATGAGCGAGCAAGACCGTTCGGCAAGGCGTTATCATTGGCTATCCGACAAAGTTACCGATTTTGTTGTTGAACCTGAAAACGCCGTAGTTGGCGACATAAAACGGGAAAGAGCGCTGAATATGGTGGCGAAAGAAAGTGAAGCTTCTCGCAAAGCATCCGTCGATTTGGTCAAGGAGCCTACACGTAAACTTATGAATCTCATTCAATGCGCGGCAAAACCGTTAAACCAATCGTCCCTGCAAAAGTGGATGCCGCAGACCAACGACCCATGGCTTCAAACCCTAAGTAGCCTCAACATGCCTCGAAACATAAACTGGGACACACTGAACCGCGTCTACGAGTTCCAACCCAAAAACTACGAGGAACTTTTAAGCTTGAAAGGGGTAGGACCAGCCACCGTTCGAGGCTTAGCCCTTGTATCCGAGTTGGTTTACGGCGAAAAGCCAAGTTGGGAAGACCCAGTCAAATTCAGCTTCGCTTACGGAGGCAAAGACGGCGTCCCCTTCCCAGTAGACCGCAAAGCAATGGACGAATCAATTCAAATCCTTAGGCAATCCGTGCAGGAAGCAAAAATCGGCGAGAAGGAAAAACTGCAGTCACTTCAAAGGCTAAGACGGTTCGTTCCCGAAAACACAAATTCATAAGAGTGAACCTTCCTGCAAAAACGAATAACTTTTATTGTTGCGGGTTCACTTATTTGCTTCGACTAGACCACGGTGGGGTCGTAGTCCAGCCAGGCTAAGACGGCGGGCTCCAGAAAGCAAGCAAAGGGTTTGCTGACCGAAAGGGATGACGAATCTCTGGAGCGGTCTTAGAGAAACCCGCAAAGATGAACATAGCGTCGTCTTGGGTAAAGGTCGTCGGTTCAAATCCGGCCGGCCCCACCAAATTATCATAAAACAAGCTAATTCATACTTAATGCGTTGGCGTTAAGCAGATTTAATTAATCTTATTTTGTCTGGGAACAATTCTAAGTTGGAAACGTAATCTGACCTTTCTTCCTTTTTCCGTAAGTCCATAACCAACTAGCAGTTCCGATCGGTACACAGACAGAGAGAGAGACGGAGGGGGGTCCCATAATACCCATTTGTCCTAAACAGCGTAGCTTTGTTTGAAAGATTGGCAGCATTTGGAAAGAGCTCTTGACTGTTCTCTACTTTGTGATGCTTCATTGCGTTCTGTCAATTTTTTGGATGTCGTTTTGTGTTGGACTTACAGGTCTCACTGCTGGATATGCTTTGAACAAAAAGTCCCGAGCGATGTAAACTTCACCAATAGACATTGGACGTAAAAAGAATTCAATCATTAATTGGAAGAGTCTATTCTTCTAAAAGAACACGTTAGAAAGCTTCTTGACCGAGTTTCGAATTAGGGTTATCCTATCTGCGGTTTAATAAAAATAGCTATCTTCTGGGTATTTTCTTTCTTGAAATAGTCTTCGTTTTCGTTCGAGAATATTTTTATCTGGCAGATGTGAGACTGATTGTCAGGGAAACGGCAGTTATCAACTGATTGCGACAACCAAGGCTCATGGCACATAGCGTAACGGAAGTGCACTATAGGACGGATAACAATCTAAAAAAGGCGCTGATAATAGCACTCTTATCGAGAGTTGTAATAGGCGTTCTAATCCAACATTGGTACAGCGCATTCACATATGGCACCAACGGGATACTGTCCATCAACGAAATCTACGCTAGAGAACCGTTCATATCTGAATATACAACCAAATACACCGGTCTTTTTGTCAGATGGGACTCAGAATGGTACATTTACATAGCTCAACATGGATATCCGACATCAATTCCAGTAAGCGGAAAGTGGGCGTTTTCCCCGCTTTACCCCCTCCTATCCGATGGACTCTCAAAAGCAGTCCTATCTTCGAGGCCGATCTCGCTGTTACCTTTCGTGTCTGCTCCAAATCAGATGCAGTCCTCAATCATTCTGTCTGGATTAGTTATCACTAACTTGGCATTCTTCGCAAGTGTTTACTACCTCTACAAACTTACCCTAAAACTGTTCAAATCCTCACAAACAGCCTTGGTTTCCACGGTGTTCTATTGTTTCTTTTTTGGCGGCGTCTATTTGTCAGCATTTTATCCTGAAGCCTTGTTCATGGCGTTAGCGTTCGCATCGTTTTACTATTTAGAAAAAGAACAGTTCCTAATCGCAGGCGCGCTGGGCGCTTTAGCTTCTCTTGCAAGAAGCGACGGTTTTCTAATATTCATTGTTTTTGTAATTTACGCACTTCAAAAACTAAACTTTAAGAAAACAAACATTAAACTTCTGGTAAAACCGATTTCAGCATCGCTCGCCATTATATCCTCTTTTTTGGTTTTCAACATCATAGGGCTAATCTTAGTTCCAGGCGTTCCTTTCCCAATCCAAGTCGTAGCTAGGAACACCAATTGGGTTTATCCGCCATTGATTACTCAGCTTGACAGTTCATACTTTAAAGGATACACGATATCCTTGTTATGCTTGAAATCACCAAGTCTTTTCGTATCTAACAGTTACTCACTATCAGATCCAACGTTCATTTCATTGGGCTTGCTGTTCATAATAGTTTTACCAATCGCTTATTTCCTTATCAGAATTAGACGAGTGTTCACAATAGAATCAAGAACTTTGCCTTACTGGTCATTTTACGGATTGACGGCTCTGGTTCTATTTACGCAATCATGGGCATTCAGCGCGTTTCGTTATTCAATTCCGCTAATACCTATGTACTGGGTTTCAGCAAAAATCTACACTAAAAACAAATTTGCAGGCCTATTTTTGTTTGCAGCCATGTCGATAATGCTTCTCCTCTGCATTTGTCTTTTTGCAATCAGTGATGGATTATTCAGTTGATCGTCTGCCGCTTCTTAACTTGCAGTATCTCACGAAATTAACATAAAACAGTCTGAGTGTTACGTCGCATATTAGCTTTGAGCAGCTTAATTTTATCCTATTTTCCAAATAATAATTCTACTGATCCGGGCATTTCCCTAGTGCGTTTAAATCTTACAGACATTAAAAACCCCAAGAGAAAGACCTTATCAAAGGCGAGTTCGCCGAGTTGCATACCAGATGGGTTCAAATCAATAATGAGAAACTGGCTTTGAGTTTTCGGAAGTTGACTATGTCCCGGTTGCGGTTTGGTTGAAGCGGACCAAGAAGAGGCGGTTTGGCATGTCTCCGAAGAAGGGCTGGTCAGTGGGTACGCCGAAGCGGTGGGTTGCGTAGATCTGTTGCATGATGCCACCATATGTCAGGGTTGAGTCATAGAACGGCATGTTGGTTCCATAGTCATAGAGGATCACGTATTTCACGTTGCGCTCCACACAGAGGTTCACGAATTCAGTTATGTTAAAAATCGGTGTATAGGCGTCCACCGCCATGCTGGGGTACTGCCAAATCTGGTTCTCCGACATGTTAGCAGGTAAATAAAAATGGAACATGTCATCGTTAAGCAAGTTAAAGGCACATAGAATCACGGCTGACTGGTTCGCCCCCAAGTGCCCAACCAGGTAGGCTGTAGTCTGCTGGATAGGTACGCTGACTTGGTCTCTCGCCGTCATCTGGTA
>Ga0187862_10006958_pt1 | contig 10194 bp, 10 predicted proteins | sample June2016WEW_10_1_FD_133003 | JGI IMG/M metagenome (GOLD analysis project Ga0187862, IMG submission 133003) | Peatland microbial communities from SPRUCE experiment site at the Marcell Experimental Forest, Minnesota, USA - June2016WEW_10_150 | ecosystem: Environmental > Terrestrial > Soil >... | reverse complement strand
GATTTTTTGACTTCGGGCGAAGCGAGGAATGCGGTGAATATGCCCGCTGTTAGTCCGGATATTCTTCCTTTCTTGAGGCCCTATCTCCGGCTCGGGGAGCAGTTGGGAAGCTTTCTGGGACAAATTTCAAATTACGCCATCGAGGAGGTTCTGATCGAATATTACGGCGAGGTCGTGGAGTACGGGACGAAACCGATCACCATCTCGGTCCTGAAGGGCCTCCTGACGCCTTTTGTGGGCGAAACGGTCAACTTTGTCAACGCGCCGGTCATGGCCAAGGAAAGAGGGATAAAAGTCACGGAGTCCACCCGGGCTGTGACAGAAGATTATGCGAGTCTCATTGCCATCACGGCCCGGTCGAAGATGGAGCCAAACTATATTGCAGGGACCCTCTTCGGAAGGAAAGAACTGCGCATCGTCAAGCTGAACGATTTTTTCATCGAAGCCATTCCGGAGGGGCATATCCTGCTGGTGAACAATTATGACAAACCCGGGGTGATCGGGAATATCGGGAATGCCCTGGGAAGCCGGAACATCAATATTGCGACGATGCAATTTGGACGGGATCAAATGGGCGGCAAGGCGATCTCACTGCTCCACCTGGACGTCCCTCTGCCAGCGGGAATGGTGGGCGATATTTTGAGGCTGCCGAACATTATCTCGGTTCGTCAAATTCAGCTCTAATTTGAGGCTATAATTAAGAAAGCATAATTATCCTGCTATGGCAAATCCCCATCCCCCTCCTAACTCCCCCTTGAAGGGGGAGGAGGATAGTAATTTTCCCCCATCAGGAGGAGGGATAGAACAGCTTCCGTCCCCTTCAGGGGGAGGGAAAGGGTGGGGGTGGGTTAATCCGATGTCTATTCAATTATGGGTCGAGTATTAACTAAGCGGAGGGTTCATTCAGAATGGCCAACATCGTTATTGTCGGAGCTCAATGGGGAGATGAAGGAAAAGGGAAGATTGTCGATTTGTTGACCCGGTATGCCGACCTCGTCGTGAGGTTCCAGGGGGGGAGCAATGCGGGGCATACGATCGTTTTAAAGGGAGAGAAGTTTGTCTTTCATCTCGTCCCTTCCGGTATCCTTTATAAAAATAAAAAATGCATTATCGGCAGCGGGGTGGTGTTGGACCCGGCCGTATTGATTCAGGAGATGGATGAGATAAAGAAGAGAGGCTATCTAAAGAATGACTCTCAATTGATGATCAGCGAAGAAACGCACCTGATCCTTCCGTATCATCGGAGGATCGATGCCGCCAGAGAGAAGACATTCAAAATTGGCACCACCGGACGGGGAATCGGTCCTGCGTACGAGGATAAGGTGGCCCGCTGCGGGATCCGGGCGGTTGATCTCCTGGATGAAAGGGTATTCCGGGAAAAGTTAGAAGCAAACCTGATCCGGAAAAATGCCTACTTAACTCAGGTATTGAATGAGAAAGGCTTCGAGTTCTCGGAAATTTTCGATGAATATCTTCAGTATAAGAATCGGCTTGAAAAGTATGTGAAGAATACCTCCCTCATCCTTCACGAAGAAATAAAAAAAGGGAAACATGTCCTCTTCGAAGGGGCGCAGGGAGCCTTGTTGGACGTGGATCATGGGACCTATCCGTATGTCACGGCCTCGAATACGCTGGCAGGGAACGCCTGTCTGGGTTCGGGGATCGGTCCTACAATGATCAAGTCTGTGATCGGGGTGGCCAAAGCGTATACCACCCGGGTCGGTGAGGGCCCGTTTCCCACGGAGCTTCAAGATGAGCTGGGAGAGAAGATTCGCCAAAAAGGCGGGGAATATGGGGCAACCACGGGGAGACCGAGGAGATGTGGCTGGTTCGACGCCGTCGTGGTCAACCATTCCATCCGGTTGAACGGAATCCGTGAGATGGTCATCACCAAGTTGGATGTCTTGAACGATTTCGATACGATTAAGATCTGTGTGGGGTATCGCGCGGACGGAAAGGTTTTTCACCACGTCCCTGCCAACCTCGAACTATTGAAACGCGCTGAGCCCGTCTATGAAGAGTTGAAGGGCTGGAAGACCGAAATCAAGGGGGCGAGAGACGCTAAGGACCTTCCTCCTGACGCGAGGCGGTATCTCAAGAGAATTGAGAAATTGATCGGCACAAGACTGGCGATGATTTCCGTCGGCTCGGAGAGAAGTGAAACGGTAAGGGTGAGAAACCCCTTCTAAAGAGAGCTTTGGGAAACAACCTTTCGCTCTCCTGGTTACACAGATTTCCAATAAGGATTGCACAGATTTTCATATGTATGTCTAATCGGTGTAATCGTTTTATAATCCCTGCCTACCGGCAGGACAGGCGTGTAATCAGAGATTTCTGGTTTTTTCAGAAATCTCTTTAAATTTTGCTTGACAGCTCAGCAGGTTTTTCTTACCTTGAAACAAGAGGGGCCGTTAACTCAGGAGGTAGAGTATCTGCCTTTTAAGCAGAGAGTCGTGGGTTCGAGTCCCGCACGGCCCACCATCTCATCGCTATGCGCAGAGCGCTAAGCGCTTAGCGTTTTTTGTTGAAGGGTCCCCATCGTCTAGTCGGCCAAGGACACCGGCCTTTCACGTCGGCAACGGGGGTTCGAATCCCCCTGGGGACGCCAGATAACAAAATCAATGACTTACATTATCGAATAAGTTCTTGATTTTTTCTTTTTTTTTGGTTTTATTCCCAACACTACTCCCAACATCCAAATCCTAATTCTCCTCCTCCCAGTCCTTTTAAATTAATTTCATCACGATTTGGTCACATCCAATGCCTCCCATCCTCCCTCCCTCCCTCTCTATAACGCCTTCCTATATACCCAATGGCGGTGCCAAGCATCAATAGACCTATTCATCAGGGTGGTTTTCATTTGAGGAGAGTGGAAAGTGACCTAATGTAAACAGATAATCATTTTGGATAGTAAGAATTTTGCCGCCTTAAATTCGTTGATTCCTCCGTAAAAATTTAGTAGACTCTCAAAGAGGTTTTTTTCTATGAAGCGTTGTTCGTTGACTGAACGAGACTACTACTATTGTTATCGTTTTATCATGAAGACGCCGAGTAAAAAGGATGCACACGCGAGTGCCGCGACTTGGGTGGCGACGACGGCATTCTTCTACTTCCTCGGATTATTTGGAATCTCCGCTCCCGTGGTGCGCATTCCCCCGTTAATCCGGGGAGCTTTGGCGATAATTTTTATCTCAGTCATTTTTATCTTGTTTGGCGGAGCATATTATTACTACATTTCGAAGAAAAACGGTGAAAGAATCGTTAAGGAGTGTTCAGGAAGATCCGGAGAAAGGACAAGCATTGTCATCGGCGGCTTGATCGCCGTGGAAACATTTGCCTTTCCAGCTATGTGTGTGGTACTTGCCGCTTATTTTCATCGATGAAGAGAAGAAGAGTCGGTGAAGGGGCGATGGATAAGGAGATCAACGCGTACGTCCTCTAACAGGTGCCTCCGGATTGAACCCCAGGCACCTTCCTGACACGCTCGAGCTGAGACGTATGGTTGCCAGCGCCTTGAGATTCGTCGTCCGGCTCATGCGCAAGAAGTCCATGATGCTCGTCAGGTCATGGCTGGCACGGCAAAGAACACACCCAAAAACAGCAGAGCCAGAAATCCCCTCATAATTTCTTCATCTTACGTTACCTTCTTGTTTGGATTTTTTGTTCTTCATCAAAATCCCGTTATGGGTTTATCCATACCGTCAGTTGGTTTCCGATAACAGGATACATGTAAAGGGTCTCCGTTGAGGTGTCCGTCTGGAAGATCCTCTCCCAATATGGCGCCCCGGCCGCCTTGTACAGATATATCTCCGACGTCACTTGATTCGGATTGGAGGAGGAAGTCGAGAGGTAGAGGACGAGCACCGTGTTCGTGTATCCCTGGTAATACAGGACAACCGGGTAGCTATCCTCAGTGTAGCTGTATATTGCCCCATGAGAGAACGTCCCCAGATTCCTTGCCCCTTTAACCGGCTGCGAAAAAGAAACGGAAAACAGGATCATCACCAGAAACAAACCCAAGATTATCTTCTTCATTCTCTCACCTCCTTACGGCTGAAGTATTATCAATAGCTTGCTCGGAGCAGATGGAGTCTCTCCCGGTGGCGGCGGCACCGGAGCTGGCGTGTAGACGTAGCTTGCCGTGTTGCTATCGGCGCTCTCGGTGCCGGCGCTGTCCATGGCGGTTACAACAAACGTCATCGTGCAACTTGCGGTCGGTGCCTCAGTGAACAAGTAGGGAGATGACGACGTCCCGCTTGTTGCTGGAATGAGGGACGTGTTGATTTTAGTGCGCGTGCCGTCGGTCCTATACAGGTTAAAACCCGCAAGGTCAGTCAACTGCGACCCGTCCGTGTTCGTGGTCGGGTTCGTCCAGGTCGTCTTCAGATTGATGGTTGCACCGAGGCCGACGGTTGAAAGAAAAACCAGAGCCGCAGCCAACAAAGCAAAAGCGATCTTTTTCATGGTTCATCCCCCTTTGATGATGTTTTGCCCAGCTTGTAGCTGGGAGATAAGGTTGTTCTGCCAATCCCCAAAAATTTTGCTGTCTTTTCGTCCGACCTCAGAAAATTTCTTGCGATTCTAATGGCTTCGTTTCTGAGTGACTGCATACGGGGCATCGGAAGCTCATTAAGGAACCTCATGAACCCAAAGCTTTGATTCTCCACATTACTGATCTTCCCTATCATCACCACGTCGATCTGATCCCTTCCGGAGTCTGGCAAGGAATTGAATATCTGCTGCAGGATTTTTTGGTCCTGTACGATCTTAACGCCCTCGTCCTTTTTTTCTATGTCGCCCATGTCCGTTGAGCTTGGGCATGGAAATATAAGGAGTGACCGTATTCTGGGAAACGGTCAGCTTATTGCCTTCAATTTTTGAGACAGTGCCTTTGACCTGTTCAGCTCCCTTCTTTCAGAAGGGCAACTGCTCGGTGGTGAGAAGGGCAAATGGCGTGCCAGACCGAGGCGGAGTTTAGAAACGGTTTGATATTTAAAGAGAAATTATTAATTAGTGCTTTGGCGGGTTTCCTTTAAAAGGAATCTTTCTGTATAGATTATCATATACTGAAGATATCGCGAAGTGTATAGAATTTCCAATACCAAGTGCGGATATGGTCTAGGATTACTTTTCTTTATCGAAGTTTTTAAAATCCTCCGGTTTGAGGTTATGTTTTTTGACAAGACCGTAAAAATCGGCCCGGTATTTTCCTGCCAGTTCCGCTGCCTTACTTACATTGCCTTTAGTGAATTCAAGGAGGCGAACAACATATCCCCTTTTAAACTCTTCCACTGCTTCTTTAAAGGGTTTTAACGATTTCCTAGGTAGATCCTTTGTGGAGAGAACAATCTCTTCACTGATGACATCATGCTGGGTTATGGCCACTGCGTGCTCAATGGTATTCTCAAGTTCCCGCACATTTCCAGGCCAGTCATAAAGCATGAGTTTCTGCATAGCCATGGCCGAGATGCCTTTCATGTCTTTTTTCATCCTCTGGCTGATTTTGCTCAAAAAATGCTCCGCCAGAAGGGGGATATCTTCTTTCCTTTCCTTTAAAGGTGGAAGGTCGATCGGGACGACATGGATCCTGTAGAAGAGGTCTTCACGGAAGGAACCATTTTTCACCTTGGCTTCCAGGTCCCTATTGGTGGCCACAATCACCCTCACATCCACCTCCACTGGCTTTCCACTCCCTAATGGATAGAATTTCTTTTCTTGGAGTACCCTGAGGAGTTTTGCCTGAATGGAGAGGGACATGTCTCCGATCTCATCCAGGAAGATGGTTCCCTGATGGGACCGGGCAAATAGCCCTTGGTAGCTCCTTTTGGCATCGGTAAATGCCCCCCTTTCGTGGCCGAAGAGTTCACTCTCCAAGAGGGTTTCGGGGATAGCAGCACAATTGATATCCACAAAGGGTCTATCTCTTCTTTCACTGGCAAGATGGATTGCCTTTGCGATCACCTCCTTGCCCGTGCCGCTTTCTCCGGAGATGTAAATGGTGGAGTCCGTCCTAGCAATACGGGATACCAACTCTAACACCTTACGCATCTTTTCACTTCTTGCAATAATGTTCTGGAAATCATATCTTTCTTTTAAGAGCCCGCTGAGCCTTTTTACCTCAGAGATAAGCCTCTGATTCTCCATTGCCTTTTCTACTTGTAATAGCAGCTCCTCAGGATCAAAGGGCTTGTTAAGAAAGTTAAAAGCCCCCTTCTTCGTAGCCTCCACAGCGCTTTCAATACTACCGTGGGCAGTCAGGATGATGATGGGCATATAGGGATTGATGGATTGCATCTCTTCCATCAGAGAGATTCCATCTCTATGGACGAGCTTGAGGTCAATAATAGAAAGGGCGAACGTCTCATCCCTGGCTTTGGCTATTGCTTCGTCTTCGTTCATGACGGTGGCCACCTCATAGGCTGCCAGCTCAAGCCTCATCCTGATCAGCTTTAAAAAGTTACCATCATCGTCCACCACCAATATCTTTCTTGAAGACAGCGTCGTCATTTTGAAAGCTCCTTCTTTTTTTCGTCTATCTCTATGTCCACTTGCTTCGATTTATTTATAGTTTTGTTCAACTCTTCAATTTCTCTCTTTAATCTTTCATTCTCCTGAAGTATCCCTATCCATATTTTAGCCTGCCCAGCAAAAGGGCTCTGAGGAAAGACCTTCACCAATCTTTTGAAGTGATCAAGGGATTTCTGATAGTCCCTTTTGGGATACCCAGGATGGGCGTAAATGAGCCCTGCATTAAAAAGGGCCTCATCTCCGGGAGAAGCGTTATCATACAACGATAAAACTTTCTGGTTTTCTTTCAAAGATCCCTCGTAATCCCCCTGGTCGACGAGTTTCTGTGCCGTGATGAGGTACTTACGGGTCTCCCTTTTCGCCTCCATTTCTTTCAACGTAGCACAGCCAGCAAGGGATATGAGGATCATGCAGGCAATACAAAAATAAAGGTGCTTCCATGTCCTATTTCGCTCTCTACCCAAACCTTACCTCCATGAGCATTTATGATATGTTTAACGATAGCCAAACCTAAGCCTGTTCCTCTGATCTTATTATAGCTTGTCATGGTGGCCTGCTGAAACTTATCAAAGATCGCGTTCAAATCTCCTTTTGATATGCCGGGCCCTGTGTCTGCCACGGACACCCTCACCCCCTTTTCCATGGATAGGGCAGATATCGTTATATGGCCACCCCCGGGTGTAAATTTTACAGCATTCCCGATCAAATTCCTGAGGGCTTGAAGAATCCTTTCCCCATCCATCTTAACAGAAGGCAAATCCTGCGGTATTTCCGTTTTGAGACCTACATTCTTAGCCATTGCCAGAGGTTCCATTCCAGAAACAGCTTTATTGATAAGGGAGCTGATATCCAATTCCTCAAGGTTGAGGGCGATCATTCCCGTCTCCATTTTTGACAGGTCCAGCAAGGAATTGACCAGGTCAATCAGATGGTTGCTCTCCTCGGCTATAATTGTGAGAACCTCTTTCCGCTTCTCTTTAAACTCCTCTCCTAGACCTTTTAATAACAGATTGGTTCCCTCTTTAATAGAGGCAAGGGGCATGCGTAGCTCATGGGCCATCAATGAGAAGAAGTCAGACTTCATTTTATCCATTTCCTTCAACCTGTTACACATAAGGTTAAAATCATGAGCTAGATCTCGTATCTCAGGCGGAGAGGAGAGGACCAAATTCCCATCGAAATCCCCTCTGGCGACCTGCCTCGTCTTTTTCTTCAAAAAGGAAAGGGGTCCCGTGATGCTTCTGGTGATGAAAATGGAGATAACGATTCCCGAAAGGATAAAACCTGCACCCATCAGTACCGCGACCTTATTTGCCCCTGCCCCCGATTCTCCAAACTGTTTTATCTTTTCATAGGTATCTTGCTCTGCGTAAAGCTTCAAATTTCTGAGCTCCCACAGGATTTCGTCTACCGCTTTTTCCTTTTCCTCTCTATAACTCTCCTGAAGATAGGTTTGATTTTTGTTGATCAATTCCACTTCTTGAGCAAAGAGAGTCTTATAACGTTCGTAGGAATCCTTTGCCCTGATTAATATCTCCCTTTTGCGTACGGTATCTGCTATGGATATTGCCTCATCGATACGTTTACTGACGCCCCTTTCGGCGAGCATAAACTGATGATAGAGTTCCTTGTCCTTTGTGAAGATATATTTTTTTTCGTAGCGTGTTTGTGCGAGAATGGAATCGGCAAGTTTTTGCTGAAGGTCCCCCATGCGATTGTCAATCTGTAAAATGCCACCTGTGACTTTGCGGAAGAGGGCAAGCTGCGAGAACGCATAGGCACTCACTGCCACTACGGGAATGAATATGGCAAGATAGCCAATAACCATGCGGACAAAAATAGTTGGTCTCACCCGGTACACCTCATCTTTCGAAGAAGGGAATGGGTCCGATATTACCAAAGGTGGGACAATACATCCACTCGTTGGCTATTTTTGAGGTCCTTCTTGCTTGCAGACTCGAATCTTCTTTGGGTCAGCGGTAAGCCTGCTCTTGACTCTTTTCATAACGTCACCTGTATGTGCAACTCATTTTCACATAAACGAAGCATCTATTCAAGACCCATACTTCCATCCAGTCACGACCATTACAGAACAATCTATGTGGGGTTGGTGGGGTGGTAAAATGGATCCAACGAGTACAAAATATTCTCCACAACCGATAAATCTTTGGGAAAGAAATAATCAGCATATTGACGCGAAAATCTCCAGCATTTGTCAATGAAGACCGAATAGTTCTTTCATGCCGGACCAACCTCCTGGTGAAGACCAATTCCTCAGCCCAATAATCTTCCCCACCAGCGCCCCTATTTTATCGATTACTGTTTGGAATGTTGCATCGAGGCAAGAGATCAAAAAATCACGATTGGGAGGAAGTACTCTTGAAATTAAGGGCTTCCCCTATTCTCCTATATCTCTAATTTTGGCCGGGAATCTGGTCGGGGCTTAGCCCTTCCAAACTGGGTTAAACCGTAGTATAAGGGCCTATGCTACCGAAGGTGACACTGAAGGAGCAGAAATCCATCTCTATGAATGACATATCGGCGAACAAGCCTACCAGAGTGGACTATATTGACTGGCTTCGGGTAGTCGCCACCCTCTGTGTATTCGTTTTTCATTCAGCCAGGTTCTTTGATCGCTTTAGTGACTGGCATGTAAAAAATGCCACCTCCTGGATAGGTGCCAATATCATCGTCGGATTCATGAGCCAGTGGATCATGCCCATGTTTATGGTGCTGGCAGGGGCCAGCACCTATTACTCGCTGCAATCGAGAAGTGCTTGGCAATACGTCCGGGAAAGAATTCTGCGCTTGTTGGTGCCCTTCCTTTTTGGTGTGTTTGTTATTGTCGTACCACAAGCTTATTATGAACTGCTTTCCCGCGGCAAATCGCCGTGCGCCAATTTGTTGGGCTATTTCCCCCTCTATCTCTTGAACCTGCCAGAGCGGTTTGCTCATTTCAGCTTCTATCATTTGTGGTTCCTGGCCGTGCTTTTCATCTTCTCTCTTATCTGTCTACCACTGTTCCTGGACCTGTTGGGGAAGGGGAAAAGCCCGTTGTCCGCCCTGGCGTCCAGGATTAATTCTCCCTGGAGATTGATGCTGTTGCTTGTCCTTCCGTTGGGTCTGATCGACATCTTTATTTATCCGGGCACCTTTTGGGGTAACAGGTATTCCTTCGGCGGCTGGTGCCTTGTCGCCCATCTGTTATTTTTTATTTCGGGATATGTGCTGTTTGTTAATCCAGGCATGGCTGAACAGGTGAGGAAGCTGAGATGGTTTGTAGGTATCGGTGCTATTGCCGCTGCCATAGCGCTTAGGCCACTGATCGGCCCCCTGCTCAATTGGGGAAAAAACTTCGGATCGGCCAATTACGCAGCAGCCCAGGTAGTTCAAGTCCTGCTGACATGGTGCCTGCTCATCCTTTTTATCAATTTGGGGCGGCTGGTCTTCACCTTTAGAAACAAGCTCCTTACATATGCCAGCGAGGCTGTACTGCCTTTCTATATCCTGCACCAGACGGTGATCATCGTTGTCGGCTATTATGTCGTTGAGGTTGTAGAAAAAGTCTTAAAAGCGTGATAATATCGCCATATCAGTAACAGAAAAAAGAGCGGAGACCGGTTAGTAAGAGAAGGAGAGATATGGCGAGATATAAGGACTATGATT
>Ga0187862_10006954_pt1 | contig 10196 bp, 10 predicted proteins | sample June2016WEW_10_1_FD_133003 | JGI IMG/M metagenome (GOLD analysis project Ga0187862, IMG submission 133003) | Peatland microbial communities from SPRUCE experiment site at the Marcell Experimental Forest, Minnesota, USA - June2016WEW_10_150 | ecosystem: Environmental > Terrestrial > Soil >... | reverse complement strand
GTGCTGCGCGCGCCCTACGCGGAGTCGCTCAAAGCGATGGAACTGGTGAGCTAATTTAAGCCCCGGAGCGCTTGGTTCTCAGAGGGTTAGACCGACCTCTGTGCGACTGGCTTGACATAGAGTGCTAATTTAGCTAAGCTAAATTAGCAGGATACAGCGATGCCCTCTGCCACGATCTTCGAAGCCAAGACAAATCTCTCCAAGCTCGTCCAGCGTGCGCTCCAGGGGGAAGACGTCCAGATCACCACCGGACGCGAGCGCAAGCCGGTCGTGCGCCTGGTTCCCGTGGATCCTATTTCGGCCAGCAGCAGACTCGGGTTTCTCGAGGGCCTCGGCGATGTTGGCCCCGAGTTCTTTGATCCGCTGCCCGAGGACGAACTTCGCCTTTGGAACGGCGAAGAGGAATGAAAGTCCTACTCGATACCCATACGCTTTTGTGGGCGGCTTTTCGCAAGGACTTGCTCTCGCCCCGCGCACGGAAGCTCATTCAATCTTCCACCAACGAGATTCTGGTCTCAGCTGCATCCGCCTGGGAGATCGCAACCAAGTACCGCCTCGGTAAGCTTCCGCATGCGCAGGTTCTTGTCGAGGATTTCATTGCCAAGGTGACTTCGGCGGGTTACGTCCTGCTCTCAATCTCTGTCGAACACGCGCTGCGCGCAGGCCGTCTTCCCGCCGATCACAAAGACCCCTTTGACCGGATGCTGGCGGCTCAGGCTATCCACGAAGACTTGCTTTTGCTCAGCAACGACTTGCAGCTTGACGCCTTTGGCGTGCGGCGAGAGTGGTAGGTGTGGCACCGGGCTTTGCAACCCCTACGATGGCGTGCGCACTTCGCTCGAGGTACCGCCCGCCGCGGGCACGTAGCACTTCATCGCGTAATCCATCATCATGCGGTCGGCGTTGAAACGCCATCCCTATGAGATAGAAGAATCGAGCCCCGCTCGCGCCGCCCCCGCTGAAAAAACAACAACGCATCGGGCGAAGACACGCGATGGAATACCGTGGCAACAGACTATTTGGACTCAGGGGAAATCCCGCGAATCGCTGCTGCGGGATAGATTCGACGATACCACACGGGCGCAAGGCACCCTCAGCGATGAGCGCAGGATCCAAGGATCGGTTGGACCGGCCAGCGCATCGCTCGTGCCGGCGTCGCCATGCTACAGTGAGATTCCACGGGGGTCGCGATGGCGTTGGATGCTCAACTGGCGGCGGGTGGCGAGACGATCGAATTGCAGCAGCAGGTGGCGCGGCTGCAGGCGCTGCTTGAGGCCTCGCGCCAGGTACACTCCACCATCCGTGAAGAGGAAGTGCTGGAGCAGGTGCTCCGCATCGTGGTGCGCGAGCTGGAGATGGCCGGTGCGGCTTTTCCCGGCGCCGGACTGGTGTATGGCGAGATGCCGGAGGACGGCGCAAGCGGTACAGGCGCGGACGAGCCATTGCTCATCTATCCGCTGGCCGACCGCGACGGCCGGAAGATGACCGATTTGGCCGTCGCGTCTCCGGGCGGGCGCGAGTTGACGCTCTCCGAGGCCGATTTCCTGGAGGGCCTGGCGCTGCAGGCCGCCGTAGCGCTTGAGAACGCGCGCAACCACAAGCGCAACGTGGAATTCGCGCGGTTGCAGCAGGACCTGGACGCGGCGCGGAGGATTCAGCGCTCGCTGCTGCCGCAGGCGCTGCCCTCGATTCCGGGCTACTCGGTGGCCTTCCGCTCCGATACCTGCTACGAAGTGGGCGGGGATTATCTCGATATCGTGGAACAACCTGGCGGCAGCCTGCTGATGGCGGTGGCCGACGTGGCCGGCAAAGGGCTGGCCTCGGCCATCATGTCCACGAGCTTTCGTGCGGCGTTTCGCGGCATGGCGGCTACGGGAATGCCGCTCGACGAGCTCGCCACGCGCATGAACCAGCACCACTGGGCAGAAGGCGAAGAGGCGCGCCGCCGCTACGTCACGGCGATCTTTCTCCGGCTGCATCCCGAGGCGAGCGAGGTCGAGGTGGTGAATGCGGGCCATAATCCGGGGTTCCTTGTCGAGCCGGGCGCATCGCCGCACCAGTTTGAAGCGGCCGGTACGCCGTTGGGCCTTTTTCCCGGCATGCGCTATGCCGGCGAACGGCGCGGCTTCGCGCCTGGAGCGCGCCTGCTCTTCTACACGGACGGGCTGACCGAGGTCTTCAGGGGAGATGAGGAGTTTGGTCCGGAAAGGCTTTTGAATGAATTTTCAGCGTTTCCGGGGCGGAAGGCCGATGGTATTCTCGATGCACTGTGGGCAGCCATCGAGGCTTTCGCCGAGGGCGGCCAACAAGCAGACGACATGACCGCATTGGCGCTGTGCCGCGTCACGGATTCGTCGGAGATGCCGGAATGAGCGAGCCGAAAACCACCACCGTCGAGGTACGGCTGCCCACCAGGATGGGCTACGAAAAGGTGGCCATGAGCACGGCGTCGGCGGTGGCCAAGCTGATGGGCTTCCCCGAAGATCGTATCGAGGATCTTAAGACGGCGGTGGCCGAAGCCTGCATCAACGCCATCGAACACGGCAACCGGTTGAACGAAAAGCTGTCGGTGGGCGTGGTGCTGCGTGCCGGCACAGACGCGCTGGAAGTGAAAGTGATCGACGACGGCACGGGCATCAAGACGCAGCCCGCCAAGCCCGATATCGACCGCAAGATGCACGGCGAGGAGGGCCCGCGCGGCATGGGGATGTTTCTCATCCAGGCGCTGGTGGACGAGGCGGAGTGGGTGGCCGGTTCGGACGGGAAAAGCAGCTATGTCCGTCTGGTGATCCGGCTGGACAAGGACGCGGAGTAGGAGAACTTCCAGCCCAGAGGGAAAGTGGAGGCAATCGACAAGTGCAGAGCGAAACCAAGTCGCGTATTGACCAGCTCAAGTCCACCTCCGGTTATCCGGTAGCCGTCCTGCGATTTGCGGGCGATATCGCCAGCACCTCGAAGGACGCGGTTCTGGGCGCATACGAGACGCTGCCCAAGGAGATGACGAAGCTCATCCTGCTGGACTTCACGCGCGTGGACTACATCAACTCAAGCGGCATCGCGCTGGTGATCCAACTGCTCATCCAGGCCTCGAATGCGGGACAGACGGTGTGTGCCTTCGGCCTCTCGGCCCACTTTACCAAGGTCTTCACCATGGTGGGCATCACCAAATACGCGCGCCTGTTTCCTAACCAGGCCGAGGCGCTGGCGGCGATGTAAATTGGGACTGGTTCCCAAAATCACCCGGCACGCGGCAATCAGATTTGTAATTGCTTCCAATAAGGTTTTGGGTGGGCTACGATGAGGTCATGAGCCCGGCAGCGACCGAAACCGGCAAATTGGCGCTGGACTACACCCACACCAAAATTGGCAAGGCGACGATCCTTCATGCCGATTGCCTGGAATGGCTGGGCCGCGTTCCGCCAGGTTCGATCCATGGGATCGTTACTGATCCGCCCTATGGCGTAAAAGAGTACGAATTCGATCAGATTGAGAAAAGAGCAAATGGGAATGGCGGCATCTGGCGAATTCCGCCCTCCTTCGACGGCGCGAATCGGCAGCCACTTCCCCGATTCACGGCATTGAACGAGCGCGAGCGTAGACAACTATGCAGGTTCTTCTCTGAATGGGCTAAAGTTGCCGCGCATGCTTTGCTGCCTGGTGGACACGTCATCCTCGCCTGCAATTCATTCCTTGCCCAGTTGGTCTATGCGGCGTTAGTCGACGGTGGATTGGAATTTCGAGGGCAAATTATCCGGATTGTCCGAACATTGCGTGGCGGAGACCGGCCCAAAAATGCCGAGGAGGAGTTTCCAGGCGTTTGTTCTCTCCCTCGGGGCGCCTACGAACCTTGGGGCATTTTTCGCAAGCCTCTACCTCCTGGCATGACAGTTGGCGAGTGCTTGCGAAAGTTTGGGACTGGAGGATTGCGCCGCTTGCCAGAAGGGCTACCCTTTTCCGATATTCTCGACATCGGGCGGACCCCGAAAGTCGAACGCGAGATCGCACCGCATCCAAGCCTGAAGCCGCAAGCGCTTCTAAGGGAGCTGGTATGGACGATTTTGCCGTTAGGAGAGGGTTTGGTGTGCGATCCATTTATGGGATCCGGCTCCACGATAGCTGCTGCGGAAGCGATTGGATACCGGAGCGTAGGGGTTGAGAAATGCGAGTCCTATTATCGGATCGCGTCCGAAGCAATCAGACCCCTATCCCATATTCCAGTTGAGCGCGATCAACTAGGCTTGGGCTTCGATCATTGACACCGGTGCGCGGAAAATCCAATTCTTTGCCATTTTCTCGTAGCCGGATGGTAATACCGTCGCAGTGATCGTCCGCCTACTCGTCGGATTTCGTCCTGCAAATTGCCAGTCGGCTTTTGTCAACATGGCGCCATATACTCCCAAAAACCGAAAAGGTCTTCTTTCCTTCCCTGCGCGCAAATCCGCAGGACGACCACTCTCAAATACAAAAACCATCAGCCAGACGTCTTCCGCGTTATGCCCTTGCCATCCTCGAAGGTACCGCGATGCTTTCACCTCAATGCCGTCTGATCCCGCATGTTGCGCCGCATTACCCGGATACTTACCCGCGGGAAGCAGGTCGGGGTGCCCGTTGTGATAAGTGTTCTTTGCAATTGTTGGGCAATGCCGCGGAAGATTGCTGACGATAAATTCTCCCACCATGCTGCTGAAGTTGGCGGGCATCAGCATATCTTCCAAGCGCGCCATGTCTTTACGGACAAGTTCTGTGTCGATTGTTCGCAAAAAATCGGTGAAATCCAGCATGGCGCGGAACACGTGCTCAGTAGATACTCCAAAAGGAATGCTCGCGCGGGAATTGAATTGGTCGAAAGTTGGGACTTCCGGAGCGCAGCACAGCAAGTCCGGCCGGGTTCCTGGCATGACCTTGGACACTCCTCTTGACGCCGATTCCTAAATTGAGATTGGCCGCTGCGAGAGAACGAATCAAGACTAAAGTTGCCGGTGGTACACGATCTTTCAATAGAACATTACGTGCACAATCCCGCCGACCGAGCCAAGAGATGCCGTGATGAACGTCATTTTTCCAGCGATGCTGCGAAGCCGGCGATCCTCCGCGAACAATAGAGTCGTTGCGTTTGCGCGCCGGGGAATTGAAGGCGTGAATGCGCTGTGGAACGCACTCCACCTGGGCACAAAAACATCGGTTCTTGCGTCCGCTGCAGCCGCTACTGCGGTCCCTTGTCGCTCCTGGAAAACGGGTTGGGGAGGTGGAAGGGCGTTTCAGGCGAGGACTCCCGCTTCTTTGTGCTTGCGTCCTGCCGCAACACGGTACGCTGTGAGTTGATGCACAGCCAGCCGCCGTGCACACGCTCGAAGACCTGCGTAAAGATGCCTTTTTCGTCTACCTGGCTGGAACCGACCTTGTGATGCAACGTGTAGGTGCCGTTGGCCACGGCGATATCGCCCAGCATGCGCACCGTCACCACCTTCTGCGTGAGATAAAGCGTCTTGTCCTCGCCGCTCAGCACCTGCGCCACCTGCTGGTTGCGCGTGGTCACGTCGCCGCTGGCTGAGACGTCGACGAACAACGGCGAAAGCACCAGCTCCAGGCCGTATTGGTCGCGCCGGTTCACGGCGTCGGACCAACTGTCCTCAATCTTCTGGAATTGCACGATTTCGGGGCTGACGGTTTCGGTCACGCCGGGCTGGACGGCAGCCGAAGCAGCGCCCGTTGCCGGATCGGAGGAGAGATTCTGGGCGGCTGCGGCGCAGCACAAGAGAACTACAGAAAGAAAGGAGAAAGGAATGCGATTCATACGCGGTTCGAACTCCAACCGGGAAAGCAGTGCGCTCGGGTCAGAAGCCCCTAACAAGCATCATAGCTCGTTGAACTCCGCCATCGGGCCGTAGGGGGCGAAAAATTGTTGGGCCTCTTCGGGCCTTTCGAGGGATCTAAAGAAGGCCTTGGAGCCGGCCGGGGTGGTAAATGGTGACGTTGGAGTCTTCGATCGAGATCCAGCCTTCTTTGCGGAACTGGCCGAGAGTACGGGTGACGGTCTCGCGGGTGGTGCAGGTCATCGAGGCCATCTCCTCGTGGGTAAGCAGCAGAGGGAAACGGTATTCGCCGCCGTCCGTGTGCTCGCCGATTTGGTGCGCGAGTTCCAGGAGCAGGCGCGCCAGGCGCGCGGCCACGGTTTCCGCCAGCGCTATGCGGCATGCATCCTGCAACGCAAAACGGTACTCCTGGCAAATGCACTGCACCGCGCGCAGTTGTGCTTCCTTGTGGCTGCGCAGGAAGTTGAGGAACCGTTCGCGCTCAACGGGGCGCAGTTGGGCGGGGGTTAACGATTCCGCGGACACCTCGTAAACGCCGTGCGAGAGCACCGCGTACAGGCCGAGCATGGAACCGGGGCCGGCAACACGGACAATCATGTGCCGGTCCTCTGACCGGCCCGCGGTCAGCTTGAGGTAACCGCTGCAGATGAGGTAGAGGCAGCGGGCGTCTTCGCCCTCAGCGAAGAGCGATGCCTGGGAGGGCAAAGCAATGGTGCTGGTGGCGAGCTCGAGATCGGCTAAGACGGCGCTGCCGAGCGAGCAAAACCAACCGGGACGGCGATTGGCACAGGCCGCGCAGCCCAAGGGCGGGGTACGGCTCACGTGCCTCGGTCGCGTCTGTTCCTCCATCGAAATCTGTGTGTCCGCCATCGTCTTGCCCCGCTCGATATCGATGCGGTCCGTCGCCCCAACCTCTTCCTGAGCCGTATTCCTGCTTTCGCGACCCGTGGTTGAGGCCGAAATGCCCGTCCGTCTTCCGCGAACAGAGAAACTCATTCAAAGTTTGCTTGAGGGTTGGGGGCTTTGGATGTGATGGGCCTCACGTCTATGGCATGATTTTTCGATGCTGTGAGGAGTGGGGTGTGCCCTTTGAGGCACGAAACCCACAAGCCCTTTCAGGCCACCGTGTTGGGATTGGTGATCCAGTGCCTATGGGTGTGTGATGGGTGTCACCGCTCTTAAGCATGACAAAAACGTAGTCTTTCGTGCATGTGGTGATGCTCCACACAGAGTTGTGTCTGAAATCGGTTGTAACAGTGCTCACGCTCACATACATGGAGGATCGACCGCATTCGGCGCGAAATGGCTGCTAAGGTAGGTTTCAGGTAGTGCCAGCAAGTTCTTTTCAAGGCGGTATTTTCATGCATACAGAAGATAGGCCGGTAACGCGATTGCCGATAGGTGCGGTTCCCGGGAAGCGGCCGGGGCTGCGAGTATTTGGAATGTTACTGCTGGGCGCCGGCATGATGTGCGCAACGGCGCTGGCTGCTCCGCCGGCGGGAGCAAAGGCTCAGGACGCTCCGGCCACACCAGCCGGACATGCCGAGTTCGTGGGCGCCGAAACCTGCGCCACCTGCCACGAAGAGGCGTCAAAGAGTTTCGCCGCCAATCCTCACACCAAGATGGCGTTGATGCCCGGGAACGCGAATGGCGTGACCTGCGAAAACTGCCACGGCGCGGGCAGCGAGCACGTAGCCGGCGGCGGCGACGTGACTAAGATCTTCGACCCCGCCAAGGCCTCGGCCAAGGATGTCGACGCCAAGTGCCTGAGCTGCCACGCGGGAGTGCATCCTGACTTCCTGCGCTCGCCGCACGCGAAGGCGGGCCTGAGCTGCATCAGTTGCCACAGCATCCACGCCGCTAAGGCGGAGAATCTGCTTACGGCTTCGCAGCCCACGCTCTGCTTCCAGTGCCATGGCGATGTGAAGCCCAACTTCGATATGCCGTTCCACCACCCGGTCAACGAGGGTGTGGTTAAGTGCACTGACTGTCACGACGTTCACGGCACGTTCCAGCCCAACAACCTCAGAGCGACGGTCGATCAGAACATGATCTGCACCAAGTGCCACACAGACGTGCGTGGGCCTTTTGTCTACGAGCACGCCCCGGTCAAGGCGGAAGGCTGCCTGGCGTGCCATTCGCCCCACGGTTCCGAGAACGCCCGAATGCTGAACATGCCGAACGTCAACGTGCTGTGCAACCAGTGCCATAGCGCGGTAGCTGCCGGCGCGGTTCATGGTCAAGGACAGGGATCGTCGGACAGCGTTCCATGCACGAGCTGCCATACCTACATTCATGGCTCGAACATCAATTCGGCGTTTCTCAGATAGGAGTGATGGAGCCGCGCTTCGAGTGATCTTGGCATCAGTGGGGCACGGCTCCCACAACAGTTTGCACGGGGCTTCAAAGGTTCGATGTCGGCAACGAGTTTTATTCGAGTGAGGCTTCATATGAAGAACGTAAGCTGGCTTTCTCGGCTTCTTAATCCACAGCCATCGTTGGCCATGTTCCTGGGGATGCTGGTGGCCATGTTCCTGGCGGCGGCGTGCATCGCTGTGGCTCAAAATCCGGCCGTCCCGGCATCGGCGCCCGAGGCGCAGATGAGCGTGCCCAACGGATATTCGGTCCATGAGTCCATCGATGTCGGCGGGCGCATATCCGGCATATCGGGCAGCAGCGCCATGTACGACACGATGGTGAACCTGCAATCGGGGCCGCGCGTTCTTGGCGAGACCTTCGAGCTCCATGCCCTGCCGGGCACGAAGAACGCTCCGCTCGACGATTTGCGGGTTTTTGCCGGCGGCTTCGGCGGCGATCCCAACAACTTCGCCACGCTGGACTTCTCAAAGAGTAAGTACTATGAGTTTTCGGGGATGTTCCGGCGCGACCGGCAGTACTTCGACTACGATCTGCTGGGCAACCCGGGTATCCCCACCGGGTATTCGACTCCCATCAGCGGGTCGACGGCTCCGTATGCATGGCCGCAGGTGATGCAATCGCCGTTCCTGTATAACACCGTGCGCCACATGACGGGCACTAACCTGACCGTGCTTCCGCTGTCGAAGGTGACGTTCCGCTTCGCGTATTCGCAGAACATCTTCCAGGGACCGAGCCTGACCCCGAGCGGCAATTCGGTGGCAGGATCCGAAGTCCTGCTTCAGGAGTACCAGCGCAACAGTACCGACGATTTTACGGGCGCGATCGACTGGAAGCCGCTGCAGGGCACCAAGCTGACCTATGAGGAGCAGATCGACCACTACAAGGGCGACTCCTACTTCACCATGGCTCCCCAGTACTTCACCGTGCAGGAGTTGGACGGTACCAAGGTCGCTCTGTTGGACAGTTATCAGGCCTTCGTGCCGTATGGCTACAGCAGCAGCACGGGCGCATTCAGCGCCGCCAGCAACTGCAACAGCAGCAGCATGATCAGCTCGTCCAAGATTCTTTATGCTAATCCGGGCGGATTGCCAATCATCGATCCGGCATGCAACGTCATCAGCAGCTATGTCCGGTACCAGCCCACGCGCGTAATCTTCCCCACCGAAATCCTCCGGCTGCAGAGTTCGAGCATCAAGAATGTCTCGATGAACGGCGATATCCGCTACACCAACGCGAACATGAATCTGCCCAACTATTACGAGAGCTTCCAGGGCCTGGACAAAGCCAGCCGTCAGCTCACCTATGCGGCCAGCGCCAACGCGAAACGGGAGGTAATGGCCTTCGATTACGGCATCGTCTGGCAGGTGTCGAAGGCGGTCAGCCTCGAGGACCAGGTGAATTACTCCAATGTTCGCCAGCCGGGAACGGCCGTGTTCACCAGCGGGACCACCGTGTCGGTGCCCACGACGGCGGGCGAGGAGACCATCAACTACACGGGAACGACCTCGACGACCGTGACCAGCGGCTCGGCGCCCTTTTCGGGTAGCCCCGGGATCGGATCGCCGCTGCCCGCCTACTTCGGCCAGCGGTTCACCACCAACAACTTCACGGTGAGCTGGGACGCGACGCCGCGCAGCACTTTTTCGTTCACCTGGCGCTATCAGGATCACCTGATCTCCGAAGGCCAGGGAGCCTCGCCGCACAATATTCCGATTCCGGCCAACAATACGAACTCAGGCGAGGTGACCATTCACGAAAACGGTGGGATCTTCAACGCCGCCCTGCGTCCAACAGAAAACTGGAACCTCAACGGGAGCGTCGAGGCTATGTACAACGACAACGCCTTCACTCCGATGGGATTCCGGCAGCTCCTGCACTTCAGAGTGCATACCATCTACCGGCCGAAGTCCTGGGCCACCGTCTCCGGCGTCTTTAACGATCTGGAGCGCCATAACAACACCAACAACAACCAGAACTTCCCGGGCAACACCACGGCCTACTACG
>Ga0187862_10006953_pt1 | contig 10196 bp, 10 predicted proteins | sample June2016WEW_10_1_FD_133003 | JGI IMG/M metagenome (GOLD analysis project Ga0187862, IMG submission 133003) | Peatland microbial communities from SPRUCE experiment site at the Marcell Experimental Forest, Minnesota, USA - June2016WEW_10_150 | ecosystem: Environmental > Terrestrial > Soil >... | reverse complement strand
TGCTGCAGGCGCTCGGGATGCGGTCGTTTGCACCGAGCGTGACGGCTTGCCCGGGTTGCGGACGAACCACCAGCACGACGTTTCAGGAGTTGGCGGAAAGCGTTCAGGGATACATCCGCGACATGATGCCGGTATGGAAGACGCAGTATGAAGGCGTGGAGACGATGACGCTGGCGGTGATGGGCTGCATCGTGAACGGCCCTGGCGAATCGAAGGCCGCGAATATCGGCATCAGCCTGCCGGGGACGGGGGAAGCACCGCGCTGCCCCGTATATATTGATGGGCAGAAGGACGTGACATTGGAAGGTACGTACGACGAACTGGCGGTGGCGTTTCAAAAGCTCGTGGACAACTATGTGAGCACGAAATATCCTCGGAAGACAGCAGAGACCCTGTCCCAGTAATTCCGCTCGGAAAGCATTGAATGATGTACCTCAGATTCGTCGTTGGCGAGATCGATGAGGATTCGCAGCGCGAGCTTGGCGTGTTCCATGCTATCGGATACCTGCGAGAACAGGGAAGGCTTTTTCCGTATGAGGAGGAACAGCACGACCTGATCCGCGAATGGTTTAACAAAAACCTTGAAAAGCCTACCCGGTTTACGACGTCGAAGGGTGCGTTCTACCGCAATAAAAACAGGGCAATTTCATGGTTCAAGGATAGCGCACAAGAACATCTCGATAGAGTCAGATCGTTGGTGGCGATTCTTGAAAACCATGGTGTGGCTGTTCAGATGCTAAAGGTAAATCGCGTGGGTTATATAGTGTACGAGGATGAGTATCAGATCGTTGCCGAACCATTTTGCGGGGAGCAACGTTGACGGCGAATTCTGTGGGCTACTAACCGGACTCCCCTGAACCCTCATCCAGCTATGCTAAGATTTGTGTTTGCATGATGCTCTACCACTGGGGTAAATCGTGAAAATTAGCCGGGAAGATGTGTTGCGGGTGGCGGATTTGGCTTACCTGGATTTGGGTGAGGCGGAATTGGAGACGTACCGCGCGCAAATCGACGAAATTCTGGAGTACATCGGGAAGCTGAACGAGCTGGACACTACTAAGGTGGAGCCTATGGCGCAGGTGTTGGCGGACGACCAGACCGCCGATGCGACCTTGCGAGAGGACCTGGTGGTGCTGTCCGCGGTTGCCGATGATGTGCTGGAGCATGCTCCGGACGCGGAGCCGCCGTATTTTCTGGTGCCGAAGGTTATTGAAAGATAGTGGCGAGTGACGAGTGGCGAGTGGCGAGATAAAAGCATGACGACGAATTGGACGATTACGACGGTGCGGGAAGCGATTGGCGCTAAGAAGGCTTCGGCGCGGGAGATTGCCGCTGAGTATTACAAGCGGATTGCGGCGCGCAACCCTGAACTCAATGCGTTTCTGACGCTGAGTGAGAACCGAGCTTATGCGCAGGCGGACCGCGTAGACGCGATGGTTGCCGCGGGCAAGCCGCTGCCTCCGCTGGCCGGCGTGCCGATTGCTATTAAGGATACGATCAGTACTCGCGGCCTGCGGACTACCTGTGGCTCCAAGATCCTGGACAATTACATCCCCCCCTATGACGCGACGGCTGTGGTCCGGTTGGAAGCGGCAGGCGCGGTGATTCTGGGTAAGACGAATTGCGACGAGTTCGCGATGGGCAGCTCGACAGAGAATTCCTCATACGGCCCGGTAAAGAACCCCGTGGCGCCGGACCGCGTGCCGGGCGGGTCCAGCGGCGGCTCGGCGGCGGCGGTGGCGGCGGATTTGGCGGTGGCGGCGCTGGGTACGGATACGGGCGGGTCGATTCGGCAACCGGGATCGTTCTGCGGATTACCGGCGATGATGGGCAGTTATGGCCGGGTATCGCGGTACGGGCTGATCGCGTTTGCGTCATCGCTGGATCGTATTGGACCCTTCGCGCACAACGTGGCCGATGTAGCGAAGGTGCTCCAGATTATTGCGGGGCGCGACCCCAACGATTCCACTTCGACAACTGCGCCGGTGGAGGATTATGCGGCGGGCCTCGAGAAACCTGTTAAAGGAATGAAAATCGGTATCCCAAAAGAGTACTTCGGTGCAGGTATGGATGCCGGAGTTCGGGAAAAAGTGGAAGCAGGGATTTCGCTGCTGCGGAAGATGGGCTGCGAGTTGATGGATATCCATCTGCCGCACACGGACTACGCGATTGCGACCTACTACGTCATTGCGACGGCGGAGGCGAGCTCCAACCTGGCGCGCTATGACGGTGTGCGGTTCGGTCCGCGCGTGGACGGAGATTCGCTGATTGCGATGTACCGGAAGACGCGTGGCGCGGGTTTTGGGCCGGAAGTGAAACGCCGGATCGTGCTGGGAACGTATGTGCTCTCGGCAGGCTACTACGACGCCTATTACCTGAAAGGGCAGAAAGTGCGGGCGCTAATCGCGCAGGATTTCCGCGAGGCATTCCAGAAAGTGGACGCGATTGTGACTCCAACTTCGCCGGTTCCGGCGTTTAAGCTGGGGGAGCGCGTGAACGACCCACTGCAGATGTATCTTGCTGATATATATACGGTTACAGGGTCGCTGGCGGGGCTGCCGGGGATCAGTGTACCGTGCGGAAGAATCGGCGGCAAGCTACCCGTGGGATTGCAAGTGTTCGGCCCGGCGTTCGGTGAGGCAAAGGTGCTGCGCCTGGCCCACGCGTTTGAGCGAGCAGGCGGGGCCGCGCTGTAGAGTTCCTGATAGAGTAGGGGCGTGCGTTCGATTGAACTTATCGTAGAGAAACTTGCGCGAGCGCAGACAATTTTCTTTCGCGCTGCCGACGCGATTCCCCCCGAAAAATGGGACAGCAAGCCAAGGCCAGCGGAGTGGTCCGCTGCTCAAATCGTGGCCCATCTGATCATGGTGGAACTCGCCGTGGTGGGCGGCGCGGATCGCATCACACAGAAAATTCCGAAGGAGATTCCCTTTCTTAAACGGTTTCACCTGCCACTTTGGCTGGTGGAGGTGCGTCTGGTGCGGCGGAAGTCGCCGATGCCGCTGGACCACAGCCTTCTGGGAAACAAAGAAGAGATGCTGGCGGAACTGCGAGGCGCGCGCGAGCGCACACTGGCTTTTCTGGAAGAGACACAACAGCGGGACCTGAGCGTCTATATGTGGGCCCATGCGTTTCTGGGGATGCTGAATGTATACGAATGGTTTGAAATGATTGCCTCTCACGAGTTGCGGCACACCAAACAAATCAAGGAGTTAGCCGCACACCTCCCGAAAGCTGTAGAGAATACCCAAAAATAGTACGTTTTTGCATACCGACGGCAGTGGGTTCAGGCTGGCCGTCTAAGTCGTTTGGGATGAAGAAAAACGAGGAAAAGGCAGCGTTTTGCACATAGTTGGAGAAAAGTACTAGAGAATTCGTTTTGGGATAATAAAACGGAACGACTATTGCAGGAAGAATTAGCATCTCGTAACCTCGGCAAAGCATCTCACCAGGTGAACGATTACGAGATTGGCGGAGAAAACGAGAGGATAGCCGTGGTAAAGGTCAAGTCGAGTCAGAAAATCTTCACGGAGGCGGAAGTTGCCAGCCTCACGGGAATTTGTGCAGAGCACCTGCACAATTTCGCGCGTAGCCGGCACTTGGGATTCATCGCGAGGGCGGCTGAAGCAGCGGGCGCCAAAGCGGACCAATGGCTTTTTACGCTTTCGGATTTAATGGTTTTAGTGACATTGTTCCCGCGCTGCACGCACTAAGCGGCAGCGGGATGGATTCGAGAATCGCTCCTATCGAGGCAGCCGCTGGAGTATTCCCAGCCCGCGGCTGAGACCGAAGGAAGCCCGATTCGCTTCAAATCGGCGCCGTTACCGCACCTAGCAGATTTCCCTACAAAATGAAAAGTGGCACAGTTGCAACTTAGCAGCGGGGCCACGAGTGTGCCTGGACTGGGCGGGGGAAGCCAAAGAACTGATAGCGAGAGTAGGAAAAAAGGAATTGGCTGGGGGTGCGGCCAAGTGTATCTTCGTGGACCTCCGGGACGTCTGAGATGAGAGGCGGCTGAGTGGAGGAGATCATGATTCTGGGGATGACGACTCTGACTTTCGTGCACGTTGTATTGAGCTTAATTGGGATTGCGTCGGGATTGGTGGTGGTTATAGGTCTGCTGGGCGGGAAGCGCCTGAACGGGTGGACTACCCTGTTCCTGGCCAGCACGACACTGACGAGCGTTACGGGCTTCTTTTTCCCCTTCCATAAGGTATTGCCGTCGCACATTCTGGGTGTTCTTTCGCTACTGGCGCTGCTGCTGGCGACGATGGCGCTATACCGGTTGCAGCTCTCGGGCGCGTGGCGTCGAGTCTACGTAATCAGCGCGGTAATCGCGCTGTACTTCAATGTGTTTGTGCTGATTGCACAACTGTTCCAAAAAGTGCCGGCGCTGAAAGCGTTGGCCCCAACAGGATCCGAACCGACTTTCCTGGTGGTACAGCTATTTGTGCTGCTTACTTTTGTCGCGATCGGAGTGATGGCGACGAAGCGATTCCGACTAGCGACAATTGGCGCAGACTAAACCCTGTGGCCTAGAAGCGGCCCGGGTTATTTTGTGGGGTGGGGCTTGAGGAAGTTGCCCTGGTCAAGTTCCTGAAAAGCCTGGCGGAGTTCGGCCTGAGTGTTCATGACGATGGGGCCATACCAGGCGACAGGTTCTTCGAGAGGCTTACCGGAAACGAGCAGGAAGCGGATGCCATCATCGCCGGCCTGGACTATGAGTTCATCGCCGCGATCGAAGAGGACCAGCGAACGATTGTCGGCCGCGGCGGGAGGGGTGGTGTCCGCCCAAGAAACAGGTTCAGTGGGGACGGCGAGAGGGTCGGAAGCGTTACAGAATTTTCCCGAGCCTGCGAAAACATAAGCGAAGGCATGGCGAGTGGTTTCAACCCGAAACGTCTTGCGGCGGCCCGGGGGGACCGAAATATCGAGGTACATGGGGTCGGCAGCGATGCCATCCACAGGGCCAGTGGCGCCCCAGAATTTTCCGCAGATGACACGAACGTGTGTGCCATCGTCATCGGTGACCTGAACAACGTCCGGAGCTTTCACTTCCTGATAACGCGGCGGGGTCATTTTCAGGGAAGAGGGCAGATTGGCCCAGAGCTGAAAGCCATGCATGCGGCCAGCTTCATCACCCTTGGGCATTTCCTGATGGATGATGCCACTGCCCGCGGTCATCCACTGGACGTCTCCCGCGGAGATGGCGCCGCGATTGCCGATGCTGTCGCCGTGTTCGACGGTGCCCGCGAGGACGTAGGTGATGGTTTCAATGCCGCGATGAGGGTGCCAGGGGAAACCCGCAAGATAGTCTTCTGGAACGTCGTTGCGGAAATCATCGAGGAGAAGGAAAGGATCAAAATCGGAGGTGGTGCCAAAGCCAAAAGCACGCCGGAGGTGCACACCGGCTCCTTCCATGGTGGGTTTTGCGCGGACGAGGCGCTTGACGGGCCGAATGGACATGAGGCCTCCGGGAAGTGGAACGAAGCCGAGTTTTTGGATGCAACAGGGTCCGGGGAAAGGTACATCGAAAGAAAGTGGGGCTACAAGTTGAGCGGCTTGCGGGGGTTGGGGTGCCGCGTTATGCTGAATTTCAGGTGGCGCGCGGCCCTCTCTCCGTAGGGACAAGCGCTCACCGGAGTGTTCCGATGGCTGGTCCACACTTATCCGCCTGCGGGTTATGTCTGCTTTTCCTCGTGTTACCGCTTGGTGTTGCCACTGTTCCGGGCGATTCTCCGGCAGGTAATTCCCAGCAAACAAAAACAGGGCAAGACAATCCTTCGGCGGCGACTTTGCCGCGGGGGAAGAAACTCATCCTGAAGGATGGCACTTACCAGATCATCCGGGAATACCAACGAGATGGCGAACGAGTAAGGTACTTCAGCCTGGAGCGGGGAGACTGGGAAGAGCTGCCGGCGTCACTGGTGGATTGGGAGGCAACGATAAAAGCGGATGCGGAGGAGGAGAAATCGTCGTCCGCAATGATCGCGAAAGTTCACAGCCAGGATGAGGCCGCGCGCATGGACAATGTGGCGGATATTGATGCAAGCCTCCCGGTGGGTGACGGAGCATTTCTACCTTCGGGGGAAGGAATGTTTGTGGTGGAAGGAAAATCCGTGCGGATCCTGGACCAGGTGAGTTCAGGGCTGAAGACGGACGCGAAACAGACGATCAAGCAAATCCTTTCACCCATTCCCATCGTGCCTGGGAAAGCGCACGTGATTATTGCGGGAACCAGGGCAACCGTGCGATTGAAGACAACGCGACCAGAGTTTTATTTGCGCGAGGCAGCGCCGGACCCGGACCGAGTTTCGAAGGTGGAAATGAGCAGCCGGCCGGGAGAATCGGGGCCGGAAGTCGAATTGATCCGGGCAAAGGTCACGCACAATCAGAGGCAACTGGAGACGATTCGATCACTGTTTGGAGAGCAGATAGACGAACAGCGGAGTGTGATAGCGGTGCAGCGCTGGGAAATAGCGACGGATGTTTACCGTTTCACGCTGAGCGCGCCTCTGCCGCCGGGCGAATATGTGCTGGCGGAGATTCTTCCGGACGGACTGAATCTATTTGTCTGGGATTTTGGGGTGGATGCCAGCGCGGATAACTCAAAGAAATAGAGAGCGGAGGCTTAGGATTTCCCTGGCGGCGGTGACTGACAGACGACGGCCATCAGAATACTCAGGACATCCGAGATACGGAAGGGTTTCTGGAGGGCGCGGTCCTTCCGCACACCACCCTGGTCGCCCTGTTCGCCAATCACGTCACCGGACATGAAGATGATTTCTGTGCGGTTGGAACCAGCTGCAACGCGGAGACGCTGGGCGACTCCGTAGCCGTCCGCGTTGGGGCCCGATCCCGACAACTTCAAATCACAAAGAATGGCGTCGTATTTGTTGCCAAGAACAAGGCTAAGAGCCTGCTCGGCAGAGGCGGCGCAGTCCACCTTGAGGCCGTGAGCCGCAAGTCCTTCGGAGAGGAGCATGCGGATGCTCTCTTCGTCGTCAAGGACCAGAACGGCGCGGCCGCGCAGGACGGAGAGGGACTTCATTTTGATTTCGCCGCTGCCGGAATTGGAATCGAGGTCGTGGGGCGCAACTGCGGTGGGCCCTTGGGGCGAAGGTGGTAGAGAAACCGTGAACGCAGCGCCCCCCGCGGGAAGGCTTTCGACTTCGATGTTGCCGCCATGCTCGCGGACGATCGACATGCAGATACTGAGACCCAAGCCTGTGCCACCACCTGGACGCTTAGTGGTGAAGAAAGGATCGAAAAGCTTGGCCAAGGCTTCCGGCTTGATGCCGATACCGTCATCCTGAACGCTGGCAAAAACACGATTGGTGGATTGGCCAAGGCGTATCTGGATGCGGCCGGACTGGCGCACCTCGCGAATAGCCTGTTCCGCATTACTGACGAGATTGAGGAAGACCTGAATGAGTTGGTTGGCGTCGCCGGTGATGGGTGGAAGACCATGGAGAGGATGAAAGTCCACCTCGATGTTGCTGCGGCGAAGAGAATGTTCGTGAAGCTGAATGGTGCGTTCGATAATGTTGTTGAGGTCCAGCACTCTCTTCTGGGGAGAAGCAGGGCGTGAGAATTCGAGAAGGTTCTGGACGATGCGGGCGGCGCGGCGGGCCTGGCGGTGAGTCATTTCGAGCTGGCGCTTGGTGCTTTCGTCAACGCCCTGACGATCGCGAAGCAATTCGCTGACGCCGAGAATGGCGGTGAGAGGATTGTTGAGTTCGTGGGCGACGCCGGCAAGCATCTGGCCCATGGCGGCGAGCTTTTCAGCCTGGATGAGCTGCTCTTCGAGGCGCTTGACCTCGGTAACGTCACGGCCGGAAATGACAATGCCCTCGATTTTGCCGTTTTCGTCAAACAGTGGGCTGAAGTGGCAACGAAGGCGGCGCCATGCACCTTGCTTGTGGCGCACCTGCACTTCGATGGAGCCAAAGCTGCGGCGACCGGCGAACATGTCGTCATAGAGAGCCATGAGGATAGCGCGCTCTTCCTGGTGAGTGCGCTCGCCAAAGGTGACGCCAACGGTCTCCGTATCTTCATAGCCAAGAACTTCCTTGACCCTGGGACTGGCGAATGTGTAGCGCTTGTTGGCGTCCACGACGAATATCAGGTCGGGGAAGCTGTCAACGAGGCGTCGGGCAAATTCCTGCTCTTTGTGAAGACGCTTTTCGATGGCGCGGCGTTCGGTAATATCAACGAGGGCCCCTTGATAGCGGACGACACGGCCGGCGGCATCACGGACGACAGTGGCGGTGTTGAGGCACAAAAGAGGCTGGCCATCCTTGCGGCGCAGAGTGATCTCATGGCCCTGGGGGTGGGGCTGACGATGGATTTCGTGGGCGAGTTTGTTGCGCTGCACGTCGTCAACAAAGATCTGGGTGACATGCTTGCCGAGGAGTTCTTCCTTGGAGTCGTACCCCAACATGCGGACCAGAGCGGGATTGACCTCGAGGATCTGATCCTCGGGAGTAACGATGTAGATGCCTTCCTGAAGGGACTCAAAGAGTTCGGTGAAGCGAGCTTCGCTGCGGCGAATGGCGGTGATATCGCGGGCGAGAATGGTGAGGCCGTGGACCTTGTCGTCGCGGAGCATGGCGTGAGCGACGCAATCGAAGAAGTATGTGGTATTGGTGCGTTTGACGCGAACCTGAACCACGCCGGTCCAGTGGCGCCGTTCGACGAAGCGAGACATTCCGCTGGCGATGGAATCCGAGGAGGTATCGTTGACGTCGTCAAAGAAGTCGCTGAGGCGGCGGCCAATGATTTCCTGGAAGGACTGGCCGACGATATCCGTGAAGCTGCGATTAACGGCGCGGATTTCGCCATCGAGGCTGAGAGCGAGAAGGAGATCGTCGAAAGAATCGATAAGGTCGCGGAATCCCTGTTGGGATTTGGAAATCATCGCGAAGAGCTGTTCCATCTGGCGATCGCTGGGAAGGACGGAATCTTTCTGGTCGAGGCCGCGGACAAGTCCTTTGAGTTCCGCAATTTCCTGCGTTTTATTCCAAATGTAAATTCCGAATAGCAGAACCAGCACGACCAGTCCGACGGTGTATCCCAATGCTTCCAGATGAGATTTTTCAGCGCGCAAGGTGCCCCAGGCGAACCAGGCAAAAACGATGGTGACGATCAGAAGGAGCAAAAAGGTGAGACGCCAGAGTTCGGTTTGCCGCTTTTCAAAGGATTCCAGACGTGCCCCTGCGGGATTACGAGGCTCTCTTTCCGTAGAGACCTTCGGCGCGTCGCCAGGAGTCAGAGGGGCGTGCATGTATGTTTAAGAATCGCAAGGAACTGGCCTTGCGATGTGAATCATCTGGAACCATCTTAAGAAGGGTGGTGGAAGGGCAGCAAGGAGATACGGGGGGAGTGGTACCTGATGTTCACCTGCCCCGACGGGCTGCGGCGAAATGGTAACGGGTGGCGCCGCGATGATGGCAGAGAGAAATGGAAAACGGCGCCTCGGGCAAAACCGGGGCGCCGTTTTTGAATTTAGGAATGTGAGGCGAAAGCTCGCCGGGGGCGAGTTAGTCCTGGCCCTCCGTGGCGGCGTCGGCTTCAGCATCGGCTTCCTTGCTGCCACCGAGGAAGTCGAGGCCGGCGGCCTCGTCCGCAGCGGCGAATTCTGCCGCTTCAGGAAGCTCTTCGACGGGAGCAGGCGCAGGCATTTCGGTAAGCAGCTGAATGCTGCGGTAGTGTTCGAGACCGGTGCCGGCGGGGATGAGCCGGCCCATGATGACGTTTTCCTTGAGGCCGCGGAGATAGTCGACCTTGCCGGCAACGGCGGCTTCGGTAAGGACGCGGGTGGTCTCCTGGAAACTGGCGGCGGAGATGAAGGAATCGGTGGAGAGCGACGCCTTGGTGATACCGAGGAGCAAGGGACGCCCGGTAGCGGGACGTCCACCCTTGGCGATCACCCGGTCGTTCTCTTCGCGGAAGCGGAACTTGTCCACCTGCTCTTCGAGGAGGAACGACGTGTCGCCCACGTCTTCGACCTTCACCCAGCGCATCATCTGCCGGACGATCGTCTCGATGTGCTTGTCGTTGATGTTGACACCCTGCAGGCGGTAGACCTCCTGGATCGAGTTCACCAGGTATGCCTGGGTGTACTTTTCTCCAAGGACGGCGAGAATGTCGTGTGGGTTGAGCGGTCCATCAATGAGCGCCTCACCGGCCCGCAC
>Ga0187862_10006945_pt1 | contig 10202 bp, 9 predicted proteins | sample June2016WEW_10_1_FD_133003 | JGI IMG/M metagenome (GOLD analysis project Ga0187862, IMG submission 133003) | Peatland microbial communities from SPRUCE experiment site at the Marcell Experimental Forest, Minnesota, USA - June2016WEW_10_150 | ecosystem: Environmental > Terrestrial > Soil >... | reverse complement strand
TCGCCGGTCTGGTGATGCTGGTAGTTCTGCCGGAAGGGAGCGAGCGTTTCCAGCCACTGGTCGATGCCCTTGAGGAGGCCGCTCTCATTATCGTTGACGTAGACCCCGGCGGTGATGTGCATGGCGGAGACCAGGATCATGCCGTCCTTGATTCCGGATTTCTTCAGGGCGCTCTCGACTTGCGGGGTCAGGTGGATGTAGGCACGCTTGGTTTTCGTGTGCAGGGTCAGGTACTCGGTGTGGAATTTCATGCTCCCACATTTATCACGGGGAGGGTTGTCGTGGCAGCGAATTTTGCCGCGAATATCGCGTGCGGACAGTAGTGGACCAGTTTGAATTTGCTTTGAAGGGGCGCGGCTTTACAGGCTGCGAAAAAACTCGATTTTGCACTTGCTTTTGGGTGGCGCAGCGGTTTACCGCTGCGATAACTGCGTCATTTTGAATGCGGCTTCAGCCGCTGAGGGAACGTAATTTCCAAACTCACCCGCCAGCCATGCAGCCTGTCCCTGGAAGCACGAAAGATAACATCATTTGATGCTATAATCGGTGCCATGAGAACAACCGTTGCGCTGGATGACGATCTCGTACGCACCGCCCAGGAGTTCACCGGGGTAGCGGAGAAAACGGCACTGATTCGTGAGGCGCTCAAAGCTCTCATCGAGCGGGAGAGCGCCCGCCGATTGGCATCTCTCGAGGGCACCATGCCGAAATTGAAGAATATCCCCCGCCGCAGGCCAGGGACGAAGACGAATTGATTCTCGCCGACACCTCGATTTGGATTGACCACTTTCGTTCGGGAAACAAGGAAATGCGGAAGCATCTGAACGAAGGGCAAATCGTGATTCATCCCGCCATCATTGCGGAACTTGCCCTCGGATCTCTAGAGCAGCGCACCAAAACGCTTGCACTGCTGGACCTCTTGCCCCAGGTGCGAGTCGCACAACTGAGCGAAGTGCGGCGCATGATTGAGGCTCGTCGTCTGTACAGCCTTGGCATCGGTCTGGCCGACGCGCAGCTGATAGCCTCAGTCTTTATCAATCCGCCCACGCTTCTGTGGACAAGAGACAAGCGACTCGGCAAAGCTGCAGAAAGTCTTGGCATTCACGCGGGGCCGGTTTAGAGTGGATTGCTGCTGGGTTCAGAATGGTCCGTGGGAGGAGCCCGTTGCTGCCATCTTGATCGGTTCCGTGATGAGCATTGCTAACGTATCAGCCATGGTCAACATCTACGTATGAAAATCGGCGAACTTGCAAAGCGTGGTGGTGTGAGCGTACAGGCGATACGCTTCTACGAACGGCGACGCCTCATGCGTACCCCCCGCCGGACGCCCGCGGGATATCGCATTTACACCGAGAAGGACCTTGAGACCGTCACCGTGATCAAGACGATGCAGCGATTTGGTTTCAAGCTGGTGGAAATCCGGCGCGTGTTGCAGTTATGGATTTTGCCGAGCGACACAGGTGCGCCCTCTCCTTATCACGAAGGCTCACAGGAATGCCGTCGCGAGGCCTTGAAACTTGGGGAGAAGAAGCTCGAAGCCATGAACGAGCAAATCCGCTCGTCCATTCAACTCCGCGATGAATTGCAAGAGGCATTAAGTCGAATCCGTGCTGGACTCAACGTTCCGCTGCCACAGAAAATTAGGCCAGATCGGCCCAAGACCCCTGCATCCGCCGCAATCGCCGCCTCCTAAATTTTTCCTTGACTCTATACCTAGGTATAGGCCGGACACTGACTTTGCCGGCAATAAGTTTACGTGTCCGTTGCAGCCGCGTGTCCGAAAGGAGGGACCAGGATGCCTTCAGCAATTGCAGGCAACCAGATTGTGAGGACCCCGGCACGGCAAATGGCGAGGATCGCCGGGGCGCTCTATCTGGCCATTATCGTAGAATCAGTCTACGGCTTCTATAGGCCCAAAATCCGCCTCGCGTTCCACTCCGGCGTCGTTGCCCTGGCCGTCTTCGTTATCGTCGTGGTACTGCTCTATTTCCTATTCAAGCCGGTGAGTCGGAGCCTTTCTGTCGTCGCCGCGCTCTTCGGCATGGCGGGCAGCGCGATGGGGGTTCTCAACTCCCTTCATCTTGCGCCCTTTCGGATGAACAACCTCGTCTTCTTTGCGTTCTATTGCGCGCTCATTGGAACCCTGATCGTCCGGTCTTCCTTCATGCCTCGGTTTGTCGGGGTGTTGATGGTGATTGCAGCGCCGGGGTACCTGACTCTCATGTGGCCGCCGCTCGGCAATTCCCTCCGTCCCTGGAACCTGATTCCCGGCGCGGTTGGGGAGTTGACCCTGGCCGTGTGGCTCCTCCTCAAAGGGGTCGATCAGCAGCGCTGGATTGAACAATCCAGGGCTGCCCCGGCCCAATGACGAAAGAAACCGGAAGCTCTGGTTTCGACCGTTCGCGACCGAACCCGAGTTCCAGCGATAACCGGTTTATATGCCTTTAGTCTGGCGGAATAATTATGCGATGTCATCCATCGAAATCGCCGCTAAATGGGAAAAACGGCACAAGAGGCAGATCCAAGACACTTGTGCAAGGAGGTTTATATGCTGAAAAAGTGTGCTTTTGTCTTATCTCTACTAGTCGTTGCCATGACTCTTCCCGGTCAAGCTCAACCAGCAAGCGAGCAGGAGAAAAACAAGATCGTGGCGCGGACGTTCTTTGAGGAAGTGCTCGGCCAGGGAAAGCTCGAAAGGTATTCCGACTCCCATGCCGCCGACTTTGTGGGCCATGGAACCGAGCGCGATTTCACTCTGGCGGAAGATTTGGCGGCGGCGCGGGAAGAACGCAAAGCATTGCCCGACATGCAAATCGCGGTCAAGCACATGGTAGCCGAGGGAGATCTGGTCGTGGTGCATTGGACGGCGTGGGGCACGAACACGCAGCCGGGAATGGGGCTTCCTGCGACCGGCAAACCGGTCAACGTTTCAGGAATGACCCTGTTCCGCTTCACGGCGGGAAAGATCTCGGAAGAATGGGGTGTCTGGAGCCTGCTCTCGGTACTGAAGCAGGTAGGCCTACTGTGCCCTCCCAATGGACATACGGGCCAGGAGCCGAAATTTCCAACCCACGATCCAGCCAACCCATAAACTTGTCGAGCTACGGGGCGGGTCGGCCACTTTAACGGAGAAGTAACGCCGGTTTGTCTTCCAAACAGCAACCGAAACAACTGGGGGTGCGCCACTTCTCGTGCTTTTCGAGAAGTGGCCCGCCGAACCGCCGACATCTGTTTCGATTCCGCTTCATGTGGCGGAGGCCTTGCGGGGCTTACGGCGCGGCTGAAGCCGCGCCCTTTCAAAGCTGTTCGTGAGCGGACTTAATCAGAAGCCCCTTACCGCATGGACTCTTCGATTTCCGAGATCCAATCAGGACGTTTCAACACTTCGCGAGGTTTCGGTCCATCGGCAGCGCCGACAATCCCGTCCCGTTCCATCAGGTCGATAAGATGCGCGGCGCGGCCATAGCCTACGCGCAAGCGGCGCTGCAAAAGGGAAGTAGAGGCTTTGCCGAATTCGATCACAAGGCGCACGGCATCGTTGAAGAGCGGATCGTTTTCGTCGGCGGAAATTTCTCCGGAATCTTCGGCTCCTTCGGCTGTGGCCTCGCGATCTTCTTTCGGAGTCTCCAGGAATTTCTCCTGATACTGCGCCACGCCCTGCGCCTTCCAGAATTCCACCACGGCTGCGATTTCTTTTTCGGTCACGTAGGGAGCATGCAGGCGATGGACGCGGGCGGAGCCGGATGGCAAGTAGAGCATGTCGCCGCGTCCGAGAAGCGATTCGGCGCCGTTGGCGTCGAGAATGGTGCGCGAGTCTACTTTCGTCGCTACGCGGAACGACACGCGCGCAGGGAAGTTTGCCTTGATGAGTCCGGTGATGACATCCACCGAAGGCCGCTGCGTGGCGAGCACGAGGTGAATGCCCACGGCGCGGGCCATCTGCGCCAGCCGCGTAATGGATTCTTCCACGTTGTGGCCATCGAGCATCATCAGGTCAGCCAACTCGTCGATGATGATGACGATCTTTGGAATGGGCCCTTCATCGGCGGTCGCTTGCTCACTGAACAGGCTGGGCGTGTCGTCGAACAGACGGTTGTAGCTGTCGATGTTGCGGACGCCTTTGGCGGCGAGCAGTTTGAGGCGGCGCTCCATTTCGCGGACGGCATTGCGCAAAGCGTTGGCGGCAAGTTTCGGCTCGGTGATGATGGGCGTGTAGAGATGCGGTACACCTTCGTAATTGCCGAGTTCGAGGCGCTTCGGGTCGACGAGCACGAGCCGCACTTCGTCGGGTGTCGATTTGTAGAGAATCGACATGATCATGGCGTTGATGGCCACGCTCTTGCCCGTGCCGGTCGAGCCCGCGATTAGCAGGTGAGGCATGCCGGCGAGATCGGCGGCGGCGATGCGTCCGTTGATGTCTTTGCCCATGCCGATGGTGAGCTTGGATTTCGAGCCCAGGAATTCCGGCGACTCGATGTTCTCGCGCAGCCAGATGATTTCGCGCTCGCGGTTCGGCACCTGGACGCCGACCGTGCTCTTGCCGGGCATGCGTTCGACCAGGATGCTTTCGGCGCGCAGGGCGAGGCAGAGATCGTCGGTGAGTCCGATGATGCGGCTGTACTTGATCCCGGCTTCCGGCTTGAATTCGAAGGTGGTGACGACCGGCCCCGGGTTGATCTGCGTGACTTGGCCGAAGACCTCGAATTCCGCGTACTTCGCGGTCAGAACCTGGGCGACGATTTTGAGTTCTTCTTCATTGACGGATTGCTGCTCGTCGGGACGGTGCAGCAGGCTCGACGGCGGCAGCTTGTAACTGCCCGCGATTTTGGGCAGGATCGTCTTCGGCCGGTGCTCAGCATCGCCGCGGTCCGTGACTTTGACTTCGTCAGCGATAGCAGTAGAAGGTTGCGAAGGCATTACCGAGTTTTGGGGCGTGGTGGGAGCAGAGTCGTGAGCGTTTTCCTCGGCCATCATGCGTTCGATGCCGGTGCGCGAAGCTGGAGCCGAGGACTGCACGCCGGGTATTTCCTGGCCGGTTTTCTGCTCCGATTCCGGACGGGGCGTCGTGGGACGCGCCGGCACGAGTTGTGCCGTGACCGTCGGTTTTTCGGCACGGCGCTTTTCGAGTTCCTTTTGCTGGCGCTTGCGCGCTCGCTCGTCCTGCCAGTCTTTAAAGCGATCTCTGAGGGCCAGGACGAAGGCAAACCGGGTGGGCGCCCAGACTTCAATCGCCGAAAATGAGAAGGCGGTGGTGAGGTAGAGTGCGACGGCCAGCACCGTGGTGCAGACAATGTACGCGCCGGCAACGTTCAGATAGCGGATCAAGACGTCGCCCACGATGCGGCCGACCAGGCCTTCGATGGGGATGGCGCCGGACGGTGGCCAATGGAAATGCCCGGGCAGAATGGCGAGCAGCGCGGGCACGAACATGAGCAGCCAGATGCCGCCGAGCGTCTTCGCAACCGGAGTCTGCACGGCTCGCGAGCGGAACCAGCGCGCGCCGACCATGGCCATGAATATGGGCAGCAGAAACGATCCGACTCCCCAAAATTGCAGGACGAGGTCGGAAAGATAGGCTCCGAAGATGCCGATCCAGTTGCGGGCAGCGTGCGATCCGGTGAGGATGGACGCGCTGTTCAGCGAGGGATCGAGCGGCGAATAAGACGCCAGCGCAAGGAAAAGGAGGAGTGCGGAGACGCACAACAGGAATCCGACCAGCTCGTTCAGACGCCGGTTCCTGGTAGGCGTAAAAATCTTTGCAAAAAATGTCATGTGGCAGCGACGGCACCCCGTTAGTAAAAGCTTAACCAAAGTGCCGCAACAAGGCCAGAGCCTGATAATTATGACAAGAAGCGGCGGTTCGTACAATGCGGGAAAAGAGACAGGGTGGCGAGTTTGGTGCCAGGTGGTAAAGGTTGCGGATGCAATGGTTTGCAAACGCGGACGAGCCACCCAAAATCGAGAGCAACCGTGCTAGAGAGAAGCACCTCTGGGGATTCTCCTGACCGTCAGCTTACCTGGCTAAAGTCCGGTGATTCTACTTGGAGTAAACGGTAGGCCTCGTCCATCGTACGAACGATGTGCAAATTGGGGCGAGTTTCTGCGCCAAGTATCTGAAACATGCGGGCCATTCCGTATACGTGAGCTTTGGGAGAGACAAAGATCCGCATATATGGAGCCGGGAATGCGGGCGGTGTCTCTGCCAGTTGCCTGATCGCCTTGCTGGAAACGTCAAACTGCGTCACTCCCGAGACGTCAACTATGCCGCGACACGGTGAATGAGACGCAACATATCTCGCTATGGCTGCGTAGACATCCAAAAGAACCGCGTCGGTCATTTGGCCCTCTAAAGTTATGCGCAGGACTTTGTTCTTTGCGTCGAAATCCAAGACAAAGGCCATGAGAGTCTTCCCTAAACATACCTCCAGCGCGGAGAATCTGCACTTTCCAGCGTCAACCCCAACTCCACATTGGAATTACCGCAGTAACTTTAGATGCACTTGCTTTTTCACTACCATTTCTGATACTGGCATGAATCTCGACTCACTTTTGGTTTGCTCCGACGACCGGGCCCTCCGCGTTCTTCGCAACGTCCTGGGCGAATTGGAGATCCATGTCGAGCACTGTGCAGACCACGTGAGCGCCGCGAAAAAGCTGGCGCAGCAGAGCTTCGAAGCGGTCATCATTGACTGTGACGATGAACACAGTTTCGGGCTACTGACCAGAATCCGTTCCGGACAACAAAACCGTAAAGCGGTGGCGATAGCGATTATCGACGCGCGTACCAATCTGCAGACTGCATTCAAGCTCGGGGCAAACTTCGTGGTCTACAAACCGATCACGACGGAAAAGGTGAAGTCGAGTTTTCGAGCTGCCCGAGCTCTCATGAAACGAGAGCGGCGCCGGTCGGTGCGGTTGGAAGTGAATATCCCCGCCTATTTCCGATTCCAGAATGGAGATGGCGAGCAAGCCCCTATTTCCGGGCTGAGCGAGGGCGGAATCTCGGTCCGATTTGGGAGCTCGCCGGGCACGAAGAGCGGCCTGATTGCCTTCTCCTTTGCATTGCCTGATACCACGACCGTGATCGAAGCCACCGGAATGATCGCCTGGCAGGATTCGCGCCGTCGCGCCGGGCTTCAGTTTGCGACGCTGCCCGATGCCTCGCACCAGAGCCTGAAAGAATGGTTGCGTTTGCAGAGCGGAGAGATCCACGATCCGCCAATCCGCTGCTCTCTGATGGGACTCAGTTTTGGTGGATGCTTCTTGCGAACCCAGTCCCCCTTCCCCGCCCAAACGCGAGTCGAGTTGCTGCTGCGAGCCGCGGATTGTTCGGTCAAGACGGCAGGAAAAGTGCGGGTTATGGATCCGGAACTCGGCATGGGGATCGAGTTCTTCAACCGAACGTTCGAGCACCGGCGACGATTGGAACAACTCATCCGGCAGATGACTGCCAGCCCAGATGCCATTGCCGAAGTGCTGGTTGAGCCGGAAGGACTAGATTGGGATGAGAGCGCCGCCGATTCTTCGGAAGCAGCCACACACTCCCCGGAGGAACAGATCGAACACGATCCTTTCCTGGAATTGTTCCGTACTTGGCCCAGCCTTACCAAGAAACAGTTTCTTGCTGAACTCGAAAAGCACCAGCTGGCAGATTCTTCTGGAAGCGCGTCCGAACTCAATTTGCCCGAGCCTGTTGTCCATCAACGCCGGGAACCAAGAATCGGCGTGGCGCGACCGGTGGAAGTGCGGAGCGAGGATTATCCGGAATCCTTTCCCCAAAATACTTCCTTGATCGATGTCAGTCATCGCGGCGCGCGTGTCGACGGCGTTGGGCTCCGGCTACAGGTTGGCGAAGTTGTTCACCTGCTCTCAGATGGCGTTGAGGCGCGGTTTCAAGTCATTTGGGTGGGAGAACCGGGCACTCCGCAGGAAGGACAAATTGGCTTGCAAAGGATGACGGTGGACGACTGAGAGCCCGAGGGCGTGAGCGCGCCTACCTCTTGTCATTTTGTCATTAACCAGCGCGATCCTGAAGGCTTGCTGATCTGTTACCTACCCAGCATTCCCGCTGCCCAAGCCAGCACGGCGCTTCCGAGCACAATGCGATACATCGCGAAAGGTGCAAAACCGCGCTTGCGGACATAGCCCATGAACCAGGCGACAGCTCCGTAGGCGACGATGAAGGAGACGACGAAGCCGATGGCGAGGACAACCCACTCGTGAGATGTGATCTGGGCAACGCCGATGGGATTCTCATCTTTGCCGCCGTGGATCGACTTGTAGAGCGTGTAGAGCGTGGCTACCGTCATGGTTGGTATGGAGAGAAAGAAGGAGAACTCGAGCGCGGCCGCGCGCGACATTCCGACCAGTTGCCCGGAGGCAATCGTCGACATGGAACGTGAAGTTCCGGGGAAGACGGCGGAGAGAATCTGGCAAGCGCCAATCCAGATGGCTTGGCCGCCGTGGATGTCGTCCATTTTCCAGGTGTGGATGGGTGAAGCTTGGATGGGTGAACCCGGCGCTCCTGGCCCGGCTTTTTCCCAAGGAGCTTTTATGGCGTCGATGATCCACATCACGATGCCGCCGACCAGCAGCGCAGCGCCTATCACATAGAGACTCTCGAGGTTCTTGCCAATCACCTTGGTCAGCAGAAAAGACGGGATCGCGGTGACCAAGAATGCGATCATGACCAGGCTCAACGGATGAGTCAGGACCGTACAGTCCTTCTTCTCACCTTTGGGGAACGTCGAGAAGAGCTTGGCGATGTGGTGGCGAAAATAAATTGGCAGAACCAGGATCGCACCGAGCTGGATGACAATCGAGTACATCTTCCAATAGCCGTTGGAAAGTGACACGTGAAGTAATAGCTCCGAAAGCCGGAGATGCGCGGTGGAGCTTACCGGCAGGAACTCAGTGAGGCCTTCGACAATTCCCAGCAGCACGGACAAAAGATACTCGTTCAAGTGTTCTCTCCAAGGTTACTGCGGAGACGCGGTTTGCCGCGTCCCATTTCGGTACTCAGCCCCTAAAGGGGCCTTTGATTTCCATGATGAATGGCATCGCTAAAGCGATGCCCCGATACGAATCCTCAGCGCCCTGATACGAATCCTCAGCTCCATCTTACTGTGCATAACGCCGGAAGAAACTATCTGGCTTCCATTCTGGGCGACGGTCGCCATTGGCGATATTGATCAGCAAGGCCCTGACAATCTCTTCGTATTTTGCGGCGGCGGCGAGGTCGACTGGCTGGTCCACGTCGTCCGAGGGCGCGTGATAGCGCTGCGTCAGCCAATCCTTGAAAATCTTCACCTCGGGCGAGCCGGGTTCGGGAGCAACGCCCATCATCACCGAAGGCACACCGTGGCGGATGAAGTTGTATTGATCGCTGCGCACGAAAATATTGCGTAATGGCTCGGGGTCGGGCTGAACTTTTATGCCGAGCGATTGCGCGGCCTCGCGAGCGCGATCGCCGACATCGGATTCGTCAAGACCGTACACGGTGAGTAGCCTCAGAGGCACGATGGGCAGAAACATATCGACGTTGACGTCGGCCACAATGGAGTTGGTCGCGACCGTGGGATGAGCGGCGAAATACTTCGAGCCGAGCAAGCCCTTTTCCTCTCCGGTGACTAAGACCAGGAGGATCGAACGGCGCAGTTTTTCTGGATTCTTCTTGAAGCTCGCGGCCATATCCAGCGTCAGGGCGCTGCCGGAGCCGTTGTCCATGGCCCCGTTGTAAATGCGGTCGCCGTTAATGGGTTCTCCGATGCCGATGTGATCGAGGTGGGCAGAGAGCACAACGTATTCATCTTTCAGAGCGGGATCGCTGCCCGGGAGTTTCGCGACGAGGTTGGCCGACTCGATCCTGGTGACATCCACTCGCGTTTTCGCTGCCAGCGAAACGGCGAGCGGGAAGTGCGGCAGCGGTTTGCGATCTTTACCTAGGGCCGCGACTTCTTCAAAGGTGTGGCCGGAGCCGGCAAAGAATTTTTCGGCGCTGGCGGGATTGACGGTTACGGCGAGCTTGGCGCCTTCGGTTTCGTTGAACTCGGGATAGTCGAGATCCATGGTTGGATGGGCGCGGTTGAGCGCGATGCGGGACCACGGGATGTCCATGGAGGCGGGGTTGGGCAGGGAAACGATGCCGACGGCGCCGGCGGCGCGGAGGACCTTCCAGCGCTCGGCCGCAGTCTGGTAATGCG
>Ga0187862_10006944_pt1 | contig 10202 bp, 13 predicted proteins | sample June2016WEW_10_1_FD_133003 | JGI IMG/M metagenome (GOLD analysis project Ga0187862, IMG submission 133003) | Peatland microbial communities from SPRUCE experiment site at the Marcell Experimental Forest, Minnesota, USA - June2016WEW_10_150 | ecosystem: Environmental > Terrestrial > Soil >... | reverse complement strand
GCAGAGGCGGGCCGGCCTGGACAACAGCCCGCGCACCAGCCTGGATGAACTCGCGCGCATCAACAGCGAATATCTGATGGCGCGGGAAATGACCAAGCCTGTTCCCGCCCGTTCGCCACGTGAACCAGGTTTCCGGTGGCCACCTTCAACGGATCGCGGCCAGTCAGTCAGACGTGATGAGATCGGCCGCACCCGCATCGGGCAGTGTGGCTTGAGGCATGGACACAGGGGGCAATCCGACCAACTCGCGGCGCCGTTCGTAAAGGGCTTGCCCGAAGAGAAAGGCAGTCAGGCAGGGATGTGGGGCCAGAGCGACCGTTTTTCCGGCAGCGTGCAGCGTGACGTTCTCGTCGCTCACCACCCATCGTGTGCCGACCTTGTCGCACCAGCGCACCTCCACCTCGATCTGCGAGGCAGCCGTCACGGCAGCCGGGAGCGGTTTCCAATTCTCGACTAGCAAGCGCCGCAGCGCGGGCAAGCTGGTGTTCTCCCCGAAAAGGTAGGCGCTCCGGCCGCCCAAGGTCTTCTCGCTGGCGCTGGTCTGAATCTCGTCGGACCGAACTAGCGCGGGTGGCTTATCTCGCCCGCGTGCAAGATCGTCGAAATAGTCCTGCAGATGGCACTGATCGTCGAAGATGACCTCACTGGGTGGAGTCTTGGCGAGATTGCGGCGCACCCCAACAGCACAGCCGACTAGCACTGCCGCGACAAGCATAGCAGTGCCGGTCGTAGCGGCCAGTAGTCTCGTCCAGCGCATAGCTGCTCTGCCCCTTGACTATCGAAGGACGGTGCCAATCCTTTAGCCTACTGATCAAAAAGAAGCACGGAGAGGGCTATCTGAAGGAACAGCGGACAACGGCAGAGCTGGCACACATCAACGGGGAGCAGCCGCTACGGATTCCACTGGTAATGGTACCAGAACTCGCAGCCCCCATCAAAGTCGCTGGCGATTTCGATGTTCATGTCGAAATCGGCCTGACTTGTTTGGCAGGTTCCGGTGGCCTGCATCGACGTCGTGAATCCGACGGGATTGGCGATGCTCACGGACGGTCCGCCCGACCCCGGATTGGTCGGCCAGAAGTAGCCGCCGGTGGCGATGTTCCCGCCATCATTGGGGCAGGTGCCGTCGTTCTGCACCACGGTCGCGGTCCCGGAGATTGGCCATACGGCACCGGGGCTAATCTCGGCTGGCGGGGTGGTCCACTCCCATCGAGCTTGGAAACTGCCCAGGGTGCTCACACCGTTGATGTCTGCGGTGCACCACCACCTAATCTCAGCCAAACCCGGCGAACAGGAGACGACCTCGACACCGAAGCCCGGGCTGGACTGGCTGGGATATGAGCCCACCGCAGTGTTATTGCTGTCGGGTGTCGTGGTGGTCAGCGTGAAGGCACCCGAGACCGCGCCACCCACGTCGACCGCGGTGCCCGAGTCGCCGCTTCCTCCGTCGGTTGCTTGCGCGCTCCCGCTCTCAAGCCAACCAAATACCCAGGCGATTCCACGACCATTTGAATCGGACGTGTACGCCCAAGTGGAAGGATCTGAGTCGACAACGGAGTAGGTGCCGGCGGGAATGTCGGTGTCAGGCTGCACAGTCCAGTAATAGAATGGAGGGCCGTCCGAAACGGTGGGCCACGCCGTCCCAGGCGTCGCGCTAGGAGAAGTCTTGAGCCCCACCACATTCCACGGCCCATAGGTCTGCGAGGTGGCGGTGTTCTTGAGCGCGAGAGTTCCAACCGCTGCGCCCTGTCCTCCATTCCAATGGTACGTCATGATCTTGGTGATGTGCGCGGCGGTAGCGACGGTGAAGGTCGACGGAGCCGTCGGATTGTTTGAGACGCCTTGAACGCTCTCGATCAGCAATAGGGCCACTTCTGCGCCGCTCGGGGTGGCTGCATCGAGGGAGCTAGTCGACCCACCGGCACTGGTCACACCTCCAGGACCGGTGGTGCCACCAGTGCCAACGGCCCCGCCGCTCCCTCCCGCATCCACCGCGATCTTGGTGCCACCGGTGCCAATGAACCCGCCCTGTCCGCCAGCATCCACTGCGTTCCCCGAGCAGACGCAAGCCCCGTAGGTTCCGGATGAAGAGCAAATCTGCGCGCCCTGCTCGCCATTTTGACAGGCGCACTGCGCGCTTGCGCCAGATATGCAACTGTTCGAACGACTTCCGCTACCGCAACCGAGAAGAGACACCGCCGCAAGACACGAAGCTAGAACGCAGGTTTTGATCGCCATCCCGTGAGTATGCGCCCAAATCGCCTTCCCCCGCAACTGGCCCTGTGCGCTACTGATTCTTCTCGATTTCGCGCATCTCGCGCTCCTGTTCCTGGTAGTGCTTGTCAACGGTACCAGCCGCGCTGCGAGCGTCGTCGATGAGCACGGCCGGCGTTGTGAGTCCTGCTGGCCGTAATCCAACCTGCTGGCGAAGGTAGGCCAGGTAGCCCAGGCCGAGAACTGCCAGGATCAGAAGACCGAAGGCGAGAGAGAGGATGCGGCCTGTCCGGCGCGAGGCGAGCCAGATCACCAGCCCGACGGAGATAGCCGTGACGACCCCCATGGCGAACGACGGTCCGTGGAAGTTCGCCGAGACTCCCTGCTTCCCGTCGACCGCATCCGGCATGGGCGATGCCGATCCTTGGGTCGAATCGTCGCGCCCACCGCGCCCCGCTGACACGGTCTTGGCCGGCTTTGACAGGTCAAGCTGTCTGGCCTGCGCGCGATACTGTTCTGGAACGTCCGCGAGATGTTGCACCACCACATCGACGCCAGTCGCGTCGGTGTAGACGAAAAAACTAGAGTTGGAAGGCATGACTGAAGGTCAGGGGCCACCTCTGCGTAGCTTGGAGTGCTTGCCATACTGGCTGTCGGCGGTGTCATACAGCTTTCCACGGTATCCGTCCGCCATGCAAGGACTACTGGTAACGATTCCGGTCGTCAAATCGCAGCAAGCGTCCGGTGTCACGCCGCACGCCTGCGGGGGACAACTGCTCGCAAGGACGTAGCCCGAGCGGCAACTCCAGGCACCGTTGGCACACGTCGGGTTGTCGACTAACACCGCCTCCGCGAGGCATTCCGAGACACAGTAGTCGTAACTCAGGTTGGCGCAGGCGTCCGTCCCCGATGTACCCCCCTCTCGCGCCACCCATGGAACCCGAACTTCCGCCAGCAGACGATCCTCCCGAGGAGGCTCCCCCTGCGCCCAGGGTGCCGGCAACCGCCGGGAGAGTGTTCCACGTTCCGCCGTTGCCTGCAATGCCGACGACACCACCTGTCGCCAGCATCCCACCCGCACCGATGCTCTTGCTGGTCGTACTGGCGCCGCCAGCGCCTCCAATGCCGGTAGCACCTCCAGTGGTCCCGGTTGCGCCCGCATAGCTGGTGATACCTTCAGTGGCGCTGGTCATGCCTCCTCCACCTGTGTTTCCGACGGTGGAGTGGTTTCTCCGGTGGTGCTGGTCATGCCTGCGGTGGTCCCAGCGCCTCGGTGCAATGATCTCCAAGCTGTCAAGCTATGGTGCCGCTGTGACAACAATTTCGGTCTGCCAGTACACGCCGTTCACTATCTGTGAGTACGCTGTTGTGGGCGGCTGGTCGGTGACGTACACATACCCGACATTACGTTGGCGTGCGATGGAGATCGCGTTCTGCATGTCGGCAGCCGTAGTCGCTGAGAGTACGAGGTGCCAAAAGCGCCAGCGAGAGTACCCGGCCATCCACAATGGGTTCACGGGATAACTTCCGTCGGTGTAGTGTGCATACGTATCTTCGAATGTGACGACGATATCCGCCACGGCCATAAATGATTCATCGATCATTGTTCCGGGGTTAATCACGACGAGGCGCTGACCGCCGGTCTTGCTCTTCACATACTGAAACAGCGGCTGGTAGTAGAGCGCTATGGTCCCGTCATCCGTCGACGTCTCATCCGAGAATATGCCATCGATCATCGGATAGAAGGAGTACCAGGCGTCCACATCGGCCTCCACCTGCGCAATGTTGCGCGCCCCATAGGAGGTGTGGACGTAGCCGACGACTATCTGTCCAACGGCATGCGCGGCAGTGATTGCCTGTGTGTATGAGGCTTGAACCGAGACGCCTGGGCCGCTATCGGGGTTGGCGACAAGCAGCGCCACAGTGGGTGCGGCACCCGTTACTTGCGCCCAAGTAGAAGGCGATGCCGAAGGGTCCACGTAAATCGGAATTCCGATAGCTTGCGTGGCCTCTGCAGCAAATGCGTCCCGCGCTTCAGTCCCGCCGGTGTCTCCGCCCTGAGCGGCGCGTACGTCTGTCGCCATATCGTGGGGCGCGGAGTCCAACGTGCCTCCGTCGGGGGTGCCACTCGATGAAGCCCCTCCCATGCCACCACTTCCGCTACCAGCCATGCACAGAACTTGGTTGCAACCGCAGGCGGTATATTCATAGCAGGAGGCACCTGTCGGGCACGTTGTTACCATCGTGTCGCCGCTGGGGCAGTAGATGGCATAGCAGCAGCCACCGCTTCCGGAAACCGTGGTCACGGTGCCGCCAGTGCTCACGCTGCCCCCCGTGCCGATGTTTCCCCCTCCGCCGGCACCGGTTCTGCCACCAGAGCCCCTCGGGGAACCAGCTTGACCAAGGTCTCCACCTGTTGAGGGTCCACCGCTTGTTCCGGGCAGACCACCTGTCCCGAACGCTGCAGTCGAACCACTCGTGTTTCCACCGATACCAACCGCCCCACCGTAGCCAGATGCACCGCCGCTGCCGAGCGCAGCGTCCCTGCCAGATGCGCCGCTTGAGCTTTGTGGGCCATCCACTCCATCGTCGGCTGGGTGGTTGGAATGAGACTCACAGCCGAGAGAGCCAACGGCCAAGAGTATAACCATGCCCAGCACGCGAGTTGGGCCGAATAACGATGACACTGCCTGGCTTTCTAGCAGATCAGGGTGAAGACGCCCAGGGGAACTTGAGCTTGTCGGCGATGACGGTGATGAGGTCGGCTTTGATCATGGATACGGTTTGGCTTTTACACTTTTCCGCGATCTTCACAAGGTCAACGGCGTCGTCGCTGACCACCCGGATTCCCGTTGCGTCTCTCCGATCCCTTTTGACACTGGACGGACGTTCGTCGAACCAGTTCACCCCGCACTTCAGGCGGTAGCTGCGCTCCACGGGCACCAAAACCAGCGCTTGGCGACGTCGCTTCCAATCCTACGGTGTAGCGGCCAAGACCGCGTCGATCAATAGAGACGACACGTCGGGCGCTGACACGTTCTTACTGAAATAGGCATTGAGCCCCGCCCTGCTGGATGGTGACCAGGCAAACATTTGGGATGCAGCCGCTCACCACACCGAGGATGGTGCAGCAGGTTGCGTTGTTCCCGCAGTTTGGATTGGCCGGACAACTCGCGCTCGCTATCGCGTTGGTGCAGAGGCAGGGCATGTTGGCGGGCAAGGTAACGCCAAAGTTGCCACAGGTACAGAGCAGACCGCTCCCGCACTCGTTGCCACTCTGGCTGCATGGCTTGCCGATGCCGATCTCGTTGCCCGCGTCGGGCGGACAGCCGACCGGCAGGCTGAGCACGAAAGCGTCCGCCCCCCCATCATGGATCTGTGCATCGGTCGAACCAGTTCCACTCTGCTGGCAGGAGGCCGCAAACAAGAGCAGGAGCAGGCCGGAGATGTAGCGGAACATGCAGCGCTCTAGTCTACAGCATCGTCGGGCGGCGCTAGAACACATAGGACACGCGCACGAGCAGAGCCCGCGATCCGGAAAACGTGATAACGCCGAATCTCTGGGTGTCTTTGCCAAGCCCGAATCGTCCCGCCAACGCAATCCGGTAGGACCCGAGGTCAAACGTCAAAGCTGGATCGAGGTAGAAGGCCTTCAGGTGGTTCAGATCTTGAAAGTTTTGGTCCCCGACGTGACTGAGCTGAATGCAATTGATAAGTTCGAAAGAAAGCCCCAGCCAGTCAACCGGTACGAGGGACAGGGCGTAGTGCGATTCCCAGAAGAAGACGTTTGGGATGTTCAAAGGCAGGCCCAGCAGTGTGGTGTTCTTTGCCAGCATAGCCAGAAGGCCCTGGTTCATCGTGAAAGAGAGAGCGCCGTAGGACACGAGAAGTAGGCTTGCAGGAGCCAAGTGGAAGTAGTACGGGAAACCGAATGAGTAGGGATTTCCACCGACGAGTTGGAAGCTGTAGGCCATGGTATGCGTCGGCAAGCGGAAGCGCATGCCCAGGCCGACGAGCACCGCGACCGAGTCAATGGGAAGTTGCCAGGCATAGCTGCCGCCGCCGACCGCGTCTCCCAGGGAGAACGAGGATTTCTGCCGATCGGCCGGAATCGGCGGCGACGAGCCCAAGCTGTCTATGGAAAGACGCGTGAGCAATGCGGGCAGCTCGAGGTTTGCTTGAAATGCGCCGAGCCGAAGACTGCCGCCCACGGCAAGCCGATAACCGCTGGCGTGGCCCTGAACCCAGTAGAACGTCGACAGATCGTCGCTGGTCTCGTAGGTCTGATCTATGTAGAGCGCAGTGACGCCGCCCAGTGCCTGCAAGGCGGGATAGTCTATGCCGGGCGGGGCGATTGACTTGGCCGCCGCGGCCGGTCCTGCTGCGGAAGGCGGTGCCCCACCGGGCTCGTCTTCTTGGGCGAGCGCGTCTGCCGTAACTGCGAGGAGAACGAGCCAAACTGGCAGATGAAGACGTCTCATCTTCTGTCGGCTTGTCGCGCGCAATTTTGGTCTTCTAACACAGAATCCCCGGCGCGCCGGCATCAGCCTGCGCAGCCTCTCCGTGGCCCAGGGATGAACACCCTGCTGGCCCGTGCGGTTTGTCAAGCGGTCATCCGTTCCAACTGTTTCCCGACGCAGAGCGAGATGATGCCGCATGACGGGGCAGCGGAAGGCGGTTTCTCTCCGATCCACGTGCCGGCAATGAGGGTGGACTGGTCTGCATGGCCTTGCTGGCATAGACACTGTAGCTGCTCTACCCCGATGCTGCTGCAATCGTGGACGTCGGCGGAACCGTCGCTGTTGGCGGTCGCCTTTTGCACCAGACGCTGGTAGGCGCTGGCGATTGCTAGTGCCGCCGGCCAGAAGTTGTTGAGGGGATGTCATGCCGCATGGTGAAGGACCTGTTCGTCAAGGAACTCGGCGCCGTAACCCCGGTTGAACCGATGGGGATTGGCGTCCCAGCGGGATATGAACACCATAATCGCCGAGTGTAGCTCATCCGTGGAATTGAACACGCCTCGACGCAAGACCTTGGCAGAGAGCTGCTGAAACCACTGCTCGACCTGGTTGAGCCAGAAACCATGCGTGGGCGTGAAGTGGAACAGGAACCGTGGGTGAGCGGCGAGCCAGTCCTTGATGCACACCATCGGGTCGATGTCGACCGACGTCAGGAAGATGATCGAGTTGCCGAGCATGGTCAGCACACCAAGCCGGTGTCGGCTTTGACATAGCGTTCCAAGATGCATCAGCCGGGTGTGTCTGCGGCTTCCTGCATCCCGTGCACCTGAAAAGCGGTACCATGTTCCCGGGGTCATGAAGGAACAGGATGTCAGGCAGCGCATCGAGGGCTTTCTCACGAGGACAGCACGGGAGCTGATCATTCCTGCATCGGTGGGATTGAGCCTGGGGCTCAGTGGATGCGGCTCGGATGTGACTCCTCCATACGGGGCCCCTCCTATGCTGCCAGAAGCGGGTGCAGACCTGCGAACCATTGTTCCGCATGGGGGCCCTGCCGTATGGCCGGATGCTGGTGTAGACGTGTATGTTCCGGCCGTCAGCATAGATGCAGCTCTCCCAGACGCTGGTGTACATGCCGTTGCCCAAGATGCCGATGTGGATGCGGGAATGCCGCACACATGAGGTTCATGCTGCTGCTTGCAGTTTTCCTCTCCGCTGTCATTCCTGCAGCTTGCAGTGATTCCTGCTATCTGTACCCCGTGCCCTTGGGTTGCACATTCAACCTCGATAGTTGCAGTTGTATTTGGTCAGATGGCGGGATTCCTAACCCGCAAGATGCGTTTGCTGGTAGCGATGATGTGGAAGCGCTACCCAGCTGTGGTAATGGCATTGCCGAATTAGATCTTGGCGAGGAGTGTGACTTGGGCAGCCTGAATGGCGTCTGCTTGGATGCCAGTGGTAACCCACCAGATGCTGGCCAATGGAGCACAGTAGGTACTGGTTGTCCGCTAGGCTCATGGGACCTCGGTAGCATCCAGGTCTGCAACTGTCCGCAAGGCACCAAGGTGTTCTGCACAACGACCTGCGAGGTTCCTTGGCCTTCGCCCTGATGAACCACCGGCAGGAACATCAACCTGGCCCCGCTGGTATGTACGACGCAGGTTCATGGGGCTGGGAGCGGCAAGCCAGGACGCTGTAACCAACTGAAAGGGGAATCGAGAAATGGGAGCACGAATGCGAGGCGGTGTGCTTGTGCAAGGGGCTGCTGCGCTGATGCTGGGAGCAGCTCTAGCCGGCAGTGCCGGCTGCAAAGGCAATCCAGCGGAAGAGACATGTGGTCCAATCAACTCACAGTGTGCGGCTCTGGCAACCGATACATGCGGCGATTGTATGAGTAGCTGCTGTTGTCAGGAAACAATGGCCTGCAATGCCAATACTTCCTGTGCGAGTCTGAAGGAGTGCGTGAGTGCCTGCTCCTCCGACCCCACGTGCATCCCCAACTGCACGATGTCGTTCCCTGATGGGGAAAACCTCGCTGTGGCCGATGTCGCCCCCTACTCCGCCTGCGACGAGCACCATCCCGTTGCCCAACAACGTCGCCGCGTAGTCCTGCCTTCCTGTCGTCATGTTGCCGGTGGTCGTGAATCTGCCGGCCTCTGGGTCGTAAAGCTCCGCGCTTTCGCTGGGCGCGCTTGCGAGAACACCTCCACCGGCCGTGAGCACCTTCCCGTCCGACAACAATGTTGCCGTGTGCTCTTCCCTTGCCACGGACATGCTACCAGTGGCGGTGAACACCTCAGTCACTGTGTCGTATATCTCGGCGCTCGCGAGCCAGCCGACGTCGTCGCCTCCGCCAGCAATGAGTACCTTCCCATTCTGCAACAACGTCGCCGTGTGAAACGACCTTGCCACCGTCATGCTGCCTGTGGCCGTGAACGTCCCGGTACTAGGGTCGTATAGCTCTGCGCTGTCGGTACTCACGCTGTCGCCATTGACGTCGCCTTTGACGGCTACGCATCCACCGGCGATGAGTACCTTCCCATTCTGCAACAACGTCGCCGTGAGGTTCCGCCTTGCGACGGTCATACTGCCGGCGGCGGCAAATGTCCCGGTGCTGGGGTCGTATAGCTCCGCGCTCGCGAGAAAACTGAAGCCATTCTCTCCGCCGGCGATTAGTACCTTCCCGTTGCCAAGCAACGTCGCGCTGTGCTCCTCTCTTGGCACCTCCATGCTGCCAGTCGCCGTGAATGTCCCGGTACTTGGGTCGTATAGCTCCGCGCTCGTGAAGATGTTAATACCCATTCCACCAGCCACGAGTACCTTCCCGTTCTGCAACAACGTTGCCGTGTGAAACGACCTTGCCACTGTCATGCTGCCAGTGGCCGTGAAGACTCCTTGCAGCACCGCGGTCCCGGCCGCACCAGCGGATCCGGTCGCGCCCCCCATGGTGCCGGTCGTGGCTCCCCCACCTGTACCTCCGGAGGGACTGGTCGCGCCCCCAGTAGTACCAGGTTTACCCCCAAGGCTGGTGGTACCTCCGTTGTTTCCGGTCGTGCCTCCGCTGCTGCACCCTCCTGCCCCCACGGTGATGACCAACATGGACAGCACGGTCAGCCTGGTGAAAACAGAACACACACGATTCGACCTGGTGCCTCCGGTTGCACGTGAAACAGGAACCCTGGATGCTCTATCACCCATCGTGGGGTAGTGTACCTGGGAACAACCGGAGAGAAGACACCAGGCTCGGTAGAAGGCATTAGGTGCGGTGTACCTGGCGTTTTTCCAGGCTTCCGGCCAGGGCCTGCATGAACAACGGCGAAGACCTTCGGGTGAATCCAACACGAAAAGGAAGGCGCCAGGAGAGAGGCATGGACTTTCGATCTCCCGGGTGTAGTCTGCGGTCCAGACGAGAGTTCCAACAACCGAGGTGGTTCATGCTGATTTCTAAACGGATATTGGGTGTGTCGCTGCTTCTTCTCGGGACAGCCGTTGCGACTGCTGCCATGGCGGAGGGGAGACACTATCCAT
>Ga0187862_10006939_pt1 | contig 10208 bp, 9 predicted proteins | sample June2016WEW_10_1_FD_133003 | JGI IMG/M metagenome (GOLD analysis project Ga0187862, IMG submission 133003) | Peatland microbial communities from SPRUCE experiment site at the Marcell Experimental Forest, Minnesota, USA - June2016WEW_10_150 | ecosystem: Environmental > Terrestrial > Soil >... | reverse complement strand
TCTTTCCCGTATAAAACAGGATGCGCTCCGTCGTCGTGGTCTTACCGGCATCGATGTGGGCCATGATGCCGATGTTCCTGCAACGCTCTAATGGGACTGTTCTGGACACTGTATTTCTCTAATCTTTCTGGGGCTCTACTTAAAAATTTGTCACTCTCGTGTGGTGACGGGGCTCTGCCCCGTCCCAACTACCATCGGTAATGCGCGAACGCTTTGTTTGCTTCCGCCATGCGATGCACATCTTCTTTCTTCTTAATGGCGGCGCCTTTGCCGTTCGAAGCGTCGAGCAACTCGTTTGTCAACTTTTCAATCATTCCTTTTTCGCCGCGGCCCCGCGCATAGCTCACGATCCAGCGGATCGCCAGCGACGTCCTCCGGTCGGGAGCGACTTCGATCGGCACCTGATAGTTCGCGCCGCCGACGCGCCGCGTTTTTACTTCAAGCAGCGGCTTGGCGTTCTCCACCGCCTTGGTAAACAGCTTCAGGGCTTCGTCGCCGCCTTTTTCCTGCAACTTCGCCAGCGACTTATAAAAAATGCCCTCGGCAGTCGATTTCTTTCCCTGCCACATCATCGAGTTGATGAACTTCGTCACCAGATCCGATCCATAGATCGGATCGGCATCGACCGTCCGCTTTGGGGTATGTCCTTTGCGTGGCATGTATCTTGTTCACTCCTGTTTAAATCAGGTTTCAAGCTTTCAGAGTTTCAAGAACACCGCTTCTCTTTGAAACCTTGAAACTTTGCAACCTTGAAACCTGGCTCTTACGCTTTCTTGGCGCGCTTCGTACCGTACTTCGAGCGCCCCTGGTTCCGGCCCGCGACGCCGGTCGCGTCAAGTGTTCCACGCACCACGTGATAACGCACGCCCGGCAGATCCTTCACGCGGCCCCCGCGGATCAGCACAATCGAGTGCTCCTGCAGGTTATGGCCAACGCCCGGGATGTACGTGGTCACTTCGATTCCATTGGTCAGGCGAACCCGCGCCACTTTGCGCAGCGCCGAGTTCGGCTTCTTCGGCGTTTGGGTATAGACGCGCGTGCACACGCCACGTTTTTGCGGACACGATTGCAGCGCCGGACTCGCCGTCTTATATTTGGTCCGCTCGCGGCCGAATTTCACCAGCTGATTAAATGTAGGCACTCTCGAAGCTCCTCAAAGTCGCTGGTCGTTCGTCATTAGTCGTTCGTCGTTAGCAAAACGTGATCGCGAACGACGAACGACCATCGACTAACGACCATTTCAATTTGCAATCGCGGCTGCACTGAAGACAAGGCTTGCCCCGTCTCAGGTCTGGCACAGGCTGTCGCGCCCAGCCATACTCTCCCGTGCAGGATTACTCATGCCGGTGAGAATTCGTTCAATTTTCCCGCTCAGACTAAATCGCCGACGACGGTGACGCCACGCCTTGCCCTGACCAGGTTTCGGAGGCGTTCCGTTTCGTCTGCTCTCCCCTGCATAGCCTCGCGTGTTCCCCAAGCTTTTACTTCGAAGCTTCTATCTCAAAGCCTCTACTTCAACCCAGGGCGCGAAGGTTTTCGCAGGACGTTTCAGCGAGGGCGTCTCCGGCCTCACTTCCGACCGGATACGTATTTCTTCATAGCTCTTATACTCGCGGAACTGTTTGATAATAACAACTCGCTTGCACATCGTCAACCACTCTCCCGCGCATCCAAGAAAATGAGGAAAAAGCTGGGGGCAAGGTTTCAAAGTTTCAAGGTTTCAAGGTTGCAAAGCTGCGAAGGTCGCAGGTCCCAGAGTTCGGCACTGGCTCGTGGTTCAAAGCCAAGCTGCTGCGAGCCACAGGCTTCGGCTTGAAACCTTTAAACTTGACGCCTCGAAACTGGCACTTTTGAAACTTTGCAACCCTGAAACCTTGAAACCTTGGACTTTACCTTCTACACTGACAGTTTTCCAGCCAACAACTTTATGCTCGCGTCTGGCAAACGGACGCGAGGAGGGTTCATGCATCGTTGCGGTTCCGGTTTTCTTCTTACGTTGACCATCACCTTGGTCCTTGCTTTCACGGGCTGCCTCGGCAAGAGCAGCAGCAGCCCCGGCAACGGAGGCGTAGCTACTGTTTCGGTGAGTCCCAGCGGCACAATCTCTATCGACGTAGGCAGCACTCAGGTCTTTAGCGCCAGCGGGAAGGATGCCAACGGCCGCGCCGTCCTTGGCGCCAACATTCAATTTCTGGTGGTGAGCGGAAACCCGAACGCCTCCGCACCACTGTCCATCGCCAGTAGCGGCAACGCCTGCGCTGGCACCTGGGACCCCACTGGCACCATGTGCAGTCCCGGCACTCCCGGAATCGCCCTGGTAAGTGCTGTCATCAACGGAGTCAGCAGCGCGCAAACTACCGTCTACGTCCACCAGCACATCGATAACATCCAGATTAGCCCCCTTACCACCCAGGGCCAGCCCCAGCCGCAGTACGACTGCTTCTCGCAGGGTCAGTCCTGGAACTACCAGGCGGTCGCCTACAGCGAAATTGGCGGCAGCAGTTTGGACATCACCAATACCGTCGGCCCCATGAATTGGTTGTCGAAGAACGCCGGCGTGGCCACCACAACTCCCCTGTTGAATTCCCAGCCTAACGTGCTCAACCAGGTTCAGGTCACGGCCAAAACCCCCGGAATCACCGAGCTTTTCGTCAGCGTCTCTGGGGTCATCAGCAACTACTATCCGTTCACGACCTGCCCGGTCCAAGCCATATGGCTCCAGATCGGCGGCCAGAACCAGGCGGGAAACTCGATCACTGTAAACAACGGCGGCACCGTACCCGTCACGGCTATCGCGGTTGACACGTTGTGCGGCACCGCCAACAACACCCCCTTATCCAGCTTGCCCCTCACCTGGAGCACCACCAACCCTGAAGTCATCGCCTTCAGCAGCACCACCGGCGCCACGGTAAGCAGCAGTGCTGCTGCCCGCAACAATTCCGGCGGCGCCACTCTCACCGCTTCCTGTACTCCGCCAACCTGCAATATCGGGCTACCGGGCCTGACGCCATCCGGCGTTATTGTCCCCAGTCTCCCCATCTACGCCAGCAATTACGATTCGACCGCCCCCCCTTCCACACACTGCCAACCGCCGAACCTGACGAAAGGGTATAGCGCGATCTCCGTTGATGTAGTCCCTAGCCCCGCCTCTACCACCAAGCCGCCCGTCTACACCGCCTGGGCCGCGACCACCGGCTGCGCCGACGCCATCGGCTGCAGCAGTGCGATGTTTGCGGTGACGCCTGGAACCACCCCCATCGGTCAGATCCTGCAGTTGCCTCGCACGCCCAATTCCATGATGTTCAACCATGTCTCGTCGGCGCGCGTTTACCTGGGCAGCGATCAGGGCTTGATGTACGTGGATCTCACCGCCAGTAATCCGTCCGCAACCCTGGTCTCCAACTCTTCGACCTGCAACGTTGCCTTGTGCGGCACGGTACTCACCATCTCGAACGATGGCAAACTGGTGGTCGTTTCTGACCCGCCTACAGCTTCCAGCCCGGGCGAGGTCTACATCTACAACGGCGGCAGCAGCACCACTGCTCCCGTTGACCTCATCCTGTCTAACACCGGCGAGACCGCCACTGCCGCCGCCTTCTCTCCCGATCAGCTGAAACTCTTCATCGCCACGAGCGTGGGCAATCTGTACGTCTACTCTACGGTGGACGCGTTCACCCTGGTTCCGCCCGTACCGCCGGCAGGCGGCGCCACCTTCGCGAAAGCGCCGAACGCTCTCACCCCTTCGAGGGATGGCAGCTTTGCCTACGTGGCTGTACCGCCCGCGTCAACGGTATTTCCCGCGCCGCCGATTCCCGGCTTCGTTTCCGGCTTTGCCAATTGCAACACTCCCGCCAGCGAGGTCGAGCCTCTGGGCGTTGTCTTCATCACGAGCCCCTCGATCAACGCGAACCCGCTCGCCCTCTACCCTTTGCCCACCCTGCAGTTCGACTCAAACGGCAATCCGACCGAGGTTGTGCTCGCACTAGACGCTCCAGCAGCGCAGCAAACTCCCCTCCCGCCGGCTCCCCCTCCCCCCCCGCCGCCGCCCACTACCATCGACATGTTCGGCGTCACGGTGGAGCAATCTCCGTTGCCGTACAATCAATTCGTCTGCAATCCACCGGCGGTAACGCTCGACACCAGTTTCCCCCAGACCTCCGTCAATCTCGGCCAGGGTAATTTCACCCCGATCTACTCCCAGCTTATCGCCGACGGCGCCGAAGTCCTAATCGTCGCGCAGAACATTCCAGCCGTGCTTCTCTTCAACGTGAGCAATGGGACCACCACCTCCATCCCACTCGCCAACAACGCCAACCCGCTCTCCGCTTCCGCCTCCACCGATGGGACCCAGGTCTTCGTCGCCGCTTGCGATCAATATGACGGAACCACTTGTGCCGTCGGCTCCGTGCACATCATCAGCACCAACGGTCAGGGCGACTACCAGCAAGTCCCTTACGTCAACGTCAGCAACAACAACGACCGCAACATGTGCAGCAACGGCGGCAATCCCGTGCCCCAGTGCCTCCCCAACCTGATAGCGCTCCGTCCGCAGTGATCGCGATCTGCGTAGCGACAGCCGCCCCCGGCTGTCCAAGCCGAGCGCACCGGGGTCCCCGACAAGCCCGATGTTGGCTTGGCGGGGTGGAGCAGCTCGGCCTCGCTTCCGCCGCCACCATTCACAACCACCGGCGTGGCAGTTAGTGTCTCTAATCTTTAATCTTTTGTTCGTGGATTTTTGGCTGACTGCGTGCACCATGAGGTGGTGCACCGAACAACCGAACCGTTCTAGCCTTTAACTGAGAGCTGACAGCCGGTTCTTACGGCCCGACATCCTTCCCCACGCTATCCAGCACGCCATTGATAAACTGCACCGACTCCGGTGAAGAAAACTTCCGCGCAATTTCAAGCGCCTCATTAATCACCACCGCCCGCGGCGTCGCCGGATACCCCAGGAACTCCGCCACCGCTCCCCGCAGCACATTCCGGTCCACCGTCGCCATCCGGTCCATCCGCCAGTGTTGCGTGTGTTTCCCGATCAGCCCGTCGATCTCTTCCAGCCGGTCGCTGGCCACCCGAAACAGATCGTCGGCAAACCCGCGTACCTCGTCTTCCACGTTGGTCCGCTCGGCCCAGAACGTCTTCCGGACAAGCTCCGGCGTCTGCTTTCCCATGTCCGCCTGAAACAGCATCTGCAGAACCAGTTCGCGGGATTTGCGGCGAGTGCCCATGGAAGCTGTCAGCGATCAGCTCTCAGCCATCAGTAAAACCTTAGGGCGACTGAGAGTGACAACAGTCTACAGGACAGTTGTATCGCCGAGAGATTGCAAATCAGGAGCGGGCTTTACGTTTCCGAGAAGTTGGCTTTGCTTTGCTTTTACTGACGGCTGACGGCTGACGGCTGACGGCTGTTTTCAGATTCGCCATCTCCACCGCCGCCAGCGCCGCCTCTAATCCCTTGTTGCCCATCTTCAGCCCGGCGCGGTCGATCGCCTGCTCCAGCGTCTCGCAGGTCAGCACGCCGAACGCATGCGGCACGCCCGTCTCCTGCGCCGACTGCCCAATGCCCCGCGTGACTTCATTCACAATCACGTCGTAATGCGCCGTGTCGCCGCGCAGCAAACAGCCCAGGCAGATGATCGCGTCATACTTCTTGGTTCCGGCAAGGGTTCGGGCAGCAGAAGGAATCTCAAATGCACCGGGCACGCGGACCAGCATGACGTCTTTCTTATTCGCTCCAGAGCGGAGCAGTCCGTCGTAAGCGCTCTGAAGAAGCCTCTCTGTGATGAAGGCATTGAAGCGTGAGACGACGATGGCAAAACGCTTGCCAGCAGCATTGAGGCTACCTTCAATAGCAGGAACCGCTGGCTCGGGAGGACGCTCGGGTTTGATTCTTTCTCTCGTGGCTTTTCTCTGTGCCTCTGTGTCTCTATGGTGAAGCCTTTGACTTACTTCCCCTTAAACTGCGCGGAACGCTTTTCCAAAAATGCGGTTGTTCCTTCCTTCTTGTCCTCGGTAGCACAGCAGACGCCAAACAAAGTCGCCTCCAGATAGAGACCCTCGGCCAGCGTCATCTCCATCCCTTTATTGACCGCCTCCATAGCGTACTGCACCGCCAGCGGAGCGTTCGCGATGATCTTCGCCGCAATCGCCTCCGCGCGCGGAATCAGCTCTGCGGCCGCCGTCACTTCATTCACCAGCCCGATCCGATGCGCTTCCTGCGCCGTGATCATCTCCCCGGCCTGTACCATCTGCATCGCGAGACCCTTGCCTACCAGGCGCGACAGTCGCTGCGTCCCGCCATATCCCGGAATAATTCCCAGCTTCACCTCGGGCTGCCCCAGCTTCGCGTTATCGCTCGCGAGACGCATCGTGCAAGCCATAGCCAGTTCGCAGCCGCCGCCGAGCGCAAATCCATTAATGCAAGCGATCACCGGCTTCCCCAGGTTCTCGATCAGATCGAGCACCGACTGCCCACGATGCGTGTATTCCTTGCCGCTGACGGCGTCGTGTTTCGCCAGTTCGCCAATATCCGCGCCGGCAACGAACGCCTTCTCGCCCGCCCCGGTCAGAATGACCACGCGAATCGAGGCGTCGGATTTGATGTCGGTGAACGCCGCCCGCAACTCTTCCATGGTGGCCGTATTGAGGGCGTTGAGCACCTTTGGCCGGTTGACGGTGACGTAAGCGATGGCGTTTTTCTTTTCGAGAAGTATGTTTTCGTAGGTCATGAAAATCCCTTCCGCGAATGTGTGCGACAAGTGTAGGTCCGCACGATCAGCCTAATGTCTACGGAGCAATCAGTTTGTCTTGTAAGTATGAAACGTTCCAAGAATGATGGCATTCGGATTGGTACGCGTCCTCTCGATCATGTCCGAGACGTCTTCTCCATATTCCTCTTCACCAATAACATTCGCTTTCTCGATTGAAACCAAATGCCAACCGATCGACTCCAAGTATTTTTCGATCTTTGCGCCGGCAGTTTCCTGGGATTCCGCCCAGGTCGTGATGTTCATGAAGCCTATTTCTGAAGCCGCAGGGTCACCTCGATTCGGCGCGACGATCTCGGTCATAACCAACCACATTTCCATATGCCACAAAATTCCGAGTGTGTTCACGCAGAGCTGCGCGGAAAAAATCAGAATTTCCCCGCCACCGGCTTACTCGGGTCCGAGTAATCATAAAATCCGCGCCCCGACTTCCTCCCATACCACCCCGCCATGACCAGCCGTTTCAGCAGCGGAGGCGATGCGAACCGCCGCTCCTTGAACTCGTCATACATCACGTGCGTGATGTAGTAAGTAGTATCAAGTCCGACAAAATCCAGCAAAGTAAACGGCCCCATCGGATACCCGCACCCCAGCTTCATAGCATTATCGATATCCTCGATCGAGCCCACGCCTTCTTCATACGCCCGGATCGCATCCAGCAGATACGGCACCAGCAGCCGGTTTACGATGAATCCCGTCTTGTCCGACGTGCGCACCGGGACCTTGCCCAACTGCTTCGCGAACTCGTAGGCCGCGTCGTACACGGCGGGCGAGGTGGCAATCGTCTTCACCACCTCGACCAGTTTCATCAGCGGCACGGGATTAAAAAAGTGCATCCCGATGAATCTTTCCGGGCGCTTCACCGCCGTCAAAAGCTCGGTCACCGAGATGGAAGAAGTATTCGAGGCAAAGATCGCGTCTTTTTTCACGATGTCATCGAGCGACGCATACATTTTTTTCTTTTCCTCAACGTTCTCGATGATGGCCTCGATAACGATGTCGCAATCGGCGAGATTTTCTTTTTTCGTCGTACCCTTCAGCCGCGCGCGAATCTCGTCCTTCTGCTGCGGAGTGATTCCGCCCTTTTCCACTGGCCGCTCGGCAAACTTGGCCAGCGACTTCTCAATCCCGGCAAAGCCCTTGTCGAGATACTTCTGCTCGACTTCGAGCACGGTGACGTCGAAGCCCGCAGTAGCGCAGACCTGCGCAATGCCCGACCCCATCAATCCACAACCGAGTACACCAATTTTCTTGATTTCCATATATCGTTCCTTTATTTCGAAGCCCCCGCTGATTTCTTACCGAAGAGTGCTCCTACAGAAAATATGACGACCCAGTCAACGAGTAGATTCGCAAGTATTCCGCCGACCCACGCCGCGGTGCTGTGCCACCCTTCGCACGCGGCACGATAGGGCTGATTTCCCGGATCAAACAAATTGCATACCCAGAATGCCGGAACCAATCCCGGCCACAGTGGCACAGCGAACATGAGCCCAAACATCGCAGCCACGAAGACCGCATTAAGCGTCAACGCAATCAGAAGCGACCTCGTAAGCCATCTCACAGTTCGCTCGCTACTGAAAGCTCTCCACCACCATGGCAATCCCCTGCCCGCCGCCGATGCACGCCGTTGCCAGGCCATACTTCTTCTTCCGCCGACGCAACTCATATAGCAGCGTGATCACCAGCCTCGTCCCGGTCGCTCCCAGCGGATGGCCCAAGGCAATCGCTCCGCCGTTCACATTCACTTTTTCGCGATCGAGTCCCAATTCTTTTTCCACCGCCAGATACTGCGCCGCGAACGCCTCGTTCACTTCAATCAAATCGATGTAATCCAAAGTCAGCCCAGCGCGCTGCAACGCAATTTTCGTGGCCGGAACCGGACCGCGCCCCATCAGCTTCGGATCGACGCCCGCAATTCCCCAATTCATGATCCGTCCCAGCGGACTCAGATTCCTTCGCTGCGCCTGATCGAGCGACATCACCACCACCGCCGCCGCCCCGTCGACGATTCCGCTGGCATTGCCCGCCGTCACCGTCCCATTTTTCCCAAACGCCGCTCGCAGCTTCGCCAGTCCGTCCAGTGTTGTCTGCGGACGCCGGTGATCGTCTTCAGTCAGCATCTCTCCCGTGGCCTCGCCCTTCGAATTGCGCAGCGGCACCGGCGTCAGCTCTTCCTGTAAGCGGCCCGCTTTATACGCCTCATCGGCCTTCTGTTGCGAGCGCAACGCGAACTCATCCTGCGCCCGCCGCGTGATTCCCTGCTGCTCGCCATACAGCTCCGCGGTATTCGCCATGTAGAGTCCGCAATAGGAATCAAGCAGCGCCACCATCAGCGAATCTTCCAGCTTCCCGCCCGGAGCCAGCGTGAATCCATCGCGTCCGCGAATCACAAACGGAGCCTGCGACATCGACTCCATCCCGCCCGCCAGCACAACTTTCGCTTCCTCGGTCTGGATCATCTGCGCCGCGCTGACAATCGCCTGCATTCCCGACCCGCACAGCCGATTCACCGTCAGCGCGGGAGCCTCAATCGGCAATCCCGCCCGCAAGCCCACGTGCCGCGCTCCATACAGCGCGTCACCCGAGGTCTGTTGCGCGTTTCCAAACACGGCATGATCGAAGTGTTCCGCATCGACCCCTGCCCGCTCGATCGCCGCCTTCGCCGCCACCGCGCCCAGTTCCTGCGCCGTGTAGTCTTTGATCTTCCCGCAATAGCGTCCAAAGGGGGTGCGCGCCCCACTGACTATGGCAATGTCTCCAGGTTTCAACATGAGTCCTGCTTATGTAAAAGAGATGGCTGGCCAGAAGCCAACCTGTGAGTTTAACAGGAGAAGAGCAAGGTTTCAGGGTTGCAAAGTTTCAAGGTTTCAAGGTGTTAGCGTTTGAGATTTTCTCGGCGCACTCGGCGTCTCGGCGGCGAAAAGGGTTACGCCACCGCCGCGGACGCAGCGAACTGCGGCGCTTGGCTCACAATGTTCCCCGCGCCCTGCGCTACCGCCAACTCTAGCGCGTGATCGGCGCGGTTGGCCACTTCGGTCACAATGTCGACTGGATCAAAATGCTGCCGCATCACCGCTTGCGCCAGCCCGGCGCTGAACTCAACTGCCTTATCCTTGCCCGGGAGGCGCACTTCCCCCAGCAGACGCTTTAATTTCTCCACCGCCAGCAGCGCTTCTTTTTCGCCCGTGTCGCCGAGCACCAGCGCGACCGTGGTCGCTTCATAGCGAAACGCCAGGTCGTTGGTCCGGATGTTCGCCGAAAACAGCTGCCCGATCTGCTCCATCACCGTCGTTACCGCCTGCTCGCCATATTCCCTGATGAGCGCGCTACGCCGTCCAAACTGCATCAGCAACACCGTCACCGCCGTCCCCTGCTGCAACCCGCGCCGGGTTTCCGCCTGCAGAAGATCCAGATACGAAGCCCGCTTCAACAGCCCCG
>Ga0187862_10006931_pt1 | contig 10213 bp, 5 predicted proteins | sample June2016WEW_10_1_FD_133003 | JGI IMG/M metagenome (GOLD analysis project Ga0187862, IMG submission 133003) | Peatland microbial communities from SPRUCE experiment site at the Marcell Experimental Forest, Minnesota, USA - June2016WEW_10_150 | ecosystem: Environmental > Terrestrial > Soil >... | reverse complement strand
GGGCGTTTTACGTTCAAGCGGCGGTGCCAATGCGGTTGCCGGATGCCGGCCGACTTCCTATCGAAAGAATGGTATGGTTCGTAACCGGTCGCGCCTCTCCTTACGTCCGCCTCAACTTACGCCAAGCCCTGTTTCGCAAAGTGAGGCTCTACTTCCGGGTGCCCGTGAATTCACCCGGGACGAGCGCTGAAGTCAATCCAGCTTCCACAAGGCGCAGTGTTTCCGGCTACTGCAGCTTCGCGTATTCAGCCTTGGCTGCCTGCAGAATGGGAACATCACTGTCGGCATCTTTCCATAGCTTGAGGAAGTCTTGGTACGCCGCTTTAGCTTTGGCAGTATCGCCTGCCATCGCGTAAGCGCGACCTATCTGGAGGTGTGCGAGTGCGCCGACAGGATCACTGATCACGATACCCGGGTGATCGAGGATTTCTTGGAATTCCGCGGCGGCTTCAGCACCCTGATGTGCAGCCAGAAAGGCTTCACCCCGCACGTAGATTGGATAAAGCGCCCCGAAGTTCCCGTGTATGCTGCTGCGTTGCACGCCCAGTTCATAGGGAGTGGCGACTTGTAGCAGTTCCAAGGCTTTTGAAGACCGCCCATGGTTTAACGCCAGCAATGCTCGAACCGACGGCAGGTAGCTGAAGTTAACGGATGTGTCCTCGGGGAAGCGCTTCTGTAAATCGTCCACGAGGGCTTGAGCGTGGGAGAAATCCCGCGAGAGCGCAAACGCAAAGGCCGCGCCAAACTCCACTTCCCGGCCGTCTGCCAGCCCCATCGCTACCGATGCGCTTCGGCTGGCCGCCTGGTCATTCCCGGAAAACGCTTCCCACAAAGCCGCTCCGGTGTTGAACAAAGCCGCCCTTTCCGGATGGGCTGTTTGCTGAGCCAGGTTCGCTGCACGTTGCGCCATCTCGTTTGCCTGTCGCAGGTGACCAGTATTGGCGAGGACAAAAGCCTGATGCTGAGACATCATGTCTTCCGACCCGGGCCTGCCCTTGGCCAACTCCACTGTCCGCATCATTCCTTCCCTATCATCTTTGAGAAACGCGATGTCGTAGAGGAGGACAATATTGTCAGGCGTGTCCAGCTTGCGCTCGGCAGCGCTCCGAAGAGTCTTTTCGGCTTCGCCGAGACGGCCAAGATTAGTCTCGTTCCCGGCAAGGATGAGATACCCGTCGGCAAAGTCCGGATCAACTCCGACTGACCTTCGGGCTTCTTCGACTGCTTTTTCATACTTGCCGGAGGCTGGGTAAATCAAGCCTGAAAGGCCGGCGAGAGGTCTCACGTCTCGAGGGTAGGCCTGCGTCCACGCCTCACAAGTCAGTTGCGCCTTTTCTAGGTTCCCTGTGACTCGAGTATCGTATGAAGCACTGATGAAAAACCTCTCCCGGTCGGTCGCGTGTTCCCGTAATTCATAGGCTTTGGCAGAGTTCTCCGCAGAGAGGGCCGACTCACCCTGGGCGCCATACATAAGTCCGAGAGCAGCGTACGCGCTGGCGAATTTGGGATCGATTTCGATAGCCTGCTTGAAGAATGGAGTGGCAGCAACCATGCCACTCGAAAAGTGCGCCCTCCAGCCGGCGCTATAGGCTTTCAAGGCTTCCAGGGAGGGTGTCGTCGCTTCGTCGAGCGGCGTGTCGTGCTTTTCGACCGTGGAAAGCGATTCGCCAACTCGAGTTCTAAACTTGCTGGCAACTTGGCTGAGGACATTCAGCACGTCTTCTTTTCGCACCGCCTGCATCTGCTCCTCAGCCAGAACAGCTCCAGTACGACAGTCCTTAGCGCGTAGTCCCAACACGTACTGGCTGCCGAGGCTTGCGATCGAGCCGTCCAGCACGGCGGCGCTAGACGTCCGCTCGCAGACCTCTCTGGCGACCTCTGGGGTTAGTCGCGCGTCGGCTGGCTGACCCATCAACTGCAACGTTCGCTGAATGCGGTCGTCGGGCACCAGGCTGAGAAAGGGCGACTGCTCCAGTTGCACGGCCATCCCTTGCCGCAGTGTCCCATCGAAGACAGGGTCACCCGTAGAGTTCGTGAAGTCAGCGAGCACAATCGTGTCTTTGTCGGTTAGTTTGGTCGGATGGTGAAGATAGAGATAACCACCGACCAATAGGGTGACAGAAACAGCAAGGGCTGAGACAGCGATCTTCCAGGGCGTTCGGATAGCGGTTGCATCCCTAGCCTCCGTACCTAACGGCAGCTGGGCCGACTGGGTATCCCGCTTTAGCCGTTGCAGATCGGTACGCAGATCCGACGCATGCTGGTACCGCAGGTTTCGATCTTTCTCCAGACACTTGAGAACGATCCGTTCCAGTTCAGCGGGCAGATCGGGATTAAGCCGTGTCGGAGAGATCGGGGTGTGATTCAAAATGGCATCGAAAATCTCTCCCATGCTTTCTCCGCTAAAAGGCAATGTCCGGGTGGACATCTCGTAGAGGACTGCGCCGAAGGAGAACAGATCGGTACGCGCATCCAACTCTTTGGCGCGGACTTGTTCCGGCGACATATAGGTCACCGTGCCCACTGCGGTTCCGGGAGCGGTGAGAGACTTCTCCATCGTCGAGGCGTCGATAGCGGTAATTTTGGTCCGCAGGATCTTGGCCAGTCCGAAATCGAGAACCTTCGCATGTCCGCGCTGGGTGACGAAGATGTTCGCCGGCTTGATGTCGCGATGGACAATGCCGGCGGCGTGAGCCGCATCCAGTGCGTCGGCGATTTCGATAGCAAGCGCGAGCAGAGCCTCGGTTTCGAGCGGACGGCCCCCAATGCAGTGCTTCAGCGTCATCCCGTCCAGAAACTCCATGGCGATGAACGACTGATCGTCGTGTTTGCCGATTTCGTAGATCGTGCAGATGTTGGGATGGTTCAATGCAGACGCAGCGCGGGCTTCAAGCCGGAAGCGTTCCAACGCTTGCTGGTCTTGCGCTAGATCGCCGGGAAGGAATTTCAGAGCGACGAACCGGCCCAGGTCGGTGTCCTCCGCCTTGTACACCACCCCCATGCCGCCGCCACCCAGCTTCTCGATTACCTGGTAGTGCGAGACCCTCTGGCCGATGAAGGAGCGGGCACTCTCGTCCGCAACTTTCTTCTCGTTGCGGGCGAGCGCTCGCGCGGCTAGTTCGATAGCCGGCCGATCGAGAAATCCTCCGGCTTCTTGTTGCGCGGTAAGCAGAGACCGTACTTCGCGCTCCAGCGCCTCATCGCCGGCGCATGCTTGACGCAGAAACGTCTCTCGTTCCTCGGGTGAACGTTCCAGCACGGACTGCAATAAGCCATCGACCTGCTTCCAGCGCTCGCTATCCATCCCCGGTCCTGGCCTTAAGCTCACGGTAGAGCCAGGCTTTGGCGGTACTCCAGTCGCGCATCACGGTAGGCCCCGATACTTTCAGTACCTCAGCTGTCTCTTCCACGCTGAGTCCGCCAAAAAAACGCATTTCGACGACCCGCACTTTGCGCGGATCGAGCTTTGCCAGCCGGTTCATGGCGTCGTCGAGGGCCACCAGATCTGCGGCGCGTTCGCTGCCCACCGTCGCCGTATCGTCCAAAGACACATGTTGCAGGCCACCTCCCCGTTTCAGGTTGTGGCGGCGCGCGTGCTCAACCAGAATGCGCCTCATCAGTTGGGCCGAAACCGCAAAAAAATGAGCGCGGTTCTGCCAATTCATCCTCTTGTAATCCACCAGGCGCATGTAGGCTTCATTGACCAGAGCGGTGGTTTGCAGGCTATGACCGGGGCGCTCACCTTTCATGTAGCGTCGGGCAAGGCGGTGGAGTTCGTCATAGACGATTGGAGTCAGGCGGTCGAGAGCAGCTCGATCTCCATCACTCCAGGCTCGGAGAAACTCGGTCACTTGGCCACCAGGTGGCTTTCCGGTCCCGTCGTCTTGCGGTTGTGACAAGTTTCCCATTAGGAACCCCTTGGAGTGCTTAGTCGCTGCGTGACTCGGCAAGAAAGTTATGCCTGCATGATAGTTCTATACCCCCGTTTGCGCCTACCTATATGAGAGCGAAAAACCCAGCAGGACATTTGCCGGGACGCACGACGGAGGAGACTATGAAATCGAGAATGTTAGCGTGGATCGGGGTGATAAGCGTATTCACTTTGTTGGCAATGCCGGTCCGGGTGCTTGCGCAGGAGCAACAGCAACAAGCGCAACACCTTTCCCACTATATTGTTACCGACCTTGGCACGTTGGGTGGGACTTTCAGCATCGCCTTTGGGATCAACGACCGAGGGCAGATTGACGGATTTTCAACCATACCAGGCGACATGTCTACGCATGCCTTTGTTCTCAACCATGGAGTCATGACCGATCTCGGGACCCTTGGCGGACCTAACAGCATTGCCGGCACGGGTCCCAATCTGTCATTGCAGGTTCCGGGCTTAGCCGAAACCGCAACGCTGGACCCCAACGGCGAAGACTTTTGCGGGTTCGGCACCAACCTGATTTGTCTCACATTTTCTTGGCAAAACGGAGTGATGACGGCGCTGGATACGCTGGGTGGTAATAATGCCCAGGGCGCTGGTATAAACGACCAGGGTCAGATCGCGGGGTTCGCCGAAAACACTACGGTCGACGCAAACTGTCCCGCACCCCAGGTTCTGCAATTTAAGCCTGTCGTGTGGACGAACGGCCACATACACGCGCTTCCGCTGTATCCAAGTGATTCCGAGGGAGCCGGCTTCTGGATCAACAACCGCGGAGAGGTAGTCGGTGCCTCCGGAACGTGCGCGGCCTATGACGGCAGGTATGGCGTTTCGCTTCAGCCTCGCCATGCTCTGCTTTGGCGGAAAGGCAGATTGCCAATCGATCTCGGCAACTTGGGTGGGAGCTTCAACAACGCCGGCTTTGCCATCAACGAGGTCGAGCAGGTGGTTGGGGCCTCAGACTTGCCGGGCGATCAATATCAGCACGCGTTTCTGTGGCAGAGCGGTCTGATGAGGGACCTCGGCACGTTGCCGGGCGACGTTGTAAGCGCCGCCGTTGCCATTAATAACCGGGGGCTGATAACCGGCGTCTCCCAGGATGCAAACGGCAACGACCGCGCCTTCCTATGGGAGAGCGGAGTGATGACCGACCTCAACACCCTTATTCCAGCCAACTCCCCTCTGTACTTGTTGCATTGCTTCCAAATCAACTCCGCGGGCGAAATTGTAGGCCTTGGGGTGACCAGCAGCGGCGAGATTCATGGCTTTCTGGCGACCCCGATAACCGGCGAAGACAATTTGGAAGGCTACGCCTCGAGTAGCGGAGCAGGGCCGGTGAAAGTCACTCTTTCCGAAAGCGCCCGTAAGCAGCTTCAGGGGTGGGTGCGCTCGCGCCAATTTGCAACTGCTTCGGCAGATCCACAAGGACCTCCGAGTAGATAGCGATCGGACATGGTCTGCACACGCGAAGTTAAGCAACACATTCGATTTAGAGGGCAGGGATATCCTTGCCCTCGTTTTTTCTGTCGCCCCGGGGGCGGAGACCGGGAAACGGTTCTGGGAAGTGAAAGACCAGGTCGAGAAGAGCTGTGGCAATCCAGGGGTTGGCGGGGTCGACAAGCTCAATTCCAGTGGAAAATCGGCTTCTCGTGACCTGTGCGTCGGTGAAGCAACCGACGCGAGCATCGCGTCTCGATTCTTTAGTACCCTTTTAGATCGGTACCGATAAATGCCCCAGGGTCTGCGAATGATATTTAGGCGCATTTCGCGGCGGAAATCCACTTGAGCGGATAGTCGGCATGTCGTCGAAGTGCTTCGGTGCGATTAGTCCCCACAAGCCGGCCAGTGTCACGAATGTGTCCACTCCCAGGCGAGCGGGCATTCTAACAGCCGGCCGAATTACCCTCGCGATTATGCCCCGCTAAGTGCCTGATATTGGGAGCCGATAAATTGCGCGTTTTACTTGCCCACCAACACTAGATTTCGGGCAAGTTGCACAGGGTGGTTTGTCCATGGTTAGCCGAAGACGAATGCGGAATCGGTAGCCGTAACGATTCACTCCTTTTGATTGACGTCATCAGTGGCAAGAGAGAAATCCTCCTTCGCACACTTGAGGCACTGAAGGCCAGCGGCATGAACGTCGAGCCCGCATTACTTCCTCCCGAGAACAAGGCGGCGCCATCGGCGCACCCACAAGGCACGGGACTCGCCGCGCGTCTCTCGTGTAAGCTTGCACCCGATGGGAAAGGCTGCCACCTCCCGGAAAAGATACCGAGATTCCGTCGCACCTGCCGACCTGCCGATTCCACGGTACTGGCTGGCCTTTGCCTCGGCATGTCTTCTGGTTGCGGTGCTGGCGACGTATTCGAACCACTTCCAGAATGGCTTCCACTTTGACGACTCGCACGCGGTCCAAACGAACCCTTATATCCGCAGCCTGTCGAATATTCCGCGATTCTTCATCGATGCTCGAACCTTCAGTTCATTTCCTCCCGACCAGAACTACCGCCCACTCGTTACCGCCTCCCTGGCGCTGGACTACTGGATGGCCGGCGGCCTTCATCCCTTCTGGTTCCATGTGTCAACCTTCGTGTGGTTCCTCGTTCAGCTCGTGCTGATGTTCTTCCTCCTGGGCAAGATATTAGACCTGGCCTGGCCGGCGCCGGCGAACTCGCTGATCGCACTTTTCATGGTGGCGTGGTACGGACTTCACCCGGCGATGGCGGAAACCGTGAACTACATCATGCAGCGCGGCGATCTTTACTCGACGCTAGGTGTGGTCGGCGGGCTATGTGTCTGGGCGGTGTGGCCCGATAAGAGGAAATGGGGACTCTACATGATCCCGGTCGTACTGGGCGCTTTCAGCAAGCCGCCCGCGCTGATGTTTGCGCCTATCCTTTTCTTCTACATCCTGCTCTTCGAAACTCCAGGGCCCGACTACACCTACGATCAATTGCGGGCCGCCGTCGTCAAATCACTTCCAGCATGGTTGTTCTCGCTGTCGTTTGGAATCTTTCATTCCGCTATGACGCCGAAAGAGGCGGTGCGCGGCGGAGGTCCTTTCCCGCAGTATGTGGCTACACAGGCCTATGTCACGTTGCGATACTTCGGCTCTTTCTTTTACCCGAGCCACTTGAACGCCGACACCGACCTGCCCCTTCTCAGCCTCAGCGATCCCCGTGTGTTCATCGGGACTTTATTCATCGCGGCCTTGGTCGCGATTGCCTGGGCCACACGGAAACCGCGTGAACTGCGGCCAATCTGTTTCGGTATTCTCTGGTTCTTCCTGGCTTTGCTGCCGACCGCATTGGTTCCTTTGGCTGAAGTTGAGAACGACCATCGAATGTTCTTTCCGTTCATCGGCCTGACCCTGGCGGTCGTCTGGTCGGTGGTATGCCTATACCGCTGCAGTAGGCTGCGAGTTCCCGTCGTTGCGGCTTTGGGATTTGGCGCCCTTCTGCTGGTTCCTTACGCCCTGGCGACCCACCAGCGTAACCACGTTTGGCGGACGGAGGAGTCTCTCTGGTATGACGTAACGACAAAGAGTCCGCGCAATGCGAGGGGACTCATGAACTACGGGCTGGCGCGTATGGAGGTTGGCGATTACAAAACCGCTCTCGATTACTTCCATCGCGCGCTGGTCTATGCGCCGGCGTACATGCATCTTGAGATCAATTTGGGCATCGCGAACGGCGCCGTCAACAACAACCAGGAAGCGGAAGCCCACTTCCGTCGCGCAATCGCCCTGGGACCAGACGAGGCCATTCCTTACTACTATTACGCGCGCTGGCTTTACTCTAGGCAGCGAATCCAGGAGGCCGTCCCGCTGCTGCAAACGGCCATCGACAAGAACATCAGCGATGCGTTGCCGCGCTACCTGCTGATGCAGATCTACTCTGAACAGGGCGATTACGCTCGGCTGGCGCCCCTGGTTGAGCGGACGGCGCAACTCTACCCGCAGGACACGGACACCTTAACCTATGTGCGCGTGGTGCAGACTTTTTATCAGCAGCTTGCGAATGCCGAAGCGGCGGCGCGGAACTCTCCGACTCCGCAGAACTGGGTCCAATTGTCACTGTTTTACCACCAGGCAGGCCGCTACCGCGATTGCATCGATGCCGCAAACCACGCGCTACAGCTCAAGCCCGACTACGCCGAGGCCTACAACAATATTGCCGCCGGCTACCAGTCGCTGGGCCAGTGGGACGATGCCATCCGCGCCTCGCAGCAGGCGCTCAGGCTCAATCCCAACCTGCAGATTGCCAGTAACAATCTGGCTTACGCGACCCAGCAGAAGCAGCGTGCGCAGAGCAGGCCAATCCATCCATAACGAAGCCCCCAGCCGGGAAATGCCCGCCCAGGGAGGGCTATTGCTCTCAACCAGGCCGGACGTAGTCTCTAGTTCGTCAGCCAGCGATCGGCCCATGCCTACTGAGTCGCGCTTATCTTGGTCACGTTGTTACTGACGGCAGCTGTCACCCATATATTGGTTCCGTCAAACGCTACGGCATAGGGACCAGTTCCAACGGGAAACGTGCCGACGAGCGCGCCGGTACTGGCCAGCAACTTGGTCACGGTGTTGCCGTTGTCGCCCCCATTATTTGCGACCCAGATATTGGTTCCGTCAAACGCTACGGCATAGGGACCAGTTCCAACGGGAAACGTGCCTTTGAGCGCGCCAGTGCTGGCCAGCAACTTGGTCACGGTGTTGCTCCCATTATTTGTGACCCAGATATTGGTTCCGTCAAACGCTACGTCTGTGGGGACGAGTCCAACGGTAAACGTGCCGACGGTCACGCCGGTCATGGCCAATAGCTTCGTGACGGTGCCGTCGAACTGATTTGCCACCCAGATGTTGGTTCCATCGAAAGCCACGCCGGAGGGGGCATGTCCAACGTTAAACGTGCCGATGTGCGCGCCAGTGCTGGCCAGCAACTTGGTCACGGTGTTGCTCTGCTCATTCGCCACCCAGATATACGTTCCGTCAAAGGCCACGCCTTCCGGGCCGGATCCAACGGTAAACGTGCCGACGAGCGCGCCAGTGCTGGCCAGCAACTTGGTCACGGTGTTGGTCTGATTTGTGACCCAGATATTGGTTCCGTCAAACGCTACGCCATATGGGTTAGCTCCAACGGTATACGCACCGACGTAAGCTCCAGTACAGGCCACCAACTTGATCACTTGGTTGGTGTTTTCACTCGCCACCCAGATATTGGTTCCGTCAAACGCTACGCCTAGAGGGGCGGTTCCAACAGTGTATTTCGTGGGATACCACTGCAATAGCGCTGCCTGCATTTGCGCGCATCCCTCAGGGCCCTGCGGGCCGGTCGCGCCGGTCGCGCCCATCAGACCGGTTGCTCCCGTTGCTCCCGTCGCACCAGTTGAGCCCCTTGCTCCAGTTGCTCCCGTCGCCCCGGTCGAGCCTTGCGCTCCCGTTGCACCCGTGGCACCAGTCGAGCCTCGCGCTCCGGTTGCGCCCGTGGCTCCCGTCGCACCGGTTGAGCCTTGTGCTCCCGTTGCTCCCGTGGCACCAGTCGAGCCTCGCGCTCCCGTTGCTCCCGTGGCACCAGTCGAGCCTTGTGCTCCCGTGGCTCCCGTGGCACCAGTTGAGCCTTGTGCTCCCGTGGCTCCCGTTGCACCCGTCGAGCCTTGCGCTCCGGTTGCGCCCGTGGCCCCGGTCGAGCCTTGCGCTCCAGTGGCACCAGTTGCACCAGTCGAGCCTTGTGCTCCAGTTGCGCCCGTGGCCCCGGTCGAGCCTTGTGCTCCGGTTGCACCCGTGGCACCAGTCGAGCCTTGCGCTCCGGTTGCGCCCGTGGCACCAGTTGAGCCTTGTGCTCCAGTTGCACCCGTCGCACCGGTTGAGCCTTGCGCTCCGGTTGCACCCGTTGCACCAGTCGAGCCTTGTGCTCCAGTTGCGCCCGTGGCACCAGTTGAGCCTTGCGCTCCGGTTGCGCCCGTTGCACCAGTCGAGCCTTGCGTTCCCGTTGCACCCGTGGCACCCGTTGAGCCTTGCGCTCCGGTTGCGCCCGTTGTTCCCGTTGCACCAGTTGAGCCTTGTGCTCCAGTTGCTCCCGTTGCACCAGTCGAGCCTTGCGCTCCGGTTGCTCCCGTGGCACCAGTTGAGCCTTGCGTTCCCGTTGCTCCCGTGGCACCAGTTGAGCCTTGTGCTCCAGTGGCCCCCGTGGCACCAGTCGAGCCTTGCGCTCCGGTGGCACCCGTGGCACCAGTTGAGCCTTGCGTTCCCGTTGCGCCCGTTGCACCAGTCGAGCCTTGTGCTCCAGTTGC
>Ga0187862_10006919_pt1 | contig 10223 bp, 12 predicted proteins | sample June2016WEW_10_1_FD_133003 | JGI IMG/M metagenome (GOLD analysis project Ga0187862, IMG submission 133003) | Peatland microbial communities from SPRUCE experiment site at the Marcell Experimental Forest, Minnesota, USA - June2016WEW_10_150 | ecosystem: Environmental > Terrestrial > Soil >... | reverse complement strand
CCCCCGCTGTTATCTGCCAATTTTCGGTATAGTGGGGCACTTATGTCATGTCGAATCTAAAATTCACTGCAAAGCGGGATCTCGCCGCGTGAATCATAACCAGCGGTTGGGTCATACGTTGGGCTACAACTACCTGTTGCCCTGCGGATAAACGCAACGGCAGGAGAACTGCTCCTTGGCACAGATTCTGCCCTGGCAGGACGATCGGCTCCCAATTCATGCTACGTTGGGCGCAATTGCGGGACGGATCGCAGGAAGTGGTTGGCGCTGCCGGCGGGTCCCACGTCGCTTTACCGCCTTCTTGGCGGGGTACTGGGCGAACCCTGGCAGCCGCGTGGGCCTGAATTGTGGTAGGCCTGAATTCTTGGCGGGCCCGGCACCAAAACTGCCTGGCTCAGCCAGCTGCCACGCAGTGCGGCGGTCAACACCAAGGAGCAGGCCAACAGCTGAAAGTGCCGATTGCGCAAGCCGGCAATGGCAGGCTCAGCCCAACCGCCACGGCCAACCCCAGCGAACACAAGGCCGCTAAGCCCAGTACTTCCAGCATCACTTCCACCATCACTTCCAGCATCACTTCCAGCATCACAGTCGCTCCGGCATCACCTGCCCTGTTGCTCTGCCTTGGCAATCTTTTTGGCGAGGTCTTCCAACTGTGCCGCATCCAGCATGTCCGAATCGACCATGCCGACCAGCACTTCCTCGACCAATCCGTTACAGAACCGCTCCACAATCCGCCTGACCGCCCTCGCTGCCACGTCACGACACGCCTCGGCGGCGGCGAAGATAAAGGTCCGGCCGCGCACCGAATGCGTAACAAACTCGTTGTCTTCGAGACGTTTGAGCACCGTTCTGACCGTCGACTCCTTGAGCGGTTTGGTCAGCCGCTCGCGCGCCGCGCCCGCCGTTATTGGCCCGGATTCCCAAACGATCTGCATCACCTCGCGCTCAAGATCGCGCAGTTCTGTCGGGTTTTCCCGCAACGTGATGTTAGCCTTGGTAGCGCTGCGCGATATCCTACCCGGCAACGGCTGCCGGGCGGCACCCGGCCGGACCTGCCCGGTCAAGGTATCGTGACCGATAACGCCAACCTTGATCCAACGGCGACCGGTTCCGCTTAAACCGCCGAACCCGGGCAAAAGGCTAACCGCAAGGCGATCCCGGGCAACCACCGGTTCGACCGGCTGCTGATTGGCACGCGGCTTGCCCTTGCGAAAGTCAGCCGCCGAAGACTTTCGGAGAACCTACCGACCATGCTCACAACTCCCGTCACTCGTCCGCCGCGCTATGCCAGAGGCCCAGTGGCAGGCGCCACCTTCGGCCTTATCATGCTGCTGAGCCCGATCGCATTCAGCGCCAATTTCTATCTGATCTTGTTCGGTCTGACCGGATTGACCGTCGTCGTCGGTGGAGTGATCGCGACCGCGTTCATGAGTTTTCCGGCCGGCGACGTCGAGCAGGCGTTGCAGGCAATCCCGGCGATGTTGCGCCAGACCAACGGCACCCAGCCCGGTCTGCGCTCCGACATGTTCGACATCATTCACTGGGCGAGGCTGATCCGGTCAAACGGAGTCAACGGAATGCGCGGCAGCCTTGATGCAGACGGCGTGCGGTATCCCTTCATCAATTACGGGCTCAACATGGTGTTGAGCGAATACCGGCCCGAGGATGTGCGCGCCATGATGGAGACGGCCGCCGAGGCTGCCTATGACCGCGATTGCGTCCCGGTCGACGTGCTGCGCGCGATGACCAGTCACGCGCCGGCCTTCGGCATGGTCGGGACGTTGATTGGCATGATCGTGATGTTGTGCGAATTGAATGACAATATTTCCAGCACCGGCGCGGCGCTGGCGGTGGCATTTCTGTCCACGCTGTACGGTGTCGTGTCCGCTCGCATGATTTATATGCCGGCCGCGGCGCGACTGCAGCAGCAGGTCGATGACCGCCAGCGCCGCCACAGCCTGATCACCGAAGGCATGGTCATGCTGGCCGGCGGAGAAAATCCATCACATATCCAGGACCGGCTCAACGGCTTCCTACGGCCGGAACAGCACGACTATTTCGACGTGATCGCCAGTGCTGACGAAACCTCGGTCGCGGTCGCCGCGGGCACCTTGAATGGGCCGGGCGGCGCCAAGACCCGGCAACGTGTATCCGGCTTGCTGGGAGCCGTCGGCACATGACGCTGCAACAACGCGTCCGACGAGATCAGGCGAGGCACACCGACGACTGGCTGATCACCTACGCGGATACGATCACTCTGTTGTTGTGTTTGTTCGTGATCACTCTGGCAATCAAGGCCGGCGGGAAGCATCCGACGCCGGAGGCAACGGCGCCCGCCACTCAGACCACGGCGCAGGACGGCGTGTTCTGGGGCCAACCAGTGATTCGCTCGTTCACGCCCTTCACGGAGGCAGCGACCGACGCGCCGTCGCCCGCGCCGATCGGTCCCGCGGCTGAGACCTCCGCCGACGGGATCAAGACGACCGAAACATCGCCTGAGTTGCCGCAGCCCGCCGGTACAAAGGCCGTGGCAGAGGCGGCGCCGATGCCGGCGACTCACCCAACACCACCGGCGGTGGACCGGCCTGAACCGGTTCGATCGTCATTGCCGGACGTGGTGGAGCGGCTGGCTTCCCGGGGCACACCGATCGTCGCCCAACGCGGCGACCGGATCACCACATTGCAAATCGGCAGCGCGGCGTTCTTCAGCAGCGGTTCCGCGGCGCTGAGCAATGCCGGGAAAGCCATCCTGGGCGACGTAGCCGGCACCTTGGAATCGCAGGAATTCGCCGCGTATCACATCACGATTGAGGGTCACACCGACGATACGCCCATCAGCACGCCGCAATTTCAGTCCAATTGGGAATTGTCCGCAGCGCGCGCCGCAGCGGTCGTGCGGTTCTTGCTGGATCTGGGCGTTCCGGCTGACAAACTCACCGCTTCCGGTTATGCCGACACGGTCCCTATCGCACCCAACCGGAGCGCTGACGGAACGGTCATTCCGGACAACCAGGCGAGGAATCGGCGGGTCGTGATCAGGTTGGAGAAGATTGATAAAGCGAAACAGTAGTGCATGCGGCGTGCACAAAATTAAGATGTGGTGCAGTCGCGTTCGCAACCGGGGCCTGAGGTGAGTGGCGCAACTCACCGGTCAGCGGCGGTAATCGGTGTCGGCCCGGTCTGGCCATGACGAATACGTTTCACGGGTCACAACCTCCGACCGTTGACATTAAGGAAATGTTCATACGTCCGACCGTATGCTTCGTATGGACCAATGGTAGCACGGGCGATGCGGACATGGGTATTATCAGCGGGATCGACTACAGCCTGTTGTTCGCGCCGGCCGGCTCGTCCAACAACGCGACGGCGGCGATCCTGAACGCGCTTTACAACACGGCGCCGGTTTCCAACACAGGGTTTGCCTCAACCGGCAATCCATTGCTCGACCTGAAGCTGGCGCAGGCGGACCAGACCGCCGACACCGTCAAGGAAGCGCAGGTGCCGCAGGTAGCCCAGACGATCGCCGCGTTCACGAAGGCGGTAAACAGTGCGACCAGCATCCAAAGTGCCTTGGCCAACCCGAACGTGCAGCAGGTCCTGCTGACCGCAAGCGGTCTTTCCAACTATATCGGGGAGACGGGACTGGTTACGAAAGCATTCATGTCCAACCTGTCCGACCCTAATTCGGTGGCCAATCAACTCGGCGACAGCACGCTGCTGAGCACCGTGCAAACCTACAACTTCGCAACAAACGGCCTCGCCGAGCTGCAGAATCCGAAGATCATGTCGACGTTGACCAATGGCTACGCCGAGATAATGTGGCGCGAGTCGCTCAACGCGGCGACTCCTGGCCTCTCGAATGCGCTCGACTTCATCGCCCAGGCGAGTTCGATCAAATCGGTCAGCGACGTGCTGGACAATGCGACCAACTTCTTCGTGATCACTGGCGCACTTGGCATTGACCCGGACATCATCAACCAGGATGTGCCGGCGCAGGAGACCGCAATCAAGGCCTCCAGCCTCGACATCGCGAAGTTGCAGGATCCGGCTTATGTCACCAGTCTGACTGACCAGTATTTGATCAACCAGCAGTTGAACAATCAATCGAACGCGAACAGCAGTGCCAGTCTGACCTCACTCGCGGTGCAGAGCAGCGGCCTCGTGGTCTGAGCGGTCCGGTGGTCTGAGCAGTGCGGGGCGTTACGACTTCAGTTCGGGTACACGATCGTGCGCAACATGACGCGCGGCTCCTCGGGCCTGTAGTCGCCGGCGCCGCGGTGCATCGTCGCCCGCTCGTCCCACATCAGCACATCGCCCACCCGCCAATGGTGGTAATAAACGAAGCGATCATTGGTGGCGTGCTCGGCCAGTTCCTCGATCAGCGGCCAGGCTTCTTCCTGGGTCATGCCGGCAAAACCATGCGTATGCATCGGATTGACGAACAGTATCTCCCTGCCGGTCACCGGGTGCCGCGTGACGGCCGGCCACGACACTTCCTTATACACCTTGTCGGTCTTCCCTTTATCGCCGGGATACAGCCGCTCCCCGCCCGGACCGGTCTGGCGGCCGTGCAAAGCGGTCAGGCCAGAGAGTTGCTCCCGTCACGCCTCCGGCAGCGCAGCGTAGGCAGCGACCATGTCGGCGAACATTGTGCCGCCCTTGTCCGATGGCACCTGCTTCGCGTGCAGAATGGCGAGCAGCGGCAGGTTGTCCTCAAAGGTTGAATCGGTGTGCCAATCGGTGGCCCGCTTGACGCCATACCAGTCGATCTTGCCGTCTTCCTCGACGTTGGTGAGCCAGGAGACCTCCGGATGCTCGGCATGGCGATACTTCATCAGGGCATGCTTGCGCGGCGTGCCGAACCGGCGGCCGAATTCGGCGAGCGCGGCGGCATCCAGGTTCTGATCGCGGAACACCAGCACCGGGTGCTCGGCGAAGGCTGCGGCGACCCAGGTGAATGTCGCCGCGTCGAGCGGTTTTGACAGATCGACACCGAGGGCCTCAGTGCCCAGGGTGTCGCCCAGAGGGCGTAGTTGCGGTGTGTTTGGCATGGCTTTACCTCCCGTCCTGGGGATTATGCTACCGACAGCGCTTTGGCGGCAATCAGTGGCCGTTTACTTGCAGCATGTCCGGGGTGCCGCGGCCGGAGGCGAGCAACATCGCACCCTGGACGATGTTCGCAAACGCGAGGTCGTAGCCACCGCCGTGCAGGCTCCAGACGTGCTGGTGACCTTGCCAGCAGGTGTGCCAGGTGCCGATCCATCCAGGCGCTGTCTCACTCCAGTCGAGCCGGCCCAGTACAACGATCGTCCCGTCCGGACCACATGGCGCCACACTGTCATTTCGGGTATGCAATCTTAAAAACCCGGACGCGGTCGGCAGCCGCAGCGGGATGCCGGCCTCAGCGGCGATGCGTTCGAAGGCATCACGTTGCTCGGCTGCCAAAGGTTCAGTTGTGCTCAACAGATACGCCGGCGGCTTACGGCCATGGACGGATAGCACAGGGACCAGGACCGGACGCGGCCCATGCCACGGCGGGTCGCCGAGCGAGGTCAGCAACGCATCGATCTTCGCCGGATCGAAGGTGATGGTCAGGTTCTCCGACCGGTCGTAGGTTCCCTGGTCGTCTTTCGGCCGGGTTCCGGCAATCGGGTCCACATAGTTGAAGGTCACGACATAATCGCCGGCATGTTGCGCGAGCGCGATGACGCGCGGATCGGCGCGCAAACGCGGGTCACCCGATACTTTGACAAGCACATCCTGCAAGCATTGAGCGAAGCCACGCGGCCGCTCACGCAGATCGGTGCCGGTGACGATCTCCATTGCCTGGTAAAGCGAATTTGCGTCGTCTGCCAATGTCCTGCATGACGGCGCGACAATACCGGCTGCCACCAGCGCGGCAACGCAGAGTCCGATCGATCGCATAATCTGACGCACCTGGTACCCGCTATGGCTGAAGTGCAAGTCGCTGCGGCCACGCTGTCATCGCGAGCTCAGCGAGGCAATCCCGGTGTCCCCACTGGGTCGCAATGACCGTAAAAGCGAACGTCCTGCGCTTCAACGATACAGGGTATTGGCGGAGCATGAGGGTCGCAGAAGCGACCGCGCGAAAGCAGCGCAAGGTGGCGCCAGGCTCCAGCCGGATCGGCGACAGCAGGAGTGACTCCGGACGGGTCCTTTGGCACCCTCATCGCCGAACCCACCTGGAGCGAATCGCATGCGATCTGGCGGCATCAGGCGAGGGCTGTGGTTCGTTGCCGCGATTGCGGTGGTCGCCGCGCTTGGCGTGGGCTTCCTCTACGTCCGTCGGATGCGTCCGGTCAGCGTCGCCACCGGAACGATAGCGCAAGTACTTTGCACCGAGGTCTTCGTTTCGCATTTGGCTGCGGAGGATGTGTACCGCGAAACCCTCGCTCCCGCTCTGGGCTCAGGCCTCATGGCGAACCATGTGCATTGGTCGGCGGACCGCCAGCATCGGACGGTCACCGCGACCTGGTTTGGCCGGTTCGCGAGCACCGCGGTATACCGAGGAGCGGCAGGATGCCTGCTCTCGCGAGGCCACCAGCCTCCGCCTCCGCCCCCGCTGCTGGCGCCCTTCGCAGCAGCATGGCAGCCCGAGATTGCCGGCCCACAAATCGTCGAACCATCCAACCCGGCGTTGGTCCGGGCCTTGGACAATGTATTCGCCGACCCCGCGACCGGGCCGGCCCGCGACATCAAAGCAATCGTTGTGGTCAAGGATGGCCAGGTGGTCGCCGAGCGGTACGCGCCTGGTGTTGGCATCGATACGCCGCTGCTCGGTTATTCCGTCGGCAAACTTGTCATCAACGCACTGGCCGGCATTCTCGTGGGCCAGGGTCGGCTGCACCTGGACACTCCGGCACCGATCGCTGCCTGGGCTGCCGGCGATGATCCCCGCCACGCCATTACTCTGGACAATTTGTTACGGATGACCAGCGGTCTGGCAATTCCGGAGACCGATACCGGCCTCGATGCCGTCTCACGGATGCTGTACACTGAGCCTGATATGGCCGGCTTTGCCGCCCAGGCGCCGCTTGAGCACAAGCCGGGGTCGGTCTGGGCGTATAGCAGCGGCAATACGCTGTTGACCGCGCGCATGATCGCCGACGCCGTCGGCGGAACCGAAGCGGATGTGTTGAATTTCGCACGGACGGCATTATTCGGGCCACTTGGCATGCATTGCGCGGTAATCGAGACCGACGCCGCCGGCACGCCGGTCGGTTCAACCTTCATATTGGCCAGCGCCCGAGACTGGGCGCGCCTTGGACTGCTGTATCTGAACGATGGCGTCGTGGCAGGACACCGCGTGCTGCCTGATGGCTGGGTCAGCTACACACGGCGTCCTACGCTTAACACCGACTATGGCGCCGGCGTGTCCACCAACGCGGGCGCCAATGGTCCGGCGAAAGGGCGCATACGTGCCGGTATGCCCGAGGATGCATTTTTTGCCTCGGGCCGCCTGGGGCAGCGCATCTACATTCTGCCGTCGCAACGGCTTGTCGTGGTGCGGTTTGGCGTTACTCAATTGCCGGATTTCGATATCGCCGGGGACCTGCGGCTGCTCCGGGAACTCAATGTTGCCTTGCCGTCACGATGAATCCGGCGTGGGTGACGAACCGCGGGCTGGCTGGTAGCGTCCCTGGCAGACCAACACGGCAGGAGGAATCGCCATGACCCTGGACCTCGTCATCCGGAACGGCACCATCGTCGATGGCTCCGGCATGGGGCGGTATCGCGCCGATGTTGGCGTCGCCGATGGACGTATCGTCGAGATCGGCCGCATCCGGGCCCCGGCGCAACGAACGATCAATGCCGATGGGCTGATCGTGGCGCCCGGCTTCATTGATGGCCACACCCATATGGACGCGCAGGTGAACTGGGACCGGCAGGGGACGTGTTCCTGCTGGCACGGCGTGACCAGCGTGATCATGGGCAATTGCGGGTTTGCTCTGGCGCCCTGCCCGCCGGCGGACCGCGAGTGGTTTGCTCGCTGTCTGACCGCGGTGGAAGATATCCCACTGGAGGCGATGCTCGCCGGCATCGATTGGCAATGGGAAACCTTCCCGGAATATCTTGCGACTGTCGAGCGGCTGCCGAAGGCATTGAATTACGGTGCATATATCGGCCATTCCGCACTGCGCATGTATGTGATGGGCAAGCGCGCACTGACCGAACCGGCGACCGAGGACGATGTCGCCCGCATGGTGCACGCGGTCAAGCAAGCGGTGCGCGCCGGGGCAATGGGATTTTCCAGTTCTCGCGCCGGCACGCATGTCACGCCGGACGACACGCCAGTGGCCAGCCGGATCGCGGAATGGAGCGAGATCGATGCCCTGGTGGGCGCGATGGCGGAACTGGACGCGGGAATTTTTCAAATTGGCCCTGACGTGTCGAGCGGGCCGGGACAACGCGTGTTTCTTGACCGGTTGCGTCAGGTGGCCCTGCAATCGGGCCGGCCGGTGATGTTCGGGACGATCGCGACACGACAGGGCGAGGCGCCGAATTCGTATCGCTATCAGTTGGATTATCTGGATCAGAGTGTTGCGGCCGGAGCCCGGATGTTCGGCCAGACGACGACAAAGTCGATCAATGCGATCTTCGCGCTGAAATCGTATCTGCCGTTCGATGTGCTGCCGGAATGGCGCGCGTTGCGCGGGTTGCCGCTGGACGAGCAGAAGCGGCGCATGGCGGATCCAGCCGTTCGCGCTCGCCTGGTTGCCGACGAGGCCGGCATGAAGCCGCGCGATAACGTGTTCCAGGGCGGCGGCGCGGCGACAACGGACCCTCGGAAGCCGGATTATGCCAATCTGTTCGCGATGAAGGACGTGGCGTGGGAGGATCCGACGGTTGAATCCCTGGCGCGGGAGCGGGGCAAGCATCCGGTGGAGGTAATGCTCGACCTGATGCTGGCGAATGAGGATCAGGTATTCGTGCAACCTCTGGTGAACGAGGGCCGCGACGACGTGCTGGACATGCTGCGGCATCCGTGGACGTTGACCACGTTTTCGGATTCCGGGGCGCATGTGTGCCAGGAAATGGGTTCGTCGTTGCAGACCCATATGTTGAGTTACTGGGTGCGCGCGAAACAGGCTTTTACGTTGGAACAGGCGGTGCGGAAGTTGAGCTTTGATAACGCCGCGGCGTGGGAACTGAACGATCGCGGCCTGGTCCGCACCGGGTTTGCGGCGGATCTGGTGCTGTTCGATGCAGCGACGGTGCGGCCAGGGATGCCGGTGGTTGAGTCGGATTTGCCAGGGGGTGCGAGACGGTTGGTACAGAAGGCGGAGGGGATCGCCGCGACCATCGTCAACGGGACAGTGGCGTTCGAGAATGGCGTGGCGACGGGGGAATGCGGCGGGAGGTTATTGAAGGGCCGAGGAGCGGGGTAGCTTCGGTTTCCTCCGAAAACCGCTCACTCAGCTCAATTCCCCGGCGAAGCAGAAATGGTACGTTACCATAACATTCCAATGCGGCACTGATACTGCCGCGGCTGTCGCTGAGTCGTCCATTACATGCGAAGTTTCAGCCAACTTTGCCATCCGGCAGGTCCTGCTCAATGAACGGCGACCGCCACGTCTCCGATCCACGCGGCGGCGGGGAACCCTCGCGGTGCGCAAATCTCGTCGATCTCAGGCCAATGAATACCCTGGCCAGCGCCCGCCGTTTCCCAATGCGCGCGCTGCTCCGGCGTCGCATTCGCGAGGCGCGGATACCAGGCCAGCGGCACTGTGATGGTACGGCCGTCCGTCAGTGCAACCGACAACTCATCGTCGGTCAGCGACACGTCCCGGCCCCTTGTTTCGACCGTCTCAACCTTGGTTGAAGAAGCCATGCCATGCCTCGAAAAATTCCTCTCGCCGCATCAGAGCCAAGCGTAACACATCGCCTAACTCCCTGGCCGAAAATCCCGAATTGCTGGCCAAAGCTACCGGATCGGGCCAGACCTTGGCCGTAGCGCCACTGCGATCGACATGCACATTTGGCGGCTCTCCCGGCTCGTGGCTGTAGAAGTATACGCGATATCCGCCGGTGCGAAGAATGGTCGGCATCGGCGGTGCTCCCAGGCGGGGTATTACTGTCAGCATGTACGACTGCTGGCCGGCTTCACGTCTGCACCATGATGCTGCCGACGAGGTTCCATTTCCGTCAGATTTCGTGCAGGGGTCACGAATACCGTGGATCCCAGCACGAAAATCGCAATG
>Ga0187862_10006911_pt1 | contig 10232 bp, 11 predicted proteins | sample June2016WEW_10_1_FD_133003 | JGI IMG/M metagenome (GOLD analysis project Ga0187862, IMG submission 133003) | Peatland microbial communities from SPRUCE experiment site at the Marcell Experimental Forest, Minnesota, USA - June2016WEW_10_150 | ecosystem: Environmental > Terrestrial > Soil >... | reverse complement strand
GCCCGCAGGAACGATCGCTGCATTCGCCTTGACGCGACCGTCAGGAGAGTTTAGCAGCGACGTAGTCGGTTGCGCTTCACCGGTGGGCCAGATGGTCAAATAGCCCAGAGTATGCTCCGGCACTACCGTCACATTCAGCGAGTAGGCGATGGCGGTCGATGGAATGTTGCAGGGATTGCCGCTCTGCGAGAGCGGGAAGCTGCGGGATGAATTCCCGCCGATAGCCGGGCCGCCGAAGGTACCATCAGCATTGCGCGTATCCACCACACGGCAGGGCGTCAGCGGCACAAATTGCACGGGGGCCAGGCTGAAGACCGCTCCGTAGCCTTGCGTCCCGCCAATGAACGTGGTTCCATAAAAGTTCCCATTGGTGCTCTGGATCAGCTTCGCTTCGGGCCCTTCGCCGTCCGCGCACCCGACTTGCTGGCAGAAGATGTATAGCGTAGTTAGCGTGCCACTGGGGGTGATTGCAAAGATCGTGCCGCCGCCTTTGCCGCCAGCCGTGGTTGTGCCGTAGAGGTTCCCGTCTGTGGCCTGGATCAGCCCTGCGTAGGGACCCTGGCCGTCCGTACACCCGCTTCGTGAGCAAAAGCTGTACAACGTGGTTAGCGCGCCACTCGGCGTGATTTCGAAGACCGTGCCATTGTTGTTATTGGCCCCGCCCTCGAAGGTTGTCCCGTAGAAGTTTCCATTCGTGGCCTGAACCAACCCTGCTTTGGGGGTTTGGCCGTCCAGGCACCCGCTTAGCGAGCAGAAGCTGTACAGCGTCGTCAGGGCGCCACTGGGAGTGATTTTGAAGACCGTGCCGTCACCGTTGGCTCCGCCCTCGTACGTGGTCCCGTAGAAGTTGCCGTCGGTGGCCCGCACCAAGCTCGCGGAGGGGCGTGCGCCGTCCGGGCAGCCGCTTTGCGGACAAAAGCTGTACAACGTCGTTAGCGTTCCACTCGGGGTGATTACGAAGATTTCCCCGTAGCTGTGACTCCCGCCAAACTCGGTAGTTCCGTAGAAGTTCCCATCGGTGGCCTGGAGCAGTGCGGCATAAGGTTGGGAGCCGTCTGCGCACGATTCCAGGTTGCAGAAGCTGTAAAGGGTCGTCAGCGTGCCACTCAGCGTGATTTTGAAGACCGTGCCACGGTTGTTGGCTCCGCCATACCCGGCTGTCCCATAGAGGTTCCCATCGGTGGCCTGGATGAGCCCCCCAACGGGGAGTGCGCCGTCCGTGCAGTTTTGTTGCGAGCAGAAGCTGTAAGCCCAGACCAGCGTTCCGCTCGGGGTGATTTTGAAGACCGCGCCTTCGTTGTTGGCGCCGCCATTATAGGTTGTCCCGTAGAAGTTCCCATCGCTGGCTTGGAGCAGTCCCGCGAACGGGTATGCGCCGTCGGTATTATCAAAGCTGTGCAGCGTGGTTAGGACTTGTGCAGGCGAGGCAATCACTGCTGCGGCGCAAAACACAAATACGCAGACTGTCTTCGATAGGCTGAGCTTCTCCACGGTGATCCTTTCGGACCTCAGTAACAAAGAAAATGAAATATGGCGGAGGTCCGCAACTTATCCGGATTTCCTTATTGATCTCGAAAGCGGCACCATAGTACACCAGTCTCGCTTGTTCGCGACATCGTGAAACGATGTTTCTATCGAAAAACTCCCGACGGTCTTTTCAGCGTCCGAGTCGCCGGCATGATCTGACAACTGCTTCATCGCCCTCTGCAACGTCCCAACAAACGCATTAGTCCGGGCAGGTTGAATATCACTGGCGATCATGAACCCGTGCGCCGGGCCATTGTTCCAGAGGCTCGGGGAGGAAGCGAAACGGGTGTTGGTGGTGAGCGAAGGGCTCATCATTTACTTCCAAGCCGATGGCGTTGCCGAACTGGCCCGCGATCTGTCAGCGCCGTTCAGCTTCCGGCTCTGGGTCACTGACCTTGCGTCCCCTGCGCTTCTCAAGATGCTGCAGAAGGCCATTGGTGGACCGCTCGTTGAGGCCGGTTCGCCGCTAAAATTCGCGCCGGATGAGGATCCAGAATTCTTCGCGAGGTACGCTGGAAGGTGGTCGAGGCGCGTTCGCTCTTAGTGGCTGCGGCCAAGTTGAAACGGCTGTCGTTTGTCATGCGGCTGCTGTCGCTTCTACCTGATCCCGCAGGCCGCAAGCCTGACAAACCGTGGGGCGGAGTTTGCGTGCTCGAGAACAGCGGACCGAATCGTTCTTGACTTTGCGACAAAACCGGTGCCTTGCGTCCAGGACCAGCGGCGTTAACCGGCATTTCACAGCCAGGGTTACTTGCGCTATCGCCTGATAGCGTCAGTTGACTACTGCAGCTTCGCGTACTCGGGCCGTCTCCCGCGTCCCGACACGTTTCGCCTTGCGTCTGCCCTGGTAATGGACAAAGACGTACCACTGCCGCCCTTCTTGCCAATCTTCACGCTAATATAGAGCCGGCATGGGCGGGAAGCTCAAGCAACGACGGAAAAGGAGAAAGGATAATGACAGGGATCGGAGTATCACGGCGGAAGGCGCTCGAAGCGGGAGTTTGCGCACTGGCTGGAGCGGCGGGGCTTTTGGTTACGGCAAGGGCGCGCGCAGGGACGGGGCCGAGCACGACCAACGAAGAAATCATCCGGAAGTGGTACAAGGCGTGGGAGAAAAAGGACGAGGGTCAATTCGAGGCCCTGATGACCGACAACTTTACCTTCACCAGCGCGGCCGGCGACGACCACATCAGCAAGAACACTTTCAAAACCCAGTGCTGGCCACAAGCTAATTTTATCGATCGATCCGATCTGGAGCGGGTGTTCGTAAGTGGCAACGAGGCCTTTGTGAAGTATCTTTGCCACACGAAGAACGGTAAGTCGTTCCGGAACGTGGAGTATTTACAGATCAGAGATGGGAAGATTGAGGCCATTGAGTGCTACTTCGGGGGGAAAGACAACTTTCCATCAGCAGTAAGCAACGGGATGTGACGTCGTGTTAGCAGAGGTGTGGATGCCACGACTTGCTATTCGTACTCCGTGACGACGTGGAGCACGATCCTATACGCTACGGGTTCAATCGCGTTGGCACCGCGGTAAGGATGATCCGTCGCCGCGATGAAAAACACCAGTAAACCGATCATCGAGGTCAGCAACGCGGTCATGAGGCCATGCACCAACAAGCTCTCAATTTTGAACACGTAGGATGTGAAGATCGAAATCGCGGCGCCAAGGAGGACGACGGCCCACAGACTTGCTGGGACGGCAAAGCTAGCTGCCTCGATCCGACGTCGCCGAAATTCTACCAGCGTGTTGAAGGCGCGCATCACTTCCCCATGGACGACGCACTGGCCGTCAGTCGCCGGTTCGAATGTGATAATCCGACGCCCCAACTCCAAAAGGTCCCTGATTCCTTCCTCCGTAACCTCGCCATGTTGTTGCGCCGGCCATGCGTCCTCGATGATGGACTTCAAGTAGCGAGTAAGCACATCCTTGATCTCGTTCTGCAATGGCTGCGGGTACCCCACCAAGCTGCGATATGGCACCGGGATCTGTGACGCTTCCTGCGACGCCACGCTGGAGGCGGCCGTCGAGTTCGTCCAGGTCGCGACGGCCATCAGGCCGATTGTAATTGCGTAGCGACATCCGGCGTTTTCGGGATCGCGACGGCCCACGCTAATTTCACCTCGCTGCTGCGGCTTTCCCTTCGGCGAAAGCCAAGTATCTCTGCGATCTTTGACAGTTCAAAATGACGATCGGTGTCCGTTGGCAATGCAACCGCGAAGAACGTACAGTGCTGTCCCAGGTGAGGGCGTTTCTTGAGCAGCATGGAGCTAGCCGCTTTGAAGATGTAAATAGCGCTGCTTTGCGTGACGCTATCCTGATCCCGTTTCGCTGCGGTTTCGAAGCCCAAATCACGCAGGCGAGTCCGGCCCAGAAGCCATGGTCTGAATCTGCACCCAGTCTGCACCCGACACCCGGGAGTGCTTGCATAAGTGCATGATGGCGCGCAACTTGCGAGCCTCGATTATTTTGTGCTGACGGTTTACAAAACCGTTGACCGTTTATGGGGCTGAACGTGACCGCCTAATATCCTGGAAAGACGCCGACGATGAAGATAGCCAGAGTTCCCGAAGGTCCTGGTGGCCCAGAATCGAATGTGCCTTAATATCCTCAATCCTTCTTTCGAACCAGGCGCAAAAGCTCGGCTCCGCAGCTCTGGAGATCTGCCTTGTCGCTCTGTGCCATCCGGCTCGCAATGAAGACAATCTCGTTCTCGTATTCGCTCAACTCCTTGAGGTCCAGATCGTGGTAACGCGGGTATTCTCCATGATGGACTGGGTCAAATACCGGCAAGAGCACCTGAAATGCTTTCTGGTATCGAGCAGCGTCTCCGTCCTTTAGCCGTATGTATTCCAGCAAACTGGCGGTGTCGGCGCACTCCTGAAAACGTCGGAGGTAGGCTTCTACGTCTGTCTGACTCATCGGCCTCCGGTCCTTCGTGTTCGCCCAGTCCGGACGGATTCGTTACGGCAATGGTCGCGCCCGGACCAGATCTTCTTTGGCTGTTGCTAAGGAACGGTTCTCGGTGTTTGGCACCTCCGTCGAAGTGCGTTTGTCGATCACCACGTCGTACTTGATGCGGGCGATATCGGCGGTCCCGGATGCTACTGTGACGGTGAAATGCGCCTTGTAGGTCACCGGGAAAGCGTTCGCTGCTATGGGAAATAAACCAGGTGCGTCGGCCACGACGATCTTGTCTTTGGAAGGCCTACGGATCTCGTGAGCTCCCGGTCCGTCCGGACCCATCAGAACGCCGCCGAAACCACCGGGTGCTGGCGGCCCAATTCCACCGGTCGCAAGACGGTCCGGCGGGTTCATGCTGGTCCTCCCACCGGCGGTCGCTGTTCTTTGAATCTCCCTCCGGGGTGTCAAAGTCGACGAGTCTCCTTTATCGAGGTGAAAATGGACCTGCAGTGCATGATTAACCCCATTTGCGCTGTTGAACGGTCCCGGCGTGTTCAGGTCGCCGCTTGAGATCGGAGCATACGAGGTGATCGCACCGGCCGTCGTATTTACCAGATCAATGCGGTCTACGGTCGGACCGGTCGTAGAGGGACCTGATCGCACGCCGGAGCCTGACCCAGACCCGGCGGATTGATCGTGAACTGCTCTCGTGTTCCGTGCTGGCGAGTCGTCTTCTTCTTTCGACACCAGCTTCGATGCGTCCGAGACGCCGCTTCTCACGACGTGCGGAGCGTATCCGCCTTGTCGCGTCTCCGGCGGAAATATTGCCACCTTTGAGAAGTCCCAAGTCCTCCCTGATGTAGAAGCACTCGATACTTGACCCAACATTGCTGCGTTATCCCCAGCCTGCTGCATCGGTCGCGTCGAGCGCTGCAGAACTGGTGTCCTGCGGGAACCAGCGCCGGCCTTCGCCTTCAACTCTAAGGGAGCAAACATTCCAAAGCTCGCGCACCCAAAATCGACATCAGCGTTGCAAAAACAGGTTCGGGCTCGCGTCAGGTACTTATCCGAGATTTCCATTTTCGTAGAGACGGTCAGCTATTATGACGATTCTCTTCCTTGGAATCAATCTGTTTTTTCTCTCAAGTGGGTGTGCTCCGCAAAAACCCATGTTGCGGGCGGCGGCGTCAACGGCACTGGGACCGTATTCGAGATGACGCCCGCTGGAGGCGGCAACTGGAGCGAGACCGTCCTGCATAATTTTGGACCGGCGTTTTATACCGGTGACGGGAATCGGCCCCTCGGCGGATTGATTCTGGATATGAATGGCAATCTTTATGGCCTGACCTATTCAGGGGGTACATATAACGCCGGAACAGTCTTCGAGGTCACTCCCTAGCTGCGGCGCGACACTTGCACCGCCGGATGTTCCGCGGGCGGCTCCGAGTGAGCCGCCCACTTCCGGTGCTTCCTAGTCGCTCGGCGTCAGCAGGAGGCCTGCGTTTTCCTTTTCCCCTGAAGGTTCGCCGTCGAGGACAAGTACGGTCCGTGCGTGGAAAGTTCATCCGGATGACGGGGTGCAGCGATTGGGAGCAGCCGTCGTGAGCACGCTAAGAAAGCGATTGGAAAGTGTCGAGGATCGGATAGAGCTTCTATCCTCTGGCGCGGCAGACATAAGCGCCCGAAAACGCGGCAGTTGGACTTGGGCGCCGTCGCTGCCGCGGTTGAAACTCCAGAGAACACTCTCCGTCCAGCCGCTGCCGGATCGGGTAAGCTTGAAAACGACTCCACCGCCGGAAACACCGCCGCCGTGGGTGGTTCCGTAGATGGTGCCGGCCTGGTCGAAGATCAGGTCGCCGTAGTACGGATTTCCACCGTCCGCGCCACCGGTAAACCTATATAGGATGGTCTCGAGCCAGGGGCAGAGAGCAGCAGTACAGGCGGTTGCCGGAGGTCGCAGGCTGAAGACCGTGCCAAAATTGGCGGTGCCGCCTGCATTAGTTGTCCCGTAGAGGAGGCCATCTGGACCAAATACTACTCTGGCATACGGAGTGTTTCCATCAGGTTGTTCTCCGAACGCGTAGATGGGTGACAGGACCCATCCCTCGCCCCCGCGGACAAGACGGTAGACCACACCGCCGTCATATCTGCCGCCGCCAGAGGCGGTACCGTATATCCTGCCTTGCTGATCGAAGGTCACGCCGGCGGCGGGGTACGCGCCGTCAGCGCCGCCGGTAAAGCTGTGCAGCACGGTGATGGTTTGCGCTCGTCCCGGCGCCGGCGCGAACATGGTCAGCCCACCAAAGATTGCGAGCGCGAACGCGAGAAGTGGCAGGTGAAAAGCTGAGCGTGGCCGGGTTGTCATGGGGATATCCTGTACGACGGTCGGGGAGGTCTGCAATTGGCCGTTACCCGTCTTCGTCGGGCACAAATATCACGCCATTGGAAAGGCGCGTCAACTTAATTTTGCATTACGGTGTAAGAGGCTGACGAGAAGAGACTTAACTCAGTTGCTTCAAGATGATTGATGAAATCAGACCATTGCGCTCATTGTGAACGGGCCGACCCGGTCAGTGAGTTTAACGGCGAGTAGAGTCGAGAACAGGCGCAGTGGCATTAACCTGCCGGTGGCTGTTGGGGTGCTTTCGCAGACCCGCCTCAAGAAGTGAGTGGACTTTGTGAAACCATCGCCCCAGAACCAGTGTAAAATCTTGTCGCTCGGAACGCGAATCGACAACGATCAGGTTCCTTGCTGGGAGGTACATGATGGAGCCGAGACGGCATCTCGCACTGAATACCGGCAGCACCCTCCGGGCGCCACTTTTCGCGCTCGTGCTGGCCTTTGCGCTGGCAGCCGTCGCAATGCCGTCGGCGCAGGCGCAAACCTTCAGCGTCATTCACAGTTTCACCGGCGGTGAAGACGGATACATGCCCTACGCCGGTGTCACAGTCGATCAGGGCGGCAACCTCTATGGAACGACCAGCGAGTATAACGCCGACCTTGGCGGCACTGTATATCAGATGAAGCGCACCGGCGGCAGCTGGATCTTCAAGACGCTCGCCAATCTCTACAATTACCAGGGCGGATTTCTCCCCTATGGGCGGCCCGTTATCGCGCCGGGCGGCGCTCTCTATGTGACCACGTTCTACGGAGGTAACGGCCGGTTGCGGCACGGTTTCCAGCCTTCGACCGCCGCAGAATCCCTGCCGCAGCGTCAGTTGTCCCTGGATCGTTACCTTGAGTTATTCGTTCAGCGGTCCGGATGGTAATGGGCCCGAATTCGTCGATCCGGTTTTCGACAGCGCGGGAAATATGTATGGAAGCACCTACGAAGGTGGCGCTAACTATAGTGGAAATGTTTTCCAACTGACGCACTCCAATGGACAGTGGACGGGAACCAGCATTCATGACTTCAACGGTTCCGATGGATATTTGCCTTACAGCAGTGTGACCCCGGACGCACAAGGCAACGTGTATGGGACAACCTGGATGGGCGGCCCAAATAACGGTGGAACCGTGTACCGCCTGACCCATTCCGGATCGGGCTGGACCTACTCCATGCTGTACGCCTTCCAAAGCAGTTCTCCGGACCCATATTTCCCTGTGGGTGGGTTGGTGTTTGACCAGGCGGGCGATCTTTATGGGACCACGCAATCAGGCGGAACGGGCGGAGGAGGCACGGTGTTTGAGCTTTCACCCTCGGGAGGAGGTTGGAATTTCAGCGTCCTGTACTCCTTCACTGGACAGAATGGTCCGCTGAACACTCTTGCGATGGATGCAGCCGGCAACCTGTACGGCGCCACCTATGCTGACGGTGCATTCGGTCACGGCACAGTTTTCAAGCTCACAAACAACAATGGAAGCTGGAGTTATACCGATCTGCACGATTTCACCAACGGAAGCGATGGAGGCAATCCCATCGGAAGCGTCTCACTCGACGCGAGTGGCAATCTCTATGGCACCGCTAGCCAAGGCGGCATCGGCCAATGTTCTGGTGGCTGCGGCGTTGTCTGGGAGATCACGCCATAGTTGAAGGAGAAAATCCAATGTTTCGGACAAGTCCGCAAAGCGCATCTGCGAAGATGGCTTCAATCCTGCTGTTGGCGCTGCTTACGTGTTCGTCCAACCTGGCATTTACGCTCCGGCCAGTGGATCGACGCTCACCGACAACACCGTTACCTTCCAATGGGTTGGGTATCCTGGTGCGACGGCCTACTGGCTGGACGTGGGCTCGACGCAAGGTGGCAACAACTATGCGCAATCGGGCAGCCTCAGCAGTTCAACATTCTCGTACACAGTCAACCGGCCTGCCCTCAGATGGAAGCCTGATATATGCCACGTGGTGGTACTACGCTGGCGGACAGTGGCAGTACATCGAGTACAGCTATACGGCTTTTGGCAGCTCTTCGGAGAAGGGAACAATCACTTCGCCTGCTCCAGGCTCGACCTTCACCGGCAGCAGCGTGACCTTTACCTGGACAGCGGGCAGCGGCGCCACTGCGTACTGGCTCGACGTTGGCAGCACGCCGGGCGGTAGCCGGTATTACCAGTCCGGTAACCTGGGCAACGTGCTCACTAATACGGTGAACGGGCTGCCTACCAACGGCAGCACGGTGTATGTGACGCTGTGGTCGCTGCTCGAGCGATCTAGACAGCTAATGGCTTAATCGGCTTCGGGTTTTGCACCCGGCAGACGTTTTCGCAGAAATGCGATCTGCCCTGTGTGATGCGCCTCGTGCTCGCAGACGTGGAACCATTTACAGTAGTTATTGGTCGGGCCCCAGGGCCAGTCTTTGTCGACGGCCATGAGCCACGCATCATCGCGCTTACTAAACTCCTTAAGCGATTTCGCGCGGGTCTCCTGGAGGATGTTCAGGTAGTAGTCTCGGTCGTGGTCCTTAATACTTTTCCTGCCCGCCTCCCCCAGATTCATAGCCGGATCCCACTGCTGCTTTACAGAATCGGTCCAGGAGTCCCACTTCTTACCCTCAAACGTATTGAACTGATAGTAGGTCTCAGTGGCCGCGAGATGCAGCATCAGGGCGCCGATGGTATTTGCATTGCGATCAAAAAGATAATCCAAGTCGGCCTTAGTCAGGCCCTTGGTCGCTCTAATTACGCCGTTAGCTTCCCGCATCCAAGTGAGCATCGACACCAACGTACCCACCTGCGGCGAGTATCCCGGTTTCGGTCCGAGGATGTTGAGATTCGAGTCGTTTACCGGCGCGGTCTCGGACATCAGGAGCGTTCGAAAAAGAGTGGAGAAGCCGGCTGTAAGGACAACTGACCCTCTTAGAAAGCTTCTGCGGTTGGAAAGGCATTGGTTGGAGAAGCAATGGACTCCAACAGAATTCTGATCGATTGCTGCCATGGTTTCTTCCTTACTAGTACCAGTGGTGTTCTCATGTTCGCTAGGCCCGCTAACGAAGTGCGATCATGCTAGGAGCCCGTAATGAGGAAGTCAATCGCTTCAGGTTCTGAAATCCACTGCGCAACACGGAAACTGTCCAGAAACCATCATGTGGGAGATTACTCCCGAGAAGCATCCGGCAACCGCATTGGCACTGCCACTTGGACGTAAAACGCCCAACCCGTGCTGTTGAAGAACTCCACCAGATCGTGGCCACAAGGACGGAACGCCGACAACACGCTCATGTGGATTGCTGGATCCTGAGGCGTTTGAACTAAGTCGCTGGCGCGACGGACGCTGCGGCATAGGTCGTCCCCTGGCATTGTTGGCTGTGTAAGAGTTGGGTCACAGGAGGTTTACTGTGACCCATCTTCGGCAGCAGATGTT
>Ga0187862_10006907_pt1 | contig 10236 bp, 9 predicted proteins | sample June2016WEW_10_1_FD_133003 | JGI IMG/M metagenome (GOLD analysis project Ga0187862, IMG submission 133003) | Peatland microbial communities from SPRUCE experiment site at the Marcell Experimental Forest, Minnesota, USA - June2016WEW_10_150 | ecosystem: Environmental > Terrestrial > Soil >... | reverse complement strand
TTGAGGTGCCTTTGGCGCCTTGTTTCGTCGTTCCGGTTTACACGGATGCTGGGTGCAAGTGCGACGCTTCCGCCGCCCTATACTTACTTAATAGCGCCTGAGCCGCGGCATGGTCTCCGGGTCTGGCGAAGAAGTAGCCTTGTACCAGGTCGCACTTTAGATGTTTGAGCAGGCTGAGCTGTGCTGCTGTTTCAGCGCCTTCGGCTACGACCTTCAGGCCGAGGTTGTGAGCAAGCATAATGATGATGCGGACAATCTCGCTGGTGTCGCTGTCAGTGTCAATCTTGGAAATGAAGGTACGATCAATCTTCAAGGTGTCCACCGGGAAACCTTGCAATCGGCTCAGGGAAGAGTATCCAGTTCCGAAATCGTCAATACTTAGGTGAACTCCCAATGCCTTCAGTTCCGAAAGAACTAGGCTCGACCTTTGTGGGTCGGCCATCGCGATGGTTTCCGTGATCTCTACGTTGACACTGCTTGGGTCGATACCAACTTCGACCAAAATCGCTTGGATCTGAGCCGCCAAATCTGGCTGTGCAAATTCTTTGGGGGTAACGTTCACGCTGATGGTCAGCGGCGGATCGCAGGGAAATTGAGAGTGCCATGCACGAAGCTGGATGCAGGCTTCCCGGAGCAACAGACGGTTCATGGGCAGGATAATTCCAGTTTCTTCAGCGATCTGGATGAAATGGGCAGGTAATAGGAGGCCTTCAGGCCGTTGCCATCTGCTGAGTGCTTCGAATCCCGTGATCCGTCCGCTCCGTAAGGAAACTATAGGCTGGTAGTGAACTCGGAATTCGCCCAATTCCAGTGCTCGGCGTAGGTCAGTTTCGAGGCGCAATCTCCCGACGGCAACAACGTGCATCGCATTATCAAAGACCTGACAACGCGCTTTCCCGTCCCGCTTGGCTCGGTACATTGCTATCTCGGCATCGCGTACCAAGTCTTCTGAGTACATGTATGAAGTTGCATAAAAGGCGATCCCGATACTGGCGGTCGTAACCACTTCTTGTCCTTCCACAACAAAAGGAATGGCCAATCGCTCCTGAATGCGCTCCGCTACCCGAATGGCATCGCCGCAATCTCTGACGCCCTCCAACAATATGGTGAATTCATCGCCACCAAGTCTTGCCAAACTCGCTTCGCTTGCAACCAGGCTCGTACCTTGTGTCAGGACCGAGCATGAAATGGTATCGATACCCCGAATGGACGCGGTCAAACGGCGAGCAATTTGGATGAGAAGGGCATCTCCTGCCGCATGGCCCAAGCTGTCATTGAAGACCTTGAATTCGTCGAGATCAATGAATAACACAGCGAACTTATAAGTTGTGTGCCTCTGGGATAGCGTGAGTGCATGTCGCACGCGATCCAGAAAGAGGTTACGATTTGGCAAGTTGGTCAGAGTGTCATGCAAAGCATTGTGCGCGAGCGTGTCCTCCGCTCGCTTGCGCTCGGTGATGTCACGGTTGACGATGACCAGTCTCTCGATCCGACCCTCCTCATTTGGAATCGCCGTGGCGACCGACTCCAAAATCCGCCATGTCCCGTCCTTGTGGCGCATGCGGTATTCAAGCCGCTCTCCTCGTCCAGTGAGTCGTGCTTTCTCTGCCGATTCCAGTACGCGCTGCTGATCCTCGGGATGGATTTGCCGGACTGACGACGTCAACTTCAATTCCTCCGACGAATACCCAAGAACTTTCTGGTATGCCGGGCTGTTATAGAGCCGATTCCCAGCGCAATCGATGACCGCGATCATGTCGGCTGCATTTTCCGTGATGACTTCAAAAAGCTGATTGCGCTGGTTCAGCTCGCGGCGGATTTGCTGGAGTTGGAGTTGCTGGTAAACCGTGTAGATATCGAATAGGAGCACAAGGCATGCCAGCCCGCGTACCCATTCCTTGAGATCGAGCCACTCGGAGTTCCGTAGGAGGTGATTGCCCGGGAAGGTTAACGACACGATGCCCGCGGTCAATACTAACGTGACTGTGACGGCGAATCCCCACAACCACCACTCGCGGGCTTCGACCTGTCGCATCGGCGTCGTGCTGCCTGGGGTGTGTTGTCCGTTATTCAAGATCAGCTCGGCGCGATGCAAACACTAGATCACTAGTGTGGGAACGATCGCGGGAAAGCGAAAGTTACGAAAGGCAATAGCGATAGGTCCGTTGTGAGTGCTAACTCAGCAGCTATGTTGCGTTTAGACGTAACGCCTTCCGCTTATTGGGGGAAGCATATCTTTGGGCAAGTCTCCTACAGGAGCCGCCAACGATTTTGAAGCCCGGAAGGCCTTCTGTAGTGAAACGTTTCGGCAGAAGCTTGGGAAGTTGTTTGTTCGTGCTTTTTTCTCCTGATTTGCCACAGGCCGCCGAGTTACCAGAGCAATGTGATGCGTGTCACTAATCAGATTGTTTAATTTTGTAACATCTTGTTCTATTTTCGTAACGCCGTACAAATGATTGGGGTTGACGGAGCCGAACCTGGAGTGCAATAGTGGTGACGTCTTCCGTGTATCCTGAGAATAGTGCCCTGCTAAGGTTCGGATCGATGTCGAGCGGCCCTGGGGCGACCGCTCCTCACGTTTTTGGAGGCATTAGTGAAGTCGCCTCTGCCAGAAAACGAAGGCTCTCGTCTGGAAAGTCTTCGTAGCTTTCGAATTCTGGGAACATCCCGCGAGCAAGGGTTCGACGACATCGCGCATTTAGCCGCTCTCATGTGCGACACGCCGGTCGCCGTCATCGCTTTCATCGATGAACAAAGGATATGGTTTAAGGCTGAAATCGGCCTTGAAATGAATGAGATTCCGCGAGATGGCTCGTTCTGCGCCCACGCCATCTTGCAGTCCGACGTTCTGATTGTCCCCGATCCAATCTCTGACACAAGATTCATGAACAGTTTCTTGGTGGAGCAAATCGGTATTCGATTCTATGCCGGGATACCACTTATTACCGCTGATACCCATCCCTTAGGCACGCTAGCTGTGATGGACAGAGTGCCTCATCTCCTGACCGCCGAGCAAATAGATGCCTTGCAGATTTTCGCTCGACGAATCATGTACGAGTTGGAACTACGCCGCACACGAGAAGCTCCGTCAAGGACGGGAATCCACCTTGCACCCAGCCGTCAGCCTCCTGCCACGGTCCTGTTAGTCGAAGACAACAGCAACCTTCGCGACCTTCTGCAACGGACGCTCGTAGGGGTTGGGTTTTCAGTCTTTCCTGCCGCCGATGGTGCAGAGGCACTCCGTTTGTGTCAGCAACACGATGGCATAATAGACCTTGTGGTGACTGATATTGTCATGCCCCGGCTCAACGGTCTTGAGTTCTCGGAGCAAATTCGTGCCGATCGCCCCGAAACGAAGTTCTTGTTTATAACGGGATTTGAGGATCAGTTCCCCGAGTTGCGCGAATACGGCGCAAACGTGCTGGAAAAGCCATTCCTTCCTTCGGAACTCCTGCGTAAGGTGGAAGATATACTCAACCAAGGGAAAGCCGCCACGGGAACTGAAGGATAGGTCGGTTCTACATTCACCCATGCCCGAGTTCGTCGGAATCTAAACTGAACCCATACACCGCGCGGCCCCCGCTGAGCACAGAACTGCTCACCACGTTGGAGAGCTAGTTAGTTCAGCAAGAGACTTGTATTTATGAGCTGCGGGAGCTCTCGCTGGCCTCCGACTCGGCCATTCTCTCCCGATACTGTTGCAGCCAACTCTGCAGATCGCTCGGGCCCCGGCGCGAGTTCCGCATGTCAGGATAATTTGGGTACATCGCGTGCAGCAGCGCCGTACTCTCGTCTATGTTGAACGCCATCGCTTCCACCCCCGCTACGGTGATTACCGTGATTCCAGACCGGCTTTCCCCGGTCCGCTTCGCTACCCATTTCGCGCTCGATGACAAAGTTGCCCTCGACTGCCGGAGGTGTGCGCCGGATGACTGGATTGAACGTAACGAGCACATCGCCTCAGGAGGCACGAACTTGGTTTGTTCCTGTGTGCCATATTGGTCTCGATTCACGGAGGAGCGATCGAATTCTCGCCGCTAGCTCTCGGAGAAGGAACGGCTTTGCCAGGAAAGCATCGTTCGCATCGACAGCGTCCTGCCTATGGGTGTGTTCAACAAAGCCGGAGACGTAGAGAACTCGCATGTTCGGGTAAAGCGGTCGCAGCCGCTGTGCTAATCCTCGACCGTTCATCCCTGGCATCACCACGTCCGTCAACAGCAAGTCGATTTGCCCGGTGAACTGGTTCGCAATCTGCATGGCCTCAGTCGGAAGCCCTGCAACCAGCACGTTATATCCCAAGCTTTGCAAAAACTTATGAATGAGACTACGCAGTTCGCTTTGATCCTCTACTAGAAAGATTGTTTCCGAACCCCGCAAAGACTCGTCGGGGATTATCGACACGGCGGCCCGCTCTATGATTTCCTCTTTCGCCCTGGGCAGAAAAATTCTGAATATCGTACCCTTGCCTCGCTCGCTGTTTAACAGAATGCTCCCACCGCTTCCTTTCACGATTCCATAAACCGTAGACAAACCCAGGCCCGTGCCTTTTCCTAGGTCCTTCGTCGTGAAGAACGGATCGAAAACACGGCCCTGGATCTCTGGCGACATCCCCGTCCCCGTGTCACTCACAGTTAGAGAAACGTAATGACCCGGAGCAACGTCAGTCGGTTCGTCGCCATCCTGCTTCACTTCGCAATTACTAACCTCGATGGTTAACTTACCTCCTTCCGGCATGGAGTCCCGTGCATTCGCCGCCAGGTTCAGCAGGACCTGCTGGAATTGGGTGGGATCGGCCAGTACTGGGGCTAGATCCGCTGCAAGATTCACATCAATCTCGATGTGGTCTCCAATTATTCGTGGCAGCATGCGGCCAGTTTCCTTGACAATCGAATTGAGATCAAACACCACTGGCGAAGATACCTGCTTGCGACTGAAGGTAAGGAGTTGTTTTGCCAGCCCGGCGGCCCGCTTAGATGCGACGGTGATAGCTTCGACATATCTTTTTCTTGGATCCTCGGCACGAAAATCATCCAGCAACAGTTCTGCATTTCCCAGAATTACACTCAAGAGGTTGTTGAAGTCGTGAGCCACTCCACCAGCCAGGCGGCCAACGGCTTCCAGTTTGCTTGCCTGTTGTAATTGCTCGCCCGATCTGCGCAGAGCCTCCTCGGCGTGTTTGCTTCGTGAGATGTCGCGGATGTTGCACTGGATGACCTGGGTGCCACCCACCCAATAGACGTTACTGACAAACTCCACCGCGATTCGACGACCGTCTTTGGTTTCAAGAGGCAAATCGTCGTAACGGATTATGCCCTGGGTTTGTAAATCAGCGAACGCTGTGCGGCTGGCGGAAATGTCCCTAACCGGTCCGATTTCCCAGAGATTCTTGCCAACTAACTCATCTTGCGAATATCCCAACAAGTTGATCAAGAACGGGTTCACATCCAACACTTGCCCGGTAGTAAAATCGAGGATCAATATACCGTCTTGGGCAGCTTCAAATAGCCGCCGGTAACGACTTTCGGACGCTTGCAGCGCGTCGTGCGCTCCCTTCCTCACCGGGATCTCGCCGACTTCAACGGAGAGCAGTGTATCTTCCCTCGGCCCAGGGCTCGGGCCCATACTCGCGGGGGTTTCGCGCCCACCGCCGTGATCCAGCTTGCGATCAACCATGACTTGACCTCCGCGTTATGTCGGACTGCTGCATGCCGGGGGAAATCGAAGCCCCCGGTACGGTTGCGCTGGCCTGGAATCACTGGACACCTACGAAACGACGCCAGAAGAGACTGCCAAGACCTTATGCTTGCGTTGATTCCCGATTCAGTCTTTGATCGAAACCAGGACAAATAAGAAATCGGCTCGGAATAGGTCTCGTCTGGTGAGGCCACATACCGAGCCGTGCATCGAGGATCGCAGGTTGGTTAAGGAGACATAAGCACGGGGAGCAGTCGCATGGCACTGTTGGAGCTGGCCCTGTATCTCGGACCCTCTAGAAAGTGCGTTCTTGAGCCCTCGAACTGAGATGACGTCGATGCCATTTCTTGTTCTCGTCTCAGGCTGCCCTGTCGACCGCAATGCCGTGTACTGTTGACGCTTTTACTTCAAAACTCTCCAGCGTCGCGGGATACTCCAAAAGTGGCTGCACTATGTCGGCGATCGTGTAGTAGAGCTGGCGGTTATATTTCTCGGCATCGTCGCGCAAGGTCCAGAAACTTATGCACACCAGCCTTTCAGGGTCTGTCTTATCGGAAAGCGTAAGAAAGTCTACGAAGCCAGGCTGCTTTTGCAGAATCGGCAGCGCGTCATTCTCTAACTTGTGGCCGACTTGCTCACTTCGGCCCGCTTTCGATTGGCATACCACAACACGAGCAAACATAGAGGCGACTCCTTCTTAGCTTGGTTCGTCGAGATATGATCTAACTTTTGGGGAACCGCTTCGTCGAAACGTTTCTTCGTAAGTCTGGTGATCCGCCTCAGAGACACATTCCAGCGGACCACCAGACACTCGAAGCGCTCCTCGGGGGTGAGGGCCAACGTGTGCGACGGTGCTTCTCAAACGCGAGTGGGTGATGTCGCCCGAATCCAATGACCCGCCCGCGACGACTTCGCGCTGAAGAATGGCACAAGTCTACGGTTGCCCCCTCCGCATTTGCTACCACGAGGTATTGCATGTACCGGTCCATCTCCGAGTAGTAGCTAAGTTACAGAAAACACGAGCCGGCGATCTCAGTGTCACAGTGTCAACCCTGTCGTGCGACAGACGATTCGACATGCCCGGCACCCTTGTCCGTCGGGCGCATCAGGCACATGGCCGCCGGGACACATTCCACGCCCCCACGGCCAAAAGCACTACAAACAGTCTCATCAACGTCTTGGTCTTGACCAAGTTGCGTATGCCGGCTAAGCCGTACGTCTGACCAACACTGACCAACACACCTATTCGCAAAATCGTGTCTGTGCTGAAGTTAGGAGAGCGTACGCCGAAACCTGAGCAATCTCCAGATAGTTGTAACGGCCGTCTCTATGTCATCCTGACGGGTTTCAGCGCGGAAGGGCCTTACGATCGCTGGGGGTTCGTCACCGCAGTAAACCAAGGACAGAGCAGCGGTCCCTATTCTGCTTCTAGTATGCCTTGGCGATCACGACGCGCCGGTCCACAGTCTCCCCCGTCAAGATGCACTTGCCCGCTCCGTCGAACTCATCCACCGAGGGGATGTTCCTCACGCTGGCCTTGAATTCTTTGATTTTCGCATCGTTCTGCGGACTGTCTTTCAGGTGCACCATGACAAACTTTCCCCCACCCTTCTCGGCTGTCACGTCGTTGAGGATCGACTTGACCTCGGCGAGAGAATTGGCCAGCACGGTGTTGTCCTTCAGCCGCTGCTTGGCCCGAGCGTAGAGGTCCTTCTGTATCGTCTCCAGCAACGCCGCGAGCTTTCCCACCACTTCCGCTTGGGGGACCACTTCCTTCGTTCCCGTGTCGCGGCGCTTCATCACAATGTTGCTGCTGGCCAGGTCTCGCGGGCCCAACTCAAATACAACCGGCACTCCGCGACGCTCCCAGTGAAAGAACTTCGCACCCGGTGTCAGCCCGTCTCGCGTGTCGATGTGCGCTCCAAGGTCTTTTGCCAGCTTCGTGGCCCGCTCCATGACTTGGGCGCGTTCCTCGTCCGTGCGGAAGATCGGCACCAGGGCGCCCTTTTGCGGCGCAACCTTCGGCGGTAGCACCAGCCCTCTATCGTCCGAGTGGGTCATGATCAGCCCACCGATCAGCCGCGTGCTCACGCCCCAACTGGTCTGCCAGACATAATCCAGCTTGCCTTCGTTGCTCTGGAATTGCACGTCGAACGCCTTGCCGAAATTCTGCCCCAGGTCGTGGCTCGTGCCCGCCTGCAGCGCCAGGCCGTTCTGCATCATGGCCTCGATCGAGTACGACCGGAGAGCCCCAGCAAACTTCTCCGCCTGCGTTTTGGCCCCTTTGATCACCGGCATCGCCATTACGTCCTCCGCCACCTCGGCATAAACGTCCAGCATGCGTAACGTCTCCTGAAGCGCTTCGTCGTGTGATGAGTGCGCGGTATGCCCCTCCTGCCACAAGAACTCCGTCGTCCGCAAGAACATTCGCGTACGCAGCTCCCAACGCAGCACATTCGCCCATTGATTGATCAGCAGGGGCAAGTCGCGATAGCTTTTGATCCACTTGGCGAAAAAATGTCCCACGATGGTTTCCGAAGTCGGACGAATGACGTAAGGTTCCTCCAACACTTTTCCCCCGGCTATCGTGACGATCGCCAACTCGGGCGCAAAACCTTCCACATGCTCGGCCTCTTTCTTGAGAAAACTCTGCGGAATGAGCAGCGGAAGATAAATGTTCTGGTGGCCGGTGGCCTTGAAGCGGTCGTTGAGTTCACGCTGCAGCACCTCCCAGACAGCGTAGCCGTTCGGCTTGATGACCATGCAGCCTTTGACAATCTCTGCCGGTTCGGCCATGTCGCCCTGCAACACGACGTCCTGATACCACTCAGCAAAGTCTTTCTCACGGGGAGTAATTGGGGATTCTGCCATTTTTCTCTTTTCTTCTTGTATTTGCCGGGATCACAATCGCACCCCGAACCGGGCTGCGTCACGCGCAATCGGAGAAGCAATTATCTTAGCCTGTGATCACCCTGCAGGCCCAATTGCGAAACAGGGTAGTGGTGATTCTCGTCCAGACGGTCTCCGGCGTTCTCCGGCGGACGTACATGGACGCCCCCGTTTTGCCAAGTCGTCAATCAGTAATGAGGAAAGGTGAGATTGCTGCCGTACATTCGGCCTTTGGATGCAGCTTTTGGCTGCTGGCCCTGATGGAATGCGCTTGGTTGGCTCCTCGAGCGCTTACACGCACTTGAAGTGCCGCGTCCGACAAGGGTTTTGCCAACCACGGTCTCAGCCGTTTCGCCATCACATCATGATTGCCTGAGCAACTCGTTGGATTAGATTTTGAGTTAGTGGTCTCCTTTTCTCGAATGGCTCTAATTTCGCTGGTCGTTCTCGCCGCCGTCGTCGAGGCGGTGACTTTTCCACGGCCGTTTCTCGGGATATCGAGTTCAGGCCGCGACTGCGTAGCCAGCCTGGTAGCTCCGATCATGCGCCAACAACGCCCAGATCACCCGCGCATTCTTGTTGGCGAGAGCGACCGCGGCGACATTCTTGTTTCTCCGCGACACCAGCCCTTGCAGCCATGACCGTTGCTGGGTCAGAGATTCCTCTACGGGAGATGTTTTTCTGCGCTCGGCCGCCGCAATCACGGATCGACCACCGTGAATCAGCAGTGTGCGCAGATAGCGATCCCCGCGTTTACTGATCCCGAGTAACGTCGTCTTGCCGCCACTGGAGTGTTGCCGCGGCACCAGTCCCAGCCAGGCCGCAAACTGTCGGCCATTGGAAAAGTTCCGCGCATCACCCACCGATGCCACCAGCGCTGTGGCCGTGATCGCGCCGATCCCGGGCATCGCTGCCAACTTCTGGCTGGCTTCGTTCCCACCATGCCATTGCTGCATCTGCTCCTCCATCTCCTCCACCAGTCGGGTTAATGTTTTTAAATGCTCGCCCAGTTGCCGCAGCAGTTGCCGAAACAGTCCGGGTAGCGCGTTGTCCGCATCTTCTAAAATCTCCGGCAGACATTGGCCGATGTGCCGAATCCCCTGCGGAATCACGACGCCGTACTCCGCCAGTAATCCCCGTATCTGATTCGCCTGTGCGGTGCGCTGTCGTACGAAACCCTGTCGCGCCCGGTGCAGTGACAGTACGGCTTGGTGTTCCTCGGTCTTGACGGGTACAAACCGCATATTCGGTCGTCGTACGGCTTCACAGATGGCTTCCGCATCGGCCGCATCATTCTTGTTCGTCTTGACATAGGGCTTCACAAACTGCGGAGCCATCAGCTTCACGGTGTAGCCCAGCTTGATCAACCGTCTTGCCCAGTCATGGGCGCTACCGCATGCCTCCATCCCAACCAAACACGGAGTCCGTTGGGCAAAGAAATTCATGACCTGATTACGCCGTAACTGTTTCCGCAATACCACCTTGCCCTGCTCATCCACCCCGTGGACCTGGAGTACGTTCTTTGCCAGATCAACCCCGATCGTATTAACCTTCATCTTGGACGCTCCTTCAGTCGTAGTGGTTTGTATTGCACTTTCCACTCTGGCACACTCGATGCCGTTTCGATCGGGGGCGTCCATTCCATTGCTTACG
>Ga0187862_10006900_pt1 | contig 10239 bp, 8 predicted proteins | sample June2016WEW_10_1_FD_133003 | JGI IMG/M metagenome (GOLD analysis project Ga0187862, IMG submission 133003) | Peatland microbial communities from SPRUCE experiment site at the Marcell Experimental Forest, Minnesota, USA - June2016WEW_10_150 | ecosystem: Environmental > Terrestrial > Soil >... | reverse complement strand
GGGGTAGATCGAGGATCACTGCGGCCGGTTCTCCCTGGCGAAGTCTCTCCAAACCACAAACGGCATCAGGAGCGACATCGACCACATATCCTGCCGAGCAGAGAAGTCGCTCCAGAATCTTACGCAACGCACTATCATGCTCGATCACCAAAATCCGCTCCGTTGCAGCCGATCGCAGTTCGGAGATTGGAGGGTTCAGGGTTCCCGCCAAGGTGGCCGCCATAAGCTATTCCTCCTTCTAGTGCGTCTCAATGGGATGAGACAATCCTCTCGATACCGATACACGGGGAGCACTGAGGACTGACTCGCGAATTGCCTTCCGGGCTCTGGCCAGCCGCGACATCACGGTCCCTATCGGGATCGACAATACTTCCGCGATCTCCTGGTACGACATTTCCTCCACTTCACAAAGGAGGAGAGTCTCCCGGTAATGCACCGGCAGATCCTCGATGGCGCGCTGCACCAGTTGAGAATTAGCGCGGTTCACTAGAATTATTTCGGGAGTTTTCGTATCAACTGCCAGCTCAGGTCCGCCCTCCTCCGAGTCCATCGCAACGGTCATGCGGCGCTCGAGTTTTGAGCACGAACTTAGAAAGTTGTTTCTTAGTATCTGAAACATCCATGCCCGGAAATTGGTGCCGTACTGAAATGACGCAAAACCGCGCAATGCCTTGAGATAGGTCTCTTGTACGAGATCCTCGGCGTCATTCGAATTTTGCGCCAGCCAGCGCGCGAAGTTGTAAAGGGAATCGAACAGGGGCATGGCTAACTCTTCGAACCCTGCCAACGGTTGATCGTCCTGGGAGGACGAAGCCCCGAATCGGACCATCTCTTGTGAGCCAAGCCCAACAAGCCTCATTGGCTTTCTCCTGAAATCAGCTCGAACCCCGGTCGCAGCCCACTCTGGCGCAGAGTCGTTGCGGCGTCAATTAACTGAGGACTTTTTCGACATATCCAACTCATTGTCCGCTAACTAATTGGTGGCTAATGAGTTAGCTCCGCGTATATCCTGAATCCGGAAGCCTCTTGGGCGCGGTGCTAGACTTCTGAGCGAACCCAAATCCCCTATGGAACCCTTAAGGCCCAACTCCGTCGTGCGATTCGGAACCTTTGAGGTTTCTCTCCAGTCCGGCGAAGTTCGAAAAGGCGGTTTGAGAATCAGAGTGCAGCAGCAACCGATGAAACTGCTGGAGATATTGCTGGAGCGTCCGGGGGAAGTTGTCACCCGGGAAGAATTGCGCAGCCGAGTCTGGCCCAGCGAAAGCTTCGGGGATTTCGATCAGGCGCTCAATATCGCCATCGGGAAGCTGCGAAGTGCCTTGGGAGACTCGGCTGAGAGTCCTCGATTCATCGAGACTCTTCCGAAGCGGGGCTACCGCTTTATTGCGGACGTGTCGGTTGTCGATACAGAGGCCCGTCCAAAAAGGCAAGAACCTCTGGCTGGAGATCTGCCAGCCACTGACCTTGGGCATAAAATCCAAGGCATCGGGTTACCGGTTGCGCCCGAACGCCGCCTGTTGCCGACGCGCTGGATCGTCGTCGCCTTGGCGCTCGTCCTAAGTTTGGCGATTCTCTCCCTTTGGCGATTTCGTTCGCAGACCCCTGCTCCCACGGGCATCCGATCCCTAGCGGTGCTTCCGCTGGACAATCTCTCTGGTGAAGCTTCACAGAATTACTTCGCGGACGGTATGACGGATGAGTTGATCACCGACTTGGCGCAGATCAGCGCTTTACGGGTAATCTCCCGTACCTCCGTAATGGTATACAAAGGAGCGCGCAAGCCTCTACCGCAGATCGCTCGTGAACTGAACGTGGATGCCGTGGTAGAAGGCACAGTGCTGCGCTCCGGCGACCGAGTGCGCATCACAGCACAGTTGATCGAGGCCTCTACGGACAAGCACTTATGGTCTCAGAGCTATGAAGGCGATCTGCGCGATACGTTAACCCTCCAGAAAAAAGTGGCGAGGGCCATCGCAGATCAAATTCGAATCAATTTGACTCCGCGGGAAGAAGCTGCTCTCAAGAGCGTAAAGGTTGTTAACCCGGAAGCTTACGAGTCCTACCTGAAAGGGCGCTACTTTTGGAACAAGCGATCGGCGGATGGTTTGAAGGCCGCCCTGGCTTATTTCAAGCAGGCAATCGAAGAAGATCCGAAATATGCTCAAGCCTATTCTGGCTTAGCCGACACGTATGCTTTGTTGGGAGACTGGCAGTACGCAGTGATGACTCCCAAGGAAGCGTTCCCGAAAGCGAAGGCAGCGGCGATCAAAGCACTGGAGTTGGACAGCACGCTCGGCGAAGCCCACAACTCGCTTGCATTCGTCCTGGACGGCTTCGACTGGGACTTTGACGCTGCCGGGAAGGAATTTCAGCGGGCCATAGAACTGAACCCAGGCTACGCCACGGCTCACCATTGGTATGCTTGGCACCTGAGTCTATTGGGTCGGTATGACGAAGCGATTGCGGAAATGAGAAAAGCGGAAAATCTTGATCCGCTATCTCTCATCATTAACGCCGATTTGGCGGAACTCCTTGTCCTAGCGCACTCTGATGACGAATCCATACGACAGAGCCGCAAAACAATCGAAATGGATCCTAATTTTGCTCTGGCACATAATCAACTTGCCCAAGCGTACCTTCAAAAACAGATGTACGATGAAGCGGTCGCAGAGCTCAAGACAGCGGTACAGCTATCTGGGGGTAGCCCGGCGTTCATAGCTAATCTTGCGCGCGCTTATGTGGCATCCGGCAAGAGAAACGAAGCGGTAAAGCTTCTGGGCGATCTGAAGAAGCGCTCAAACCCTGGTTATTCGAATGCTTCGGAGATTGCCGTGATTTATGTATCTCTCGGAGATACGGATCAAGCCATGAATTGGCTCGAAAAAGGCTACGACGAGCGATTCAATCCGGGCGTCCTGTTGCGGCCGGGCTTCGATCCTCTCCGCTCCGATCCGCGGTTCCAGAGTCTTGTACACCGCATTGGCCTAGCCGGGTGAGTGTGTATTTTCATCGGCGCCAAAAAAGCAGCAACATTCAAGAAAGCTTTGGCTCGTATGGCGTTTCTGGCTTCTGATTCTCCGCGCATCATTCCCTCCAAATTTGCAACTCTTCATTTGACAATTAATTGACAACGGGAGCGTATCCCACCCCTCCCTCGTACAGTCCAATGTCCGTCACCGCTGAGAAACCATCGTTCAAAGGTTGCCGGCCCCATAAGACACTCTGGCGCATGCAGACCGCGAAGGTTGGGTATCCGTGTGTCACAAAGAAGGAGGATGGAATGAATATACAAAACTACGGTCGCAAGAAGACTCGCTGCTTTGCTTCGGTCATGGCCCTCATTTTCGGTTTGTCGCTAGCAGCGACCGCCCACGCACAAACGATCAATCAGGTATTTGCTTTCACATGTACTCGCGGCGTCGATGGCAGCACGTGTCCACAAGGAGCGCGGCCCGATATCATCCTTCAAGCCTCGGACGGAAATTTCTATGGCGCTGCGCAAGTTACGAATGAGGGCGTCTCCGATCCACAGGGCGGTACGCTTTTCAAGTTGACCCCCGCCGGAGAGTTCACCCGGCTCTTCACCTTCACCCAAGGCGCCGGGGGATTCCTGAACGGCGACAACCCCGCTGATGGCCTTGTGGAGGCCAACGATGGGTTGCTCTACGGCACAACCTTTAACGGCGGCAAGCAAAATGACGGCGTACTCTTCCGCATTAGCAAAACGGGCACCGGTTTCAAGGTTCTTCATAACTTCTGCTCATCCTCAAACTGTTCCGACGGCAGTATTCCCAATGGCCTCTTGCTGGGACAGGACGGCAACCTTTACGGGACCACACAGAATGGCGGATCGTCGATTAGCCCGTGCCCAACTTCCGGCTGCGGCACCATCTTCCGTTTCGAGCCGACGACCGGCGCTTTCGCCGTTCTCCATCGACTGACCGCCGCCGCTGATGGTCTTGAACCATTCGGCATGATTCAGGCCAGCAACGGCAACTTCTACGGTGTCTCGCAAGGACTCAACATCCATGGCTTCAATGAGGATATCTTCCAATTCACGCTGGTGGGTAAATTCACGGTCCAGTTCAAGTCGGCATTGTTTGATATCGGCATCAGTGGACTGACCCAAGGCGCCAACGGCAATCTCTATGGAGCCTTCGAATCCATTACAGCGGGCGAGATCAACTTTTTTGAAGTCAGCACCCAAGGCACCAACTTCGTCGCCTTTGCGCCATTCACAACGCTCGCAGGAACGATCAACATTCCTTCGCTCTTCCTGGCTTCCGACGGCAACCTGTGGGATACCAACTTTACGGACTCGACGGCTCCGATGGGCAGTGTTTTCTCGATCAACCCACAGAATGGAGCGGTGCTCCAGACCTTCGCTTTCGAGGGTGCCAACGGCAACTCGCCTGAAGTTGGCGTAATTCAGGCGGCAGATGGCACGTTCGTTGGTACGACGGAACTTGGTGGCACAACCTCCGGCGGGAGCAAAGAGTTCGCTGACGGCACAGTCTGGACTCTGGATGCGGGCCTGCCCGCGCCGGCGCCTGCTATTAACCTGCTTAATTCGAGTAGCGGCACAGTAGGCTCGTCGGTGTTGGTGAATGGCCACAACCTCATTGGCACTACCGCAGTCAGTTTCAACGGAGTCAGCGCCGCGTTCCAGGTGCTCAACTCCCAGTTTGTCAGCGCAACGGTCCCTGCTGGCGCCATCACGGGTCCGGTCACAGTAACGAACGCCGGTGGTAAAGCCACTAGCCCGCAAACCTTCACCGTTAACTAGCCGGAGCCAAGTCGGCGCTTCCATTGCCGTTTCATACTCGGTCAGTAAACAACATGCGAGTACGTTGCCAACACGCCGGTGAGACCTCCGATAATGGCGAGTTCTCACCGGCGTGCAGCAGTTCTTCATGGGCCAGATAGATCCGTCTTTAAAAAGCATTTCGAATGCCTAGGAGTTTTGTCACTCTACGAACCATGTAAAAACGAAAATTCTGTGCACCTTCAAGTACAATTCGCTGAGCAACCTCAAGGTTGCGGTCTCGCAGGGGGCTGTCTCAGGCGCGACTCCACAGTCCTTGCGCTTTCTGGCAAAATGATCCAGGGTCAATGAAAACCTCGTGCGTGAGGAACTAAAATGGCAATGACTCGCCGGCAATTCGCTTTGTCTATCGCAGCTGCCACCACTCTTCGTTCTTCTCTTTTTGAACCCACGCTGTCTCCAGTAGGTGTTCCCCGGGGCGTGGTTCCCGGCAGAGTCACATGGGCGCATGATCCGACGGCTGTGACCTGGGATGGGACGGGTTCCTGGTGGAAGGACGCCAACAACAACCAGGCCGTCATTGACCGCATGGTCTCGCGCTCGATCCGGAGCCTTACAGTTCAAAAGAACGACACCCACGCATGGAGCGTCATCTTCAAGTATTTCAATCGCACACATGGTCGCGGCAACGCCGGGTATAAGGCCGGCGAGAAAGTGGCAATCAAGGCCAACCTGAACAACACAACGGGTCATGACACGATCGATCGTCTGAACTCTTCGCCCCACATGATCCTTTCGCTCGTCCGACAGTTGACTGGGCCGGGACGAGTGCCACAATCATCGATCACCGTCTTCGATTCCAGCCGGTTCATCCCAAGCGATCTCTACGACAAAATTCACCATGAGTTTCCCGGTGTCGTGTTTGTCGACCATATTGGAGGCGATGGACGACTCAGGGCCGAGTTCAAACCCAACGCGATCCCCTTCTCAGTTGAAAGCAACAACGCTAAAGGACTCGACACCACGGTCGTTGAAGCCACCTACTTAATTGATGCTGCAGTATTGCGAGCGCATGTGAGTTCAGGCGTGACCCTTTGCGCGAAGAATTTGTTCGGTGCTACGAGTATCAATCCCGACTGGCGCAAGAACGCGCACGATGGTTTCCATCACAACAAAGATGGCTCGGCAAGTTACTCCGCATTCACTGACTTTCTGGGTCATAAGGATCTCGGTGAGAAAACCATGCTTTTTATTATCGACGGGCTCTATGGGAACGACAACGTGGATGGCCCGCCGCACCGCAAATGGAAGATGGCGCCGTTCAATGATGCGTGGCCCAATAGTATCTTCATGTCGCTTGACAGCGTAGCGATCGATTCCGTGGGCTTCGATTTTTTGACTTCGGAATGGCCCGATCTTCCGGATATCGCGAATGCCGACAACTACCTGCGCGAATCTGCTTTGGCGAACGACCCACCTTCGAAGACAGTCTATGATCCTGAACGCGACGGCATCCGGTGCCGCAGCCTCGGTGTACATGAACATTGGAATAATGGGACGGACAAAAAATACTCGGGCAATCTCGGAAAACCGCACGGGATCGAACTTTTCCTGGTCAGCTGAAATAAAGACACACTTGAACTGCCGCAGGCGGAGTTGGAGAATGAACCCGAGAGTGTTTCTTGCATGCATCATCGCGGCATCGATATGGCCGACGACTGCGTTTTCTCAATCATTCTTGAGCCAATATAAGGGCTCGCCTTATCACGATACGCGCTATAGTGGCGGCCCACAAAACATACCGGGCAAGGTCTTGTGCGCCTACTACGACTTGGGCGGCGAGGGAGTCGCGTATCACGACACCGATCCAAAAAATCACGGCAGCGGAGAGTTGAATCCGGCTGATGGGACCTATCTGAATGAATTTCGTATCCTTGAGGGAGTGGACACTTCCTACACGAAGTTTCTGCGGAAGCCAGATCCGGTTGACGACAACCCCTTCGACAAGGTCGCGCCTCCTGCAGATCTGCTTTATGTGGGCTGGACCGAACCCGGAGAGTGGTTCAACCTTACGGTAGACGTGGCAAAGTCGGGAACATACGCAGCCGATTTTCTTTACACTTCGAATCGTGGCGGCACAATTTCAGTCGATGCGAATGGAAAGGATGCAACCGGACCTTTGCCGATCACCACAACAAATGATCAGGCAGACCCGCTTGCCTGGCGTCAGTGGCACCACTGGAATTTGGCTCCGCAACTTTTCAAAGTGCATCTGAGCCAAGGCAAAAATGTCCTCACGGTACATATACTGACGAACGGAAACATGAATCTTGCTTATTTCGACTTCAAACCGCTCCAGGAATGAAATGGAAGCCTGCTTGCCCGTCAACGGGACAAGGTCCAGTAAGACTTGCGGTTAGGCGCGCGACCGCACCTTCTCTTGATTTTCGAGAATTCGCATCAGTACTCGCCTTCCCAGCTCGCCATCTCCTGTGACCAGGAACGCCAGAACCGCTCCCTGGAACGTCTGAAGCATTTCTTCGACGGTCGGACGATCGGGCAAATACCGCATCAGCAGCTCGATCCACAGCCTTTGCTGCTCGGCATAAAACAGCCTCGCGCGTTTCGAACCCGACCAGGCGCGCTTGGACAGATCCATCACCAGCAAGAGCACACCTCTTGATTGCGGGGCGGTCGTGCGGTCCCAGAGAGCGCTCACCACTGCCTGCACGGTCGCTCCCGGCGGAAATGCCTCGGGAACAAATTGCGCGCGCAGACGGTTTTCGAGGCGCGTAATTGTCTGCTCCTCGATGTTCTCGCGCCCGCCGAAATAGTGGACCAGCATGCGCTTGCTGCTCCCGGCTTTGTGCGCCAATTGGTCGAGGCTTACGTCGAGGGTTCCCGCTTCGACAAACGCCGCCAGGCACCGATTGAGCAGCACCCCTAGATCTGGCTTTTTGCGACGGCGCATCTTGTCTCCTGGTGTACCACGTGGTACATTTGATGAACCACGTGGTACATAGTAACGTACCAAGTGGTTCATCTTAGCACGCGAGGGAGGAGTCCGTATGAAGATCCGAGAATGCCTGCTGTTGTTTTCGCTCGGTCTCATGATCTGGATTTCAGGCACCATCTACTACGCGTACGCCGGTCACCGCGTTTTAGAGACGACACCGGCACGATACTGGGTAAGCTTTGCAATTTCTCCCATCATCTCCGGCGCGTTTTGCATCCTGATTCTGCGCTGGCGTCACGTTGCCCAGTCTAACTGGGCCGTTGCTATGCTGCTTCTCGCCATACCCGGAATGGTGGGAGAAGCGGTCGTACTCTCTAACCTGGGAACGTTCATGCCGAGAATTCCGGAAGCATCTGGCGGTCGCTACGGAGCTTTTCTCTTTGCTACCTATGCCGTCGTTCTCGGCATCGCCGAATTCGCCACGCTTCGCGCCGGTTAGGAGAGAGCAAAGCGTCAAGCCTCGGAAGCCGTGATATAAGTCTTGTCCGAACACCTTTGCCGGAACGGAAACGACTCAACTCACTGTTACGCGCACCCCCGTCGCATGGGGAACGGTAACGAAGCACTTGCCCTGCTTGAGCGCATCGGTCTTCGGTGACGTTGTAATGTGAGCTTCGCGGCTGTCTAGTCCCGGTGCGTGTAATGTCTCGGTTTGCACCACTCCACTCGCATCCTGACCAAAATCGAGTTCCACATCAAGGTCGGCTGCCGCGTCCTTGTTCAGAATGATCACGGACGTGCGCCCGCCAGGCAGTTTTGCGGCATACGCTGTCGCATTGACTCCCCTGTCCTGTAACCTCGTCGAGAATTCGGTCTTCAACAGTGTTCCGCCGCTGAACGAGCCCGCAAACTTGAGCCCATACGCGACCGGCTCCAACACATAGTCCGAGCCAAATGTCGCAATCGGTGTATAGAAAGGATGCGGATGCGCGGCAATCTGTTCGGGAGTCTCGCCCTTCGCTTCGAGGAGCCCGTCGCCGGGCAGAGATCCACCAACGGAATTGGCTACGGATTTGCCCGTGCCACCGTGCAGATTGACGCCGGAATAGTCGTTACTGGCCAGAAGCAGCGAATAGTCAGCCGACCAAAGCGCAGCGGCAAACACGTCGGAGACGCCCGGTTTGCCTCCGCGATAGCAAGTGTTCCCTTCGGTCATGCGTACGCGCGCACCCATCTTGCTGGCTGCGGCCGATGCGATATTCGCACTAATCTGCACCTTTTGCATGGTTGCCGGTTTCAGCAGATTCGGAATGTTGACGTCTGGGTTCGTCGCCGGACCGCCAAAGTAATAGTGATGACTTAGGGTCGTCACACGGGGCGGGGCTTGAATGGAAGGCCACTCATCGGCAATCTCAGTCAACCATGACACGTTGCCCGCAACATCAGGCATGCCGAACTTTGCTGCCGGCACGCCGGCAGCGATAGCCCGTGAGAGCGCGAGCCATTCTTGCAAATACGTTTTGGCGGACCATGTCTTCGGATCGCGCAGGTGCCTGTCAAACAGATCGACCTCATTTCCGATCTGGAAATACTGGAGGCGGTCGCCCAGCGTCTTGGCTACGAAGACAGCTTCCTCGGCGGCGCGTGCCGGTGTATTCGTCCCCATCCCGATGCCGTACACGCAATTCCAACCAGTGGCTTGGAGGAACTCCGCCAGGTTCCTGACTGCCTCGGGCGTGACGGCGTAGTAATGCGCTTTCGGCTCGCCCACGACCTCACGGACTTGGGGGTGCTCCGGTTCGGGAGAGTCAGGCTTTGGCTTCCAGTAACCAAACTCGCTGGTGTTGCCGCCAAGGCGCAGGACCCCAGTTGGCGAGAGTGCTTTGAACTCGCGGATCAAGCCGCTGCTCTGAGCCGAAAAGAAACTGGGATCCGCGAGCTGCTGCACTTCATAAGACACGCCGACAAAGTCTACCGGCATATGCGGGCCGGTCGCATCCTTGGGGATGCCGAGGGCAACCCGGGCCTTACTCTGGCCGAGCACGCGAAGACGGATTGCGGCTACGGTACACGCTGCAGTGGCGAGGAATTTTCGTCTTGTGAACATTGAATCTCTCGGTCCATGAAATGATGCAAATCTTATCAAACCTTTCAAAGACCCTCGGCAAAAACGTTTAGAGCGCCAGCCGATTGAAAGGATGTCTCTAGAAGAGATGCGAGAGGGCCGGCCACTGTTCGCGACAAGGCAAACGTCCCTCCTTCTCTCCGCCCGGCACTCTTGAGTACCCCGATCACGGGAAATCGTTTTCGAACATTCTCATTGATTTGTGAGCAGCCAATTCTTCGAAATCGCAGAATTTTCGTTTCAAATCGTGACTGTTCTTTAGCTCAATAACGACTCCCTAATGCTTCCTACAAGGTTCCTCGACGGCCACCGCGTGTTGTAAGTTGTCATCTAGGGCCTGCAGCCCGCGAAACCACATGAAAATTTGTCAGAGCCGAGGCATAATCCCCGAAG